>Ga0187783_10000846_pt1 | contig 22522 bp, 19 predicted proteins | sample 1015_SJ02_MP02_2_FD_132471 | JGI IMG/M metagenome (GOLD analysis project Ga0187783, IMG submission 132471) | Tropical peat soil microbial communities from peatlands in Department of Meta, Colombia - 1015_SJ02_MP02_20_MG | ecosystem: Environmental > Terrestrial > Soil > Wetlands > Peat | place...
ACCGCTGCGGTCTTCGCGTCCGCCTTGCCGCACCCACGGGTGACTAAAGCAGGCCCCGGAGATCGTGGATCTAGGCAGCCCAGCCGCGTCGTACATGCAGAGCATGGTGACGGGGATGCCGGCGAAGGCCCGATTGACCATCATTTCGTACCTGGCGACTTCGCCTAGCTCGGCTGCGGAACGACCGGCCCACGCCAGCTCGCTCAGTACGCGGACGCGCTGGCCACGGTGCTCGTCGGCGAACGCGCGCACGACCGGCATCAGCCGCGCTGGGTTCCGGCCGAGGTCCGCCGCGTCCAGGGTGCGCGTGCCAGGCATGGCCGGCACATTCCAGTCGGGCGCCAGCCGACCAGCGGGCACCGCAATGAGCACCGGTTCGCCGGCCGACACCCCGGACTGAACGAACTCGCCGACACCGGCGACGTACTCGTCCCGAGTCCGGTACAACCAGGCCACATGACGGATGCCGCCGCCAGCCTGGTCGCTCAACGTCAACCTCCAAGCATCCCTAGCCCGCGCCGCCGGCCGACGGGACACGGGCCCTGGGGGCTGTTTCATTGCTGCCCACCGTATCGAGCCTGTCATCGCGCTTCTCCGATCGCTACCTGCCCGCCGGATTAGCGTGTATGCAAATGTCGCCGACCGGATGACCAACTACCAACTTCCGAGCGCCGGTATACCGTGGTGTTGCGAGGGTTGTAACAACGAGGGCGGAGTGTGGTGGAGTGGAAGCGGCGTCGCTCTCGGCCGAGAGCCGCGGTGACACCATGATCATCACGATCAGTGGGGATCTGGACATTGTCACCAGCCCGCAGCTCGACGAGTGCTTGACGCGGGCCGAATCCGACCACAGCTCGATCATCCTCGACTTCGGCGAGGTCAACTTCCTCGACACGAGCGCGCTGGCGGTTATCGTCGGCCACTGGAAAAAGGCGGAGGCTCAGGGCGGAACACTCGCCCTGGCTAACGCCAGATACCGGTATACCAAGACGCTCTGGATAACCGGGCTCGCTGACAAGCTCACCCTCTACGACACGGTGGACGACGGCCTCGCAGCGCTCGCGCAGGCCGCCGGCCCGACCGACGGGTAGCGCGCTGCGTGCCGAGTTCCGACCTAGCCGATCGGACCGCAGCGCTGCTGAGCCTTACCGCGGCTACCGAAGAGAGATCCCTGAGCCAGCTCACCGAGCTAGCGGCGAGCCAGGTAGCCGGCTGCGTCGCTGCGAACGTGACCGTATGGCGGCAGGGCGAGGTGACTGCCATGGCAGCCAGCCACCCGGAGCCTGCCCGTCTCGTCGACCTGCAGCTCGCGAGCCGCCGCGGACCGCTGTTTGAGGCAATGGCCGGCAGCGGGCCGGTGAGCTGCGCCGACACGCTGATCGAGAGCCGCTGGCCGGAATTCACCGCAGCCGCGCTGCGGATGGGGATTCGCAGCTGCGTCGTGCTGACATACCGCGGCCGGGCGCTTGTCACGCTGTCGCTCTATGGTCTCCGGCCGCGCTCCATTGACCCCTACCAGATCCAGCTGGCCGAACTGCTCGTCGCCTACGCGGGCGCGCTGGTCGGAGCTGTCGCCGATTACGACGACTCGCGGCGGCTGGCCGACCAGCTACGGGACGCTTCGAGCTCGCGGGCGATCGTCGACCAAGCCAAGGGCATCCTCATGCACGCACTCGGCTGCAGCGCGGACGAAGCCCTCGAGCGCATGCGACAAGTGTCGCAGCGGACCAACCTGCGCGCGACCGAGGTGGCCCAGCGGATCATCGACGCTCACGTCAGCCCGGCAGACGGCAGCCGGTCACGGTCTGCTGACGGGGCCAGCGCGAGGTCGGGCAGACTCGCAGACCATCCGAAGCCGGACCCGGATGGCGCCATGGCGAGGCTGGCGGGCCTCGCCGAGCCACCGGCCAGGAAGGGCCGAGCGCGGTGACCTGACTCGCAACGGCAGCCCGGTGCTAGGTTTCGGGCAGGCCGGGGCTACCACCGATGGAGGCACCCGGTAATGAGCTGCCGCCATTACGCTTGTCAGCAGGATGAATGCGGACGGTGCGGACACCCCCAGGGCATCGGCTTCGATGGCCTCCCAGGTAACCGGCGACATAGCGGGCCTCAAGTCTCGCGCTGCCGGGCTACGGCAGGCGGCGCGGCTGCCTCGCGCGCAGCCTCAGCTCTTGCTGGACGCAGCGCTGGCCGAGCTGGACGCGGCGGTCGCAGCGCTCGACCGCACCGACGACGTTGTCGAGGACGGCAGGACCGACCGCGGCCACACTGGGGCGCTCGCCGATCGGCGACTGCTGCACGCGGTCTTTACCGCAGCGCCGCAACCGCTATTTGTGGTGGATCGGGACGCGACTGTGCTGCGCGCCAATACGGCCGCAAGCGAGCTGCTGGGCGCCGGGCAAGGCTACGCGACTGGCAAGTCACTCGCGACGCTCGTGGAGCCGGCCGCCAGAGCAGCGCTCCGGTCGAAAGTCGCAGCCGCGCTGCGTACCGGAACGGGTGCGCGCGTCTCTTGTGACGTGCTCGGCAGCGCTGGCGTCATACCAGCCGAGCTGGTGATCGAGCCACTTGTCGTCCGCGGCGAGGTGGACCGGCTCCTCATTGCCGTTGCCAGTGACCAGAGCCAGCGACGGACTGCGCACCGCCGAGCCGCTGCCAACGCGCCCGGCGACGACGATGCGCCTGCCGCCGCAATCCGCCGACAGGACCTGCTGACCGAAGCTGCGAGGCTGCTGCTCGAGGCCACCACCGTCAGCGAGTCGGTGCTGCTGCAGCGCTCGGCTCGGCTGTTGTCGCGCGCACTGGCCACCTGGGCGATCATCGACCTGCGCCGCCGTGGCGAGCTGCGGCGGCACTACGTGGCCGGCCCGGACGACCCGGAGTCGGCCGGCGTGGCCCAGATCGCGGCCGCGGCTGACCCCGCGCCCGGCTCAGTCCCGGATCAGGTGGCCGAGTCGGGCCAGGCGCTGCTGTTCAGCCATGTCGCGGACGAGCTGGCGCTGGGCGCGACCGCAGACGGCCTGCCGTTGCTCACGCTGCTCGACGCGGCCAGTCTGCTGACTGTGCCGGTGACCGATGGTTCCGCACGGCACGGCGTGCTGACGCTGCTCCGGCGGGCAGCCGACGGGCAGTTCGGCATCGCCGACGCTGCACTCGCGGAGGAGATTGGTGCGCTGCTCGGGCGTGCTATCACCGCACGGCGCACCCTTCGGCTGCGCACCGAGACGGCCGACGCGCTGCGCGCCAGCCTGCTGCCCCCGGTGCTAAGGTCCGTGCCGGGCGTTGAGATCGCGTCAGCCCACCTCGAACCGACTCGCGGGCGCGAGGTAGGCGGCGACTTCTATGACGCCTATCCGACCCCAGGCGGGTGGGGCATCGCGATCGGGGACGTATGCGGAACGGGCGAGGACGGAGCGGCGGCCACCGCGGCCGCCCGCCACGCCATCAGGGTGCTCGCGCACTCCGACCCGGATCCAGTGAGCGTGCTGCGGGGCGCAAATGACATCATGCTCGCCGAGGAGTTCGGCGGGCGGTTCGTGACAGCGACCGCTGCACATCTGAGCTGGCAGGACGACGCGCTGCACGTTGTGCTTGCGACCGCGGGGCACCCGGGTCCGGTGCTGATCATGCCGGATGGCCGGGCTCAGCTGCTGCCGGGCGGTGGCGTGCCACTCGGCATCTTCGCCGATCCTGAGCCAGCCAGCCGCGAGCTGACGCTGTCAGCAGGGGACGTCCTGTTCTTTTACACCGATGGTCTGACCGACGCCCGCAGTCCGCAGGCTACGCCGCTCGAAGACACTCTCACCGACAGCCTTGCGCAGCTCGCCGGGCTGCGCGCCGCTGACGTAGTTTCCGACATGCGCAAGGCAGTGCTCGAGTTTTGCGACAACGTCCTGCGCAATGACCTGACGATGCTCGCGTTGCGGGCGGGTAGCCGACCGGCCGGACGCTAGCTCCCCAGCGCGGTCCGCCGCATGTGTCGCCGTTTACACTCTGCCCCGAAGGGGAAGCTCTCCGGCCGATAGCTGGCGGCCGGACCGCGAGCGGAGACGATGGAGCAGGCTACATCGGCGACCGGACCGGCCATCGTGCTCGGCGGCGGTGGCGTCTTCGGCGCCACCCAAGTAGGTATGTTGCGCGCGCTCCTCGAGTCGGGCATCCGGCCCGGGCTCGTCGTAGGGACGAGCGTAGGGGCAATCAACGGCGCCGCCATCGCAGCGGCGCCGAGCATCGCGGGAGTAGAGAACCTGGCCGGACTGTGGGCCTCGCTGGCCGAGGCCGGGATGTTCACCGAGAATGTACTGGCTCGGGCTAGCACGCTGGCTCGGTACCGCACGCACTTGTACTCGCCGGCGCCGCTGCGAAAGTTGTTGCATGCGCACCTGCCCGAGACGTTCGCCGACCTCGCCGTCGTATTCCAGTGCGTTGCCGCGAGCATCGAGCAAGCCGGCGCGCACTGGTTCTCCAGCGGCCCGCTCACCGAGGCGGTCCTGGCCTCTGCTGCCGTGCCTGGCATGCTGCCACCCGTCGTCATCGACGGAGAGCACTTCCTCGACGGCGGGCTCGTGCACTCGATCCCGGTCGGCCGGGCAGTCGCTCTCGGCGCCAGGGACGTCTACGTGCTGCACGTTGGCCGCATCGAGCAGCCGCTGAAGCCGCCGCGATCGCTATGGGATGTCTGCCTCACCTCGTTCGAGCTGGCCCGCCGACACCGGTTCGTCGAGGAGATGGCGAATCTGCCTGATGACGTGCGGGTGCACGTGCTGCCGAGCGGCGAGGAGAAGATGCCGCTGGTGTCGATCCGCTACCGCACCGCGGGCGCGGTCGCCGCGCGCATGGAGCGCGGCTACCAGTCAGCCGCCGAATACCTGTCAGCTCAGCCGGACATGGCATGAGACCACCGCCTACCGCCATCCGGCGAGCCGTGATCGACCCGGTGTGGCCGGCGATCGCGGCAGTCATGGCGGTCGCGTTCCTTGTCGTCGCCGCCGTCTCCGCGGTCGCCGCGCCGCTGACGCGGCGGCGACGGGTATTGCGGTTCGCCCTCCTGGGCGCCCTGTACCTGGCCCTGGACGCCATGCTCGTGGTCGGCTGTGCTGCCCTGTGGCTACGGTTCCCGCTAGCCAGCCGACGCGATCCGGCTGTCTGGTCGCGGCGACACGAGGCAATGCTGCGTAGCTCGCTCGCTGTCCTGCTGGCGGCGGCGCGCCGGCTGCTGGGGTTCCGCGTTGAGGTCGAGGAACCACCTGACCAGGACGGGATCTCCGGTCACCCGCTGCTCGTGCTGGCGAGGCACGGCGGGCCGGGCGACTCCTTCGCGCTCGTCGAGATGCTGATGTCGCGGTATCGCCGTCGGCCCACCATCGTGCTGACCGAACGGCTGCGCTGGGACCCCGGCATGGACATCCTGCTGAGCCGGCTTCCGGCCTGTTTCGTTCGCGGCGGACAGCGGGACGCGATCACGGCTCGGCTGACCGAGCTGGCCGCCGGCATGGAGCGCAGCGACGCCATTCTCATGTTCCCCGAAGGCGGCAACTGGACGCCCGGACGGCACCGGCGCGCCATTGCCCGGCTCACCAGCGCCGGGCGGCGGCAGGCGGCTGCGGACGCCGCGAGCAACCCCAACGTGCTGCCGCCGCACGCGACCGGCGTGCTGGCGTGTCTCGCCGGCCGTAGCGACCTCAACGTCGCCGTCGTCGCGCACACCGGCCTGGAAGACCTCGTGAGCCCGATGTCGATCTGGCGCGCCGTGCCGGTGCGCGAGCCGATGGTAGTGCGCTGGTGGTACGAGCCAGCCGCAGCACTGCCCCGCGGAGCGGCGCGACGGCGCGACTGGCTGCGGCTCCAGTGGACAATCGTGGACTCCTGGATCGACGCGCGCAAGGCGGCGCGAACGTCCCGGCGGAACGGCCGAGTTGCTGCCGATGCCGAGACCGGAGCCGACCCCGTTCCCAACTAACGGCCTGGCCGGGTCACCACCCGCGCTGTTACGACGGTCTGCCTCGACCGGAAGATTATGATTTCTGGTACTTCAGCCGTTGCCGGGTGCCGCAGAAATGTCGGCCAGGGCGGAGCGCGGGTCACGCTCCATGGCTAGATCCCCCAGGCTGACGACACCGACGGCACGGCCCCGCTCCACGACGGGCAGCCTCCGGACGGACCGCGTGCGGATCAGCTCGATGGCCTGGTCGAGCGGAGTCTGCGGCGTCACCGTGACGATGCCGGCGTCGCTCACAATCTCCGAGACCGGTGTGGCCGGGCTCATGTCACGGGCGACCAGCCGGATGGCGATGTCCCGGTCCGTTAGGATTCCCGACAATTTGCCGTTGTCGAGCACCAGGACGTCGCCAGCGTCGGCGGCCGCCATCCGCCGAGCCGCCTCGGCGGCGCTGTCGTTCCGCTCCACCGTCGCGAGGTTGTCGCTGGTCATGATGTCGGCAATGGTCTGGACCACGATTGCCTCCTCGGCTGCGGTAGTCGTGCTGCTCGCGTGGCCTACCCGGCGGCTGGCTAGCTAACCCGGCCGCGGCGAGGGCCTGGTCACTCTGATTCAGCGCATATCGTCGGCAATGCCGGGCAGTAGGGCGGCCGTGGCCGCGGCCGAAGTCCTAGCGGCCGCCACGACTTTTGCGTCCGCGACAGGAAGGTCCGCTGTGCTCGCCGCGCTCGTTCTTGCCGGGATCATTTCAGCGCCCATCGGGACGCTGGGACTGCTCCTGCACGCGCGCCAGTGGCGCCGCACGGCCGGTGCCTGGCCCACCGCTCGGAGACTGATCTTCGCCGTTGGTGGCACGGTCGTGCTCGGCGTGATCGTCGTGGCGGTTCTGCGGCTGCTGGGCGACTCGGAGCACCTCGCTATCGACGCCGCGGCCGGGTTCGTGGTGGCCAGCCTGGTGTGGCTGCCGGTTACCAGGCGATGGAACGCGCGTGGTCACCTGTGCTGGTCCTCGGCGATCTTCCTGTTCGTGGTCTATCTCGCGTTCGTGCTGCAGTGGACGCTGGACAGCCATCTCGGAACGGCGAGCACCATCGGCGGCCTGGTGCTCTGGCTGCTGGAGGTGTGCGCGGCGCTGCTCGCGTGCGCGTACCTGTGGGAGATCTGCGACGCACTCGGGTCCGAGCACTGGCGCCGGCGGTCCATCAGGCCCGCCCCCGGCAAGGTGCCCTACAGCGAGCTGCCGTTCGTCAGCCTGCACGTGCCCGCGCACAACGAGCCGCCGGACATGGTGCTCGACACGCTGCGGTCGCTCTCCAGGCTCGACTATCCCCACTACGAGATCGTCGTGATCGACGACAACACCGACGACGAGGAGCTGTGGCGGCCGCTCGAGGCTTGGTGCGGTCGGCACCACGCCAAGTTCGCGCACCTGCAGAACTGGCCGGGCTACAAGTCCGGCGCGCTGAACTACGCGCTGCGCGAGCTCACCGACGAGCGCGCTGAGGTCATCGGCGTCGTCGACTCCGATTACCAGCTCAAGCCGGGCTTCCTGCGCAGGTGCGCGCCGCTATTCGCCGACCCGTGGGTGGGCTTCACCCAGGCGCCGCAGGATTATCGCGGCTGGAGCAGGTCCAAGTACTATCGCCGCCTCTACTACTCCTACCAGTACTTCTTCGCGGTCTCTCAGCCGTCGCGGAACGAGCGAGACGGGGCAATCTTCGCCGGCACGATGGGGCTGATCCGCCGCGTTGCGCTCGAACAGCTTGGCGGCTGGGACGAGTGGTGCATCACCGAGGACGCCGAGCTGTCGCTGCGGCTACTCCGGTCGGGCTGGTCGGGTCTGCACGTGGACGAGTCCTGGGGCCGCGGCATCATGCCGCTGACCTTCGAGGCGCTCAAGGGCCAGCGGTACCGCTGGTGTTTCGGCGGCATCCAGATCCTCCGCATGCACTGGCGCTCGCTGCTGCCCGGCGCGTCGACGCCGCGAAACCGGATGAGCGTCGGCCAGCGCTGGTCATATCTGGCGGGCGGCTTGCAGTGGTATGGGGACCTGCTCGGGCTGCTGTTCCTGGTTTTCCTGCTCGCCGGCGCCGCGAACCTGGCCACCGGAGGCGGCGAGCTGTTCCGCAAGCTCAGCGCCTTCCTGGTCGCGACCGTGCCGGTGCTCGTGCTGCTCGGCCTGGTCCGTGCCGTCGCGCTGCTGCGGCGCAGCACGGGCGCGTCCTGGCGCGACGCGCTCGGCGCGTTCTTCATCTGGCAGTCCACCTCGCTGGTGGTGGCCCGTGCGTCCGTCGTCGCCCTGTTCGCGAAGAGGGCGGCGTTCCTGCGCACGCCAAAGACGAGCGAGCAGGCGAAGTGGTGGGAAGCCTTGCGGGCCAACTGGGCGGAGTCACTTCTCGCGCTGCTCGGCATCGCGGGCATCGGCGGCGCACTGAGCCGGCCGGACGAACTCGCCGGCCCGCTGCTCGCAGCGCTGCTGATCGTGCCGACGGCCGGCCTTGCGGCCGCGCCGGTCAACAGCTGGGCCGCGCAGCGTGCGGCGCTGCCTGCCGACATGCGCCGGTGGCGGACGACCGAATGGCGGCGGACCAGGGATCGGCGCGCGTTCGTCCGCGGCGCGGCGATTGGCGGTCTTGTCACGGTCGGTGCGGTCATCGTCGCGGCAGTCGCGCTGATGCTGGTGCCGAGCAGGCCGTCTGTCCAGCCGCCGCAACTGATGCCGAACAGCACCGGGCACTCCGGAACTGCCGCCAATCAGCAGCCGAGCCCGGCCGGCTCCGGGTCCACCAGCCCGGCACCTACCAGCCCCGCCCCCACGTCGACTCCCGCGCCCACGCCCAGCACTCCGTCGAGTTCACCCGCGCCGTCGTCGACGCCGTCTTCAGCGCCATCGCAGTCGGCCGGGGCCGGCAACGCGGGCTGACCGGCCGCGGCGCAGACCGTATCGCTGGCAAGCGGCCAGCCACTCCCAACTGGTCACGGTGGTGACCTGCCGGTACGCTGGCAGCGCCCCGGCGAATCGGCCGGTGTCGGCACATGCGCACGCCTCCTTGGGGCTTATGGAGCCTGGGGGGTGCACTGCTCGGGTGGAGGCACTTGCGTGCCGACGAACGTCAGTCCTGATGACCAGTTGCGCGATATTCAGGCGCTCACCGACGCGGCCCTGTCTCACCTCGACGCCGAGAGCATGCTGACCGAGCTACTCGACCGCACGAAGGAAGTCCTGCAAGCAGACACCGCAACCGTGCTGCTGCTCGACCACGCCTCGCGGGAACTGATCGCGACCGCGGCATCAGGCCTGGAGGAGGAGGTGCGCCAGGGTGTCCGCATCCCGCTCGGCGCGGGCTTTGCCGGCCGGATCGCGGCGGAGCGCAAACCGCTCATACTGGACCGAGTTGACGACCATACCGTGGTCAATCCGATCCTGTGGGCCAAGGGGATCACGACGATCATGGGCGTTCCCATGATCGTCGCTGGCCGCGTGATCGGCGTCCTGCACGTCGGTTCCCTCACCGGGCGCCGATTCGGCGACGAGGATGCCGCGCTGCTGCAGGTCGCCGCCGATCGCGCTGCCACCGCGGTGGCGGCGATGCAGGCGAGGACCGACCGTATCGCGGCCGGCGCGTTGCAGCGGAGCCTGCTCCCCGCTGCCTTGCCGAAGGTGGCGGGCGCGGCGCTCGCCGCCCGGTTCATCCCTGGCCACGGCGCCATCGGCGGCGACTGGTACGACGTCTTCTTCCTGCCATCTGGTGAGCTCAGCCTGGTGGTCGGCGACGTCGCGGGCTCCGGCCTGCCCGCGGCCGTCATCATGGGCAGGATGCGCAGCGCGCTCCGGGCCTACGCGCTGGAGACGAGCGACCCCGCGGAGGTGCTGACCAGACTGGACCGCAAGATGCAGCACTTCGAGCCCGGCGCGCTCGCGACAGTGCTGTATGCGGTGCTCGACCCGTCTCTCGAAATCGCCCGGGTATCGGCTGCCGGCCACCTGCCACCTGTGCTGGCGGTCCCCGGTCACTCAGGTGAGCTGGTAGACGTCCATCCCGACCTACTGATAGGTGCAGACGCGGCCACGACACGGCACTGCGCGACCATCGTGGTACCGCCAGGCGGACTGCTGTGCATGTGCACGGACGGCCTGGTCGAACGCCGCGAGTACCCGCTGGACGAAGGCCTGGCGCGCCTCTGCAAGGCCGTGCAGCCAGGCCCTGCCGAAGCTGCCTGCGCAGCGGTGCTCGGCGCGCTGGTGGGCAACGAAGAAGTGCGAGACGACATCGCCTTGCTGATGTTGCACCGAACGGACTGAGCTTAAGCCGCCTCGAGGGCCTGCACCAGCGTCTCGTAGACGTGGAACATGCCTGCTACCCCGGTGACCGTCAGGACTCGGCGTACTCCGGTCCCGCCTAGGACCAGGCGCAGCTCGCTGCCAATGTCGGCTACCTGCCCGAGCGCGCGGACCAGGACGTTGAGACCGGTGGAGTCGCAGAACTCGGTGCCCGACATGTCCACGACGATGACGGGCTGCCCGCTCGCGGTGGCGAAGCGCAGTGCTTCGCGAAGTTGGCCGGCATTGGAGATGTCGATCTCCTCGGGGGTCGTGATCACGGCCAGGCCGTCCTGCACGGAGACGGGGAAGCTGGGATCACTCACGTGGGTCTGCCAACGAGACGAGGGCCGATGTGACAGGCACACCATACCGGCAGGCCCGCCACGCGTAGGAGGTTAACGGAAGGGACCCAGGCGACCATCCTCGCTACTGCGCACTGGGCCCGGCCGAGGCTGAACGGTCGCTCCAGCTCAGCGGCGTCGGCGGCGCTTCCCTCATACCGGTCGCTCGCGGACCACCGCCCGTGCCTCCTTGTCCCGGCGCAGTCCGAGGTAGCGTGGATGCCGCAGCTGGCCCGCGCTGGTCCACTCCGAGAACCCCACCTCGCCGACGAGCTCGGGCCGGATCCAGTGCACGCCGGCTCGCGGCAGCGCACCTCGCTCGAACGGCGGCTGCGGCTGCTCGAGTCCCGACATGGCTTGCAGCAGCGTCGCCAGCGTCGAGGCGTCGAACCCAGTGCCGACCTTCCCTGCGTAGACCAGCCGACCCGCTGCGTCGTAATAGCCGATGAGCAGCGCACCAAAGCCCTCGCGGCTGCCGCGCGGGTCGGTGAAGCCGCCGATGACGAACTCCTGACTGTTCTCGCACTTGAACTTCAGCCAGTCCCGGCTGCGCCCTGACCGATACGGCGAGTCGGCACGCTTCACGACCAGCCCTTCCCAGCCGCGCCCGCACGCCTGGTCCCAGTAGGCCTTGGCGCCCGCGACGCGGTGCGTGGTAAAACGCAGCGGACCACCAAACGACAGCAGGTCCCGCAGCACCCGCTTGCGCTCGCGCAACGGCAGGCCCGTGGTATCGGTCCCGTCTGCCCTTAGCACGTCGAATAGGTAGTAGACCACCGGTACCGCCGTGATCAGCTGGGCCGGCGGGTTCCGGACGCCGAGCCGTTGCTGGAGCCTACTGAAGCTGGTGGTGTCGCCCTCGAAGGCAACGACCTCGCCGTCGACGACGAAGTCGGTGGCCGACTGCGCGGCCAGCGCGGCGGCCAGCTCCGGATAGGTGCTGTTCACCCGCTGCCGGTTGCGGGTCATGAGCGCAACCCCGTTGCGGTCGCGATACGCCAGGCACCGCTCACCGTCGAACTTGCGCTCGTACATCCACGCCGGGTCGAAGAACCTCTCCTTGGTCAGGGTGGCGAGTTCCGGTTCGACCCACCCGGTCGGCAGCGCGTTGGTCATGGCCGTCCTCTTCGCCGCGGCTTGCTCGACGGTCACCCGATACCTGGCCGGGCGCTTCCCAAAGCCTCTCAGGTGGCCCCGAATCGATCTCTGTCGACCCGGCCTTCGACCAGGTCCGCCGCGACATCCCGGACCTTGCGGTTGGTGTGCTGGGAAATTGCGCTGAGCCGCTTGAACGCCACGTCCGGCGGATACCCATACTGGGTCACGAGGATGCCCTTCGCCTGCTCGATCACCGCGCGCGAGGCCAGCGCGGTCTGCACGTTCTGCAGCATTCGGTGGCAACTCCGGTACAGCGCGGCGTTTCGTACGGCCACGCCGCCCTGGGCAGCGAACAGCAGCGCGATGTCGTGAGACGACCCCGCGAACGCGTCCGGCTTCCGGCCATAGAGCGCGATGGCCCCGCCGCGCTGTCGGTCGGTACGCAGCGGCAGCACCAGGCAACTGCTCAGCTGTTCGCTGGCCATCGCCGCGCAGACGTCCGGCCAGCGATCTTCGACGGCTGCATCATCGATGCGCCGGGCCTCGCCGTATCTGAGGACCTCGGCCACCGGGCCGTCACCGGTCTGCAGCTGGAGCTGGTGCAGGTCTGCCACGGTGCCCGCCGACGCCGCCAGCGACCACGACTCCGCTCCAGCCGCGATCACGCCAGCCGCATCGCTGCCAGGGATCACCTCCATCGCTAGCTCGGCAAGCTGACGCAGCGTCGCGTCCGGGTCATCCTCCGACAGCAGCAGCTGCGCCAGGCTTGCGATGTGCTCGGCGAACTCACGCGTCACGCGCACCACGTCGTGCCTCGTTCCCGGCCGGCCAATGCGGTGCCGTGGTACCGGGCGAGCGGCCGGCCCGCAGCTCGCCCCGGCTCGGCCCAACTACCCAGGACGGTTTGACTTCCACATCTGCGGGCACCGTGGTGACCCCGTGCCCAGCCGACTGAGGGCGCCGATGGCACTAGGGAGCCAGTCCGGGCGATCAGCGGGGCGGCGGCCAGGGGACGGACTTGCCGCCCCCCGGACAGCCCGATCGCGCCGATATGGTGCAGGCGACGGTGGGCGAAACCGCGGCAACGGGCCGTATGCTAGCTCGGGCTGTGATCATGACCGGCAGGAGCGGACGGAAACGAGCGGGTCGAGATGGTGATAAAGGACGTCAGCCCAGAGGGCCACGCCCGCACGTCGCCATCCGATCGCACCAGAGTCCTGCTCATCGAAGACGACGACGGTGACGCGCTGCTGGTGGACGAGCTGCTGCTCGACGCCGGAGCCCCCTTCAGCGTCCGGCGCGCGCGGTCGATGGCCGAGGCCAGGGGCGTGCTGGCCGGCACTGGGTGCGTTCTGCTTGACCTGGAGCTACCCGACTCGCGCGGCCTGCAGGGCGTGCAAATGCTGCAGGAGATCAGGCCGGATCTGGCGGTCGTCGTCCTGACCGGTATCTCAGACGAGCACCTGGGTGAGCAGGCTGTGGCCGCCGGAGCACAGGACTACCTGGTCAAGGGACAGGTCGACGGTTTCCTGCTGCAGCGGGTGGTGCGGTACGCGATCGAACGCCGCCGGGCCGAGGAGACCCAGCGGCAGCTCAGCGAGGCGCGGCTGTACGCGGCAGAAAATGCCAGGCTCGAGCGCGGCTTGCTGCCGTCGCCGCTGCTATCCGACAACCGATTGTCGGTGGTTTCGCGCTACCGACCGGGCGGCGAGCAGCGGCTGCTGGGCGGCGACTTCTACGACGTCGTCGAGGCGCGGGACGGCTGGGTACACGCGATGGTCGGCGATGTCTGCGGGCGTGGTCCCGACGAGGCGGCGCTGGGCGTGTGCCTGCGGGTGGCGTGGCGCACCATGATCCTGGCAGGGCGGCCAGCGGGGGAGACGCTTACGGCCGTGCAGGAGGTGCTGGAGCACGAGCGGCACCAGGACCGGCTCTTCGCGACGATGTGCATGCTGTCGGTGGCGCCGGATCGCACCGAAGGGCGCCTTTACCTGGCGGGCCATCCCCAGCCGCTGCTGATCAGTGCGGACGCGGTTCGGGAACTGGCGGCACCGATCAGCCTGCCGCCCGGCATCACGAGGATTACCGAGTGGCCAAGTGCGCCGGTCGAGCTCGGCGACAGCTGGTCTGTCCTCCTGTACACCGATGGCCTGGTCGAAGGCAAGGTCGGCCCGGGACCGGAACGGCTGGGCAGCGACGGCCTCGTCCGGCTGATCGAAAAGGAGCGAGCCCAGGATCCGGTCGGTCAGCCGCCGGTTCAGGCGGCCGCTGAACGTCTGGTCGACGCGACCATCGGCCATGCCACCGAGCTGAATGGCGGCCTGCTCGACGATGACCTCGCGGTCCTGATGCTCAGCTGCACGCTGCCTGCAGGCCCATGACCGCCGACGCCGCAGATGCCGCGACCGCACCAGACCGCACTGCCTCTCGAGACGGTACGGCAGCTGGGGACAGCGCTCAGGCACCGGGCCGGCACTCGCGTCTGCATCGGCCTGCGGGTCCGCTGGCAGAGCAGATCCCGGCACCCGGTGGCTATCGCTGGCCGCTCGGCCGAATCATTGCCGTCGCGATAGCCCTGGTCGGCGCTGTGCTCATCGCGGCGATCGCAGCCAGCTCGGTCGCGATCGCCGGCCTCAACTCCGCCCGCGGCCGCGTGGTGAACGTCCTCGACCCGGCGGCGCTGCACGGCTCGCAGCTGTATGCCGCGCTACTGAACCAGGAAACCGGCCTCCGTGGGTATCTGCTGAGCGGGCAGGGACCATTCCTGCAGCCGTATACGACGGGCGTGGGCGATGAGCGCACCCAGCTGCGGACCCTGCGCCCGCTGCTCGCGAACTTCCCGGGCGCGCGAGCGGACCTCGCCGCTGCGGTACGCCGGGCCGCTCACTGGCGATCGGCGTACGCCATCCCACAGATAGCGCAGGTCAGGGCCACCAAGGCGCCGCTGCCCGGCGGCGACGTCGCCGTCGGCAAGGCCGAGTTCAACGCGGTCCGAGCCCCGCTCACGGCGTTCCAGCGAGCGATCGCCGGCCGGCGCGCGGTCGCCACCGCGCAGCTGCGCGATGCCTCCGACGGGCTGCAAGTCACCGCCATCAGCAGTGCCATCGCCCTGTTGCTGGTCGTCGTCGGGCTCGGCGCTGGCCTGTGGGCCGCGGCCACCCGGCCGTTGGCGCGGCTTGGCCGCGACGCCCGTCAGGTCGCGGGTGGCGACCTCGAGCACGAGGTCGACGCGGGCGGTCCGCGCGAGATGCACAACCTCGCGGTGGACGTCGACCGGATGCGGCGGCGGATCCTGCGGGAGCTGTCAGCCGTTCGCGCCGCAAATGTCACGCTCGAGGCGAGGGCGCACGAGCTGGAACGGTCCAACACCGAACTGGAGCAGTTCGCGTACGTCGCATCGCACGATCTGCAGGAGCCACTGCGGAAGGTGGCCAGCTTCTGCCAGCTGCTGCAGCGGCGCTACGTCGGACAGCTGGACGCCAGAGCGGATCAGTACATCGAGTTCGCCGTCGACGGCGCGAGGCGAATGCAGGCACTGATCGAGGACTTGCTGGCGTTCAGCCGGGTCGGACGCCTGGAGCGCGATCTCGTAGTGGTGTCGTGCGCCAGCGCCCTGTCACAGGCGCGGGTAAACCTGGCGAGCGAGATCCGCAGTACGAAGGCGGTCATCGAGACCACCGAGCTGCCAGCGGTGCAGGCCGAGTTCTCGCTGCTGACCTCCCTGTTCCAGAACCTCATCGGCAACGCGATCAAATTCCGCTCGGAGCAGCCGCCACTGGTCCGGGTCTCGGTCACCCGGCACGACGAGACCTTCTGGCTATTTTCGGTGGCGGACAACGGGATCGGTGTCGAGCCCGAGTACGCCGAGCGGATCTTCGTCATTTTTCAGCGGCTGCACAGCCGATCGGATTATGAGGGAACGGGCATCGGGCTGGCCATGTGCCGCAAGATCGTCGAGCACTACGGCGGGCGCATCTGGCTGGACACGACGTATCAGGGTGGGGCAAACTTCTGCTTCACCCTGCCAGTCGCGCCAATCCACGAGGAGGACACATCGCGATGACATCGCGGGGGGCCACGGGGGGCCGTAGTCCAGCGTCACAGCCGGGTGCTGGCAGTGACCTCGTCGACGTCCTGCTCGTGGAGGACGACCCCGGCGACGTGCTCATGACCAAGGAAGCCTTCGAGCAGTATCAGATCCGTGGTCGGCTGCACGTCGTCAGCGACGGCGAGCAGGCTCTGAACTTTCTTCGCAAGTCTGGCGACTACCTCGATGTGCCCACGCCCGGGCTGATTCTGCTCGACCTGAACCTGCCGCGCCGGAACGGGCTCGAGGTCCTCGCCGAACTGAAGGCGGACAGCCGGCTGCTCTCCATCCCGGTCATCGTCCTGACCACGTCGCAAGCCGAGGAAGACATCGTCCGCAGCTACTCGCTGCACGCGAACGCTTACATCAGCAAGCCGGTCGACTTCGATAAGTTCATCGCCGTCATCGGCCAGATCGACGACTTCTTCCTCGGCCTCGTCAAGCTGCCCAGCGCAGCCAACTGACGGACGACACCGCGCTGCCAGCGCGACTGCGACCCGTACCGCTACCGCAGCCGGTGCTCGCTGTCGTCGTAACCAGGGGCCGGCGCGCCATAACTAGGGTTGGCTGGCAACCGGACTGACCGCGCGCCGACTCCGGTCAGCAGCGTGCCAATCGCGACGCCGATGAGCAGGAAGACCACCGCGGTGGCGGCTTGCTGGGCTAGCGGCGCCGTGGTAGTGAACGGCAGCACGACGGCAAGCACGGTTGCGAGCGCGATGATCCAGCCGAAGAACAGTGTCGGCCGCGGCGTGCTGAGCAGCAGCAGGTGCAGCAGGCCGGTGGCAACCAGTGCTGCCGCGGCCACCACCAGCACCAGCGTGGTCGTGTGCACGTCGCCGTACGCACCGTCGTGCATCGGCGCCAGCAGCGGGATACTGGCCAGCCACCGACTCACCAGCACCCCCACAAGCGCTACCAGCGCGGCGACAATCGCCGTGGCGACCCCGCCGCCCCAGAGCTGAGCCGCGGCCACGTGCGGCCGGTTGGACGGCGGCCGCGGCGGACGGCCCTGGTCGTAGCCAGGCGGACCGTAGCCGGGCCGGTAGTAACCCGGCTGGTCATAGCCGGGCGGGTCATAACCTCGTGGGTCATACCCAGGCTGGCCGTATCCGGGCCGGTCCACGCGGGATCCCCGCGGGTCCTGAGGCATCGGAGCCGTAGTCATCTGAGTACCTGCCTTCCGGCATGCGCAGTGAAGACGTGCCGTGCGCTAACTCACCACGCTACGCGGCCGCAAACATGCGCCTGAGGCCCCCTGCCAGCGAACGCCGAGGGTGTTGTCCGGGCGGGGCGACCCCCCGAGGCCCCCGCATGGCGTCCGCCCTCCCCGGGCCAACACCCTCAGGGCAGCCGGACGACGGCGCGGGCCCTGGTGAGCACTTTGGCGTCGCCCGACCTGGCGGTCAGGGCGATCGCGACGCGGTTCCCGTCGAGCTTCTCCTCGACCTGGCCGCTGACGTCGATCCGGGCCCCGATGTCGTCATCAGGCACGACCACCATGGACGAGAACCGGACGCCGAATTCCGTCACTGCGGCCCGCGGCCCGGCCCAGTCGGTGACGAACCGGCCGGCCTGAGCCATGGTGAACATGCCGTGGGCGATGACGTCGGGCAGGCCTACCGACTTTGCGATCCGCTCGTTCCAGTGGATCACGTTGAAGTCGCCGGAGGCGCCGCAGTACTTGACCAGGCTCAGCCTGGTAGCCGGATAACTGACCAGCGGCAGCTCGGTGCCGACCGCCACGGTGTCGTACCTGACCTGCTCACTCACGTGCCCAGAACCTCTCCCTCGGCAGTGCTAGCCGGCGCGCTCGACCAGCGTCGATATCGCCGTGCACACCAGCTCGCCCGCCGTCGTCCTGATCTCGGTGCTCGTCGTCAGCATGACGTTGCGGCCGGCGTCCCGGATCTCAGTGATAGTCGGCTGTGCGGTCACGACGTCACCCGCGGTGAGCGGCCTGGTGTAGTCAAAACGCTGCTCGCCGTGGACGACCATGGCGTAGTTGAGGCCGAGGCCAGGATCAGCCATCGCCACGCCCGCCGCGGCCATGCTGACGACGATCGCGAACGTGGGCGGCGCGATGACGTCCGAATGCCCGGCCGCCTGGGCGGCCGCCTTGTCGCGGTAGACCGGATTCGGGTCGCCGATGGCCGCCGCGAACTCCGCGATCTTGACCCGCGACACCTCGTACGGCTCGGACGCCGGGAAGGTGCGCCCGGCGAAGTCACGATTGATGGCCATGCCACTCCAGCCTGCGAACGCAGCCGAGAACTATGTGCCGCGCTGGGCGCCGGAACGGCGACGGTCCAGCCCGCTACCGCGACGCAGTGGCCGGCGGCCCAGCGCGGTCAGGAAGATGAGCCGCTAGCGAGTCTCTCGGTGCGGCTGGTGCTTGCGGCAGAACGGGCAGTACTTGCTCAGTTCGAGCCGGTCTGGGTCGTTGCGCCGGTTCTTCCGTGTGATGTAGTTGCGATGCTTGCATTCCTGGCAGGCCAGCGTGATCTTAGGCCTGACGTCAGTCGCAGCCACGAGGCGCCTTTCTCTCGTCGATCAATGGAAGCAGCCAGCAGGGTCAGATTGCGCCAGATGCCGGCGTTGCTCCGTAGCGGAGGCCGGACTTGAACCGGCGACACAGCGATTATGAGCCGCTTGCTCTGCCTGACTGAGCTACTCCGCCCTACCCTGGGACACTCCCCCGGTAAGAACACTGCCCCTCGTGAGAACATGCCAGTCCGGGAGGCCCGTCCGCGAGCGCCCGCCCCGACGAGATCCCGGCCGCGGCCTGGGGGCTGACTTAGCTTACCGGGAAAGCGCCTGGACTTCGATCCAGGCCGTCGGCATGTGCCCCTACTACGCTCCGTCACCGTTACGGGTAGATTCAGGACGCTGGGGCCGCCGACCGATCCTCACAGCGGTTGCACAGCGGATAGGCAGGGAACTCGTGGCTGCCGGTCAGCCAGACCAGGCAGGCTCGACCAAGGAACCGGCTCGGCCCGTCCGCGAGACGATGGGCAAACCAGAGAAAGATGTCGGCGAGTCCAGGTTGCGGCTATTGTGGGCCGTCATGACCGCTGGCCTGACCGGGAGAAGACAGAGCTTATGCCGAGGAGACAGCGCCCAGCGGCCGTGACCTACCACGGACTGCGGGAAGCTCCCGACACCGCTGCCATAACCGGGCAAGCACGCACGGCCTTCGCGGCCGCTCACCCGGACCTCAAGCTGCAGCCGCTGGTCATCGTGATCGCCGCGTACAACGAGGCGGAGAACATCGGCACTGTGCTGGATGAAGTTCCGCTGCAGGTTGCCGACGTCCGGGTATCCCTGCTGGTCATTGACGACGGCAGCACGGACGACACCACCGAGGTCGCCGAGCGGCACGGCGCGCTGGTCTGCACGCTGCGCGCCAACCGCGGCCACGGGGTCGCGCTGCGCCTCGGCTACCGGATCGCCCGCGAGGGCGGCGCGCAGTACATTGCGACCTTGGACGGCGATGGCCAGTGGGATCCGGCCGACCTGCCCAACATGGTCCGCCTGCTCGAGTCGGGCGACGCCGACTTCGTGATTGGCTCCCGCCAGCTTGGCCAGACGGAGAACACCGAGGCGCTGCTGCGGAACACCGGCGTCCGGTTCTTCGCGCGCGTGGTCAGCTTTCTCACCAGCACGCACCTGACCGATACCTCCAGCGGGCTGCGGCTCATGCGAGCCGGACTCACCGGCACGGTGACCCAGACCCAGCCCCAGTACCAGACCTCCGAGCTGCTGATCGGTGCGCTGCTCCAGGGCTACCGGGTGGCCGAGGTACCGACCGTCATGCGGCGACGCCTCTCCGGCACGAGCCGCAAGGGCCATAACGTCGCTTATGGGCTGCGCTACGCCCGGGTTATCGCGGAGACCTATGTGCGGGAGCGACGCGCCTCCCACCGCGTGCCGTCGGTGCGACCGGCGATCGACTCCGAGCCCGTCGCCCGGTCCGGCGGCAACGAGAGTCCGAGTCCGGTCCGCTAGCAGGGGTAATCCGGCCGCGCTATGCGGGCCTGAGCTTCGTGCCATCGGGGTCGAATGGCGGCCTGAGGCCGACCGTCGCCGACACCAGGCGGCCGCCCACGTTGACCTCGTACCGGCCAGCCCGGACAAAGCCCGGCGTCACCGGGTCACCAGCCGGATCGCGCAGGTACGCCAGGCCGACCGTGGCGCCGACAGACTCGCCCCAGGCCGCGGATGTGACCTGGCCCGCTGGCTCGCCGTCGCGGAGCAGGAGTTCCCCGCCCCAGGCCAGCACCTCGGCGTCGGCAAGGACAACCGACACCAGGCGCCGCCGAGGCCCGTCGGCTCTGGCCTTCTCGACCGCCTCGCGGCCGAGGAACGCCGCGCTGCCTGCGAGTTTGCAGGCGAACAAAAGGCCCGCCTCCACCGGGTTGTGGTCGGGCGTCAGCTCCCGGCCGAAGGCACGGTACCCCTTCTCCAGCCGCAGCGACTCGATCGCGTAATAGCCGGCGTTAGCCACGCCGAGGTCCGCACCGGCGGTCATCAGATCGCCGTAGACACCGGCCGCGAATTCCACTGGCACGCAGAGCTCCCAGCCAAGCTCCCCGACGTAAGTGATCCGGGTCGCCCGCACCGTGGCATAACCCAGATCGACCAGCCGGCTCGATCCGAAGGGGAACGCGCCGTCATCCAGGACGCTGTCGGTGAGCCGACTCAGCAACTGCCGCGACGCCGGTCCCATCACGCCGTAGACGGAGTACGCCGATGTCACGTCCGTCAGGCTGGCCTGGCAGCCAGGCGGCAGCTGGCGCCGGATGTGGTCGGCGTCCCGCTCGGCTGCCGCGGCGCTGGTGATCACCAGGAACTCCGTCGCCGACAGCCGGGTGACGGTGAGGTCCGACTCGTAGGTACCGCGGCTGTTGAGCATCCCGGTGTAGACCGCGCGGCCGGGCGGCACGGCCACGTCGTTGGTACAAAGCCATTGCAGCGCGTCCTCGGCATCAGGCCCGGCGACCAGAAACTTGGCGAACGAGGTCTGGTCGAATACCGCGACGCGCTGGCGGGTGGCCAGCTGCTCTGCTGATGACCAGGGCTGCCAGTTCTGCTTGCCCCAGGAGTAGACGATCAGCGGCTGCTCGCCAGGCGGCGCGAAGAAGTTAGCCCGTTCCCAGCCCATCCTGGCGCCAAAGCACGCGTTTGCGCTGCGCAGCACGTCGTAGATCGGGGACCGGCGGAACGGCCGCGCGGTCTCCAGCTCGCGGTTCGGCCACGCGATCGCGTAGTGCAGCCCGAGCACCTCACCGACCCGGTCGCGCAGCCAGCGGGTGTTGCCGTTGAACGCCGCGAACCGGCGGATGTCCACTGCGGTTAGATCCATGTCCGGCTGCCCGTCGGTGATCCAGCGCGCCAGCGCCATGCCGATCCCGCCGGCCGTGGCGATGCCGACGGAGTTCAGCCCGGCCGCCACGAAGAACCCGCGAACCTCGGCCGCCTCGCCGAGGATGAACTGGTTGTCGGGCGTGAAGCTCTCGGGGCCGTTGTAGAACTTGCGAATTCCGGCCGCGGCGAGCGCCGGGATCCGCCGCACCGCGCTGTCCATCAGCACGCTGAAGTGGTCCCAGTCCTCCTCGAGCAGCTGGAACTCGAACGGATAGGGCAGGGCGTCGGGCGACACCCACGGCTTAGCGACAGGCTCGAAGCCGCCGACGACCAGGCCGCCGGTTTCCTCCTTGAAGTAGGTGTAGCCATCCGGATCCCGCAGCACCGGCAGGTCCGGATGTACCCCAGCGAGCTGCTCGGTGACCACGTAAAAGTGCTCGGCCGAGTGCAGCGGCACGGTGACGCCGGCCATCGCGCCTATCTGCTTGGCCCACTGGCCGGCGCAGTTCACGACGACCTCGGCATCGATGTCGCCGTGATCGGTGCGGACGCCGGTCACCCGGCCGCCCACGACGACAATCCCGGTCACCCGGACCCGCTCGCGGATGACGACGCCGCGCTGCCGCGCGCCGCGCGCGAGCGCCGCGGTCAGGTCAACCGGATCGGCCCGGCCATCGCCGGGCAGCCAGATCGCCCCCTGCAGGTCGGTGACGTCCATGATCGGATAGCGCGCGGCCGCCGCCGCGGAACTGAGCAGCTCGCAGTCGATGCCATAGGCCTGCGCGGTCGCCGCGGTCCGGCGCAGCATCTCCATCCGGTCGTTCGTCCTGGCCACGGTCAGCCCGCCGCACCGGCGGAAGCCGGTGGCCTGGCCGGTCTCGGCCTCCAGCTGCTCATACAGCCGGGTCGAGTACTGCACGAGCCGCGTGCCCGCCTCCGACGCGCGGAGCTGTCCGACCAGCCCGGCGGCGTGCCAGGTCGTGCCGCACGACAGCTGGCCCTGGTCAACCAGCAGCACGTCTCGCCAGCCCGCCACTGCCAAGTGGTAGGCGACGCTGGTGCCGATGACCCCACCGCCGATGATCACGACCTGGGCCCGGCTCGGCACCGGGGTCACCGTTTCCTGCCTCGGCGAGTCGGTCATCGGCATGCTGTCATCGCTCAGTCCTCGTCCACCACGCCGGCGAGCAGGTCGTCGTAGCCGACGCTGGTGAAGCCGCTGGCTGCCGCCTCGAAGCGTTCCATGGCCCAGGACCGGAAGTCGAAATCCAGCTGGCTGGACGCCTGCTGGAGCACTCCCCACAGCGTCCAGCCGTACCGAGACACCAGGCTGAACAGCCTGGCCCGCGCGATCCGGCTGCGACGCG
>Ga0187783_10000847_pt1 | contig 22510 bp, 20 predicted proteins | sample 1015_SJ02_MP02_2_FD_132471 | JGI IMG/M metagenome (GOLD analysis project Ga0187783, IMG submission 132471) | Tropical peat soil microbial communities from peatlands in Department of Meta, Colombia - 1015_SJ02_MP02_20_MG | ecosystem: Environmental > Terrestrial > Soil > Wetlands > Peat | place...
AGCAAAGCCAGGAAGATTGACCGTCTGTCGATTTGCTATCTCTACCCTTGACGGCGGTCGACATCAATGTTAGGTAATGAAAGATAGCAAGCTCTCTGTACAAGATCACAATGTGGGGTGAACGCCTTGGCCGAATCCCCACTCAAACGGTTCGAATCGCGGAAACGACAGTACGCGGGTACTAGTGTGGTAGATCGATACCGCCATATTTGGGTATCGACGTCAGTGGGACACTCTTCCAGAGGGGAAATGGCTAGCTTCCTGATGGAAAGCGTGTCTGAGATCCTTCATCGCATCGCCGATGTTGTGCACCCCGATGATCAGACGGAAGAGCTGAGCTATCGCGCTAGACTGAACGGTTATTTATGGGATATTTATTCCCGCATTCGACGAATTCGGAAACGGCAAATTCATCTAACCTTCGACGACGGGCCACATCCAATCAACACTCCCCACCTGCTCGATGTGCTTAAATTAGCGGGTATTCAAGCAACTTTCTTTGTGGTGGGTGATCAGCTCGAAACGCCATTAGGGCAGGAACTGATCCACCGTGCTGCTGCGGAAGGCCACCAGATTGGCAATCACACATATTCGCATCCCCATCTGACGGAGTTGGCCGAGGATCAAATTCGTGAAGAGATCTTAAGGACCGAACACTTGATTGGGTGTGCCGGTAGAGGCATCAGGGTTCTGCGCCCACCCTTTGGTGAACGCAATTCCTTAGTGGACCATGTTGTCGAGAAACTCGGCTACCGGGTCATGCTGTGGGATGTAGACACATGCGACTGGAACCCTCAGTATCACAGTTTCTGGGTCGAACACGCCATGCAGCAGATCGTAACCCGAGAGCAGAGCATTGTGCTGGCGCACGACATTCAGAACACAACGGTGACTCAAGTCGAGGCTCTCATCTCGCAGATCCGAAGACTTTCGGGTAGCAGTTTCGTAGGCCACGCGCAGGCGATCACAGCGAGTCGAAATTGAGGGTCTCTTTCCGCCTGGAGAGGCGTTCAAGCTCCGAATGGGGATTCTTCCGGGGCGCTTAGAGTGTAAGCTCGGTCACTCGACACTGCTCCTGGACAGCGAGACGATTGCTACCCGCTTTTTGTAGTATCCGGTGAACGTGGTTCTTTACCGTCTGAGCAGAGAGATTCAGCTGCGCAGCGATTTCCTTGTTGGTGAGGCCCTGGGCGATCATGGGGACGAGTTCTTGCTCGCGCCGCGTCAAGGGGAGACGCGTCCGAAGGCGGAACCTGGGGGGACCCAAGGCCTGATTGGCAAAATGCGCAAACAGGCAGAGGCACAAGCGAGGCGGACATACCGCCTCCCCTTTGGCCGCCAAGCGCACGGCTGCGACCACATCAGCTGAATACGCATCCTTCAGCACGTAGCCAACGACGCCCGCCCGAACTGCCGCAAGAAATGCCTCTTCGCTCTCCTCCATGCCAAAAGCCACGATCTTCATTTGCCCCACTCTGCGGCGAATCCTGGAAAGGTCGCTCAGATCCGGCATCGTTAGTGCGGGGGGATTCAGAAGCAACACATCCGGCCGGCTCGTCGAAATCTCTTCGGTTGCCTCTCGACACAGGCGAGCTGCTCCGGCGACGGTAAGGTCTTGCTCCTGTTCGAAGATGCGGGCGAGTGCATCCCGCAATAGGCGATTTTCCGAAACGATGAAGACCTTGAGCTTGGCCGACACGCGTACCCACCTAAACAATCCGATTGGCCCATGACCCAACAGCGCGGGCCCGCATCTTATTTGTCCTATAACGCCAGGGTCAAGCGGAAATCTGGGAAGCTGTGGAAGCCTGTGGAAAACTCAGCTGGGATTCCGGAGCGTCCGATGTCGCTGCGGTGGCAAGGATCAGAAATAACAGAGCGTTCGAAGGAATGTGGAAGTTGAAGTCCACAAGGCTGTGTAACAACAGTCCCGTGCAAGCGACAAGAGACCCGGCATACAAGGATTGGCACGTTGGGCTTCGGGTCCGACGGAGGTTGGAAGCTCCACGCCATGCGAGGAGCGAAACGAAACCAAACGTACACATCCCGCCCACCAAACCAGTGTCGGCCAGCAATTCCAAATAGTCGTTGTGTGCGTGGTCAACCACGCGCCCATCATAGTAACTCTCGTAGTGGGGGAAGACGGTCTCGAAAGTGCCAAGCCCGGTGCCTGTCCACGGATGGTCGTGAACAATCTGCCAGGTGTCCCTGTACATGGATACCCGCCGGTTGCGAGAAAGATCTCCGCGCGCCAAACGCTCAAACCTCTCGACAGTGCCACCGATACCAAGCCAAATCGCAAGGAATAGGGCCATCGTGGCGACGCCGCCGGCAATCAGCCATTGCCTCTTCTGATGGGCTCCCCTGGGCACCGCAAATATCAACAGAACACACTCAACGAGAAAACAGGTAATGCCGCCCCGTGAGGCAGAAAGAGCCAGTGCTCCGATAGGAAGAACGCAGAGAAAAATCAGCAAGGGCAACTTGTCGCGCCGCACTGTGCCGGTCAAAAGCATGGCCAGTCCGGGCGGGCTGATCAGCTCCACAAACCCGGCAAAATGGTTGTGATTGACAAAAGGGCCAAAGGGTATCGTCCCCGGCGGAAGCACACGAAACCAATAAAGCTTCCCTTGGAAGGTGAAGTACTGGACGATCGCCAGAGCAGCAACCACGGCCCCGAGGATCACCAGGAACCAAACGAAAGAGCTCCAGTCCTCCACCGTCTCGAACGATTCGATGCTGAGGAAAACCAGCAAAAAATAAGCCCCCGCCTTCAGCAACTCAATTTTGGTCGCGTAGGGATAGACCGAGAGTCCAATGAGAAGCTGAAGCCACGCGAACCCTCCCAAAGTGAGTAAAGGTAAGTAGAGCCAGTTCCAGCGGATCTCGACTTGTCGTTTGCGAAGGGTTAGAAAGCCCCACAGCACCAAGAGTAGAGCTGCTCCCATCTCGAGAACAGAGACAGACCAAATCTCTACTGCCCCATGCGCCAGGACGGAGAAGGCTACTAAGCTGCAGATTCCGACCCTAATGGGGGTCATCGACGGCTTCCGTAAGGTTTCCTGGGACCTGGACGAGGGACACATCATCGACCCAAACCGTCCCACGAAGCTTGTTGTCAAACTTCCAGCTCGGAAGCCGCCGGAGAGCGATCGTCAGCAAGTGTGTGTCCGGGCCCGTCACGAAGTCGGCTTCGATGAGCGACCAGGGGCGGCTGCCGACTAGATCCGGGGTAAGAATCTGAAGCGCAGCGGGACGGAACGTGTCGTAGATTGCAAACCGAATGCCGCTATCGGTCGAGATTTCATCCAGGCGCACGTAGGCCGCGAAGTGATAGTGGCGAGCGGGCTCCACAGGACAGAGCTGCCACAGATTTTGAAAATCCAGGTTTGCACTGCCGTCAAAGCTGATGCGGAGTGCGCTCCCACCTGAGTGGACCACTTCGTGATCGGAGCGGAATGCCGCGCCCGAAATGGGGTCCTCCCGCCAGTCAAACCCCCCGTTTAACAGGTCTTGCTCAAACCCGCCATTGAACAAAGCCGAAGAATTATCAGGTTGACCTTGCGGCCAGCTCGTAACCTCTAACGCCTGCCGCCAAATATGAAGGGCGTCGTCGGCACGTCGCTGGGCGATCAGTTCGTTGATAAGCGGCACAACCTCCGCCATTTGGACACCTTGCTTTAAGGCCACCAATTGACTCCACACTGTGACCGCAGCATCGGTTTGGTGCTGGGCGAGAAAGTAATCCATAGCAATGAGATAGTACCGGTTCTGATTGGGTAGGACTTCGCTCAGAATCCTAGCAAGATCGTTACTCGTCTTGGAGCACTCAGCAAGGGCTTGGACAGTAAGATCGGGATCGCTTAGTAAGGCTCGATGCAGCTTAGCGAAGGCTCCTGGATAGTCCCGTTGTCGCAGGAGAAAATTCCCGTACCGCCACGCTACGTCGGAAGAGATCGGATGGACGAACTGAGCCCTCTTGAATGCTTCTTGGGCACGCTCCGGCTGACCGTTGGCTTCGTAGGCATCCCCCAAATCCATCCAACAGCTGTCGCATCGTGGATTTGCTTCCGTAGCGCGCTCGAAATAAGCGACGGCTCGGCCGAGGTCGTGTTGCTCGAAGTTCCACTTCTCATAGAGACCCAAGCGATACCAGTACATCGCACTGTTCGGCTCCCACTGAGCGGCGCGAAACAGACGGTCTCGGTCCCAAGAGGCAGCCCAGTAGGCCGCCAGCCAAACCTTGCCTGTGCAATAGACTACCCCCCCAGCGATCAAGAGAACCCCCACGAAAAAGAACGATCGGAGACGGACGCCCTCCATACGAATGTTCATGGGGCATGAATTTGCTACAGTTATGCGAGCGGTGCAACGCCAAAGGAACACCGAAATTCGGCGAGGAAACCACCTAGCACAATGATGGTAAGACTTTTCACTCGCTTGGCCCTCGTCATTGAGCACTTCTTGTCAGCTGCCAGGAAAAGTCAGACCCCACGGAGCGTAGGGTCCTTATTTTCAGCACATTAGACCGGTGCCCTTCTGGGCAACGCCGACCGGAGTCTGGCAGGCTAGTTGCGGCAGCTATCGTAGCTGGTGGGTTGGTTTGTGGCGGTAGCATGGTTGGATGACCCCAGGAAGGTGGCATCCAAAGGAGTTTCTGACTGACAATGAGTCTCGAGACCGATAGCCAGCGATGGTTCGCACTCCAGGTCAGAACCCGCTGGGAGAACTCAACTGCCGTCCTGCTCTCTGGTAAGGGTTATCAGACCGTACTTCCCACGTATCAAACGAAAAAGCGGTGGAATGGGAGATTCAGGCAAGTCAACGCTCCGCTCTTCCCCGGGTACGTATTCTGCCAGTTCGACGTTCTGAATCGATTGCCCATCCTTGTCACACCAGGCGTCATTGCGATTGTCGGACGTGGCCGAGTTCCACTTCCTGTGGACGACAAGGAGATGGCAGCGGTGCAAACGCTGGTTGACTCAGGCGTCCGTGCCGAACCGTGGCCCTACTTGGAAGTAGGTCAGAGAATTCGGATCGAGAGTGACGCGCTGAGCGGCCTGGAAGGCATTCTGCTTAGTCTCAAGGGAAATGATCGTATCGTCATCTCCGTTACGCTCTTGCGTCGATCGGTTGCGCTCGAGATTGATCGGTGCTGCGTGACGCCTGTGGGCCCCACGAGGGCGCCTGCTGTCAGCCCGATTGCTTCTCGACCTTTACTGGAAGGAGGGTTGGCGTAGGTTTCGGTTCAGGTTCAGTCGAATACTTAGCATACGGAATCGTCTATGTCCAAGCGCGGTATCAAGATATCCAGTCCAATTGAGCAAGCTCCGCAGGTAGGAATCCGCAAGACGCTGGCACGTTTCGGCCGTCTGTCGGCCGGAAGAGACGGAGTTCTCCCACAGGAAGCGTTCCGCGCGATGCTCACCCACGAACGCCGAAGAGCCGAACGGTCCCGCAAACCTTTCGTGTTGATGCTGCTCGAATCACATCTGGCACACGAGAATGGGGATGGCCCAAGTTTTGGCGAGCGACTCACCGCGATCGTTTCCGATGTGACTCGAGAAACCGATTTGATCGGATGGTATGAAGACGGCAGAATGCTTGCCGTAATATTTACTGAGATCACTCTGGAAGGAAGCACTCCCATAACCGAACTCCTGCGTTCGAAGGTCGAGGTGGCGCTGCGAGACAATCTTGATCCGAAACTCGCATCGCAGCTCGTCGTTACGCTGCACGTCTTTCCAGAAAGCTGGGACAAGGACCATCCAGATCGAGTGGCCAACAAAAAGCTTTACCCGGACCTTTCTGAGAAGGACTCGAAAAAGCGACTGCCGAAGATTGTGAAGCGGGGGATTGATGTTATGGGAAGCGGCCTCTTGCTGTTGATGCTCTCCCCCCTTCTTGCGGTGATCGCTTTATTGATCAAGCTGACTTCCAGAGGGCCGGTCATATTTAGACAGGAGCGTCTCGGCCAATTCGGGACAAAATTCGAGTGCCTGAAGTTTCGCACAATGTACACGGACAATGATCCGAGGATCCATCGGGAGTTTGTCCGGAGTTTCATTAGCGGCGCGAAAATGTCAAATAACGACGAGGGCCAGCCGGTGGTGTACAAAATTACAAATGACCCACGCGTCACGCCGGTCGGGAGATTCCTGCGCAAGACCAGCCTCGATGAATTTCCGCAATTCTGGAACGTATTGCGCGGTGAGATGTCCCTTGTGGGCCCGCGCCCTCCTCTTCCGTATGAGTTCGAGGTGTATGACTTTTGGCACAGGCGCAGGGTTCTCGAGGTTAGGCCCGGCGTCACAGGGTTATGGCAAGTGAATGGTCGAAGCCGCACTTGCTTCGATGACATGGTCCGGTTGGACCTGAGGTATCTACAGACCTGGTCGCTCTGGTTAGACCTCAAGATTCTTCTCGCTACTCCGCTTGCGGTCCTCGCGGGAGACGGTGCCCATTAGAATTAATTGCGCCTCTCTGGCTGGGGACGAATTTTTACGGCATTCAGGTAATCCTTTGAGGCAGTTCCAGATAAGGAAACCATGATACGAGTCGGTGTAATCGGTTACGGATATTGGGGACCCAATGTCGTCCGGAATCTCCAGGGGTTGGATTCGACACGCGCAGAGATCGTTTGTGATCAGAGTCCAGCAGCGTTGGCACGTGCCCGCAAAGCCAATCCGGGCATCCAAACGGTGTCCGATGCCAGGGAAGTCTTGCGTTCTCCCCACGTTGATGCCGTTGCTGTGATCACGCCGGTTTGGACGCATTACGAATTGGCCAAGGCAGCACTCGAGAATGGGAAGCACGTCTTTATTGAGAAGCCGCTGACATCGAGTTCGGCCCAGGCGGAAGAGCTCATCGAATTGGCCGCTCGGAAAAATCTGACCATCATGGTGGACCACACGTTTTTGTTCACCGGCGCGGTACGCAAGATCCGCGAGCTAACCGACGCTGGCGCGCTTGGCGAACTGTACTACTACGATTCGCTGCGCGTGAACCTGGGGCTGTTCCAGCACGATGTCAGCGTTATTTGGGATCTCGCGCCGCATGACTTAGCGATCATGGATCACATCATCAAGGCTCAGCCGGAAGCGATCGTGGCGACGGGTGAGAAGCATTTGAATGGAGTCGAGGACGTTGCATTTATGACGATTTATTTCCCGCGAAACGTCATTGCGCACATCAATGTTAATTGGCTTTCGCCAGTGAAAATTCGGACCACGCTGATTGGTGGGCAAAAGAAGATGCTAGTTTGGAACGACCTTGTTGCGGATGAGAAAATCCGGGTATACGACAAGGGAGTTCAAATCGAATCGGGAGAGGGAATCCGAGATCTCCTGGTGAGCTACCGCAGTGGCGACATGTGGGCGCCGCAAGTCGAGCAAACCGAAGCGCTTCACGTCGAACTGAACTACTTCGCCGATTGCATCATGCATCAGAAGACTCCCTTCAACGACGGTCATGCTGGCTTGCGGGTGGTGCGAATGCTAGAAGCCGCCGAAGCCTCCATCCAGAAGAGAGGGGAGTTTGTTCACCTGTGAACGAGTTTCGCTCCATCGCTCCGGATGTGAAACTGGGGGAAGGGGTGAAGATCGCCCGGTTCGTGAATTTGTACGGATGTGAAATCGGCGATGAAACCAAGATCGGTGCTTTTGTTGAGATTCAGAAGAATGCCCGCGTGGGGCGGCGCTGCAAGATCTCAAGCCACACCTTTGTTTGCGAAGGTGTGACCATTGAGGACTGCGTTTTTGTTGGTCATGGCGTGACATTCATCAACGACTCTTTTCCTCACGCCACGACAGCAGACGGCCAGTTGCAGACCGATGCAGACTGGAAGGTTGAAAAGACGCTTGTGAAAAGGGGTGCTTCGATCGGATCGGGATCCACCATTCTGGCAAACGTGACGATCGGCGAGGATGCCATCGTGGGCGCCGGAAGCGTGGTTACCAAGGACGTACCGGCGCAGACCATTGTTATTGGAAACCCCGCCCGGGTCCTGCGACGAGTCCCTGTGCGGAGTCCTGACGCAGTGCCAAGGTGACAAGCGGAGATTGTTTCCATCCCGTCGCCTGGCGAACTCCCGTTTGTCTTTCGGTGGCTGCAATGGAATTCAAAATCGAGTCAAGATCCTTGCAAGACGTTGTGGTGATTGTCCCCGACATCTTCCGGGATGCCCGAGGCTTCTTCATGGAGACCTTTCGGGAGGACCAATTCCAGCAAAACGGCTTGCCCACTGATTTTGTGCAGGATAATCATTCCCGTTCCGCCCGAGGCGTCCTGCGCGGCTTGCATTTTCAGTGGGCACCTCCTATGGGTAAGTTGATGCGCGTTTCGCTTGGCACCGCCTTTCTAGTTGCGGTGGATATTCGTAAAGGATCCCCCACCCTCGGGAAGTGGGTCGGTGTGGAAGCGTCCGCCGAAAACCGACGGCAGGTTTGGGCTCCGGCCGGTTTTGCCCGCGGTTTCTGTGTTCTTTCTGACGTGGCGGAGATTCAATACAAGTGCACCGGTCTCTACAACAATAAAGGCGAATCCGGCATTCGCTGGGACGACCCGGGAATCGGCATCCAGTGGCCTATCCAGGACGTGTCGCTATCGGACAAAGATCGCAACGCGCAAACTTTAACCCAGTGGTTAGCGCGGCCGGAATCTGAGAACTTCAATTTCTGATCGAAACTCTGTCAAATTTCCAGGAGGGACTGTGAAACTCCTCATCGCTGGTGGCGCGGGGTATGTTGGCTCCGCTCTGATCCCCAAACTGCTCGACCGCGGCTACAAGGTTGACGTCGTCGATTTGTTCTGGTTCGGCAATCACCTGCCTCGGCAAGTTGGGATCATTAACAAGGACATCTTTCAGCTGACCGAGGAGGATCTGGAGCCGTACGAACAGGTCGTCTTCTTGGCGGGTCTTTCGAACGATCCAATGGCGGAATATTCTCCCAGCAAGAACTTCGTGTTCAACGCCGCCGCCCCGTCTTACTTAGCCTACACGGCCAAACGGGCTAAGGTCAGAAGGTACGTCTATGCGAGCTCCTGCTCCGTGTACGGATATACGGAAAACGAGCTGTACGATGAGACCCGACCGGTGAGCTCCAGCTACCCGTACGGCATTTCGAAGTTGCAGGGTGAGCAGGCCGCGCTGCAATTGGTTGACGACCATTTCTCGGTCATTTCGCTGCGAAAAGGAACGATCTCGGGCTACAGCCCGCGCATGCGCTTTGATCTGATTATCAACACCATGTTTAAGAACGCCATGAAAGACCGCACCATCACCATCAACAACCCCTCCATCTGGAGGCCCATCTTGAGCATGCAGGACGCGGTGACGGCGTACATTCGTGCCATCGAGGCAGACCACAAGATTTCGGGTATCTTCAATGTGGCATCGGGCAATTATACGGTCGGAGAAGTGGGCGACCTTGTCAAAGCCGCCATTGAGGAGCGTGCGGGCATATCGGTTCACCTTGTCATCAAACACGTCCAGGATTTTCGAAATTACAAAGTCAGTATCGAGAAGGCCAAAAATGTCCTGAGTTTTCACCCAGCTGACGATCTGAAAGCCATCGTCCTGAACCTGATCGAAAACATGGACAAGTATAAGGACTGGGACAATCCGCTGTATTCCAACATTGGGACATTCAAGACGATCGAGAACGGTATCGAAATCCACGCCATGGCCAAGGCACTCTGACATGAAAATTGTCGTAATCGGCTCGAACGGGCAGCTCGGCAGCGATCTGGTCGCCGCTTTTTCGAAGAACGGGGATGTTGTTCGTGGCTTGACACATTCCGATATCGAGATCACCGATCCTGTTTCGGTCTCACGCGCGCTCGACCAGATCCAACCCGAGGTGATCGTAAACACCGCTGCCATGCATCACGTCGAGACCTGTGAGAGCGAGCCCGGGAAAGCGTTCACCGCGAACGCACTCGGGCCCAAAAACCTGGCCGTCGCCGCGGGGAATCTGGGTGCAGCTCTGATGCACGTGAGCACCGATTACGTCTTCGATGGAAGCAAAGGAAGCCCGTACGAAGAACACGACAATCCTCGGCCGCTCAGCGCCTATGGCATCACCAAATTGGCCGGGGAGCACTTTGTACGCGTGACGACGCCAAAACACTTTGTCATTCGTACCTCCGGCCTGTACGGGAAAAGCCCCTGTCGCGCCAAAGGGGGCCTCAATTTCATCGAACTGATGCTGAAGTTGGCGAAGGAACGAGGAGAGGTGCGCGTCGTGGACAGTGAGGTGGTTACGCCGACATCCACGGCAGAACTTGCGCAACAAATCGTCCTGTTGAGTCATTCGGATTGCTACGGCCTCTACCACGCCACGGCGGAAGGTAGTTGCTCGTGGTTTGAATTCGCCCGTGAAATCTTCACGATGACAGATACTCCCGTCCGCCTGAAGGTAGCGGCAGCGGGAGAATTCCCCACGAAGGTAGCTCGCCCGAAATACTCTGTGCTCGAGAATCGAGCTCTGAAAAGCCTCGGTTTGAACATGTTCCGACCGTGGCAGGATGCCCTCCAACAATACCTTGGGGATCGAGTCAGGTCAGCCTCCAGCGAATCTCTCGCCTAGCGCCCATGGCTTGGCGGCAAAACCCGCCAAACCGGAGTCAATTTCATCCATCGAGGTTAAGGACCTTACATGTCAGATAATCAAAAAATTCCCTTCCTGGACCTAGTCGGCCTTCATGAGGAGATCGAGAAGGAACTGGTCGAGGTGTTCCAGGGCGTGCTCAAGACAGCCGGCTTCATCGGCGGACCATTGGTTGAAGGATTCGAGCGTGACTTTGCACGCTTTACCGACACCAGACACTGTGTCGGCGTTGCCAGCGGGACCGATGCAGTCCGGTTTGCCCTCATGGCCGCAGGCATCGAGCCCGGCGATATTGTGGTCACCGTGCCCCATACATTTATTGCAACCGCGGAAGCAATCAGCCAGTCCGGTGCGCGGCCCGATTTTGTCGACATCGAAGAGCGAACCTATTCGATGGATCCTGCCAAGCTTCAAGAATATTTGGAACGGGAATGCTACTTCGACCGCGAAACCGGCAGACCTTTCCACCGGAAATGGAGGTCACCGGTCACAGCGGTGGTTCCGGTACACCTTTACGGGCAAGTCGCCGACATGGATGGGATCTTGGAGATTGCGGATCGCTACAAGCTCATCGTGGTCGAAGATGCCTGCCAGGCGCACGGTGCAGAGTACTTTTCGAAAAAGGAAAATCGCTGGAGAAAAGCAGGCTCCCTGGGCCAAGCAGCGGCTTTTAGCTTTTACCCAGGGAAGAACCTGGGTGCCTGCGGAGAGGCTGGAGCGGTCACGACGAACGACGAGGCGATGGCACAAAAGATACGCATGCTTCGAGACCACGGCCAATCGCGCAAGTACTACCACGAGATGGAAGGTTACAACGGAAGGTTGGATGCCATCCAAGCTGGAATCCTACAAATCAAACTGCGTTACCTCCCGGAATGGAACGAGAGGCGCCGGCAGGTTGCGGCACGTTACAACGAAATGCTGCTCGCATCGACGAACCTCATTCTACCCTGCGAGCCATCCTGGTCCCGCGGCGTCTATCACCTCTACGTGGTTCGGGCGGCAAAACGAAACGAGCTGCAAGAACAGCTGACTCAGTCTGGCATCGGCACGGGTATCCACTATCCGGTTCCCATTCATCTCCAGAAGCCATACTACGCCATGGGATTCAAGGACGGGGATTTCCCGGTAACAGAGAAAGTAGCCGCCCAGATACTTTCCCTGCCCATGTATCCCGGATTGAGCCTCGCGCAGCAGAATCGCGTCGTTGAGGAACTAGCGCGGACGGGAAAACAGGCTTCGAGCCAGCTGTCTGCCCAACCCGCGAGAGCCTAACAGCAGGCACGTCTGATCGGCACGGAATTGAGCACACTCGAGACACAATCGATTCGGGAAGGTCGTAGGAACGACAACAAGGTGTCCGCGCGCCTGGCCTCCAAGAAAATATGGATCGACCTGGATAACTCCCCTCACGTTCCGTTTTTCCTCCCTATCATCGAGGACCTGGAAAGAAGGGGTTACCAGGTCTTCCTAACGGCGCGAGACTGCTATCAGGTGTGTGAACTCGTGCGCTTGTATCGGCTCTCTTGCCAGGTCGTAGGTCGACACCATGGGAAGACCTGGATCCTGAAAGTATGGGGAACAGCATTACGAGCTACGCAGTTGTTGCCTCTTGTCATCGCCGAGAGACCCGATCTTGCCGTGGCGCATGGCTCGCGCGCCCAAGCGATGGTTGCCACGTTCCTCGGGATTCCGAGTGTGATGATGTTTGATTATGAATTCTCAAACGCGGCGGGATTCCTCCGCCCGGATTGGGTGTTTGTGCCCAATGTGATCCCGGAAGAGCATGTCCATCAGAAACCGGACCACGTCCTCCGCTACCAGGGGTTGAAAGAAGATGTATACGTCCCGCGCTTGAAGCCGGACCCCAATGTTAGGAACCTCCTGGGAATCCGCCCCGATGAACTCATCGTCACGGTGCGTCCGCCCGCTACCGAAGCACACTATCACAATCCGGAGGGGGAAGAGTTTCTCACCGAAACCCTCCGGTATCTTCTGGGCGAGCCGGATGTTCGAGTGGTGATGCTCCCGCGCAATGAGAACCAGGCAATGGTTCTTCGCTCCAGCTGGGCACAAGCGATCGAGGGGGGCCGCATCATCATTCCTGAACAGGCTGTTGATGGTCTAAACCTAATCTGGAATTCGGACCTCGTCATCAGTGGCGGGGGGACGATGAATCGTGAAGCAGCGGCCCTGGGAGTGCCCGTATTCAGCATTTTTCGAGGACGCTTGGGTGCGGTCGATCGGTATCTTGCGAAGACCGGCCGACTCACTCTCATCGAAAGAGTAGAAGACATACGCGCAAAGATTATTCTCGAGCGACGGAAGCCCCCTGTTTGGGGATCAGCGAACCGCAGCGAAGCTCTCAACTGTATTGTGGATGCCATTAGTTCGATCGCGGAGCATCAATGTCTACCCGCGCACAGCTAAACTCACAGTTGTCGTTGGCCCCGGCGGTTTCGCAATCCGGTCGCGCACCATCGATCGATGTTCGAGAGCTGATTTCTCTCGCAACGCGCGGCCTAGCGGCCATGTTTGACGAGGGAAGTCAGCTGTTCTGTCATCGGCTACTGCGCACCGAGCGCGGAATCGTGTGCGAGGGTTTGTCGCCTCGATATACGATCATGGCTCTCCTCGGGCTCAAAGAACTGGAGCGTGCGGGGATGGATTCACCCTTTGATACCGGAGGGCTCTATGCGTCTCTTCTTCGCGACACGAATTGGATTCAGGGGGTCGGTGACTTAGGGCTATTGATCTGGCTGACCGCTACCTTTGATCCTGACCGACTCGAAGGTTTGTTCTCCACCTTTGATTGTGAAACGGCTCTCGATCGCTACCCCGACGCAAGGAAAGCATCCACGATGGAATTGGCGTGGTTCCTAGCAGGGTTGGCACACGCGGCCGAGGCCTCTCCAAAGCTGATCAGCACCCTAACAGATTTATCGGTGGAAACATACCAACGGATGGAAGAGAATCAGGGTGAGTACGGCCTGTTCGGTCACCTGAACACGAAGAATTCTCTTGCGGGACGCCTACGCGGCCGGATTGGCAGTTTTGCAGATCAGATCTACCCCATCTACGCGATGGCGAAGTTTGCCAAGGTTTTTCAGGTGGAAGACCCGTTGGGTTCCGTTGTGGAATGCGCCACCGCCATCTGCAGTGCGCAAGGAGAATCGGGGCAATGGTGGTGGCTGTACGATGCACGCACCGGCCGTACATCCAGCCGTTATCCCGTCTATTCGGTGCACCAACATGGCATGGCGCCGATGGGCCTCTTGGCCGTTGCGGAAGCTACGGGGCAGTCCTTCAGCCAGTTCATTGACAAGGGACTGTCGTGGATCTACGGTCGAAATGAGCTCGGCGTTGACATGCGAGATGCCGAGGAGAACCTGATTTGGAGGTGCATACGTCCCAAGAAACGCCCGAGCAAATACTGGGAAGTGACCCTGAGCGTTGTCCGAACGCCCCGTGAAGACGACGAGGTTGGCCCACTTAAGATTCTCTATGAACAGAGACCATACGAATTTGGGTGGCTGCTTTTCGCATTTGCTAGAAACTCCCGAAGTCTAAAGAGCCTTTAGTGCTTAGGTTCTAAGCGCGTCAGCTGACAAAATGTACCAAACGAAGACATGTAAGATCATCACGGTCGTTGGCGCACGTCCCAATTTCATGAAGGCCGCGCCAATCCTCGCCGCGTTCCGAGATTACAACGAACGCCAGGCCACCTCTGGAGCCAGGGATTCTCATTTCATCCTTCAGAACCTGCTTGTACACACAGGCCAGCACTACGATGAATCGATGTCTGAGCGTTTTTTTGCCGATCTGAACATTCCGAACCCGGACGTGCATCTGGGAGTCGGATCCGGCTCGCACGCTACCCAAACGGCCGAGATCATGAAACGGTTTGAAGAGGTCCTGCTTCAGGAGAGGCCGGATCTGCTGGTGGTTGTGGGTGATGTGAACTCGACTCTGGCCTGCGCCCTGGTAGCCGCCAAGATCTCGTTCGGCGCCAACGGAGCCAGGCCAATGATCGCCCACGTAGAAGCCGGCCTGCGCTCATTCGATTGGAGCATGCCAGAGGAAATCAATCGCGTCCTTACCGACCGGGTTGCTGACCTGCTATTTGTAACCGAGCAGAGCGGGCTCGAGAACTTGCGCGGGGAAGGCATTTCCGATGAGAAGATTCATTTCGTCGGTAACACGATGATTGATTCCCTGCTCGCTTTCAAGGGCAAGGCTGAGAGGTCTTCGATCCTGGACACGATGGGCCTCCAAAACTGTGGCTCCCATCGGGGATCGGCGAATGGTAGGATCCGCTACGCCTTATTGACACTCCATCGACCTTCCAACGTCGATCAACGCGACACTTTTTTGAATATCTTGGAGGGGCTAGAAGAGTTGTCTCACACTTGCCCCGTTATCTTTCCCGCGCATCCGAGAACGCAGAAGAGAATTGCTGAATTTGGTTTCGAACGTTTCTTCAGCGCTGAAAATGAGTGGCAGAAGGGGAATTCGCATTCTGCTGGGGGGAACGCACGTATTCGCATGGTGGCGCCGCTGGGATACCTCGATTTCATGTGTCTGATGGGCAACGCCGCCGTGGTCGTGACAGACTCAGGGGGCATCCAGGAAGAGACGACCTGTCTTGGAGTCCCCTGCGTGACAGTCCGCGAGAATACGGAGAGGCCCATTACGGTGCAAGTCGGAACAAACATACTGGCCGGAACACGCAAGGAAGACATTCGCCGGGCCGCGCGTCAACAGCTCGAATCGAAGGCTGCTCGTTCTGTACCCGAAGGATGGGACGGCAAAAGCGCTCAGCGAATTGTTGAAATAATCTGCAAAGCGATGGAGAAAAAGCAGCTGCTTTGATATTCCGGCGCATTTAAGAAACGGTTCAGCGAAATGGCGCGATACGCGGTCATCACTCCTGTTCGTGACGAAGAGAAGTACATCGAGAACACCTTGGAGTGTGTACTCCGCCAGACCGTATTGCCTATAGAGTGGATGATTGTTGATGATGGTTCCACCGATCAGACCGGAGTCGTGCTCGACCGATACGCGGCTCGACATCCTTGGATTCATATCATCCACCGCGCGAATCGAGGCTTTCGGAAGGCAGGCGGGGGAGTGATGGAAGCGTTTCAGGACGGATACAACGCTCTGCGGTGCTCGGACTGGGATTTTCTTGTCAAGCTCGATGGGGACCTCAACTTTGCCCCGGACTATTTCGAAAAATGCTTTGAGTATTTTCGCAAGGATCCTGAACTTGGGATCGGCGGCGGCGAAATCCACCACAAGATTGCTGGACAGATGAAGCTCGAGGAGAACCCACGATTCCATGTGCGAGGGGCCACGAAGATTTATCGGAGAGCCTGCTGGGAAGCGATTGGGGGGCTTTGGCCCGCGCCAGGATGGGACACGATTGATGAAGTCAAAGCCAATATGTTGGGCTGGAAAACATACGCCTTTTCGGACTTACATCTTTTTCATCATCGATTAACGGGATCGGAAGAGGGATGGTGGCGTGACCGGGTGAAACATGGAGTCGCCTGCTATGTTTCCGGGTACCATCCGCTTTATGTCGTAGCTAGTTGTTTGCGCCGGTTAACTCAGAAACCTTATGTGATTGGTTCGTTCGGAATCATGCACGGGTTTCTAAAGGCGCACGTCACTCGCCCTCCTCGTTTGGAAGATCGATCGTACTTGGCATATATACGCGACCAGCAACTGAGACGTCTCTGCGGCATGCAAACAATCTGGAGATAATCTCCAGCCTCAACCTTCGAGATTCGATAATCGATCTATGTGCGGAATCTGCGGGAAATTGATATTTGATTCGGATTCGGCGGTGTCGGCCGCACTGGTGAAAGCCATGGCGGACACGATTCAACACCGCGGCCCTGACGACGAGGGCTATTATGTCTCGGGCCCGGTCGGCTTGGGTTTTCGGCGCCTTTCGATCATTGACCTACAAACTGGGCACCAACCGCTCTCGAACGAGGACGGTTCGATCTGGATCGTCTTTAACGGTGAAATTTATAACTATCAAGAGCTGCGCACACTTCTCCTAAGCAAAGGACACGTGTTCCGGACACGCACCGATACCGAAGTCATCGTTCATCTCTATGAGGAGTTTGGCCCCGCGTGTCTGGAGAAGCTGCGTGGAATGTTCGGTTTCGCGATCTGGGACCAAAACACCAAAACCCTTCTCCTAGCAAGAGATCGCGTCGGAATAAAACCCCTCTACTATCACCTGTCCGACTCATCCTTGATTTTTGGATCGGAAATAAAAGCAATTCTCGCAGATCCGTCGGTCACACGAGAAATGGCTCCTGAGCTTATCGACAGGTTCTTGACGTTTCTGTATTTGCCCGGTGAAGAGACATTGCTCAAAGGAATCCGCAAGCTTGCTCCTGGCCACTATCTGTTAAGCAAGGACGGCAAGACGGTCCAAAAGCAGTACTGGGATCTAGACTTTGCAGGGTCACCACCGGGTCGATCTTTGGCGGATGCAGAAGGTGAATTAGTGAGTCACCTTGCCGAGGCAATCGGGTTGCACATGATCGCTGATGTGCCGGTGGGTGTCCTGCTGAGTGGCGGAGTAGACTCCACTGGTGTCCTGAGTTTCGCTGTAGAAGGAACCGATAAGAAAATCAGCAGCTTCACCATCCGCTTTGCGGGAGCCGGAGTAGCCGATGAAGGACCGTATGCCAGATTAGCCTCGGACGCTCTCGGGAGTCAGCATCATGAGATGACCATCTCGGCCAGTGACTTCGCGGCTTTCCTGCCTAAGTACGTTTGGCATATGGAAGAGCCTGTGTGCGAGCCACCAGCCATCGCCATGTATTACGTCTCCAAGTTGGCAAGGAGCTATGTCAAGGTACTGCTTTCCGGAGAAGGCGGAGACGAGGCTTTTGCGGGCTACAGCAATTACCGCAATCTCGTTTGGCTTGAACGGCTGAAGCGCGGCCTTTCTTTCTTAAGAGCACCTGCCGCAAGGGGACTATCGCTCGCGGATGCGATTTTCCACCTCCCCCGCGTAGCCAAGTACGTTCCGTTAATGAGTGATCCCTTTCCTGGGTACTATTACAGCCGAACATCGAATCCACATCGCAATACCGGAAACCGGTTAGGTAGTGTGTATTCTTCTGGGTTTCTGCAGACGATCGATCGGGAACAATCCGTCCGACCCGTGCGCACGCTTCAAGCGCGTGTCCAAAACCAGAATCCACTCGACGCGATGCTCTATATCGACACCAAGACCTGGCTGCCCGATGACTTGCTGATCAAAGCTGATAAGATGACGATGGCTAACTCGATTGAACTGCGTGTCCCGCTGCTAGACCACAAGGTCTTGGAGTTTGCGGCTTCTCTGCCGCCCAGTTTCAAGCTCCGGGGAGCAACAACAAAGTTCATCCTGAAGAAGGCGTTGACCCCGCGGATTCCTAAACAGATTCGGGACCGGAAGAAGGCCGGGTTCCCCGTGCCGTATGAAACATGGCTTCGGAGGGATCTGAAAGACATGGTCTGGGGGGTGTTGACGGACCCCCAAACGATCAATCGAGGCTATTTCCGCAAAGACGCAGTCGAAGATCTGCTTCGCGCCAACTCCAACGGGTCCGACCATTCCAAAGAGATATTCTCGCTTCTTAGTCTGGAGCTGTGGCAACGTAGTTTTCTGGGGTGCGAATAGGTTGCTCTACACTGGATTTGAGCCGTCGATGCGAAATTGGGCTGCCAGGGCCTTTTGGCACCTGCCGGGCTGTTTCGGAATCGCGGGCCTGCTCGGGCCATCGTACCGGTTGCGCTGCGTGGTTTTCCATAGTATCTCGAGCTCGGAAACTCCCTTTACCACTGGAATCAACGTGCGTACGACCCCTGGGAGATTTGAAGCGGCACTCGAATTTCTCGTTGCCCACTACATCCCCGTGTCTTTGGATGATATTCTAGCCGACTCAGACGGCAGAGCCCTTCCGCAGCGAGCGGTGCTCGTGACGTTTGACGATGCCTATCGATCGGTTGCGGAACTCGCTGCTCCTCTCTGTCAAAAGTATGGCGTTCCGGCGATCTTTTTCGTAAACGCTGCATTTCTGGACAACAAGCACTTGGCGCCAGATAATCTTGTCTGTTATGTAGCTAACATGAAGGGAATGAAAGCAGTCAACACAGCGGCCCGGTCTGTGCGTGGCACCGCGAATCCGGCGTTGCATTCCCTGTCCGATGTCTTCACAAGGTTTTGGCCTTCGCTTTCACTGGCCGAAAGAGATGCTTTCCTCGAATCGCTCCGGAACGTAGGGGGGATCTGTGAGAGCCGTCTGGCGAAGGAAGCAAGCTTGTACGTAACTACCGAGCAGCTCCGCTCTCTGGCCCGCTTCAATGTCGAAATTGGGAACCATACGTACACCCATGTGCATTGCAGGGCTCTGTCACAAGAGGAATTTCGTCAGGAAGTGGACAGGAATAAGCAGGAGCTGGAAGATCTCTCAGGGAGGAAGGTGCGATCTTTCAGTCAACCCTACGGCTCTTCAAAGGATCTGACACCGGAACTCGTGCGTCATCTCAGACAATCCGGACACCAGGCCGTCTTCCTGAGCGAGAGCTCCACCAACCCCCGAGGCGCCGACCCATTCTGTCTTGACCGTGTCAACAGTCGAGCTGACTGCGACGACGTCCTCTTTCTCGACCTCGAGATTCTTCCGCGGCTTCGCGCCGTAAGAAATCAGCTGTTTCGCAGCTCTTGAGTTGAAAGGATTGGCAGTCCCAAGCGAGACGCAAATTGAGAGCCACCGAAATGAATTTCGAGAGCGACAGGAGGTAGTGGCGTGCATCGGGAAAGGAAAACAATGACCCGTGAGGAATTTCTGTTGCAGATGGATGAGATTCTTGGCCTGCAACCAGGAACCCTTCAAGGCCATGAAAGGCTGGAGAACCTAGAGAATTGGGACTCCACGACCTTGATAAGCGTAATTCTACTGGCGGACGCCAATAACAGCGTGCCCATCACTCCGGACCAAGTCGTGGGTTGCTCCACAGTTGCCGACCTTCTGCGCCTGGCTCAGGTGGGTGATAACTCCTCTCAATCGTGACCTGGTCCAAACGGACGCAGTACACCCTAATGAAGCATCCGCGACAGCCGAACCACTGCCCGTTGAACCGCCCCCGCCGGAACCCACGGCTGCCCGTCCTTTGCGGAGATTAGTTATGGCATCAGAAACCACATTGCAACCAGGAGCCTTGAAAGCTTTGAGGTTTCCCATCGCACCGGCGAGTCTCGTGCGCCAGCGCCAGTCTCTCAGGAAGGAACTACTGAATCAAACGAATCTGATCCCCACGCGAATTGCTATTCTCGGCGGATCCACTACCACAGAAGTAAGAAACATGTTAGAGCTCTTCCTTTTGGCGAACGGAATCAGGCCTTCCTTCTATGAATCAGGATACAACTGTTACAGCGAGGACGTCCTTTTTGAAAATCCAAATCTATGGAATTTCAAGCCCGACGTTGTTTTCATTCACACGACGTGGCGCAATGTATCGGAGTTCCCGAAATTGATGGAATCGGAAACAGAAGTTCAAAACCGTCTCCGCCATGAGATGACGCGCTTCGAAACCATCTGGCAAAAGATTGACGCGGGGCTCGGTGCACTTATCATACAGAACAATTTTGACTTGCCGGGCCTTAGACCACTCGGCAATTTGGAAGCATCCGAACTGTTTGGTCGCGTGAACTTTTTGCTGAGGTTGAATACCGATTTTGCGAATTACGCCCGCGAGCACTCGCGCCTTCTGGTTAACGACATCCATTACCTATCTGCTCAGGTAGGCCTAGTCCAATGGTTCAGCCACACCTACTGGTATAACTTCCACATGGCCGTGAGCCCCGAAGGTACAGTCGCCCTAGCCCACAACGTTGCAGGGATTATCAAGTCGGTTTACGGAAAATCCAAGAAGTGCCTCGTCCTTGACCTAGACAACACGCTTTGGGGCGGCGTCGTCGGCGATGATGGCGTGCAAAACCTGATTCTCGGCCGAGATCATCCGATGGGCGAGGCCTATTTAGACTTCCAGCGGTATGTGAAAGACCTGCAACAACGTGGTGTCCTACTCGCCGTATGCTCGAAGAACGACCCGGAGAACGCCAAGGACGGTTTCTCGCACCCGGACAGCCTACTAAAGCTACAGGATTTCAGTGCGTTCAAAGCAAACTGGAATCCGAAGCCGGAGAACATCCGCGAGATCGCAGCTGAACTGAACATTGGACTCGATAGCATCGTATTCGTTGACGATAATCCGGCCGAAAGGGCTCTCGTCGCCGATCAATTGCCCGAAGTAGCAGTTCCGGAAGTGGGCTCAGATGTTTCTGGTTTCTCGATGGCGCTTGAGCGAGAGCGATACTTCGAAGTGGATCGAGTTGTTCAGGATGATGTGAACCGCTCGGCTTACTATGGCTCGAATGCGCAACGGGAAGCTCTGCAGGCCCGTTTTCGAGATTATGGAGAATTCCTCACCTCACTTGAAATGACCGCGGAGATTGGCGCATTCTCTCCCGTCTATCTAGAGCGAATCACGCAGTTAATCAACAAGACCAATCAGTTCAACCTAACGACCAGACGGTACACGATCGCTGAAGTCGAGGCCCTGTCTCAAGACTCGGCTTATATCACTCTTTACGGTAGGCTAGCGGACAGATTTGGTGATAATGGGTTAGTTTCAGTCCTCATTGGACACGTCCTGGGTGAAAAAGTCGAGTTGGACCTTTGGCTGATGAGCTGTCGTGTGTTGAAACGTGAGATGGAAATCGCCATGTTTGATGCCCTTGTCGAACAATGCCAGGCGCGCGGCATTCGAAAAATCGTAGGCGTCTATGTCCCCTCCAAGAAAAATGGCATTGTTGCCAGCCACTACGCCGACCTCGGTTTCTCCCCTGTAAGCGACTCCACGCCAAGCCGCGAGGCTTGGCAATTTGACGTACCCACGGACTATCTGACGAGAACCCGTTACATTCGCAGAACTACCGCGAAACCTTCCGCGGCTGTGAATGGTTGAACCGTTTCGTACCATCGGGCCCTACACATGATCCCTTGGACGCAAGGCTTGCATTCATGAAGAACCTTGGCTGGCAGGTCGAAGTGGATCGTGCGACACCGGCGGAATGGTCAGGGATGCTTGATCTGTTCGACGATGCGAATATTTATCAGACGGCCGCGTATGGCGCGGTCCGCTGGGGAGAAAAAAATCTCAGCCGCGTCATCCTAAGGCGGGACGGCGAAGTCCGGGGAATCGCGCAACTTAGGATCGTCCGACCGACCCCACTAAAATATGGAATCGCCTATCTGCGTTGGGGCCCTCTCTGGGAGCGGCGAGGTTTGCCTTTTGATCCGGAGGTTCCTGTGCGCGTAGCCCGCGCGATTGAGGAGGAATACTTGAACAAGCGGAAGCTCTTCCTGCGAATCCTCCCCAATGCCTTCGAGGGAACCCCACGCGCGGCAATGATGCGATCGACGTTTTCTCGATTTGCTGCCGAGCCTCTCAATGCACAAAATACGTACCGAACGTTTGTGCTTGACCTCACCCCCTCCCTCGATGCATTGCGAAAGGGTCTCGACAAGAAATGGCGAAACCAACTGACACGCTCGGAGAAGAATCAACTCGAAGTTGTTATAGGAACCGGGAGCGAGGATTACCAGACGTTTTGTCGAATCTACGATCAGATGCGAAAGCGAAAGTCATTTGAAACCACGGTCAGCGTGGAGGAATTTGGCAGAATCCAAGAGAACCTGCCAGAATCGCAGCGCATGCGCATTTTGATCTGCAAGGACAAGAGCGTTCCTGTAGTGGGTTTGGTCGCTTCAGCGATGGGGGATTCCGCGATTTATTTGCTGGGAGCTACGAGCGACGAG
>Ga0187783_10000848_pt1 | contig 22488 bp, 16 predicted proteins | sample 1015_SJ02_MP02_2_FD_132471 | JGI IMG/M metagenome (GOLD analysis project Ga0187783, IMG submission 132471) | Tropical peat soil microbial communities from peatlands in Department of Meta, Colombia - 1015_SJ02_MP02_20_MG | ecosystem: Environmental > Terrestrial > Soil > Wetlands > Peat | place...
ATCCGAGAAGAACGAAAACATCGCCGAGATCCATCGCGACATGATCTATATCGGACAACACTTGGAAGATCCACGGTCTATTTTCTTTGCCGACGGTACGGAACAGATCGGAGATATAGAAGCCCGGGTGATCGACGTGCGGGTAGGCGACATGGCGATTCGCTGGTTTGTCGATCCTAAGAGCGGATACCTCTTGCGGGAGGCATACGATGGCGTGGCCCGATCCGGACCATTTCATGGCGAGACCGACCTGAGTGATTGGAAGACGACAGCGGGCATCAGCTTGCCTCGATTGCGTAGGAACAAGCAAGACGGAAGGCAGACCAGCATCGTCGAGTTCACCAGCATCGACTTCAACCCCACCATGGATCCCAAGCTGTTTGAGCGGCCAGCCGTTGCCAGCCAAACGCCTTCCCGGTAGCTCACATCGGGAGCCGAAGCATACTTTACAGGGTATCTGGCAAGCCGATTCGCGCATCGATCGGGCGACGCCGGTAAAAGTCGTGCCTCGGGGGGAGGTCACTCTGTTGCCCCACCCAGCGTGACCTTCCGGTCGACTGCGAGGCTACGATCCTCGCCGTCCTAACTCACACTTAGTGCAGCCATTCGCTACCCATGTTTTGATCCCTATAAGACGAAGACCCGCCTCTTCGACTTGACTGTTCTTGACCCTCGAGGTACAGTTGGCCAAGACGAACAAAAAGCGAATATACGGAGATGGCAACTCTACCCCTTCTTCCCGAGCGAAACCTCAAGCTGGTGGGTATCGCGCGCTTGGCAGCCGAAGGCGAATCTCTGCGTCAAGGCCATAAAGTCGAGTATTCCACTTTACCGGTCCGCTCTCTCTTGAACCGTTGCTCGGTTGATCGCATGCCTTTCACGTGGACGATTAATCCTTATCGGGGTTGCGAGTTCGCTTGCAAATATTGTTATGCGCGATACACCCATGAATTTATTGAGATGCGGGACGGCCTGGAGTTCGAGCAGAAAATTCTCGTGAAGCAGCATGCCGCGGAACTGCTGAGACAGGAGCTTCGTCGGGTGAAGCCGGGGGAAGAAATCGCCATTGGCACGGCAACCGATCCCTATCAGCCGGCAGAGCGGTTTTTTGAAGTTACACGGGCGATTCTCGAGGAATTCGCGAAGCACAGAGGCTATGAGATCGGGATCGTGACCAAGTCCAACCTGGTGCTGCGCGACCTGGAGGTGCTACAGCAAATTTCGAGGAGCAACAAGCTTTTTGTCAACCTCACCATTACGACTTTGAAGGTGGATCTCGCCCGCCTTCTCGAGCCGCGTGCACCACGCCCTGATCTGCGGCTGGAGGCCGTCCGCACCTTGAATCAGGCAGGCATCGACGCGGGTGTAATCTGCGCACCCGTGCTTCCCGACATTACCGATTCACCCCGGGATCTTGAGGCACTGGTGCAGGCTACAGCGACAGTGGGTGGAAAATACATTTTTGCCAATAGCTTATTCCTGAAGCCATGCTCAGCTGCGATCTTCCTTCCCTTCCTAGAAAGAGAATTCCCGCACCTGGTCGAGCGTTACCGGCAACGCTTTCAACAACGCGCCTTTCTTTCGCCTTCGTACCGCAATCGGCTTTCGCAATTCATCGGCCGACTCCGGCGGAAGTATGGAATCGGCAGCGACCATGATCGCTACCGCGAGAGGAGCCGCCGAGGTCCACTTCGAGAAATCGAAGGCCAGCTGAGCTTGTTTTGAGATCGGAAAACCCGATGCTTAGCCGCAGGGGCGGGCGTGGTTCGATGCAGCAAGCGAGGACTCTCGAGCTTCGCCTTAGGCCGTGGTGTGGTCCCCAGTAGGAGATCAACCTACGGCAAGTGAACCGCTCTATGAAGCGAGCCCATGTTTAACTCACTCCTCAGACCTACCGCGATCAATTTTGATGCGCCGCGTATCCGTAGACGGCGTTCAAGCGTTCTATTGAAGCCCGGGTGAGTTGTTCGAATCGGGATTGGGACTCTTTGTCGATGATATTGTCCAATCCGTACCGGTCTTCGGCGATATTGTACAGCGATTGATTCTCGTCGACGGCATCGGCCATGTAGAGAGTTTGCGTCTGTTCATCAAGAATGCCAAAAATTGCTGCGTAGCTCGACATAAAAAGACGATATCGCTGGAAATAGTCTTTCTGCTCATCGGCGCGCTGGGTAAATAGAGGCCTGCCGAAGAATTCCTCCCTGCGGAGACCACGATGTCCCCGTAAATACAGCAGCGATGGAGCGATATCGGTCAGAAACACCGTCTGGTTCACATCGTAATAGAACCGCCCGGCTAGGCCTGAAGGCAGATGAATGAGCAATGGCACCTCGAGAATCGGCGGAAGTAGGAACTGGCCATGTCCCCAGCGCCCGTATTCTCCTAGCCAATCGCCGTGGTCGCCCGTCAAAATCACAATGCTGTTGTCGTATTTTCCCCTAGCTTTGAGACCCTCGACGAGCTGTCCGAAGGCTGCATCGACCTGGTGTAGTGCGTCGGCGTAGCGCGCATTGAAGCCGGGGTAATTGCCTTGCGGCTTCTCGCCCTCCTCAGCGAGCTCATGCAACGTAATGGGATGAAGGTTTTGCGGCTGAGCATATACGAACAGCGGGCCCTGATTGCCCGTGTCGCGGCCGAGAATCTCGGGAACTTCGTCCCGTAGATCGAAGGGCATATGTTCCCGACTTACGACGGGGAGCAAGGCGTCCGTAGATAACTTGCGAAGCACTCTATTGAGCACCATATCGCGCAGCAAGAGACGGTGGTATCCATCGACGATAGTGAGTTGTTCCAACGCATTCATCTCGGAGAATGGCTGGGGATTTTGCACCGAGGGAGTCATCACCCCCGCCCAGATAGCGGGCTCAGAGAGAGCAGTGCCGCCATAGCTTGTATAGGCGTGCTGAAAAACAATGCTTTCTTGAGCGAAGGAGGCAATGTTTGGGGTGAATTGGACTCTCGGATTGTAAGGCGAGATATAGTCCCGTCGCAGACAATCCACCACGATGATGTAGATATTGGGCTTCGGTCCGGGAGTGGGCGACAAAGACTCCACTAAGCCAAGTTTCGGGGGACCGATCGGGTCCCCGATCAGCGAGTTTCTACGCAGATACGCAAACAGGCCGGTGGCGTCATCGTCGCGAATCATGGGGCGAAAAAGGATTTGCGCAACTTGAAACGACGTGTCCATGCCGCTATAAGCGGCGCTCGATTGCGAAACCGACTTAAGCCCGAGGCGATGCCAAACCCGGTTCGTCTGGGCCAGGGCGATACAACCGGCCGCCATCGCTGTCGCAAGAGCCAGCATCTTCCAGAACGAATGTGGTTGGGCGGTAGGCCGTGCAACCGTCCGCCACGAGACCGTCAGCACTAGAACCCAGACGGCGACAGCGCCTAACCGCTGGAACAGAAAGTTCCAGTCCACCCGTTCGACCCCGATGGGAATGGCCACCGGGCAAAGCAAGGCGCAGCCAGCTGCAAGAAACGTCCAAAGGCGACCTGACGGGATGAGTCCTGACACGACCGATTCCGCCTGAGCCGGGACCGCTTGGTTGCCTAAGGAGGATCGGCGAATCTGCCAACCTGCGAGCATCACCAGGAAAGACAACGGAAATGCCAACGCCCAGGCATCCGCCCGCAAGTTATTGAACGACAGAGCAGGCGTGACCAATTTGCGAAGCATCCAGCTCGCCAGCATCCAGATCATCGCCAGCACGCCAATCCATTGCGTGCGGCTCGACAATCGCATCCGTAACATCAGACACCGGATTGAGGACAAGGCCGCAATCAGGCAAGCAAACATGCATCCATGGAGCAAGAGGGTGACTGCTAGCACCGGCAGAATCGAGGCGCAATGGGTGGGGGAATCCTGATAGCGGAATAGCGCCACGATGAAGTACCACAGCCCGACCAGCCCTCCCAACAAAAAAGCTGCGAGCAGAGAAAGGTTCTTCCCCGCGGACTGTCGAGTCCACACCGAAGGGCCGCCGAACACGGCAATGTCGTGGATGCCGAAGCAGAGCAGCGGCAGGGTCAGCACGGCACTCCAAACTATGTCACTCGAGCTGAGCGGCACATCCCAAAGGAAGTAGACACGGGTCATCAGCAGCCCAATCGTCGCCAAAACAAGCAGCAAGGCTTCGGTCCACCATCGGGAGATGCGATGGGAAAACGCAGGTAGCAAGGTGACCGCGTTCAGCAGGAAGGCCGCCCAGTAAAGATGGGAATAGGCGTGCACCAGCTTGGAGATCCACAGGACGTTGGCGTTGCGCACAATGTTCGTATAGGAAAAAGTGAAACTGCAGAGGAGAAAAAACGTGCTGGTGATCAGGGTTAGTGCAGCGGCGCTTAGCCGCGCGAACCGGGTCAACGCCAGAGATTCCGCAAGCCGCATGACAGCGGAAAGCAAAAAAGGGTTCTGCGGCGGATTCAGAACAACTTGCACTCCGTGAAAGCCGCCAGCATCGTGGGCTTCGGTGGGCAACGGATCCTCAATTAAGATCGCAGCCTAAGTTAAACCCTCAAGGAACTAGCGGCAACGTTACTATGGTGTTGCTTAGCTTGGGGGCGGTTCTCTTAGTCTGGTCTAGTCGTAGCCTAGCGGGAGTTTCTCATGGATATGGGCGTAAGCTTTCGGGACCGAGTTTTTTACAGCTACGACCTGTATATACTGCGTCAGTGCGATGGAAAGGTTTTGAGCAGCTGCTCCAGACGGTGTAGGCGGTCGGGCACGCAGACCAAAGTGGCCCGTGGTCAGCCGTTGGTATTCTCCTAGTCACACCACAGGCGCGCTGCCGCTTGTGTCCCCGCGCATCCAGGTTCACTTCCTAGCGCCTCACCCATCGCACCTATCAATCAGCGCAGATCTTCGCCCTCTTTGCCTCGCTGCTTGCAGCGTCGTTCCCACCCCCATCGTCGCCACCTCTCTCCCTCAGCGATCCAGCCCCTAATGCAGTCCGCACTGTTGACCCTCGTAACTGCTGCGCACTGAACGGAACCACGGCCTCTCGTTGCTCCCCGCGATGGGCCAGCGCGTGCGCCCCGCACTACCACTCCACTAGCCAGCGACACTTCTTCCAGATGATCGATCGCTTCGGCAGAAGCGCGCCTTCCTTCACGTTCCTACCGCCAACGACTCTCGCAATTGATGGACCGGCTGCGGCAGAAGTATGGAATCCAGGCGACCATGATCGTTACAGTGAGAGCAGCCGTATGGCTCGATCTCCGGAAATCCCGGGCCAGCTGAGCTTGTTGTGAAGGTCTGAAGCCGAAGGCTGTCACAGCGGGGCCACGAGCCCGTCGCTGAAGCCGGGTTCCCGCAGGCTCAAAGTAGTTGCGGGCACCAGGGCTGAGGTCAAGGCCCATTGTGCCCGGGCTGCCAACCATAAAAATTATCGATCATTTCGATTTGGCGTCGAACCAGGGGCTCGTTTTCCTTGACCAGGCGGGCGGTCACATGATTACGCGTGCCCAGCGGATCCTCTGCAAGGTCGTAGAAGTAGTTTTTGCTATTGACGGCGTCTACGATGAAAAGCGATTTCCCGTTCTTGCCCAGAATCCCGTAAACCGGCGTATAACTGGAAGCCAGAAGATAGTAAGGCCGGATATATTCCGCTTGTTCCTCAGGTCTCACGGTCATCAGAGGACGGCCGAACAATTCGTTATTGAGAATGGGACGGTGGCCCAGCAGATAATACAAGGTGGGCGTAATGTCGATGGCGAAAGAAACCTGTTGCGTGTCCCACACCAGGTGATCGCTTATCTTGGAAGGAAGATGAATAATGAGGGGAATGCGTATGACCTCAGGAAAAAGAAAACCGGAATGCCCGTAGCGACCGAATTCGCCGTAGGAGTCCCCGTGATCGGCCGTCAGGATAATGATGCTGTTGTCGTATAGGCCGCGCTGTTCCAAGAATCTCACGAATTCCCCAAAGGCGGCATCCATTCTGCGCAGTTCGTAGGTCGTAACCGCCTTTCGCCCCCCCTTGATGCGGGATCGTTCGAGCGTCAAGGTATGCACGTTTTGCGGCTGGGAGTAGGCGAAAATCGGCTGCTTTCGATCCCCACGGGCATCAATGGCGGCCTCGAGTTTTTTGAGAGTTGGAACAAAATCCAATTCTCCCCACCACGCAGTGTCGTTATCCAATTCGGTGATGGAGGATGACGGCCGAAGAATCGTGCGTAAGATCGGGTCGAAGCTGATATAGCTCTGGTACCCATCGAGCTCGAGCAAGTGTTCGAGGTTGTTCATCGGATAGAAGGGCTCAATGTACTGCTTGTGCAACTGCATCGCCCCCACCCAAATGGATGGCTCGGAAAGTGCCGTTCCCGCGTATCGGGTGAATGCGTTCTGCATGACCACGCTGTCCCGCGCAAAACGGCCAATCTCGGGGGTGTAATCCACCGTGCCGTTGTAGGGTGAAATAGAATCTCGACGCAGACTGTCAATGACAAATAAGAAAATATTGGGCCTTTGGCCGCGGGAGGGCTCGAGCTTTGCGACCAGCCGTGTGTCTGCGGGGCGAGCGATTACGTCACGACCCAAGTTCGTCCTCTCTCTTACGAACTGATAGAACTCACGGTATGTGCGGTTATCGAAGGCCGGGGAAAGTATGCTATCCGCTGTCTTGAAGGAAATGTCTGCACCGGAATAAGCATCGAGAGCACTATTCCACACCGCTTGCGTGCCGGGATTCTCGAGCCTCGATCGTACATATTCATAACCCCCGGCGCCGCTACAGCCGAGTACCAACACCGCCACCGCCCCTGCCTGGCCACGCATCCGGATGCCAGCCCAGCAAACCGCTTGCAGCGTGAGAACCCAGACCACGATCGCCGCCATTTTCTGCAAAACGAAGTCCCAGTCGGCACGGCCGATCAGGATGGGAATCGAGTAGGCACAGGCGACCAAAGCCAGCGCAAAAAGCCAAATCCGTTGGTATTTTAGGTTTCCGGGCACGGCACGAATGGGCCCGAGGAGCGAGCGTAATCGCACAACTAAAGCCGCAAGGTAAAAGACGATCGCCAAAGCGGCACCAGCCGCGAGGACGTTCGCCCCCAACCCCTCAAACGATATGGCGGGAAAAATCAGAGTTCTCAGCGCTTGTGCGCAGAGCAGCCACACAAAAATACCGGCGAGCGCCAGGTGGCATGCTTGCGGCCAGGGTGTCTTGCCACTTACCCACTTTATGCCTTCGAGCACCAGCGCAAATCCGAGAAAAATGACGAGATGAAAGCTGAGGCTTGCCCCAGCGCCGCGGAAAGTCAACCCGCCCGACACTGCTGCTTCGCCAAATGTGGTCCGCGCCATGGCAGCAATGGCGAATCCACAGAACACCATCACGGCGGTCACAGCTGCCTGGACGGGATCGAAGGTCGCGGCAGGCCGTTCGCGCAACCGCGTGGGCTTCCCTGCAAAATGTAGATCAAGAGACGCCAACCACACTAACGGATAGAGGGAAACAAGACCCCAAAGATAACTCGCAGGTTCAGGGTCAAGGGTCATTAAGACCTGATGCCGCCAGAGGTAACAACATGCGATCGCATTCAACGCAATAAAACCAGCCGTTGAATTCCGCGTTCTTTCTTGCGCCAGGTGGGGAATCAAAGTCAGGCTGACCCCGCACAGGAAAACCGCATAAAGTAGAGCGTGGTAAGTCACGAAGAAGGGAATCCAGGTCAGCAGCGGGTTTCGGATAAAACCGAAATACGCAAATGGCACATAGGCCAAGACGCAGTACGCCAGAGTAACCAGCCAGAAGGCAAGAAATCCGAAGCGCATCGAAAGAAAGAAAAATGCACCGCCGGCGATTCGAAGAACGGTTCGCGAAGGATACCTAGGTTCTTGGTCGGGTTTAGGGTCATCCCTGGCAGCGCTGATTTGGGTTAGAGACGTACTCACGGATATCCCTTTGTAACCGGCCTGGCGTAACTTTCAATCTAAGTTAGGCCATGCGGGGCCACAAGTGACCTTGGTATCGGGGGTTCGCTCTGTGGAGCTAAACTACATCCGCCGCGAAAATCGAGTGGAGCATTTTGGCCGATGACTGGCGCGAGCATGCCTAGATGAAGCAGCTGAGCTGGTAGCCTAAGACTGCGACGCAGATACCCGAGACACCGGCGACGACCGGAAGCGCGAGACCTGCCATTCTCCGCTGGGCCTCGAGCGTTGCTTCGCAGGATAAGGCTTTCTTCGGGGAAGGATCTTCGGTTACCAAAGAAACACCAGAGGCCAGGAACTAACTATCAGTTCTTGTTCGACACTCGGTAATCTCGAGGGGTAGGTCGAGGGCCCCAGCCGGCGGACCTGAGCCTCATTACTTATGGCGTGGGAAATCGGAAGAACTGCCCCTTGGCACAACCTGCGCCGGATGGCTGCGAGCCTGGCTTGGTGTGTTCTCTTGTTCACGGGGGCGCGCGCGCTGGATTTGAACGAACCGTATCTGCCGTTCGCCATTGCCGGCGGATGGATGTTTTATCTCCGTGCACAGCCTAAAGCTTGGGAGCATATTCTCTGCCTTGCTGGTTCGGTCGGGTTCGCCTTGCTGGTTCCCTTCCCGCTCACGAAGGACTGGATCATCTGGGGATCGAGCCTGCTTGCCATGCTGGGGTTCGGGGCTTTCCTGATGTTCGGTCTGCGATGGATTTGGTCCGAACTGCCGGCGCGCAGGCAAACGACGGCGTTGCTTGCGCCCGCGGCTGCTTTGGTATTTTTTGTCTTTTCCGCGCAGCGCGCTTTGAGCCTAGCCAATCTCTTTTATCCCAAAACCTACGATTTGTACTTGTATGTCGCAGATGGGGCATTCGGGTTTCAACCCAGCTTTGTCTTCGGTCGCGCGATGGCACGATGGCATGGGCTGGGCGTCGCATGCCTGCTAGCGTATTTATCTCTACCGTTCGTGATGGCGCTGGTTTACGCGCTGCGCTTGCCAAAGAAGGCAAACCAGCCTTCCTGGGACATCATCTCCTTATTCATGCTGGCGGGATTCAGCGGCTGGGTGCTCTATAACGTGGCGCCCGCAACCGGTCCGACCTACGCCTTCCGCGCAAGCTTTCCTTGGCAAGCACTTCCTTATCACTCTCTTCCGAAAGTCCTGCTGGAGAGAATTTCCGTACCGGGCAACGCGCCGCGCAATGCCGTTCCTTCGCTCCACATGGCATGGGCGCTCCTGCTCTTCTGGAGTGCGCAGGGCTTCTCCCGCAGCTTGCGAATATTTCTAGGCATATACCTTGGGTTGACTGTGCTGGCCACCCTGGGAACGGGAGAGCATTACTTTGTGGATCTCGTTACCGCCATTCCGTTCGCTGTTATGGTTCTGGCAATCGTCTCACCCGGGCGCACTAGGGCGTTATTGCCACGCCTCCTGGCCGCGAGTTTCGGGCTCGGGCTATGCCTTGCCTGGCTCTTGCTTCTGCGATACGGCGTAAGGATGTTGCTCCTGTCGCCGGTTGTACCATGGGGATTATCGGTCCTCACCTGCGGTGTCGTGTGGAAGATATATTCGTGGTTCAGCGCACAGCCTGCTCGGCCGCAAGCACCGGCGAACCAACCCGGTTCGAGTCTGCGCGCGGAGGGGGAAGCGCTTAGTGTTTGCGCCACACCCTTAAGCCAATGAGGCCGGGCATGAAAGCCGGATGGGACCAATATCCATGATGAACGCCTCGGGGGCGGGTCGGCTATTGCGCGAGGAGACCGTCTGCAATCCGTCCCGGGGACCTGAGATCTGAGGACAGCTGCTGCGCTTGTTTATGGGCCGCGGCTGCGGCTAACGTCTGACCGCTCCCCTGTAAGGCTTTCTCCAGCAGCAGGTAATCCACCGCCGAGGGTTGGATGGCCGCCGATCGGGCGAACGCATCCGCGGCCTCGGCAAACTTGCCCAGCTTTTGCTGCAACAATCCCACCCCGAGCCAAACCTTGTAATTGTTTGGATCGACGCGCAGCGCCTCTCGGTAGGCTACCTCCGCTTGCGGGTAGTTCCCGGATTGGCGATAGGCCGTTGCCAAGTTCTCGAGCGTTTTGGCTTCGAGTTCCGCATCGGGATTTAGCCGTAGGGCGGCATTGTAACCGGCGATTGCTGGCTGAATCCTCCCCTGAATCTGGTCATAGACTGCCAGGTTGAATCTCCCTAACGGTTCCCTCCCGTCGATCGCGACACCCGTCTGAAAGTGTAGGCCTGCTTCCGCCATGCGACCTTGGGCCGCTAGCGCGGCACCCAGATGTTCTTGCGCCTGGAAGTTGGGCCCGGTGACCTCGAGGGCGTGAGACCACAAAGCCAAGTCATCACTCCAATAGCCCAGCTGCCGACGAGCCGTCACAGCCAGTACGGCGAGCACCAGCACGGCTGCTGCCGCCGGTATGGTGGCTGGCCATTGCTGGCGTTGTGCGAGTTCCGAAATACCCCAACAGACCAACAGGAACAAACCGACAAACGGGAGATAGGCGTAGCGGTCGGCCATCGCCTGACCGCCGACCTGAACTAAACCGATCATGGGCACGAGCGTCCCAAGAAACCACAACCACCCGACGAGCAAGTAGCGGCGGCGTGCCGTGATGACAACCCCAGAGACAAGTCCAAGTAGCAGAACTGCGAGCACGAGTGGCCAAAGCAACATCCAAGACCAGAGATATGGGTACATCACCGCAAGGCGCGATGGCCAGAATGCTTTTTCGAGGTAACGCACATAGGAGAGGATGGCATTCCCGAAACGGACCGGCATGGGTATTTGCAGCATGGTTCGGACCGCTCCGCCCGCGACTTGAGCTTTCAGCGTAATAACCGCGCTGGCCGCAGAGAGCAAGAAGAATGGTATCTTCTCGAGGATAAGCCGCGAGAGAGGTAGTCCCGATACCGGATCTTCCCCCGCGCTCGGCGGCTTTGAAAGCGAAGGGCCCGATCGCATCCGCTGGAGTGGCCAGTAATCCCAGAGAAGCAGTACGAAAGGAAACGTAATCACCTGCGGCTTCGCCATCAATCCCAGGGCAAACAAAGTCGCAACCAATCCATAACGTCGTAGGCGTGGCTTGCGCGTGTACCATCGGTACGCGGCCAGGGCTCCCAAAAAGAAGAACATGCTGAGCAGGTTCTTGCGTTCCGCGATCCAAACCACGGATTCCACGTTCACGGGGTGAAGAACAAACAGTTCTGCCACCATCCAGCTGGGCCAGACGGAGCCCGTGGCTTCGAGCAAGACCCAGAACAACAGCCACCCGTTGATCGCATGCAGCAACACATTGACATAGTGGTGCCCGGCAGGGTTCAGATGAAAAATCTGGACGTCGAGCTCGTGGGACAGCCAGGTGACCGGATGCCAATTTGCTTCCGCGGTGGTGGTAAAGGCCCACTCGATCGTATTCCAGTTGAGGCCCTGACCCACGTGCGGATTGGCGGTGACGTAATGATCGTCATCGAAATCGGTGAAGGGATAGGATTTTGCCGGATTGTAGAGCACCAGTGAGGAAAGCACCAGGATCAAGCCGAGGACCAGGGTAGGATTTTCGAGCGCGGCAGAGGAATAACCAAGAGGCGCAGCCACCGGCTCTCGCGAAATCGTTGGTTCCGAGGCGAATGGCACGAGTGCACCCCGAGCGATCATACCCAGCCATGGGTGAGCGGAAGAAATGACGGAAGTAATGAACCGGATACGAGCCTCCCCAAGCATCGTCCTGATACGAGAGGAACTGACAAAAATTGTTAGCCGAGAGCCAGAATCTGCTACGGGCCGTGATGGCGGCGGGAAGATCAGGATCCTGTTCGTTACTCAAGTGCGGCTAACCTCTGAAAACAAAGAAGGTGTAGCCACCAGGCCTATGACATCGGTGGCCATGATTCTGGCCTCTGACGTGCCACGATAATCGGCAACCGGGTCGATATGACCAAACACAAAGAGAGAAGGGAAAACGAGATGCGGAAACACAAGGGTTTTTCATTGATCGAGTTGCTAATTGTGGTGGCGATCATTTTGATCATCGCTGCCATCGCTATTCCGAACCTGCTGCGCGCGCGTATTGCGGCCAATGAGTCGTCCGCGGTGCAGTCTATTCGTACCATCAACACAGCACAAGTCACGTACCAATCGCAGTTCCCAAACGTCGGCTTCGCAACCCAGATAGCCACTCTGGGTCCATCCACGAGTGCCGGTTGCGCCGGGATCGTCCCGAGCTCGACCAACGCTTGCCTGCTTGACTACGTACTATCCAACGCGGGTGGTGCTGGGACCCCGAAGAGCGGCTACTACTTCACTACCGGTGCGACCGTCACTGCCGGCGGCATCTACGTTGATTACACGGTCAACGGTTTGCCCGCAGTCCAGGGATCGAGCGGCGTTCGCAACTTTTGTTCGAACTCTGACGGCGTGATCCGCTTCAGCACAGCCGATACTGCTGCAACCAGCAACTCACTGTGCGCAGCGTTTACCCCTCTGCAGTAAGTGTTTGGCGAAGTACCTGGGGGAGGGTACCAGCCAGGAGCAACGGAGGAAACTCCGTTGCTCTTTTTTTTTCGTTCCTTGTCGAGGATTGGGTAGATCGACCGCCCATTCTCATCGCTCCAGCAAGGAATGCGCGGCCTGCCGGGCCGCGTTCAGATTTTCCGTGACCTGTGCGGCCTTGACGGCCTCGTCCTGAGCCTTGCCTGGATCCCCGACCTTATCTTTGGCCTGGGCGAGCGGAAGATAGCCTACCGCGATAGGTTCTTGGGACATAGCCTGTGAGTAGCAGCTGATTGCCGGGGAAAATCCCCCTTTTTTGTGCGCGCAAGCTATTCCCACCAAGGACCGGCTGTGGTTGCGATTAATCCGCAAAGCGGCGGCAAAACTCTGGCAAGCATGCTCGCATTCCCGAGTCTCTCGAGTACGTAGACCTAGCTTGCTGTAGGCTTCGAGTATCAAGGCTGGTTTGAGGCTAGTGCGAATGACGGTTTGCCTCGATCACGCCTCGATGCGGCCGTGTTTCTGGTGATAGAGCCCATGCCCAAGGTGTATCAAATGCGCATTCTAAGGTTGAGCGCCGCTCGCAAATGGGGCATCGCATCATCGAATCGGCCTTTCTGGTCGAACGCGATCCCCAGTTCCAGCTGTATCTGCTCCGCTCGTCGCGGCGTTACTTGGAGCGCATACGACCAGAGGGTCACGGCGTCATGCCAATAGAAGATTGGAGGGTAGGTCAGAACGCTCAATGCGCACAAGACCGTTGCGGCGGCCATCCAAGCCATCCGCTAGGAACGTGGCACTCGGAGGCCCATTCGCGCACCCCAGCCGAGGATCAGAAATATTGCCAGAAGGACAAATACGCGTAACGATCCGCCATGGCTTGCTCTCCCACTTGCACCAAGCTAACCATCGGCACCAGGGCTCCTAAAAACCACAGCCAGCCAACACACAAGTATCGGCGGTGGCGATCGTGTAGGACGAGATCCGGCAGCAAGCATCTCGGACCTCCTCGTGGCGATTATTACAGTTACTACAAGGTGACGCTCGAGTTTTGGATGTTCTTTGCGATAGCACTTTGGTCACGCCCTCGGAATTCTGTTCCCGACAGGGGAATAAGGGTTCTGTCTACTGGGCAAGGAGATGGTCGGCAGTTTGGCGCGCAGCCGCGAAATTTTCGGACAAAGCTTTCGCCGCTTGCAGCGCCGATTCCGCCTGATCATGTTGCCCGCGCCGGTCTAACAACTGGGCCAAGAGAAGGTATCCTACGTCCGACGGTTGAATTTCGAGTGCGTGGGCATAAGACCGGAGTGATGCGTCGAGGTCTCCGGATTTTTGTGCCACAATCCCTAGCCCGATCCAGGCCAAGACCTTGCGGGGCAGCAGTTGTGCCGCCGCCTGAAAGTTTTCTCTTGCCTGATCATTATCTCCAAGGCGGTTGTAGATGAAACCCAAGTTGAGGTGGGCCTCTGCATCCGTGCGCCGATCCTTCGTAAGGCTGAGCACCTTACCGTATTGCTGCACGGCGGTCTGGAAATCGCCGTGCTGTTGCGCATAAAAGCCAAGGTTAAAGTTGCTGATCGGATCGGAAGGGTGCATGGCGGCGGCGGCCCGGTAGTGAGGGATTGCCTCCTCGAGCCGACCCTGTTCGAGCAACAGTCCGCCCAGACCATCCTCGGCGACGAAGTTGCCGCTTGTGACCTCCAAGGCATGCGACCACAACTTCATGTTGTCTCCCCAATAGCCGATCTGCCGATGGGTGACAAGAGCCAAAGCCAACAGCACAACGAAGCTGCCTCCCATCACCAGGGCGGATGGAATCTGCAGTGATTGTGCGCCATCCGCCACGCCCCAGGTGAGCAAAAGAAAACAGCCGACGAGTGGCAGGTACGCATACCGGTCAGCCATCGCTTGTGCGCCTACTTGTACGAGGCCGATCATCGGAACCAAGGTTCCCAAGAACCAGAACCAGCCCACAAGAAAATAGCGACGATGCTTTTGACGGACGACTAGGACTGAAATCGCCAGCAACAGGAAAAGCGCACCTAAGACCTGAGGCAGGTCGAATGCGGTCAATGGATAGGGATACAGTACGGCAAGGTGCGATGGCCAAAAAGCTTTACCCAAGTAGCGAACGTAAGAGACAACGGCATTCTCCACTCGAAGCCAAAACGGATACCGCGTAAGATGTCCGACCGCGTCTCCAGCCAGTTGTGCCTTCACGGTCAAAACACCACTCACGGCGGAAATCACGCAAAGTGGCGCCTTCTCACGCACCAGCCAGGAAAATCCTCTCCCGCCCCCATGGTCCGCAACGGTGGGCGCCACCGCCGGGCGAAAGCGCTCGAAAGGCCAATAATCCCAAAGCAGGAGAACGAAAGGAAGAGTTATTACCTGCGGCTTGGCCAGCGCAGCCAGTGCGAAGGAACAGCCCAGCGTCGCGTAACGCCTCCAGTTCGGCCGTAGCACATACCAGCGATACGATCCCAAACTGACAATAAAGAACAGCATGCTGAGTAGGTTCTTTCGCTCCGAAATCCATGCCACTGACTCGACATTGAGGGGATGCAAGGCGAACAGGGCGGCAACCATGAAACTCCGCCATGGGTATCCTGTCGCTTGTTGTAAGATCCAAAACAGTGCCACCACGTTCAGTCCATGCAAAAGCAGATTGGAATAGTGGTGACCTGCCGGGTCCAGGTTAAAGAACTGGCAGTCGAGCATGTGCGAAAGCCAGGTCAACGGATGCCAATTGCTCTCGTCATAGGAGGTGAAAGCCCACTTCACACCCTCCCAGCTCAGACCAGAGGTCACGTGGGCGTTGCCGATAACGTAACGGTCATCGTCATAGTTGACGAAGGGGTGGTGACCGACAGGAGCGTAGACCAGCCAAGTCGCGAAGACTAACAGCAGACTGAGGACACCCCTTCTCGTGACCGGCGGGCGGAGAATATCCGGAGTGGAGGGTCGAAGCTTAGCGGGTTGAGTAGCGGCAGAAGGCACGTCTCCCTCGCAATTGGTTCTCCTCACTTGTCCCTCTCGTACCGATCGCGCGGAACGAGAAATTGCCGGTCGAGTGACTCCGGGTTCCACCCAGCGCGGGAGTGGACCGAAGGAGGCCGGGAACCGACGGACTAGTAGGCCAGCAAAGCCGCGGCGGCGCGGCGGGCTTGATCCGGGTCGGTTGTGAGCTGTGCAGCCTTCGCCGCCGCCGCCTGCGCCTCCGCCGTGTGCCCGGCACGGGCTTCTGCTTGCGCCAACAAAATATAGCCCACATCCGTAGGTTCACGCGCCATGGCGAGCGAGTAATAACTGATCGCCTCGGAAAGTTCTCCCTTTCCTTGGGCAAGCGCGCCCATTCCGATCAGAGCCATACTCTGGTTCGGATTAATCTGCAACGCAGCCGCGAAACTCTGACGCGCCTGTTCGTAGTCCCGGATCTGACGGTAGGCGGAACCTAGGTCACAGTAGGCGTCTGCTTTGGTCTCCTGATCGGCGGCCAAGCGAAGAGCGATCTGGAATTCCGTGATGGCCTCTTGCACGTGCCCGCGCCTTTGATCGTAGATCCCGAGGCCCAAGTGTATGTACTGCTCTTCCGCGTGATCATTCGGGTCGACGGCAGCTCGCAGTTCCGGAATTGCCTCATCGAAGCGGTTCTCCTGATCGAAGGCGTGACTCAACCGGAGATGTATCACGAAAGGCCGATCAGGGGTGACACGTAGCGCGTAGGACCACAGGGTAATGCCGTCACGCCAGTGACCGACTTGACGGTACGTCAAGAAACTCAAGGCCACGACAACGGAGACCGCCATGGGAACGAGTGGGGCCGGTGACAGCTTCTCGGCTGCTGTCCATTCCGCCACACCCCAGCAAACCATAAGGAACAGGCCGATAAACGATTGATAGGCATAGCGGTCCGCCATGGCCTGCTCTCCCACTTGCACCACTCCGAGCATGGGAACCAAAGTGCCCAAGAACCAGAACCAGCCAACTGTTAGATATGGCTGGTGGCGATGGTGCAGGACCAGCAGGGTGATCGCGATCAACAATGCCGCCGACAAGCCCACTTGCCAAACGCGGATTGAGCCCAAAAGATGGGGATACATGGGCGAAAGCCGGATTGGCCAACAGGCGTTCCGCAGGTAGCGCGCGTAGGAAAGAATTGCGTTCTCTAAACGCAGGCGGAGCGTATAGATTGCGGGATCGTGGATGGCGTGCCCGGACCACTGCGCTTTGATGGTAATGACCGCGCTGATCGCCGACAAAAGTAACAGCGGACATTTTTCGCCAAGCAGCCAGCGCAACGAGCGTACCGGGCTGACCGGCCGCAGGGTTCCAACCAGCGAAGATTCCGACCCATACCGTCCCAGCGGCCAATAATCCCAGAGCAAGAGCAGGAAGGGAAAGGTGATGATCTGGGGCTTGCTCATCAGTCCTAGGGCAAAGGCAAACACCACCCCCAGATAACGCCCGACCGTGGGCTTGCGCACGTACCCGTCGTAGGCATGCCAGGCCAGCAGCAAAAACAACATGCTGAGTACGTTTTTCCGCTCCGCTGCCCAAGCCACCGATTCCACATTCACGGGATGCAGCGCGAACAGAGCCGCCACCATCCAGCTGCGCCAGGTAAAACCCGTGGCGGACTGAAACAATAAGAACAGCAACACCGCGTTCGCGGCATGCAGCAACACGCTGACGTAATGGTGTCCGGCGGGATTTGCCCGAAACAGCTGGTAATCCAAGGCATGGGAAATCCAAGTCAGGGGATGCCAATTCGCCTGATCGAAACTGGTAAAAGACCAGCGAATACTGTCCCACGTCAGCCCGCTGGTGACATGCGGGTTGCTGGTGATGTATTGGGGATCGTCGAAGTTGATGAAGCGATTGCGATTGATGGGATTGTAAACGATCAGACTCGCAGCTGCGAGCAGCAGACAGAGCACGGCGGGGCGTTTGTCGGGTGAGGAAAACAGCCGCAAAGGAGCAGCGGGCGCCGGCTCGCGCCGAAGTCTGGCTGCAGCAAACGGCAATGCAGGATCTCCTAGGCTGAGATATTACCGTGAAGACCCGCCAGAGGTTGAGCCGGCAACCACCGAGACGCGACACTTTAGTCACATCTACACGCAGAAGAGGCAACAGACTGCAAAGTCGCAGTGAAAGGCTTTACAACCTAATCATCGATCGCGCCAATGCCTCGACTGGATGCAATGGGCAGTGGCTCACCATCGCTTTTACCAAGGTAACGCCTCGCCCCATAGCGGTTTGCGTATAATTTTTGCATTGCGGCTGTGACGGTTTTCTTATTCTATCCATGTCGGCTATCGAAATTCTGGGTTTAGAGAAGACGTACAGCGCAGGCCTTTGGCGTAAGCGCCAAAGATGCGCTCTGCGGCCGCTGCACCTGAACGTCGAAGCAGGAGAAGTTTTTGGTTTCCTGGGCCCGAACGGGGCGGGCAAGACCACCACGCTCAAGTTGCTGATGGGTCTAGTGTTTCCCAGCGGGGGGTCGGCTCGGATTTTGGGCAGGGAAATCCATGATCCGCGCATGAAGGCGCAGATCGGTTTTCTTCCCGAGCAGCCCTATTTCTACGATTATCTGACGGCCAACGAGCTGCTCGAATATTACGCGCAGCTCTCGGGAGTAGCCACGCAGGAACGTCGACGCCGGGTGATCGAGGTTTTGGGGAGAGTTGGTCTCGAGGATGCGGCTCGATTGCCATTGAGAAAATTCTCGAAGGGCATGCTGCAGCGGGTTGGCATCGCGCAAGCGATTCTGCATGATCCCAAGGTCCTCTTCTTCGACGAGCCCATGTCGGGACTGGACCCGATCGGCCGACGCCAAGTTCGCGATATCATCGTGGAACTGAAGGCCCTCGGTAAGACTGTGTTTTTCTCTACTCACATCTTGTCGGATGCAGAATCTCTGTGTGACCGGGTCGCGATCATTGATATGGGCGAACTGCGTGGCGTGGGCGCAGTGGCAGATCTTACCGCAACGGTGGAGGGCAAGGTAGAAATCATCTGGCACGGCAGCTCGCTTCCGGCTTCGCTACAAGCATTGACGTCGGAAAGTCACCTTAGCGGCGACCTGGTGCGTGCGGTAATTCGCGAGGCGAACCAGGATGCTGCCATTGACGCCTTGCGCCACTTAGGCGTGCGCATTCTCTCGATCACTCCGGTTCGAACCTCGCTCGAGTAATACTTCGTGCGCCAGCTGAAATCGTCGGAGAGGGCTGCCGGAGTGAGGTCATGAGCACACGGATCGTTCACATTGCTTCGAACACCTTCCGCGAGGCGGTTCGCGACCGCGTGCTCTACAACCTGATCGCATTTGCCTTGCTCATGTCCGGAGCGGCCGTTCTCGTGGGTCAGATCTCCATTGGCATTGAGCGCCTGGTGGTCGTGAATTTGGGCCTGACCGCTGTCTCCTTGTTTGGCGTCGTGATTGCTATCTTCATCGGAATCGGCTTGGTCTCGAAAGAGATTGAGAAGCGTACGCTCTACACTGTACTGTCGCGGCCGGTACGGCGCTGGGAATTCATCGCCGGGAAGTTCTTTGGACTGGCGGGGACGCTGGTGGTGAACACGGCGTTTATGGCAGTCGGCGTCTTTGCGGCTTTGCTCTACGTATCCCGGGCCTTTCACCGGGCGGACGCGTGGATCTTGGTGGCTTTATATTTCATTGTTTTGCAGTTCCTGATGATCACCGCAATCGCGCTGCTGTTTTCTTCATTCTCTTCTCCGCTGCTGTCCGCCGTGTTTGCCTTTTCATTATTCGTGGTTGGAAGTTTCGCGGAGGATCTGCGTGGCTTTGCCGCCCTGGCGCGGGGCGTATCGCACTGGCTGGCCACCGGGGCGGTATACCTGGTGCCCAACTTCGCGAGCCTCAACGTCATCTCCTCGGTGGCGCACGAGCAGCCGATCGCCAAACAATTCGTCGTTTCCAGCAGCCTGTATGCGTTGCTCTATACCGGTATGGTCCTGTGCGGAGCCGTGCTCATCTTCGAGCGCCGCAACTTGAAATGAAACCGTCCGCACCAACTACGCTGATTGCCGGTATTCTGCTGGTGGTTTGCCTAGGGACCTCGGGATTTGCCCGGTATCATCTGGATCAGACGCGAAGCCGCACCAGCCCCGACGAGGTACTTTACGTTGAGTCTCCGAGGGTGATCAAAAGGCTGAGCCTCGGATATGACGGCTTGCTCGCCGATATCTATTGGACGCGGGCGGTGCAATATTTTGGGACGAAGCACGTTCTCGGCTCGCGCCAATACCCACTCCTCGGCCCGCTTCTGGTAATCACGACGGTTCTCGATCCGCATCTGACGGTGGCCTACGAATTTGGCGGCAACTTTCTGGCACCGCAACCGCCGTACGGTGCTGGCATGCCGCAACAGGCAGTGCAACTGGCAGAATATGGCATCCGCAACAACCCCGACGACTGGAAGATCTATTACGACCTGGGATTCATTTACTACATGGAGCTGAAAGATTACTCGAAGGCCGCCGACGCCTTCGCCCGGGGCGCAAACGTGCCGAACGCGCATCCCTTCCTGCGGGTCATGGCGGCACAAATGGCGCAGCATGCCGGCGAATTACAGATGGCACGAATGATGTGGGTCACCGCCTATCAAAGCACCCAAGACCGCGATATCCGGGCGAATGCGGCTTCTCACTTGCTCGCCCTTCAGGTCGACGAAGACGTCACCAATCTCGAGAAGCTGGCTTCCCTGTACCGGGAAAGAACCGGCCATTGGCCCTCCAATTTCTCCGAACTCGAGGCGACGGGACTGTTGCGAGCCCTGCCCGTCGATCCACTTGGCCATCTTTACCGACTGGCCCCGGAGGGGCGAGTGGAAGTCCAAGAACCCGATAAATTTCCCTTTATTAAAAAGGGCACACCCCCCGGCTATACTCCACCCATTCCGAAATTCCTACCTTCTGACTGAGACGGCGCTAACCTTCATAGTCTAGCTCCCAAGCTTTTGCGATTGCTCGAGAGATTCTGCGTCAATCGGACGGTGTCAGCTGCCTCCCCTCCCCTGGCGGGGCCAGCCCCAACCGCGAAACCGCTGCGCAAGGACCGATCGAATGACATTGGCTTCTGGGATGTCGCTCTTCAGTCGACAGAGTGTGCTCATTCGTGATCGATCCGAGGACCGTTTGCGGAGCGCGATATAATTTTTCCTTGTTGGTTTCAGGAATGCGCAGTGTTCCCATTCTGCTGAAGTTGATTGTTGTAGGTTCCCTTGCCATAAGCGCGGCTCAGGCTCCCAATGTCCGCACCATCGCGGATGCCGTCGACCGGCATTACAACCACCTGCGCACGCTCGAATGCGAATTCACGGAGATTTACTCGGGATCCGATAGCGAGCGAACTGAGGCAGGAACTTTGTGGTTGAAAAAGCCAGGCAAGATGCGCTGGGAATATCGTTCTCCTAAGGCGAAGCTGTTCGTTGTAGACGGAAAGAATGCCTGGTTCTACGTTCCAGGCGAGCGCCAGGTGCGAAGAACGTCTGTGAAAAAGTTGGATGACTTGCGTTCGCCGTTGGCGTTTCTGCTTGGTAAGACACAGCTGGAGAAGGAGTTGCGCGGATTGTCGTTGGCGCCGGATGTGCCCCCCCTGGTGTCAGGCGACATCATGCTACGAGGTGTACCCAGGGAGTTTCGGGACCGCCTCAACCAGGTTCTCATCGAGATCACGCCGGACAGCGCAATCCGCCGCATCGTACTCGAACAGTCCGATGGGGCAACGATCGAGTACCGCTTCGGCGAAAGCAAAGAAGATGTGCAGATTGCCGACCAGCAGTTTGAATTTCGCGTCCCCGCTGGGGTCGAAGTCGTCGAGGAGAGCTTTGGGCAATAGTGGATCTCCGATGTAACAGGTTATTTTACAGTAACTTATCTGGCAGCCTCGATCGCGTCCCGGATGCGATTACTCGGGGAATGCTCGAATCGCCAATTAACAAAGTCTTCACGATTATGAATGCTAGACTTGGGGTAAAAGTAGGGGTAACTAATTACCGATGGCCGAGTTCCTGATCAAGATTGCGGATGAGCGTGGGCGCCTGGTGGAGCAGGTCGAAAACGGCTACTCCGAGGCCGAGGTCCGCGAACGCTTTGTGCAGCAAGGCTTTCTAGTCTATTGGGTCAAGCCGCGCGGCGTCCTTTCGGGAGACTTCTCCCTCCGGCGGCGGGGCAAGGTCAGGCAAAGCCAGTTCCTGATCTTCAATCAGCAATTCCTGACACTGATCAAGGCGGGGCTGCCGATTCTGAACTCCCTCGACCTGCTGATCAAAAGACAGAAGAACAAATTCTTGCATACCCTGCTGCAAAATGTGCGGGACCGAGTCAAGGGGGGAGAGTTACTCTCCGACGCGTTTTCCGCACAAGCGGCGTTCCCCAAGATCTATACGACTACGCTCATGGCGGGCGAGAAGAGCGGCAACATGGAGGAAGTGCTCACCCGTTATATCGCGTTTCAGCGCTTGGCCCTGACCTTCAAGAAAAAACTGGCGGTGTCGCTCGTCTATCCCGCGCTGCTGGTGACCGTCGTCTTCGGCATGATGATTTTCCTGGTCACTTACGTCGTACCGCAATTCGCCAAGCTCTACTCCGACATGGACGCACAGCTTCCGGCGATTACTTTGCTCATGCTCAATGTCGGCACGCATGCGCAACGCTACGCACCCTTCCTCGTGGTGGGCTCGATCGTCGCGGTGCTGGTGTTGTGGCAGTGGAAGAGGACAGATCGCGGAGCGGAGGCGGTCGACCGCGCCGTCTTGCGGTTCCCTTTGCTCGGTGAGGTTTGGCTGAAATATCAGGTCGCCAATTTTTCCCGCATGCTGTCCACTTTGCTGGCGGGCGGGATGCCTCTCGTCCCCTCTCTCGAGACCGCGGGCGCTTCGATGAGCAGCCGGCGCATCTTGAACGGGATTGAGAAAGCGGCGGTGCGTGTGCGGGAAGGGCAGGCGCTGGCCAAGAGCCTGGAAGCCCAACAGATGTTTCCCGACCTATCGGTGGAGATGATTGAGGTCGGCGAGTCGACCGGAGCGCTTCCGG
>Ga0187783_10000849_pt1 | contig 22476 bp, 14 predicted proteins | sample 1015_SJ02_MP02_2_FD_132471 | JGI IMG/M metagenome (GOLD analysis project Ga0187783, IMG submission 132471) | Tropical peat soil microbial communities from peatlands in Department of Meta, Colombia - 1015_SJ02_MP02_20_MG | ecosystem: Environmental > Terrestrial > Soil > Wetlands > Peat | place...
GGCTTCGCCTCGACCATCGAAGGCAACCTGTTGACTTCGGCCGATCAGGAAGCCAAGCTGCGACTCGTCGCCGAAACCGCACAGGAAGTGTGGGGCACAACGGCATCCGCACGCAAGCGCGCCTGAGTAGCCTTCGGGAGGTTCAACTCCATCCTGTCATTGATTCAGTCCCCCCAGGTGCACTGAACCGATTCCCAATTAGGAGCCAGTGTCAGCTGATGAGCTCATACCCTTCAGTCCGCTGCTCAGAAACTGATCTCCTCGAAGGACCGCCGTGATGGCCGGCAAAAGCTCATCCACGGCATCCGCCTTGAGCACGTACCCTCGGCCCCCGGCGCTCAAGGCTGCCCTTACTAGATCCGGGTCGCTCTCTTGCGATACAAACAGTATTCTTGAACCGAGCGCAATTTGCTGTATCCGATCGGCCGCTTCGATACCATTCAACCTCGGAAGTCCAATATCCAGTAGAACCAAATCGGGATGCATTTCTTCCGCTTTTCCAACCGCCGCTGGCCCATCCACGACTTCGCAGACGATTTCCAATGCGGATTCCCCTCCGAGCATGGAAGACACAAAACTCCGCCAAGGTTCAAAATTATCTGCCACCATGACTGATATCCGACTGACCAAGGCTCCTCGCCTTCTGATTCGCGCAAGGGGCTTTCCCGAGCACACGATGCACAAGGCTAAGGTATTGAAGCACTGACAAGGAAGCAACTGGCCAAAAGAGCAGAAAGGCTGTGTAAAAGTACCAGTAGCCACGAACGGCAAGCGGACAAGAAACCATACGTTTACTATCCTGTCTCTAGGTTGACGGGCTAAGAGAGGGGTAGGTTTGCAGATAATCGCCTCATAACCTGAGTTGTCCGTGACCGTTGGCGAGTGACCGACAGGAAAAGCTATCCCAACCGGTCTCGTGTCTGTCCGGCCCGCTGACTGTTTCCCCCAGCTCATTCTGGGAATGCAGGTGGCGCAAGTGCAAGCCCCGAACCGCAGGCGAAGAAGAATTTTGGCAGATCATCTCTGCGCGCCACCCGCTTAGCCAAACTCAAGCGATGGTCAAACGTCTTGGAGATCGGAACAAGCTGTTCCTCACCAGCCACTTTCCTGCAAAACAGATCGGCACGCCCTCGCCGTCCAACCCGCTGTTGGGGTTGCCGCCCTTTTTCGCATGGATATGCAGGTGCGGTTCAGTGGTATGTCCTGAGTTCCCTACTCTACCAAGGATCTGCCCGGTCGTTACCTGGTGACCCACCCGGGCAGTGACGCTGCCACACATCAGATGGGCCAGACAAATATACATCTCATCCTGCATGCGAATGATCACGTGATTCCCTGCCAAGCGGGTACGGTCCACTCTCGAAGGGGGAAGGTCTGGTATGTCGTTGACCACTTTGGTGACTTCTCCGTTACAAGGACTGCAAACCTCTTCGCCATAAATAGAGTACCGCTGGCAGTCGGCGGGATAGAGACCCGCAGCGCGCGCACCGCAACGGTTTAGCTTCACAATGTCGAGAGCATAGCGCTGCGAACGAACCGAGGAATGGCGGTTCAGCAATAGCGAATTGCCGCCATGTGCGACGTAACACGTCCCAGCGACCAACGGAAAGGATACCTCGATGCGGGGTATCTTTCGCGGAGCCCGGCCGAGAGTAAGGGCAAACACAAATAACGTGGCCGCGAACGCGAGAACGCATATTGAGGTGTCCTTCACGCCCCAACGAAGATAGACGATGAGGAACAGAGCGGCGACAAAGAGATACCGTAGATAGAAGGAGGTTGCATCCCACCTGGCGATGAACCAATAGATAAAGAAGATGGCGGTGGGAAGCCAAACGTCAGCTCCCGACACCAAGACATACAGGCAGTAAAGTGGACAGAGCACACAGGCAAGCACGCCGGCATACACCATCAAACAAACCGGAAGTGAGCGCCCGGGTTGGACAGCCATAGTTACTTGGCCGCACACAGACCTAACCTCATCGTGCCACAGAGATACTTCCTGGCCACGAACGGGGCACCTGACATCATGATTTCCTCTGTTCATTCGAAACCGGCGTGAGCCTCCTCATTCGCTCATGAGAAAAAGTAGCGGGCGCGCGTTTCCTTTCTTCGTCCATTCCCAATAGCGGACAAGGATTGTGTAGGCCAACAAACCAACCTCACCTTCTCCCCAAAACAAGTAGGAAAAGGACTGTTTCATCAGGTTCTTGCTCGTGAGCATCAGAATAATGCTGATTGGATCGAGCAACTCGCTAACGTAAGCGATGGCATTGGCCACCGCCACCGCCCCGGACACCTCGATCAAATAACGCTCATCCTCACGACGAATTGACAGCCGTAAAGTTGCAAAGAATTCACTGCGATTGTCCTGCAGCTGAACATGAAGAAAAGCCAGCGGACCGCTTAATACATAGTGTTCGCGAACCTTCTGTTCAACTTCGTTGCGATTCGATACATGGCCGTGCGGTATAAGGTTGACCTTTTTGCCCGTAATCGAATTCCACAAGGCTGCCGACTCCTGGTCCGCCAAGGTTAATTGGGTAATTCGCATTTCCGTAGATCGGAGCGACCGGCTGATTCCACTTGCTAGTAAGAGCAGAAATATGAATATCGAGGCGATGATGATTCCTTCCGGTCGTCCCAGAACGTTATCGCCGAGTGTGTAGATAAAAAGCAAAGTGATCGCGAAGAAGTATGCGGTCAGCAGAATACTGAGCGGATTCCGCAGTTTGCACTCTTTGCTCAGTGCTACCGTGACTGCCACGGCGGCAGAGAGCATCAGGACCAAGACACCGGTTGCATAGGCGCCGCCTTGCGCTTCGACGCTAGCCCGAAATACCAGGGTTATCACGATGTTGATAACCAGAAGAACCAGCACCAGAGGGCGTCGGTATGCCACCCAGCGGGGCGCCATACCAAAGCGTGGTAGGTAGCGGGGAATCAGATTTAAGAGTCCGGCCATGGCCGAGGCCCCAGCGAACCACAGAATCAAAATGGTGGAGAAGTCAAAAAGCGTGCCGAACTTGTCTCCAAAGAAGCGATGAGCGAGATAGGCAATCGCCCTGCCCGCGGCAGCACCGCCTATCCGATACTCGGATGCTGGAATCAACAAGGTGGTGACAACACCGGAGAGCAGCAGCATTACGCTCATAATGCCCGCTGCGGAAAGCAGGAGGTAACGGGTTGCCTTGATCCGACCACCAGGGATTCCTTCTCCGTTCGATCGTCCATCGTTCGAAATCAGTGGCATGACGGAGACCCCGGTCTCGAACCCGCTGAGGCCCAGAGCCAGCTTTGGGAAGAGTAGAGCGGAGACAATGAAAATCGCGGTCCAGTCTCCGTGGCTTGCAAGAGTAAGCCGCCAGGCACGAATGGCTTCCGGATGTCGCACCAGTTCCCACACTCCTCGAAGCAGAACGATGAGATTGAGCACGAGGTAGGGAATAGCAACGACCTGCGCGAGGCCGATCGCCTCGCTGAACCCGAGAAAGAATACGATGGCGAGAAGGACCAACAGGCCGAGGGTCAACCCAACCGGCGCATCTCCGACGTAGTGATGAAGGTAGGAATTCGCAATCGCATGCCGCGCGGCGTCTGCAGCAGACAGTGTCATCGTGATGACGAAATCAGTGCCAGCGAAACCAAGCAGCACCAATACAAATAGCTTGCTCTTCCAACCGGAGAACAAGTTCTCGAGCAGAGCAATGGAACCCTGCCCGACATAAGATCGTTTTGCCACTTGAGAGTACACGGGAACGGCAGCGAGCAGGGTGACCACAACTAGGATGGTGGTGGCGGAGATGGAAAGTGCTCCCGCAGCGAGCAGAGCTATCCCCGGCTGGTAGCCAAGCGTCGAGAAGTAGTCGACACCCGTAAGCCACAGCACTCTGAACCACGGATAGGTCCTGTTGGTTTCTTCTTCTTGATCGACACGATGCGCGCCAAGAAAAAACCGCCCCAATTTGGTCTCCGGGCGAGCTTCGGCGCGCGTTGGAAGACGCAAAATAAGCGAATCCGCAGAAGTGGCGTTCATGATCACGCTCTTTGGTTTCTTACCCTGTGCGCTGGCATCCGGGTTAAGGTTGATCCATGGGTTTGTGTCCCATTTTGCGCATCATTCTATATGGTTGACGTTTAAGACCGCTTGTCCCAGAAATCGGGGCAAAGAGTCATAAGGTCAGGGTGTTGCGGTGCAGTGGAATGAGGCATTTCTCTCGGAGGGGCCCGGCTGACATTAGAAATGGTATGCGATCTTCAGTAACCTGTCAGAATTGACTGTCGGGTGAGGTTGGTTATCGGCCTCTATGGCAAGTAGTCGACCGACCTTTGCAATGCGGGCGGTGACAGTGCCCGTCGCCGCAACTACTCAGTCAAGGCGAATCGATTTTGCAAACTCCAGGCGACCCAACCAGGGAACCGGGTTGCCCAAGTTAGTGTCTGATCTGATCCGAATTACCTATTCCGCCGTTGTTCGGCTCACCACGCATAATGTACCTGGTACGTCAGATCTTTCTCGGTGTCAGCCGGAACTTGCACTGTGAACGCCAGCGTCTGGGCGTCCACCTTTTTGTACGGATCTGAGCTTTTGCTAACGTCCCATGTCGACCAGCGGTAAAGATGTTCAACAATCCGAACTTCTACTGGCGTAGTCTTATGATTTCTGACCTTGATTTCAAAGCTCTCATCTGCCCACCGTGCCGCGCTATTCAGCTTGAAGTCCACTCGGTGACGTTCTCCCGTCAAGTCAAAGGCGTTCCCTGTATAAATCCGGAGCGTCTCGTCCTTTGGCGTATGATCAATCTCGTTCTCGCCAGTGAATTCGAGCTGCCCGTCGTCGTCCCGCCGGTAAAATCGTACTCTGCCCTTAGGTAGCGGCAAGCCGAGGTGATTTTCACTGCTGTTCTTAAATTCCTGCATTACCCACACTTTCGAATTGGACTGCGTGCCAAACGCCTCCTGCGTCCGAATCGTCTCCATGGGCCAGCTCCTGTAGTTCGCTTCCGTCTTCCAGCCGTCGTACACATAGACGGTCTTCGATTTGAGCCCCACCGCACGCACAAACTCCACCTGCTTGGTTTCGCGGTCGTACAGCGTCGTCGGCCGGTCCAGGGTGTAGAGGTGATATTCATCGAACGGCTTCTCTGTAACCTGCGACTCCCCAACTCCTCCCGTGCCAGCGGCAGAGGCCATGGCTTTGGCATAGATCTCGGTCGGCCGGATCTTGTTTACATCTCCCGCCATCAACTTAATCCCTGCATTCGGGAACGTCTTTCCGCTCTGGTTGTCCAACGTAACCCAGCCCACCAGTTCGAGCTCCCCTTCTTTGCTGGACGACACCGCGTTGTAGCTGGCTTCCCAATTCATCCCGCCGGTCACGTAGCTCAGCTCCGCCGCCGCTTTTCCCGCCTTGTTCGTCTCCAATTCCCAGGAAAGCGTCGGCTTCAGCACGGTGTCGTCCGTCAATGCTGGAAATAGGGGCTGCCCTGGCAGCGTGAATTGCAGCTTCTGGTTCACTTCTATCACCGGCTGCTCGGCTCCCTGTTGTACATAGGCTGCCTGTGCCTGGTAATACCTCTGTCCGTACATCATGGTTGCGTGCGGAACAAACCCGCTGCGAATAATTTTCCCTTGCACAATGGTCTTGTCGGGCGTCTGAAACTCAATCGTCTTGCCTTCATATAACGACAGCAGCAGCTGCTCGGACACAGGATCGTTGCGATAGTTCTGCTCCAGAATCTGCAAGTGCCTTCCTTCTTCCAGCGATCGCAGGAATACGGAGTCGGGCTCGAGATGCCCTGTAATGTCCGTTACCTCCACATGGTTTTGCCCCGCTTTCAAGTCCAGAGCCAAGCCATGGCGGACCACGGCGAATTGCTGGTTATAGATGGTCAGTGCCGGCGCCATCACGCTCGTTGCCGCATCTCTGACTTGCCCTGCGGCGATGCCGCTCATCGTAACCTGTCCCGCCGCCAGCAGACACATCATGGTCACAAGACTCGGTCGATTCACCTTCATGATCGCCTCCGAAAGCACCCTTCGTCTATAACGTTCCGATGTGCTCATCTTGCGATACATTACTTGGGACTACTACAAAATCCTGCTCTTGCGTTACCCTTCGGTAATGGGTCGCCGGGTATAAACTCGAGCTCCGGCCTTACACTGTTTGTGATGGGCATCCGCTCGCGGCGATCGGCTCCCGTAGCGCTTTTAGTTTTTGCTTGGGTATCTGTCGGGGTATGCAGCAACACGTTCGATTCCCAACACGGGCAAGCGCTGGTCGCTAATCCGCCGGGCGTTCATTTCACGATCCTGCCCGACTCTGGCCAAACGACCTTCCACATCGGAGACGACATCCGCCTCAAATACCAATTCACGGCGGATTCTGCCGATCAGTATGTTGCCGGAGCACGCTATCTCGATTACAGTCAGCGTTCCGTCCTCGAATCCTTTGTTACCGATCGGCCCGCCGATGCGCGTGATCCTCTGGAGGACTACTGGGTCATTCACGGTGCAATGGCTGGAAATCTTTCAGCACCCCGCGAGCCGAATCTTAAGCTTGGCGTTACGCCGCAGTTCGATTCGGTCGAACTCACCCACCATTTACGCTTCTTGAAACCCGGCCGCTACCGCTTATATGTTGTCACGCGCTCAGTTCTATCCCGAGGCGCTGCAGTCACGGAACACGGCGGTTCCCCCATCACCTCGGAGAACGTCGTCACAATTCAGATCCTTCCCCAGGAACTCATAGCCGCCTCTCGAGAAGTTGATCAAATCGTCGCGCGAGCCCATGAGCAACCGCTCCCCCGTTTCACACCTGTTGAAGCGTTCCGCCTTTTCGAGATCGCCACACCCGAAGCCCGTAAAGCCTCGGCTTCTCTTTACACTCGTCGAAACCCCTCGGTGTGGTCCGACGACATCGCGCTTGCCACCATTCTTGCGGCGCCCAATCTCAGCGAAGCGATTACTTTGTTGCGCGGGCGTCTGCGGGAGACCTCGCTCGTTGCCGATGAGCGACTGATCACGGAGTTGTCCCTGGTTGAGTTCCTGCAACAGAATCCTGAGCTCACCGCCTCTCGGATCCGCAGTGCGGATCGCGCGGCCATTGCTGCCTGGCAGGCGGAATGGTCGAATCGTGTCGCGGCCAATTGGCAACTGGTGGCTGCCAGCATCGACCATCGTGCCCCGGACATCCGCGCCTCCACACTTCATTCCCTCGATCACATGAGCACCTATTATTTTGGCGCTCAGTTGCTGCCCATTCCCACAGCCGATCGCGACCGTATCCGCTACCAACATCTCGCTGCCATGCCCGACCTTCCCTATCAGGAACTGGCCAACGATCTTCTCAACTTTCGCTGGGCCCAGACTCTTCCCTCCGACCAAGTGCTTGCGATTGTTGTGCACATCTATTCGGCTCCCCCGACGCAAAATGCCTCCTTCATCCGTGAAATAGCCCTCAAGGAAATCAGCAAGCTCGACCAGGAAAAAGCTCAGGCTCTGTTTCGCGAACATGTTCTCGACCTTGATACCCCGCTCGATTGGAATTGTCTCCACTCCATGAACCTCCCCCCCAGCGCGGATCTCGACGCCGAACTAATCCGCATTCTCGAAGATCGCTGGACGGACCGCATGTCTCGGGTCGCACCCATCATCGGCCTTTACGCCGGTGATTCCATCTTGCCCCGTGTGAAGAAAGTCTATGAAGTTTACGGGCCGGACTGGCCTTGCTCGATCGAGGCTGGTCTGCTTACCTATTTCTTGCGTGTCGATCCCAACTATGGCGGCGAAAAACTGGGACCCGCACTGTCTGCTTACTACAACCGAGGCGGCAGTGATTGTCATCAGATGAATTTGCTGGTTGATCTCGCTGTTCTTCGCAACACCCCAGAATTGCGGCCTTTCGTATTTTCTGCTCTGGAGGATCCGCGGCCTACCATCGCCGCCGCCGGCGCACGCGTGATTGCCTTTGGCGATCAAGCTAAGATTCCCCTGCAGCCCCTCGTGGCGCGTCTGCAAGCCCTTCATGACGAATGGCCGAACTTCACGACGCGCAGTCAAGTGGAGCCCGAATACCTGCAGAAATGGAATCGAGGTTACAACGAACTCGAGCGCATCCTCTCCACTGATTTCGCCAATTCGGGAGACACGCCAGAAAACTCTGCCTATTGCAAGCAAGCCCTGGATTTCTGCGTCACCGATGCTTGCCGCAATAACCTTCAGCAACGTATTGCCCGCAGCCGCTACTAATCACTTGGCAGGCAATCCAAGATTTGCACCTATTGAACCCCGGTGGCGGAGCTTCCAAACTGGCATGCCGGGTCACAGCAAATGTACGCCAGGAAGTGTCAAGGAACCAGTTCTGGGGCGGCCTTCCGCGGGCGCACCAGGTGTGATCCTATCTCGCAAGTCTTCTGAGATGGGACTCGCCGAGCGCAGCGGTGCTGGCGAAGCGATTTGTGAGTGAAAACGAGCGAGTTGAGGGGCGCCACGACTGCAACTTTTCCGCTGGCAAGTTGACCATCAAGTCCTCACGATTAAAGTGCAAGGAACTCCTTTCAATTGCGAGCGATCTTCGAACCCACAATTTCCATCTATGATTGTCGCGTCTCTCCGGGCACTGGAATGCTCAGGCGGCGACCTGAAGTCCTCTCGATGCCACCAGTCTAGGTATAATCGCCGTTCATGCCTCTGCTCTCAGGAACGCGACTAGGACCTTATGAGATTCTGGCCCCATTGGGCGCTGGGGGGATGGGTGAGGTGTACCGCGCCCGCGACACGCGCCTGGGGCGGGATGTTGCGCTCAAAATCCTTCCGGAATCCATTTCGCGGGATGCTGACCGCCTGCACCGATTCCAACAAGAAGCCCGGACCATCGCGGCGCTTGATCACCCGAACATCCTGGCAATCCACGACATTGGTGAAGAGAAAGGGTCGCCATTCATCGTTTCAGAACTGTTGGAGGGAGAAAGTCTGCGGGCCGAACTCGAGAGCGGTGCGCTCTCGCAGCGGAAGGCCGCCGAGTACGCAATCCAGATTGCCCATGGCCTGTCCGCAGCACACGACAAAGACATCATTCACCGCGATTTGAAGCCGGAGAACATCTTCATCACGCGCGATGGCCGCGTAAAAGTTCTCGACTTTGGCTTGGCCAAGTTTACCGCGAACCGCTCCAGCAATGAGGCTGGGTCCGCGAGGACCGCCACGACTCTGGCCACCGAGGCGGGCGTCGTCCTGGGCACAGCGGGATACATGGCACCGGAGCAGGTCCGGGGTACCGAAGTCGACTCCCGCACCGACATTTTTGCTTTTGGCGCCACACTCTACGAAATGCTTTCCGGCCAGCGTGCGTTTCGCCGCGACACCGCTGCGGAAACCATGACGGCCATTCTTAAGGAAGATCCGCCGGAGATTATGCAACTCGCCCCGGTCGCGCCAGGAATGGAGCGCATTATTCGTCGCTGCCTCGAGAAACAACCAGAGCAGCGCTTCCAATCCGCAAAAGACCTTGCATTTGCACTGGAGGCCTTGAGCGGAGCGACTACCAGGACGGGTGCGAGCACGGCCATGGTTAGCAGCCACACGCCTGGGTGGCGCCGTTGGACCGCCATTGCTGCCGCCGCGGTTCTCGGCTTTGCGGCCGGCGGCTTCCTCTTGTGGTACTTGCGTCCGGACCCCAGGCCGGCCGCTGCTTTTAAGCAAGTTTCGTTCGACAACGGCACGATATTTCGAGCCCGCATCGCGCCGGACGGAAAAACAATTGCGTACAGCGCCCGACTGAACGGTGGCGCGATCGATACCTACGTGATTCGTCAAGACTATCCTGGTTCGGTCGCGGCAGGATTGCACGGCGCTGCGCTGCTCTCCATCTCGAAGGACGGCCAGCTGGCGGTGCTGACCCACCCGAAATTTTTTGCCCACCGCGTCTGGTCGGGAACACTGGCGACGGCACCGATGAACGGGGGGGCCCCACGGGAAATTCTCGAAAACGTCTTTGAGGCTGACTGGGCGCCGAATGGCAGTGATCTTGCCGTGATCGATCACAGCACTCCCCAGTCGTGGCGGCTCGAATATCCGATCGGAAGGATCTTGCTGCAAGATCCCGGATGGCTCAGCGATTTGAGGCTCTCCCCGGACGGAGAGCACGTGGCGATGTTCCGTCATCCCAACCCGCCCGATGACCGCGGCGACGTCTTGGTCGTCGACAAGTCCGGTCAGGTGCATGTCGTTTCTTCAGGCTGGGAATCGCTGGCCGGCCTGGCTTGGTCGCCGTCGGGAAAAGAGCTTTGGTTCTCGGCAACGGAATCTGGCGAGGACTATTGTATCCGGGCGGTCACGCTGTCAGGACTCCAGCGGGTGGTGTATTGCGGAACAGCGCCAACACGGATTCTCGATGTTACGCCGTCAGGCACCTCACTGGTTGCCGGAGAACATAACACGTTCGGCATGATCCTGGTGGAGCATGGATCAACAGCGCCGCGGGACATTAGCTGGCTTGGCGCTGTATTTCCCAGACTTGCGCGGGACGGTAATGGAATTCTCTTTACTGATGTCTCCTCCGTGGCGGGCAACAACTACACGGTATACCTTCGCAAGAATGACGGCTCAGCACCTGTTCTAATATCCTCCGGCATGGGGGTAGATCTTTCACCGGATGGAAAATGGGCATTGACGGTCGATGTTAAGGACACAAACCTTACCGTTGTTCCCGTTGGACCCGGCGAAGCACGTGTCTTGCGTTGGGACGGAATCCAGACGCGATGGGCAAGATGGTTTCCGGATGCTCACCACATCCTGCTGTACGCCGACCAATCCGGACAGCCCCGCACCTTTGTAACCGACGCGGGCGGCTCGGCGCCAACGCCGGTGCCAGTGCAGAACTTTGTGACGGAGGAAGCCGGGGTCGCGGCCGATGGAGACACGACTTTCGACCAACGGAATGGCGAATGGGTACTTCTATCCCTGAAGGACGGGAGCACCAAGCCTGTTGCTGCCATTCGGCCGGACGAGACACCGATCAGCTGGGCGGAAGACAGCCGCCACGCTTTCGTCGAAGTCCCCGACAGTTTGAACACATCGGTTTCGATCTACAAAGTAGAGCTTAATTCGGGACGCCGAGAATTGTGGCAGGTGATAAGGCCATCCCTGACAAACTTCAACATTGCGGTCGAGAAGGCTGCGATTACCCCTGACGGCCACTGGATGGTATACGCCTACCGTTTCAACGCAGGTCAACTCTACCGCAGCACCAACCTCCGGTGAGTCCTGTAGATGGCTCAGCAGAAGCAATCGAGCCGTGCTCGGGTTGTCTGGATTTCAAACCTGTGGTCGCGTATCTTTCGTCTCTGAAAGGACGAGTCGACGACTCTTGGAAGCGGTGAACGTTGGCATTGCCGACGGTACGTCCGCAGGATTGCGCTTAAGCAAAGTCTCCGCGCTCAAGCATTGCTACTCTAGCCGTGTGGCGGGAATGCCGGAGCGGTTTTGCCATGCGCCAGGGCCAGTGCCGCACAAAACCTCGTATCGCCCCCTTGAACTGTTACCATCGGCGAGGCAAAGCGTCCAAATATCCATGAGAACCTCTATTCGAGCCTAGGTCGCAACGATTATCCTGTTACACCATGACAATCCTGACAAGCGCCGACACCATCGCCGCCAACTTCAGCAACCCAGCAGCTCCTCCCCCAGCTGCCTTCGGCCCATCCAACCCTTTTTATGCGTCGAGTACACTCCCGTTCAAAGTGCCCCCCTTCGACAAGATCAAGGACGAGGATTTCCAGCCGGCAATCGAGGCCGGCATGGCGGAACAGCGGGCCGAAATCGAGGCCATCGCCGATAACCCGGAGGCCCCGACGTTCGACAACACCATCGTCGCAATGGAAAGGAGCGGCCAATTACTGGATCGGGTTATGGCCGCCTTTAATTGTGTTACCGGCGCGAACACCAATCCGACCCTCCAAAATGTCCAGACCGCCGAAGCTCCGAGACTCGCGGCGCATGAAGACTTCATCTACCTGAACACGAAGCTCTTCGCGCGAGTAACTGCCATTTACGAGCACCGCGGATCGCTTACACTGGATCCCGAGTCGATTCGGCTGGTCGAGCGCTACCATGACCGGTTTGTGCACGCCGGCGCCAATCTCTCGGAAGCCGACAAAACCGAATTGAAAAAGCTCAACGAAGAGGCGTCTTCTCTCTCCACCGCCTTCATCAACAAGCTCCGAGCAGCCACCAAGGAGGGCGCCTACGTTACCGCCGACAAAGCCGCCCTTGCCGGACTTTCCGGGGATCGTGTGGCCGCCGCCGAACATGCCGCCCAGAGTCGCAATCAGGAGGGATTTGTTATCCCGCTGCAGAACACCACGCAACAGCCCGACTTGGTGTCCCTCAGCGATCGGGTCACCCGTCAAGCCATCTTCGAGCATTCATGGAATCGCACAGAGCGTGGCGACGCCAACGACACCCGCGACCTCATCGCCCGCCTCGCCCAGCTCCGGGCTCAGAAGGCCAAGCTCCTCGGCTTTCCCACTTTCGCGGCGTGGAAGATTGAAGACCAAATGGCAAAAACACCTCAAGCCGCTTTGCAGTTCATGGATGCCATCGTCCCGTCTGCAACCGCAAAGGCTGAGCACGAAGCCCACGACAATCAGGCGATCATCGATGCGCAACACGGCGGCTTTCAGCTTCAGCCATGGGATTGGAATTACTACGCTGAGCAGGTCCGCAAAGCTCGTTACGATCTCGACGATGCCGAGGTAAAGCCCTACTTCGAGCTGGACAACGTTCTCGAGAACGGGGTTTTCTACGCGGCCACTCAACTCTATGGGCTCACGTTCAAAGAGCGGCACGATCTCCCCGTCTATCATCCGGACGTGCGGGTCTTTGAGGTCTTCGACTCCAACGGCAAGCACCTGGCGATTTTCTACTGCGATTATTTCAAACGGGACAACAAGAATGGCGGGGCGTGGATGTCGTCCTTCGTCGAACAGTCGCGCTTGCTGGGCAACCTTCCCGTAGTTTATAACGTCGCCAACCTGCCCAAGCCGGCCGAAGGGGCACCAGCTCTGGTCAGCTTCACCGACGTCACAACGATGTTCCACGAGTTCGGGCACGCACTCCACGGCATGTTTTCCGACGCGCAGTATCCCATGCTGGCGGGGACATCAACCGCCCGCGACTTCGTCGAATTCCCCTCGCAGCTCAACGAGCACTGGGCCCTCTATCCTGCGATCTTCGCCCACTACGCCAAGCATTACAAAACCGGTGCTCCGATGCCGGAAGAACTAGCGGAGCGACTCCGGAAAGCCGAGGGATTCAATAAAGGGTACGCCATGACGGAGCTTCTGGCCGCCGCCGAACTTGACATGCAATGGCACATGCTTCCTGCCGACACGTCGCTCCAGACGTCGGACGAGTTCGAGAAGCTGGCGCTCGAAAAGACGCACCTTCAGATCAGCTACGTGCCACCCCGGTATCGCTCCACCTACTTCAGCCACATCTGGGGAAGTGACGGCTACAGCGCCGGCTACTACGCCTATCTGTGGACCCAGATGCTGGCCGACGACGGCTACCAGTGGTTCCTTGATCAGGGCGGCCTCACCCGAACCAACGGCGACCGATTCCGGCAGATGATCCTATCCCGCGGGAACACCCAGGACCTCGCCAAGATATATGAATCCTGGCGTGGGGCGCCACCGAATACCAAGGCGATGTTGAAGTACAGGGGCCTCGAGGATTCCGGTCCATCTAAATAGCGGGCCGGGCTCCTCGCTCCGTCAAGCGTTTTGTATCTTCTTCGCGAAATCGGCCGCGGATCTCGGGGTTGACGGCAATCGGCGAGGAACAGAGACAGCAGCCCGTGGAATTGTACCAACACCGAGATCGATTCTGCTTTCAACTCCGCTCGTTGTATGCTGGTGCCGCTTCACGAGTGCCATTTCCAAAGACATCCAAAGGAACAGAACAGCCATGCGATTCCGCTCGATTGTATTCCCAGTACTGTTTATGGCGCTGATGTCATGTTGCTTCTCGCCATGTACCAATGCGCAGCAACCCGCCGCTCCTACTCCGCGCCCGATTACGGTGGATGACGTTTTTGAAATCCGCGAGGTACGCGATCCGCAGATTACCTACGACGGGAAGTGGGTGGCATACACGGTCTCGACGATGTCCCTGAAAGAGGACAAGACCGAGGTGCGCATTTGGATGGTGCCGGCCGAAGGCGGTGAGGCCATCGTGGTCACTGCCGAGAAGCAATCCTCGTCCCATCCGCGCTGGAGTCCGGATGGAAAGTATCTTGCATTTCTTTCCAAACGGGGCGAGGGCAAGACGCAAGTTTGGCTGCTGAACCGTATGGGCGGCGAGGCGCTGCAACTGACCGAAGCCATCCAGGATGTGGAGGATTTTGCCTGGTCGCCAGACAGCAAACATATGGTACTCGTGCTCCGGGATCCGTCCCCGGAAGAGTTGGAAGAAGCCAAGACCAAAGATAAGGAGAAACCGGGCAGTGAGACGAAGGATAAAGAGGCGAAGTCAAATAAACCAAAGACGCCGCGCCCAGTCGTAATCGATCGCTATCGATTCAAGACCGACACGATTGGATATCTCGATCGTCGGCGTACTCATCTGTATGTCTTGGATGTTGTGACCAAGGCCGTGTCCCAGGTCACGTCGGGCGATTTCGACGACGCGCAACCTGCCTGGTCTCCCGACAGTAAACTGCTTGCATTTCGAAGCAACCGATCGCTTCCCGACCCCGACCGCAGCTACGATACGAACATTTGGGTCGTATCCGCGGACAACACCGACAAAGGCGCGCATTTAACCCAGGTGACAACGAATCCCGGCGCAGACGAACAGCCGTCGTGGTCGCCGGACGGAAAGTGGATCACCTACGTCACTAAGCTTGATCCCAAACTTTTCCAGTACGGGACACTGCACGTGGCGGTTTCCCCGGCGACAGGAGGTCCGGCCAGGGTATTGACGCAGAGCTTCGATCGCATGTCGAGATGGCCGCGATTTTCGCCCGATGGTCAGTTCATTTATTTCACCGCAGATGATGACGGCACCGTAAATCTGTGCCGCATTCCGGCGGCGGGGGGAGAGATTACCCGCAGCATCTCGGGACGAGTGGTGGTTTCCACTTACAGCATCGCCATGTCCGGCGAGCTGGCAGCGCAGGTTGCCACGGCGGACCGACCAAGCGAAATCTTTAGTCTTCGCGGCTCCGGTTCCCAGATGACGCGGATTACGCACGTCAACGACGCCTTCATGGCAAAGATCAAGCTGGTCACGCCGGAGTATGTGAAGTTCAAGAGCAAAGATGGTACTGCGGTCGCGGGCTATCTTTACAGGCCGCTGGACTACACGAGCGGGAAGAAGTATCCGACCCTTCTGCACCCACACGGCGGTCCTGTGGGAGCTTACTACGGTGACTTTAATCATTTCTCGCAGCTGCTTGCCGCGAATGGATACTTGGTTCTGGAACCCAATCCGCGCGGCTCGTCAGGGTATGGGGAAGCTTTCTGTAAGGCCATCTACGCTGATTGGGGAAATAAAGACTTTCAAGACGATATGGCGATGGTCGACTACGCGACCGCCCAAGGAATTGCAGATCCCGACAAGTTGGGCGTAGGCGGATGGTCATACGGAGCGATTTCAACCGATTTCATCATCGCGCAGAGCACGCGGTTCAAGGCTGCGATCTCTGGAGCAGGTTCCTCGTTCTTTGCAGCCCTGTACGGACATGACCAATATGTTCTCGACTACGACACGGAACTTGGCCAGCCCTGGGTGAACCGCGCGTTGTGGGACAAGATTTCATTTTTCTATAGGGTCGATAAGATCACAACCCCGACGCTGTTTATGGGCGGCGAGATCGATTGGAATGTTCCCATCGTGGGCGGTGAAGAGATGTATGAAGCGATGAAGAGTTTGGGGCGAGAGACTGAATTGGTGGTCTATCCGGGAGAATACCACGCGTTTAAGACACCGTCGCACATTAAAGATCGGCTGCAGCGCAACTTGACCTGGTACGCACATTATGTGAAACAGGATGGAACACCGGCCAGACCGCCGGAAAAGAATAATTAGCGTTGTTTCCCTGAGAGAAATCTGTTTGGTCGACCACTAGCAACCGTGGATCCGCACCATTACTCGGATCGCTTGCCACGCCGGGGTTGATTCGCGAACCCCGGAGCGCGGGAATTGCACAGGCTGCGAGTGTAACACCAGCGAGCACCACCGCTACAGCAACGAATGTGAACGGATCTCGCACCCGAACACCGAACACCAGGCTGGACAGGGTTCGGCCAAGTGCCAGGCCTAGGACCAGTCCACCGCTAATCCCAATCAAGACGACCTTCATTCCTTCGCCGACAATGAGGCGCAACACGCTGCCAGGCGTAGCGCCCAACGCAATTGTAAGCGCCGGCGGGAATCCCGGACGATAACGCAGCCCCGCTTACTCCGGTATCGATTGCAAAGAATCAAGGAGAGCACGATGAAACTGCGGTCCTTTGGTGTCTAAGGGATACTTCGCAGGCGGCGGGTGCAACCTGGAAGGTCATCAGGTTCTTAGGGATCAAAGCCCAGTCGCACTGGTTCCAGATTGGGACGCACCTGAGCCTCTGGATGGAAGTTCACCGAACTACTCCAGGGGAGAGTAAGGCCTAGTATCCTTGTCCTCGCAAGACATTGATTGCGTTGGCCTCCCCGCTGGCATCTTTCGAGGCCTCCAAAGCACTTGCGAACCCCGGTTCCCTACCGTCCAAATTGCTTGTATACTCGTGCCCTCGGTTTTTCGTCACTCTTGTGGAGACACCAGAGTCTGACAAACACCTAGACGGACGGTGAATCATGGCACAAGACCGACTTGCCACTCTCGGGTCGGGAGGCTCTATCGCATGGGCAATTCTGCTCATCGTTTTCGGCTTCCTGGCGATCGCGCTGCCAATGGGGACATCGCTAGGCGTGGTCCTGATCGTAGCTTGGCTGATTATCTTCAGCGGTGGCTTTCAATTCATTCACGCTTTCCAGTCCAAAGGCGCAGGCAGCATTGCCTGGAAGCTGCTGGTGGCAGTCGTTTACCTGATTGCCGGCATCTACTTCCTCACACATCCACTTATTGGCGTGGCGTCCTTCACTCTGGCCTTGGCCTTCTTCTTTGTTGCCGAGGGAGTGATGGACCTGATCGCGTACTTCCAGAACCGCAGCGCCGACGGATCCGGCTGGATTCTCTTCGACGGCATCGTCACCTTGATTCTAGGTATCCTGGTCTGGAGGCACTGGCCCTCAAGTTCGGGATGGGTGATCGGAACCCTCGTTGGAATCAGCATGATCATGACCGGAACCACACGCCTCATGCTCAGTTTGGCCGCGCGGCGTGTTCGGAATGTGCTCGATAGAGGACGAGTAATCGACAAGGTGGCGTGAAGCGCCCCAGGCTCGCCGACCCCACCAACTCGCTCTCCCTGGCTGGCACGGTGGAGACGGGATTATGTAGGTCTGCTCGATTGCCAGCGCCGCCCTTTGGCCCTCGTCTGCCCAGCGCGACAGGGGAGCAGCCTCGGGGAGAACTGGGCACTCAGGTTAGAAACAGACGTGGCACACACTGTGTATCGAAGAACGCCCGCGCGCACACTCAGGTAAATACGACTGTCTTTCTGCCGTACGGAAGAACACGGTTGAGGGCATGGAGCCGAACTGCCCTACCCAGTACTTGTCGCTCCAAGTCTCTCCCTTTGGCAATCATGTCCTCGACCGAGTCGCGGTGAGTGACCCGGCACACGTCCTGCTCGATGATTGGACCCTGGTCTAGTTCTTCGGTGACGTAATGGCTGGTTGCTCCGATCAGCTTTACACCCCGCTCGTACGCTTGGTTGTAGGGTTGCTTTCCGATGAAGGCGGGAAGAAAAGAATGGTGAATGTTGATGATTCGATTGGGATAAGCCTCGACGAACCTTGAGGTCAGCACCTGCATGTACCGCGCTAACACCACCAGGTCCGTATTAAGCTCGCGAAGCAGATCCATCTCTCGAGCTTCCTGACTCTCCTTGGTGGGGGGTGTAATAGGAAAGACAAAGAACGGAACACCATGCGCGCGCACCAGGGGTTCAACATCAGCATGGTTGCTTAATACGCCCGTCACATGCAAGGGCAATTCGCCAATCTTATGACGGTATAACAGGTCCACAAGGCAATGGTCATACTTCGAGACGAAAATGGCTACCCTGTATCTTTTTTCAGAGTATGACAGACACCATGACATCCCGAAGCGCTCAGCGATGGGGCTGAAGCGTGCTTCAAGTTCCTTTTCGGACAGACCGAATCCATTTAGTTCCCACTCGACCCGGTGAAAGAAGATCCCTTGTGGCACATCGATGTGCTGCTCGGCATGCACGATGTTTCCGCCGTAGCGGTAAATGAAGGAAGAGACCTCGGCTACCAACCCTTTTTGATCGGGACACGATATCAGCAAAACCGCGGTCGGCCCCACCAGTCACGCTCCTCCGACAGGATCGCATGGAGCCGGAATCAGTAGCCTCATACCGGCCGGTTCGAAGTGACCTTTTCCCGCGAAGCCCAGTTGTTGCTTTCCTGTCATTCACCCCGACCGCGAGCTTAGTGAACTAAAAGTGTTCCCGAATTTCGGTCTAAAGGATAGTCGATGATCGATGCCATCCGTCGACCGCAATCCACAACTATGAGTGGGAATTCTGGGGCCAAGTGAAGTATGAAAGCATCGGCAAGCCAAGTTGTCAAATTCGTCTTCATCAATATCGACTGCCGGCTCAGCCGCGCGCTGAGACTCGGGAGAAGGCGATTCCGGATCCTGCACGGCCACTCCCAAAGCCATAAAACCGGGGCGGCCAGTAGCTTCCAACCGGCCTTCTGGCGGGACTCGGGCGGGTCTCGTTAGGCACAGGCCGGTACAGCCGCGATCGAATCTGATCGTGTTCCGAGCACCATCGACCCTACGGCCGCTGCCCGATTGGCTTAACCATGGTTCCGCTCAAGAAAAGAACTGGAGTATCATTTCTTCGGTACATATGCCCGATGCTGCTCTCAACATGCCGGCTCGCGAAGAGCGACTCCGATACGGCAAGTCGCTACGCGAAAAGGTCAGCCGAGCTAGCCAGGCAGACTGGGACCCATCGCACCGCAAAGTTCCGATCCTTGAATTGCTGCGAGCGGCCGAGCGCGGACGCCTGGAGAACCTGCTACCCATTAAAGCCGCGCGCATGGCGGCTTCTCCCTTCGGGTTCTACCGGGGTGCTGTCCCGGTAATGGCTTGCGATCTCTCGCTACTCCCAAGTACGAGCATTTATGCCCAGCTTTGTGGCGATGCGCACGTTCACAATTTAGGGGCTTTTGAAGGGCAAGACGGACGGCTTATCTTCGACATCAATGACTTTGACGAGACCATCCGTGGACCCTGGGAATGGGACGTCAAGCGCATGGCGGGCAGCCTGGTGCTGGCTGGCCGCGAGGCCAACAATAGCGAGAAGGAGTGCAAGATCGCCACGCTGGCGTTTGCCGAAAGCTATCGCGAGGCGATGCGGCAATTCTCCAAGATGCCCGTGGTAGACCTGGCGCGGCATCAGGTCTTCCGGCACCTTGATGTTTCGCCCGTGCTCGATGTGCTGCGCAAAGCCGAGCGGGCCACGCCGGCCCACAATCTAGAGCAGTTGGCCGAGCAGCGCAACGGCAAATGGCGCTTTCACGATGCCAAGCCGCTGCGGTTCCATCTGCCTCCCGAGACAGCAAAGCAGGTCGTGGCCGGCTTGCGCACCTACGTCGACACGCTGTTGCCGGAACGACAGCACTGGTTCACGCATTATCGGGTCGAGGACGTTGCTTTTCGCGTGGTTGGAACGGGGAGCATCGGGGTGCGTGACTATATCATCCTCATGTTCGGCACGGTGAAGAATGACCCCCTGTTTGTCCAGATCAAGGAGGAAGGTCTCTCTGCGTATACCCAATACTTGCCGAAGCCCGATACCCCTCCGAATCAGGGAGAACGTGTAGCCCTGGGACAACGCGCCATGCAGGTGCAGTCGGACATCTTCCTGGGTTGGACTTCGATAGCCGGCCGTGACTTCCTGGTCCGTCAGTTGCGCGATCACAAAGCAGGTATCGAGGATGCGGATCTCGAAGACGAGGGACTGGTGCAGTACGCAGAGGTCTGCGGGGAGCTGTTGGCTAAAGGACACGCTCGCAGCGGTGACCCCTACGCCATCGCCGGATACGTCGGCAATAGCGACAAGTTCGACAAGGCAATCGCCAGTTTTGGTGTCGCCTACGCCGACCAGACTACCAAGGACTTCGAGGAGTTTACTCGTGCGATTCGAATCGGCAGGATTCAAGCGGCAAAACTAGCCCCTCCGAAACCCGCAAAATCGGCCAAAGACGAGCGGGCCAATTCCAAAAAGTAGCATTTAGTCCAGTGGTTACGCGGCAAGCAAAAATTAGGCCAAGGAACTCGCTACACCGCTGATGGGACAACACGCGCCCCGAGGTATCGGCGCGTGTGGGATTTCTCAATAGATCGTTAGGGACCTCTCCTCTTCACCGTGTTAGGTACGCGAGCTTAGGGCACCACCCTGATCCTCACTGCTTCTTCTTTCCCAAGACTCCACCCAGGGTGTTGGTCAGGTTGTTAGCTCCCGGAACCTGCCCCTTAGCAACGTTGCCAATTGCTCCGGTGGCCAGTCCACCGACTACCCCTCCAACGTCCGGAATAAATTTCGGGCTCGAAGTCGTTCCCTCGATAGCGAACGGAATTCCTCCTTTGCCGCTACCCGCTGCTGCCACCTTCGACAGCCCACCCACCATGCCCCCATGCAGATCGGCCAGCATCTTGAAAGCCAGCGCTCCTTCCGGACTGACAGTTCCTCCCCCGGTTATGACGCCAATGGCCGGCACGTTGAGATTGATGTTATCCGCCTTCGTACCCTCGGGTGCCACCCGGGCATCGAGGCTGGCGTTTTGGATCGAGGTGTTGGGATTCGACACCGATTTTCCGGCGAAGGCAGCCAAGGCTCCCAGTTTCGATCCCAAGTCGAAGTTAGCCAGCTCGGTATTGGACAACCGCACGGGTCCGGTGACGACCAGCTTGTTCGTCGGTCCCACGATTGTCAGTTCCGCTGACAGTGTGCCACCCTTCAGCTGTGACCCCTGGGGTAGGATCACACCGAGCGATGGCAACATAGGCTCCAGTTCGTCCACCGGCATGTTAGGCGCATTAAGTTTCAGATTGACCGCCTCCTCGTCGCCCTGGGGTTGAAAGGTTCCCGTCAGATGCGCTTGTGCACTGCCGATGGCTACGTCACCTTGCGTGATTGTCCCCACCTCTTTCTCAAGGTCGTAATTCACGGTGTGCTTCACCGTGACCGTCTTTGGACCCGGGGTGCCTTTGGGGGAGAACTTCAGCTGCCTGCCGGTGAACAGACCGACCGCCTTTGCCTGAGTGCCGTCGGAGTTCAACGTCCCGTCAAAGTTTGCCTGCCCCGCAATACCACTGGCCGGATCAATGATCCCGGTGGACCCAATACTCATATTGTTCACCTTGACGGATGTTTCGAACGGAGTTTTGGCGGCGTCCTCGGCGTTGATGGGACCGGCCTTGCCTGAGATATTCACGTCCCCGCTGCGCGGCAGCTGTGCCGTAAGCTCGAAGGGGAACTGTGAGGTGAACGAGAAGTCCGTGACCTTGACGTTCACATTGTCGTACACCACGGGCTTGACCGAAGAGTTCGCCTTCCCCACCAGCAACCTTCCGCGGTCCACATTCAGCTTCGCCACCGAGACGCTTGGCGGCGCCGCTCCGCCGGATTTCGCTTCTGGCTGCTTTTTCGTGGAAGCTCCGCCGATGCTCGAGAAATTCCATTTTCCGTTCGCCGTTTTCAGCAGCGTAATCTGCGGCTCTTCCAGGGTGATGTAGGTCACGTTGAACTTTGAAAAGATGAGTGGAATCACCTCTACGCCCACCTTCAATGCTCTTGCTGTCACAAACGGCGACTTACTGAAGCCAGGATCGTCGGCGATCGCAATGTTGTCCGCCTCGACGGTCCCTGATAGGAGGGATAAGCTCAGGTTGCCCACCGTAACTTGCCGGCCCAAGGCAGCGCTTGCTTCCGACTCCACCTGCGGTCGAAATCTGTTCACGTTAATCACGAACGGAAGCACGACCAGGATGAGGAGAAGAATTGCGAGTGCAATTCCGCCGATCCGCAGCCAGCGTTTCATATTCCTTGCCTCCTTTCAGAGCGATTTATCGGTTGCGCGAATTGTAGTCCATCCAAGCGCAGCATATCTCGATATCTCGTCTGTACGCTGGCAGGGAACGCGGCACAACTGTCAGTCTTGCCAGCCACGTTGAAGGTCCTGTAGCCTAAGGTGTACTCCCCAGCACGAAACAGAATCCCGAACCCAACGACGAGTCTCAAGTTTTCCACAGGAGAGGTCTCGATTTTA
>Ga0187783_10000850_pt1 | contig 22473 bp, 15 predicted proteins | sample 1015_SJ02_MP02_2_FD_132471 | JGI IMG/M metagenome (GOLD analysis project Ga0187783, IMG submission 132471) | Tropical peat soil microbial communities from peatlands in Department of Meta, Colombia - 1015_SJ02_MP02_20_MG | ecosystem: Environmental > Terrestrial > Soil > Wetlands > Peat | place...
CCGGCACTGCTCCTCGAGATTAGAGAGGAATTGCGGGCTGTTGAACATCGCTCGCCAGGTGGCCAGCACGGGCTTGACCTGCTCAAAGACAACCCACTGCTCGCCGCTATTCTCGAAGAAGAATTCTTCGTCGATCAGGCCGCGGTTCACAATGCTCGCCACCATTTCCCAGTAGCTCAGCACCATCCGCATGTACGCATTCTGCTGGCTTGCTGGAGGGCATATCCGCATCACGTCCTCCGGAGTCTTCACGTCGAAGTTATTCCCGAACCAATCGCGCGCCTCGCGCAGGCGCGGCTCGCGTCGGGCCTCGTACAGCCTCAGGAGCAAATTCACCTGCTCGTGCGTCACTTCACCCATGTCTGCCTCCCTTTTCGTAGTGTGTTTTTTTGATTGAGATCCGAGCGCCGGAATTCCGCAGGCAATGATCCTCCAATTCTCATTCCCTGTAAATCGAACCTGCCCTTCGAGGCGCCGGCTGCGGGAAAAAACCGGCCGCTTTCCAATCTGACGGCCTAGCGCTTCCCCTCAGCAATCTTGCGCACCTTCGCGTGAATATACGCCCAGCCCTCCCTCACTCCGGCCCGGTGATCTTCCGTAACCAGCCCGAACGCCTGATGTCGGAAGGTGATGAGTGTTCCGTCATTTTCTTCGGTCAGCCGATACTGCACGTTCGATACAACTGGGTAGGACATGAACAGGGGCCCGCAAATCTCAAGGAGCGTCGGCCGCTTGATTGCCTGTACGAGTCCCCAGAAATGGCCGTTGTCCTGGCCCAAATCCCGGTACCACCTCCCGCCCGGCCAGGGCTCGATCTTCATCGGCATGGGCGTCCCGTCCGGCCGCTCGCCCGAGGGTCCAAGCTGCTCGAGCAACGCATCAAAGGTCCCGTCCAAAGGCGCGCGCACGTGGATTTCCTCCATCACGCTCAGCGTGAAATTGTCGATCATCGGCACCGCAGAAACCATAATTCCTCCTCGCAATTGATATCACTTCGAATCCGCTTCGCCCTGAGCCCTGTTTTCGGCTCGTTTCTTGATTTGGCTCAACTGATGGCCCCAGAACCGCCCGAACGTGCCCGCCCATTCGTAGAGGGGACGGATGGCCTCGGCGTTTGTTCGGTACAGCATTTGACGCCCTTGCCGGCGGGCGCGAACCAGGCCGACTCGCCGCAAGACCCCCAGGTGCTTCGATACAGACGGTTGTGTGAGTCCGACAGCAGCCACAATGGCCCGAACCGGCCGCTCGTCGACGGCTAGGAAGACAAGGATCTCCCGGCGACGAGGTTCGGCTATGGCGTTAAATGCGTCGGAGGTCGTGGCTGCCCGCGGCATGGCCCGGCATATTACATTCCTATATGGGAATATGTCAAGAGGATTTTCTTCAAGACAAGCTAGGCGGCTGAACCGGCCAGTCCCAGTCGGCCAACGTCTTGTCTGATGTCCCTTTCCGCACACCTGTCCGAACGGTCGTTTCTTCGATCCCCTCACTTGCCGGTAATCTGTTGCTTCGCTCGGTCAAGAGGCAGACAGCACTACCCGGTTTCTATCTTGGGAGGGAAGAATTGCGAGCCCCACTTTGCCGCTTTATCGGCTGTCTGGCAGTAGCAGCTGTGTCCTTCGCTGCCGTCGAAGTCCAAGCAGAATCGGGGATGGTGCTGGTAGCTACTGGATCGAGTATGCCGGAGGCGCTGTACGAGGTCTGGAATGATGCCTACCACCGGCAGAACCCCAAAATCGAGATCCGCTATCTGGCGGAGGGTACCGGCGAGAGCGCGGACCTCATCTTAAAGGGTTCCGGGGACTTTGGCGGGGGCGACGCGCCGATATCCCAGGACCTGCTGCAGGGAGGGCGGCAGACGATCATCGAATTGCCCACGGCTCTGATTGGAATTGTAGTCGTCTACAACATTCCCGAGGTAACCGGTCACTTAAACCTCTCTGGACCCGTACTGGCCGACATTTATCTTGGCAGGATCAAGAGCTGGAACGATCCGGCGATCGTAAAACTGAATCGAGACATGGCCTTGCCGGCCATTCCGATAGCCGTTTTCCACAGGACCGACGGCAAGGGATCGAGCTACATCCTTTCCGATTTCCTGGCCAAAGTCAGTCCCGAGTTCGAGTCGCGTATTGGACGGGGCGTGTCCCCGAAATGGAGGGTGGGGACCGGGATTGCGCGCTCCCAGGACTTGACCGACAAGGTGAGCCTGACACCCGGCGCGATCGGATATACGGAACTGAATCTGGCGCTCAAATCCTCACTGCGGGTGGCCAGCATTCGCAATTCGGCCGGGGCATTCATCAGGCCCAGCGCGGATTCAATCATGGCCGCGGCCCTCAGTCTCAGCGGCCGGATGAAAAGCGATCTTCGAATCTCGCTGACCGATGCACCGGGCGAGAAGAGCTACCCCGTCAGCAGCTATACCTGGCTCTACGTTCCGCTCGCGGCCAAGGATCCGGAACGCGGAAGAGCGGTGGCGGACTATGTCCGATGGATTTATGGAGCGGGCCAGCTGATTGCCCGCCAGCACGGCTACCCGGCCCTGCCATACGACGTCCTGGCGAAAGTAAGCACGAGGGTAGTCACGATCCACTGAGCGCGCAAGTCTTCGCGCCCCTCGCGGCGTCAGATTGGGGCGCGATCGTCTTCAAGCAACAACGCGAAGCGGACTTCCCGCCGAGGCGGCGCCCTGGCTACATCAACTCTTCGATGAACGCCCGGGCCACGTCGGCCGGCACTCCCGCTCGCTGACGGACCAGCGGCCCTTCGTTCAGCACGGGTTCAGCGGCATCGAGCGACGGTACATCGGTGCGCTCAAAGAATTTTCCGATGGGAATTTCCTCGCCCCACAGGAGGGACTTTTCCATCGCCGCCGTCCAATCCGACGCGTCGTAGGAGGCGTCGTCCTCGAGCTTCTTCACGCGCGGACGGAACCACTGATAGGTATTATCGTGGTTGTAGGTGACGCAGGGGCTGAAGACGTCCAGAAACGAAAACCCCTTGTGCCCAATTCCCTGCTTGATTAATTCGGTCAGGTGTTTCTGTTCGGCGCTGTAGCCGCGGGCAACGAACGTCGCGCCGGCGGCCAAAGCAAGAGAGATGGGGTTCACCGGCGCTTCAATGTTGCCAAAGGGCATGCTCTTGGTCTTCATGCCGACTCGGCTGGTTGGGGAGGTTTGGCCGGTCGTCAATCCGTAGATTTGGTTGTCCATGACGATGTAAAGGAGGTCAACGTTGCGGCGCATCGTGTGAAGAAAATGATTTCCCCCGATCCCGAAGCCGTCTCCGTCCCCGCCGGTCACGAGCACGGTCAATTCATGGTTCGCGAGCTTCACCCCGGTGGCCACCGCCAGCGCACGTCCGTGCAGTGTGTGCATGCCGTAGGTGTTGATGAAGCCGGGGAGATTCGATGAACAACCAATGCCGCTGATTGTAACGACGCTATGATTCGCGATACCCAGCTCGACAAGCCCTTTCTCGATGGCGGCGAGCACGCCGAAATCGCCGCAGCCGGGACACCAATCGGGATCGACCTTGCCTTTCAAATCGGCAATGGTCAACTGAGCCGCACGCTGCACGCTAGTCGCCATAACAACCTCCTTAGACCATGATCTCGTGGGCAGGAACGGAAAGCTTCGTCCTCCCGGCCAGTTGTTCCTTCACCGCCTCGACAATGTGGTGAGGCATGAAAGGCTCGCCGTCGTACTTGCGAATGTAGCCGTTCGGCACGAAACTGGTTTCGCTGCGAAGATATCGTGCAAACTGGCCCGAGTAGTTGTTCTCGACGATGATCGTGTGCGGTGAGCGCTTTAAGGCTTGAACGATCGCCTCCCCGTGCAGCGGAACCAGCCAGCGAATGGGCAGCTGATTCGCCCGAATCCCCTCGTCGGCAAGCAGCTCGCATGCCTCTCCGATGACGCCTTTGGTCGATCCCCAGCCGATGAGCGTCACATCGGCATCGGGCGGTCCGAGCAGTTCGGGGGGCTTGACGGCCGCCTCGATTCCCCGGACCTTGCGCATCCGCTTCTCCATCATGGCCCGCCTCTTCACCGGATTCGTGAACTCGTCGCTGATCAGCACTCCGTCTTCCTGATGCTCGTCGGTGGCGGCCGTGTGGATATGGCCCGGCACGCCGGGGATCGCGCGCGGCGAAATGCCGTTTTCGGTGATCTGGTACCGCTTGTAGTTGCCGTTCGAGCCAGCCTTCGCCTCTCCATTTGCCTCCGTGATCAGCTCGCCGCGATCAATCGGGGGGCTGAAATCGAGATCCTGGGGGTCCACACTGAGCCTTCCCTCCGACAGCAAGAGATCGCACAGTACGATCCCCGGGCATTGATAGCGGTCAACGATATTGAAGAGCTCCGGAATGATCCTGAAACAGTCTCCGATATCAACGGGGGCGGCGATCGCTCGCGGATAATCGCCAAAGGCAGCGCCAAGCATCTGCCAGAGGTCTCCTTGTTCTGTTTTAGTCGGCACGCCCGTCGACGGTCCAGCTCGCTGACAGTCGATGACGACAACGGGAGTCTCCATCATGGCCGACATGCCCAGGCCCTCGCTCATCAGTGCAAAACCACCGCCCGAGGTCGCGCACATCGATCGCACCCCGGCGTGCGAGGCGCCAATGGCCATATTGATCACACCGATCTCATCCTCCACCTGACGCACCATGATTCCCGCTTTGCGTGCATGCGCGGCCATCCAATGCAGCACGCCGGTTGAAGGGCTCATCGGATACGCGCAATAAAATTTCACGCCGGCGGCCGCTCCCCCCATGGCCAGGGCGATGTTGCCGCTCAAAATCGCATAGCGCTTCTCTGTCATCGGGACCGGATATGGAAAGGGCTTAAAGTTCGCACCTGCGTAATCGTAGCCTGCACGGGCCACACTTACGTTCTCGGTGACGACGGCCTCGCCCTTTTTCCTGAACTGCTCACTCAACACACTCGCCAGGGCGTCAAAGCCGATACCCATCATGTTCAGGCCGGCACCGATGGCCAGCGTGTTCTGGGCCACCTTGTTACGGGTGATGTCGGCCAGCTTCGAAACTGGCAGGGGACACAGCTGCACGCCGCTCGCGGCCACACCGGGCTGAATCGTGTCCGCATTGTAGAGACACGCAGCTCCCGCCGTGAGCAGGCGGAGATGGCGATCCATGGTGTCCTGATTCAAGGGGATCAGCAGGTCGATCCGATCACCCATGTTTGTGACATTCTCCGCCCCAGAGCGAATGGTCAGAAAGGTGTGGCCGCCTCGGATGATTGATTGATACGCATTATAGGCATTCAGATGAAGGCCGCGGCGGCTGAAGATCCGCGCGAAGATATCACCTGGAGTTGCCACACCCTGGCCCGCAGCGCCCCCGATCGCGATGGAGAAAGTCCGCTTCATTGTGCCCCCTTGTGCCCAAGCCCGGCCAACCGGAATACACTACGAGGTCCAGACGACCGCCGGGTGTCAGATCTGTGTCCGTATGCGCATGGGAGAAGCCTCCTCTCGACTGCCCGTTGGCTTTTCCGATTTGGCCGGGAGTATACACCCACTCGGTCTCGAAGGATTCACTTAAAGTACAATTTTCCCCTGTTTCTACCCTGTTTTACGGTATTCCTCACCGGGCTGGGTGCGCTTCGGGCTTCCCCTCGCGGTCGAGACATGTCTGGAATGTAACCGCAGCGCTCTTGAAACGCGAAGCGCCCAGGCGTAGCATGCCCCTACGAATTCCAGCGGCCCGTGGGCCCTAGTCGATCGAGTAGGTTCGACGCGTTCCCAAAAGGAGTTTCTAGCATGCGAGTCACCACGGAATTCTCCATCCGCATGGAGAATCGGCCGGGATCGCTGGCCAAAGTGTGCGAAGCGCTGGCCCAGCACGGCGTAAACATCATCGCCTTTCAGTCCATTCCCTCACAGCGCTCGGTCCTGCTCTGCATCGTCACCGACAATCCGCTGGCTGCGCAATCGGCCCTCGACGGCGCCGGAATCATCTACGCCGAGGCGGAAGTTGTTCAGGAGAAGCTTGCCAATCATCCCGGAGAGCTGGCGCGCGTCGCAAAACAGCTCGGCGAAGCCAACGTGAACATCAACTACGCTTACTTCGGGGTGGAACCCGACTCGAATGCGCCCTTGGTAATTCTGGGCATTACCGATGTCGGTCGGGCCATCGGCGCCATCGAGCGCACGGCCAGAGCGGCTACATCGTAGCCCCACTCGACGGCGATTCCTCGCCCTGAGCCAGCAGTTTGCCCACGCGGTCCGCTTGGCTAAGCCGAAGCGGCAGACTTGCCTTTCTTGGTCAAAATTCCGGAACATTCCGCGAACGGTCTGCGTATCCATGGTCGGCACTCCGGGGGACATGCCGTTCGCTAGAGAACCTGGCTCCGGGGCACCCACAACGTCTGTCCTCGGCCCGAGGAGCTTTGAATGCAAATTCTTGCCGAACTACGTTACGCCTTCCGCCAGTTTCGCCACTCGCCCGTCTTCACCGCTGCCTCCGCCTTAACGCTTGCCCTCGGCATCGGTGGAACGACCGCGATTTTTTCGCTGATTGACAGTGTGATGCTGCGTTCGCTGCCCGTCTCGGATCCAGCCAGCCTCTATCGCGTGGGCAGCGGTACCGACTGTTGCGTCGAGGGCGGGCCGCAGGACGAGTGGGGGATGTTCTCCTACCCGTTTTACCAGCGACTCAAGCAGAATCTGCCGGAATTCGACTCGGTTGCCGCCTTCCAGGCGGGCCCCGCCCGCATGAGCGTGCGGCGCGAATCCGAGCGCGCCGCCAAGCCGCTCAGAACCGAATTCGTCACCGGAAGCTATTTCCAAACCTTTGGCATTCGCTCCTTCGGCGGCCGCCTGTTCTCGGAAGCCGACGACCGGCCCTCTGGCGCGCCCGTGGCTGTTCTGAGCTATCACGTCTGGGAGCAGGACTATGGGCGCGATCCCTCGATCGTGGGTTCAACCTTCGTCATCGAAAACCATCCCTTCACCATCATTGGGATTGCGCCGCCCGGATTCTACGGCGAGACCCTGCGCAGTGATCCGCCGGATGTTTGGGTACCTCTCGAACAGGAACCGCTCATCAATGGGCAAGGAGGCTCTCTGCTCCACCAGTCGGTTTCTGCCTGGTTGCGAGTGATCGGCAGGCTGCGCCCCGGAGCAACCACAGCCGGCATGTCGCCCCGGCTGACCGGAATTCTGCGCCAGTGGCTCGAGCATGATAGCGGCTACCCTGCGAACTGGATGGAAGAGCTCAAGCGCCTGCTGCCGAAGCAAACCATCGAACTCGTTCCGGCCGGTGCCGGCGTTGGGGTCATGAAGGAGGATTACGGCCGCAGCCTCGAAATTCTTCTGGCCGTCTGCGGCGTGGTTCTCCTCATCGCATGCGCCAATGTCGCCAACCTGATGCTCGCGCGCGCAGCATCGCGCCGCGGCCAAACGGCCGTGCGCCTGGCGCTGGGCGCCTCGCGCCGGAAAATCATCTCGCAAGCCCTGACGGAAAGCCTTCTGCTTTCGCTGATGGGCGGTGTAGCAGGCCTGCTGGTCGCCATGGCCGCATCGCGACTGCTGCTCGACTTGGCGTTCCGTAGCGCCACGTTTCTTCCCATCAGCATCAGCCCATCTCTCACCGTGCTCGCCTTTGCCTTCCTGCTCTCGCTAGGGACCGGGGCCTTCTTCGGAGCGGCGCCGGCCTGGTTTGCGACGCGCACGCACCCGGTCGAAGCCCTGCGCGGCCAGGGCCGCAGCACACACGACACGACTTCTTTCGCGCGCAAGACCCTGCTCGTCCTGCAGGCCACTCTCTCGGTCGTGCTCGTCGCCGGCGCCACAATGCTCGCGCACAGCCTGGGCAATCTCGAGCACCAGAAGTTCGGTTTCCAAATCCAGAACCGGATCACGGTCGCGCTGAACTCACCGCCCGCCACCTACACACCCGCACAACTCAATGCGCTTTATCGCCAGATCGAAACTCACCTGAGCGAGCTGCCGGGGGTCGAACAGGAAGGCCTCGCCCTCTACAACCCGCTCACCGACAATTGGGGCGAACTGATCATGGTCGAGGGGCACCCGCCGCCAAAATTCAATGAAAACGACGGCGCATCCTGGGATCGCATCAGCGCGGGGTACTTCGAAGCCGTGGGCCAGCCCATTCTGCGCGGGCGCGGGTTCACGCCGGCCGACAACGAGAATACGGCGCCCGTCGCGGTGGTGAACGAGACGTTCGTCAAGCGGTTCTTTCCCAAGGAAGATCCTCTCGAGAAACACTTCGGGATTGACCTGCCGGAGAACGTGGGGACCTACACGATCGTGGGGGTCGTGGCGGACGCCAAGTACGCCGGTTGGACGATGTACCAGCCGACCCTTCCCATGTTTTTCGTTCCTCTCGCGCAGAGCGTCAAATATGCAAATCCACTCATGCAGGAGATCGACCTGCGTTCCCACTTTATTGGCGGGATGATGCTCGCGACGCGCGCAACCCCCGGCACCCTGGAAGCCAGCCTGACCAGGATGCTGGCCGAGATTGATCCGGATCTCACCATCATTCGCGTGCAAAGTATGCAGCAGCAGGTTTATGAAACATTCAGCCAGGAACGCGCTGTGGCCAGCCTGGCAGGGCTTTTCGGCATTGTGGCGCTCGTGCTCGCCGCGGTCGGGCTGTACGGTGTAACCGCCTATACGGTGGCACAGCGCACGAACGAGATCGGTGTGCGCATGGCCCTCGGCGCCGGCCGCCCGCGAGTCGTTCGTCTCATCCTGCGCGGGGCATTTCAGCGCGTCGGGCTCGGACTCCTTCTGGGGATACCGCTGGCGATCGGAGCAGGGCGCCTGATTGCGGCTCAGCTTTACGGTGTTTCGGCCTGGGACCCGATTGCCATCACTCTCGCCATCCTCTCCCTGGCCCTGTGCGCCTTCTTTGCCGCGATCATTCCTGCCATGCGCGCGGCCGGAATCTCACCGATGGAAGCGCTGCGCGTTGAGTGACGCTTTGCCTGGGGGCCCTCACCCGCTCTTAAGCATTGATGATCACAACTCACCTTCCACGAACGACCGCTCAGTCCCGCAAGATTTCTCGCAGCGTTTGCTCCGCCCGCTCGCGCTCGCGCGCATAGTCTTGTTCGCTGATCGCGCCCCCTTGGCGATTGCGCTTGAGCTCGAGGAATTCTTTCTTGACGCGATCGAGATTTTCTTCGAGCTCGGCCGCAAGGTGGGGTGCCGCTCGCCCTTTTCGCTTCCCCGCTGCAGACGCCGGCTGCTTCGCCTGTGCCGCACTCCCATGCCAGAAAAATAGAGTTCCCACGCCAAGCAGGACTGCAATTGCCGCCCCTAGGACCCAAACTAGCTTGTGATAGCGCTCGGGGAGGGTTGAAACCGCGGTCTGCTCCCCAGGCGTCGACGGGTTCTCGCCCTTCGACGCCGGTAGAGTCGCCGACGCGCCGGAAACGGCAATGGCGAGGGGGACGTCAGCAGCCACGAACTGCCGCGCATAAACGTCGAATCCTTGTTGCGAGCCTACGGAAGTGAATCCGTCGCTCAAGACGTGAACGCCCGGAGGCACGGCCAAAAGGACCTGCGCAGCCGGATAGGGCGACTTCGAGCGAAGGCTCGCCTGATTCGATGGATAGGGAACAGCGTAGAAAATGCGGACGACGCTCTTGCCTGGACGGAAGGGCCAATCGATGACCTTGCGGTCCTTGGCCAGTTCCATGGTGTTTTGTCGCGTGGGTATGTTGCCGACGGTCCAGGCGAAGACTTGTCCGAGCTGTGCGTTTTCAGGAATAAGAAACGCGAAGGTGCCGCCCTGGATATAGAACGCGACAGGAGGCTGGCTTTGGTTCTCGACGATGTACTGCTCTTCGACTTCGAGATCCGAGCCGTTGGGCTTCAGCATGAGGGTATGAGAACTTACGGCGACGCTGTCGCGATTGGCCGTCGTGTCGTAGACCACGATCGTGGCAGTCTTCTCGCCCGCGGGAAGCGTCTGGTAATACGGAACGCCCTGGTAGGCCGCCTCCAGCAGCATCGGTCCTTTACCCAGCGCGACGTTCCGGAAATGGAATCGCCCCTGCGAGTCAGTTTTGACTTTGCCCACCGGCGTCATACCCTGTTCGAGTTCCATCAGGACAACTTCGGTACCCGAAAGCGCGCGCTGCGAGGTGCCGTTTTTGACCGAGCCGTCTAGAGTGCCCGCCGGCGTGACGGCCGCCGCTCCGAGCATCAGGGCGACGCCAGCAAGACTGCGGGTCACTCGTTCGAAGCGAGTCACGCTGCCCCACGATCTCTGCGGGTTTGTCATCTCGATTCTCCTAGCCTCCACTCTCTCAACGGCCTTTGCGGCCTGTCCAAGATTCGCATCCACGGGCCATGCTATGACCCCCGACCCCGCGCTCTACGCCCCCTAACGGGCCTGTGACGTCAAAGCTGGCTCGAACATCTCGACACTCCTCGCCGTCTCGGCTCTTGCCGGCGACGCGGAAGTCTCGCTCGGGACGAGCGAAAGGACGATACCTAGGACCATGACCAGCCCGCCGAGCCAGATCCATCGAACCAGAGGGTTTAGATGGACGTGAATTAAAGGCCCGCCATCTTTTGGACTGTCGCCCTCGTAGGCGACGTACAGATCGTGGTCTAGGGAGGAATAGATCGCGACTTGCGTCTCGGCAACCTGGCTGATCGGATAAAAGCGGCGTTCCGGATACAACATCATCGTCGAGCGGCCGTTTTCGAGCACTTCGATAGTGGCTCGGACGCCTTGATAGCTTGCCGTCTGTGTGTGGTCGAAGACTTGGCTGACCAGCGTATAACGCCCGATCGTTACTTCGTCGCCGGGCCTCACGGTTTTCTGGATGTCGCGATTGAACGGCTGACCTGAGATTCCGAAAAGAATCAGCACCATCCCTAAGTGGGCGATGTAAGCGCCATATTGCCGCGTGCGGCCCATGATCAGAGTCCGCAGCTCAAACAGTGGGTTCGTGTGCGAACGGGCACCGAGCGCGCGGGCCCCCTCGATGAACTTGAGCAAGATCGTAACGGCCGCGAATGTGCCGAGGCTCACGCACAGGAGCGAAGCGAAATAACGAAAACCAAGCCAATAGGCAATCGCGCCGGCTGCGACCCCGGAGACGAGCGAAGGCCCGAGAGTGCGGATCGAGCGCACAAAGGAATTCCGACCCCATGCGAAACAGGGTGTTGCGCCAATCAGAAGGAGAACAGCCAGGGCGATGGGAACCGTAATGACGTTGAAAAACGGCGGGCCGACGGTGACGCTCGATCCTCGCACCCACGCGGAGAAAAGAGGAAGGAGCGTGCCCCAAAACACACCCAAGCAGGCCAGCAGCAGAACGAGCACGCCGAAGAACAAGTTTGCTTCACGCGAGAGAAGTGAATCGAAGCGCCGACGAGGCCGCAGGGATAACCGGTTCCTCCAAAACGCCCAAAGACACACGCACAGAACGGTGGCCAAGAAGGCGATCAGCCAAGTGCCGATCGGCGATTTCTCGAAGGCGTGAACCGAGTTTACGACGCCCGAGCGCGTCAGGAACGTCCCGAAGACGCTCAGCCAAAACGTGGCAAACAAGAGCCATAAGCTCCAGCGCCTCATCATTCCGCGGTGCTCTTGTGCGACCATGGAATGCAGGAGAGCGGTTCCCGTGAGCCAAGGAAACAAGGAAGCGTTTTCGACTGGATCCCACGCCCAATATCCGCCCCAGCCAAGCACTGCATAGGCCCAGTGCGCCCCGAGCAAAATCCCAATCCCGAGAAAGGTCCAGGCCACAACGATCCAGCGACGGGTGATGTGCAGCCAGGCGTCCCCGGCTTCGCGTCGAAACATGGCCGCCAGGGCCAACGCGAACGGGACGGCGAACCCGGTATAGCCCATGTAAAGCAGGGGCGGGTGCAGGACCATCTCCGGATACTGCAGCAACGGATTGAGCCCCTGGCCGTCGGCCAACCTGACCAGATGTGTTCCTCCGGCTGCTGCCGTGACGCCAAGCACGCGAAACGGACCGGCCACGAAATTGTTTAAGAGCAGGAAAAAGAATTCGATTCCGGCCAGGATCACACCTGCGACGGCCATTCGCTCTTCGTGCTTTTTGCCGTTCTGGATAAGGGCGATGAGCGTGAAGAGGCAGAGGAGCCAGGTCCAGAACAGCAAAGAGCCCTCCTGCCCGGCCCAAACGGCGCCTATCTTGTACACGATGGGTAACGCAAGGCTGCTGTGTTCGGCGACGTACGCCATCGAGAAGTCATTGGTGAGGAGCAGGTACAGGACACTCGTAACGGCCACAGAGACGGCGGCGAACACCACGACTCCGGAGTAGCGCGCGGCTTCGACGAGCAACGGACGCCGGCCCGCGATCCCGACGATCCCCGCAACAAACCCGTACCCGGAGGCCAAAAGGGCAAGGACCAAGGCCACTGAACCGACGATATCCACTGAGCCTCCCCCGGCATCCCGGTCTCTCACAGGGAACTCCGGCTCGAAAAGAGCCGGCAGCAAGGTTGAGTGTTGCGAAATCGCTCTCCGCCTGCTGAGGAATTCCGCTCTGGGACGCCTCCGTGGCCAACACTAACCGAGCCAGAGGCTTGCGACTGTGATCTGCGTCACAAACGATCGTGACGACACTTACGGAAGGGACGGGATCCGTGCCTTAGCTTGGAGCTTGTTTAGGGCGCCTACCCGCGAGCTCTCCGCGCCGGGAGCCTTGCGGACCGGCGGGTCGGGCGACGACGGGCTTCGAGTTAGTCAGGAGAAGGCACGTGGGAGCGACGTGCATCCTCGTAAGTCGATTTGATTGTTCGCCTGGCCAAGGGGGCGACCACCGCCCGCCATCATGGTTACGCGAACCTGTGATGAATGTCGCCTCGCTCGCTGTAGCGTTCTTCATCGCGCTTTTTGCACGACGCCTCAAGCTGGTAGACAGGCAGTCGCCTGTTGAACTCCTTATGACATGGATCCTGGCGCCTTCTTTGTTGATGGGTCTCACGGCTCCCCGTCTCGGCGCCGATCAGCACCCTGTGCCCCTGGACCAGAAGGCCGATACCGCCCAGTGCATCCAGTGCCACGCCGACAAGACTAAGGGCAAGGTTGTGCACGAGGCCGTCGGCACCGGGTGCTTGACATGTCACGTCATCCGCAACGTGCGGGATACCACCCGAGTGAACCTAAGGGCCCCAACGGCGGCAACACTTTGCTTCACCTGCCACGCCGACGAACGGCCCGCTCAGAACCAGGATCGAATTCACCCGCCCGCCGTCCGAGATTGCCTGACGTGCCACGATCCACATGCTTCGGCAAACGAGGACCTGCTGCTGAAGCCAACGTCGGGGGCAACGGCTAAGGAAAACCTCTGCCTGTCTTGCCACAGCATCGGCGTCGATGGCGTCACCGGAGGCAGCCGCCACCTGGCGCTCGACATGGGCTGCGGGACATGCCATAGCACGCACAAAGTTGGCGAGCCGACGAAACCTGAATTCGCCTATCACCTCAGGAAAGGCGTTCCTGAGTTGTGCCTGGACTGCCACGACGCGAAGGACGCGACGCTCGCTACCGCGCACGGCAATCAGCCCTTCGCCACAGCGGATTGCATGCAGTGCCATGCTCCTCACGAGTCGACGGCGCCCAAGCTGGCGCAGAAGTTCCTCCACCCGCCCTATGCCGACAAGAGCTGCAACACATGTCACCAGCCGGCCAAGGACGGAAAGGTGGTGCTGACAACTCCGGACATCAACTCCCTGTGCCTGACGTGCCACGCGGATCAGGCCAAGGAGATCCAGACGGCAAAGGTGCAGCATCCGGGCGCTATGGGCGACTGCACGCAGTGCCATAACCCCCACGCGGGAAGATCGCCGGGTTTCCTGCAGTCGAATCCGGTCGCCGTATGCCTGACCTGCCACTCCGATCTGGCCGAGCAGGGCAAGAAGGCGCACCTGCACCAGCCCGCTTTCGCGCAAGACTGCTCGATCTGCCACACGCCTCACGGCGGAGAGAATGCGAAGCTTTTGCGAGTCAAGGACGTTGACTCTCTGTGTTTGGAGTGTCACGGCCCGAAGGCCAGCCCGCAACCGGTGAAAGGAGCGGACCTGGTCTCGATTTTCGACGGTAAGGTGGCGCTGCCGAAGGATTACTTCCGACAAGTGCCGATTCTGCCGGTCACAGACGGCCGCGGTCACCCGACCGAGAACCATCCGATTTCAGCGCTCGTGAACATCAAGGGTAGGACTCCGTTCACGATGAACTGTCTGAGTTGTCACCAGCCACACGCTTCGTCGGAAGCTGGGCTCCTGGTGGGGGATCAGCAGCCCAACATGGCGTTTTGCACGACCTGCCATACCGAGGGGACGTTGGGACTGCCCTAGCGAAGGAGATGGTGAAAAATGTTTGATATCCGGGCTTATTCAAAGATTCTCCGAGAGAGCTGGGTGATCTTGTGGCTGACGCTTGCCGTGCTGGTCGGCGGGGTGGTGTCGCAGGCCGGGGCGCAGAAGAGCAAGAAAACAGCGGACCAAGTCGTTCGCCCGCCCTTGACGACATTTGACATCACCAAGATCGTTTGGCCGAGCCCGCCGGAAATAGCCCGGGTCAAATTTGAAACCCTCCTGACCGGCCAGAAAGTTGATTGGTCCGAGCTGCAAAACCCAAAGAAACCGAAGCGATCGTGGATGGATCGCCTGGCCGGAGCGGAGCCGGACCAGCAGCTCGCAAATGCGCAGCAGAAGATAGGCTTCCAGTTGATGCGCCCGTACGGCGTCGCGGTCGATTCCGAGGGAAATATTTACGTTGCGGACCAGGGAGTGGCCGCCATCTTCATTTTTCCAAAATCGGCAGCGGGAGAGTTGCAATTGATTAAGAACCGCGTGGACGCGGCCCTGCCGATGATTAACGGCCTGGCCATCGACGATCAAGACCAGATGTTTGTGACCGACGTGAAGCTGCACCACGTTCTCGTGTTCAACAAGGAACACCAACCGATCGCTCAATTCGGCGCGAGTGTCCTGGTGTCCCCCGCAGGCATCGCGATCGACAACGACAACCGCTTCGTTTATGTGGTGGACACGCAGCAGGACCAGGTCCTGGTCTTCGACGCAGATAAGTACACGCTGTTGCGCCGGATCGGCACGAGCGGAAAGCAACATACGTTGACCACTCCGGGCAACTTCGCCCTTCCCACCAATGTGGCTGTAGACCCGAACGGCAACGTCTACGTCACGGATACATTGAACGATCGGGTGGAAGTTCTCGACGCGGATGGAGACTTCATCAACCAGTTCGGAACGCCGGGGGACGGCCCGGGACATTTTGCAAGGCCTAAGGGGATTGCCATCGACCGGGATGGCCATATTTGGGTGACGGATGAAATCCAGAGCCGGGTGCAGGTATTCGATAAACAGGGACAATTGTTGATCTACTTCGGCGAACTCGGATGGTACCCGGGGCAGTTTCAAGCGCTTTACGGAATCGCGAGTGATCAGAGCCATAACCGGATGATTACCACTGAACAGTTCCCTGGCCGAGTTCAGGTGTTTCGCTACGTCACGGATGCCGAGGCGGCGGCCCTGAAGGCGCAGCAGGAAAATCAAGCGAAGACATCGAGCAGCCTGGCCAACCCGGCCGCGGAGACGGCGGCCAGCGCGGGAGCGGCAGTCGGGCCTGCCTCGGGACAAGTGGCATCTGGCCGGGCGCAGAAGCCTGGAGCGACGGTGCCCTCCGGCCGGCAAGATGCCGGGGGTGAAAAAGGCGCTCGGACGGCGCCGGAGCAAAAGAAGCCAGCCAGTCCGGATGTGATTGGCCAAGAAAGATTGAGCGGCGCGATAGCACACGCGGGAACGACGTTTGAGTCGGCTTTGGCCCAGCAAGCCCGGGCCCGACGACGCGCCGACGGAGGTTTGCCCGCCATGGGGACGGGCATTAACGCGGCTACCGGTAAAGCGCAAGCCGCGCAGCAGTCGACTCTCCTTAAGGAGGTTTTACCACTCATATGAGAAAACTTAGTTTTGTAATCCTCGTGGTCCTGGCAGCGGCAGGTTTCGCCTCTGCTCAGGTCACGAGTCCAACGCAAGACGTTCTCGGCGCGCACAATGTGTACGGTCGTGGCTGCGTCGCATGCCACGCTCCGCACAGCGGCGCCGCCGCGAACGGTGCACCGACCAGCCCCAACAGCGGCAATCTTGCCCTGTGGGGCGAGAACCTCACACCGATTTACGGCCAGACCTTTGCCTTCGGCAATGGCGGCGCGAATACGGTGACCATTCCCAACTACGGCACCTCGCCCATCACGGTTGGCGGCACAACGTATCCCGGTGTCGGTCTTCCGCCCAGTCCGAACGGCACATTCGTCATCGCCGCCTGCCTGAGTTGTCATGACGGCAACGTCGCCAAGAGCGGCATGATGAAGGGGACGACGTATGAAACCGTGACGATCAACGGTGCAACCTTCAATCCCCCGACGCTGCTCGGTAATGACACCACCACGCCGGGGAATTACGAGAACGACCACCCGGTGGGACCGACGGCGACCCCCGGTTGTGGCGGCCCGTACAACTGGGACTGCACCGCAAACGCGAACGGCACCATCACCTTCAATGGAACCGCCTCCAGTGTGTTCCTCACGGACTACTTTGATGTTACGAAGTACGGACCAATCGCGAACTTGGTCACCGTGACCGGAACGACAGCTGGGTATGGGGGTGCAGTCAACACAAACTCGTGGGTTACTTGCACTACCTGCCACGATCAGCACGACATGCTCTATTTCAGGGCTGATGCCAGCGGCACGATCAGGCCTACGCACTTCTTTGTGCGCGGCTGGTACAACCCCGGAAATACCACCACCAGCAACAGCGCGGCGCAATTCTGCCGCAGCTGCCATGGCGGCGAATCGAACGAAATGCACGGCCAGACCGTACCAACGAACTAATGATTTGGTGATCGGGGGAGGCCTGACTTCCTCCCCCGATTTCGCCTGGGAGCTGTTGGACATTCGAAGTCGCCGGAAGGGGCCAGTGAAGGAAACACTCAAAACCGAAACCCGGTTTGGATGGAGCGGTTGACATGAAATTTCGACAGACCAGTCCCACCACATCATTCCTCTTCCTCCTGCTGTGGGCGGTCGCGGCGCCGGCCGGGGCGCAGCAATTGCCTGCTGCTCGCGCTTCGAGCAGCGCAGGGGGAGCCTTCGCAAACAGCGTCCCGCTCCGGCCGTCGGGGCGGCCCGTGGCGCTCGTGAACGGCGCCGTGCTCACGGATCGCGACCTGTTGCGCGAGATGTACGCCATCTTCCCGTACGCGCGGCAGCACAACGGAACATTCCCCAAGGCTATGGAACCGGACATTCGCCGCGGCGCTCTCCAGATGATCGAGTTTGAAGAATTGGTCTATCAGGAAGCGCTCCGCCGGAAAATGACGATTGCACCAGCGCGACTCGACGAAGCGGAAAACAGTTTTCGACAGCAGTTCCCCAGCCCGGAGATGTACCGGACGTTTTTGAAAACCGAGTGCCAGGGTTCACCGCAAGCCCTGCGCAGCAAGATCCGGCGCTCGCTGCTGATTGAGGACCTGCTGAGTCTCGAAGTAACGGATAAGGCTGCGGTGTCTGTCGCTCAGGCCAAAGGGTGGTTCGACGAGCATCCCGAGCAATTCCGCATTCCGGAAGCGTACGCAGTGCAGACGATTTCCGCGATGGCGCCGGCCAAGGCCACTGCGCAACAGCTCAAAGAAGCCCGCCAACGCGCGGAAGGCGATCTCCGCCAAGCCAAGGCGACCAAGAGTTACCAGGAATTCGGACTGTTGGCGGAGAGAATCTCGGACGACGACTTCCGCGTGATGATGGGGGATCACGGGTTGGTGGAAACGGCAAAGCTGCCAGAGCAAATCCTCTACGTCGTGCGGAACATGCAAGCCGGACAGGTAAGCAACATTGTTCAGGTGGAGCAGGTCTTCACCATCGTGAGACTGAACGAGCATGTCCCCGCCGGCATGAGGAAATTCGCCGAAGTAAGAGACGCTTTGCGGCAACAACTCAAAACACAGAACACCGAGCGGCTTCGTGCCGGGCTGAACCGCCGGCTGCGCCAGGGGGCAAAGATCGAAGAGCGATGAGGGAACTCGAGATGGAGAGTTTCGAGGCTTGTCTTTGTTGAGAACGAGGTGTGGGGTGGCGAAGGTCTTGGAAAACCAGGGGCAGCAAATGCCGAGGAGGTATGGACGGAATGCGCTGATTCTGGCTGTGCTGGTCTTGGTCGAAGCCGCGCCCGCCTGGGCGCAAGTGACCACAGGTGAAGCGAGCATGAACCTGAGCGGCAGCCTGAGCGCAGGATACGCGGGAGACCTTGCGAACGAAGGCCCCGACGGTCATGGAATCAGCCTCGGAGGAAACGCGGATCTATCCGGTTTCTATCACAGTTCACAGTTTCTATCGTTTGATATCGCGCCCTTCTACGACCAGTCGCGCAATAACTCGAGCTATCAGTCCATTACGGACAGCTCTGGCGTAACGGCCAGGGCCAACATTTTCGGCGGAAGCAAGTATCCGGGCTACGTCGATTACAGCGACGTGTACAACAGCGAAGGTAACTTCCTCCTGCCGGGAATAGCGAATTACAGAACCAATGGCAGTTCCCGGACGTTCGGAGTCGGCTGGTTGGGCCATCCAACCGATACACTTTCCTTTTCGGCGGGTTATCAGGACAACGACAGTGACTCCACACTGTACGGGACCTCTAACAACATCGAGTCCCACTTTCAGTCACTTTTCGCCACCTTGAATTACACCCTGGACGGTTTTCGAATGGCGGGAGGAGTTCACTATTCGACAGGAACTTACTCCTTCCCCGAGATTTTGACGGGCGAGACAAATCAGGCGAGCCAGATGAGCACCACGACCTACAACTTCAATCTGTCTCGAAGTGTAGGATGGGACGATACAACAACCTGGCTGAATTTTGCGAGGAACACCACCGACTACAACGCCTCGGGCAGCAGAGATTCCGAGACCGATGACGTGGTGACGGCGGGAGCCTCCTTGAAACCGATCACCAAGCTGGATACGACCTTCGGCGTAGACTACGACGATAATCTCGAGGCGACTCTCTACCAGGCCGAGAGCAGTTTGGGCGGTGTCGCCGTCGCTCCGCTGGCGCTCCCCGCGGAAAAATCTAATTCGTTCGGCGTGTATGGACAGGCGCAATACAGCTTGGCGGACCAGTTTTACGTCACCGGAAACATCGTTCATACCGAGCAGCTATTCTTGGGGACCTCGCTTAGTTCGACGGCGTATAGCGGGGGAGCGGATTACGGGCACACATTGCTTGGAGGGCACTTCACGGGAGCGGCGATTGTCACACGGAATGACCTTGGAAATTCCGAAGGAACCCTGCTAGGCCTCTTTAGCAATGCCATTTACACTCGCCACGTCGGCGTATGGAACGTGAGCGGTTCGTTCGGGTACTCACGGAGCGCCGAGACACTCCTGATCGGCTATACGACCTCCGGCTACAGCTACTCGGGTTCGGCAAGCCGCCGGGTGGGCAAATTGAATTGGAACGGAATCGCGGCCGGCTCGAAGAGCGTGCTCTCGCAGGACGAAGGCACCACATCCTTTACGCAAAGCTATTCGATGGGACTTTCCTCCCGCTGGTTAGGAGCGAGCGCCGGCTACTCGAGATCCAGCGGGATGGGTCTATACACAACCCAGGGAATCGCCTCCGTGCCGACTGGTCTGCCGCCATCGCTGCTTCCTTCGCCGATCTTCTACGGGGGCACGACGTATTCGGCCGGTCTGGGCGGGACACCCGTTCGGGGCCTGATCTTTAGCGGCAGCTTCTCCGATACCCGGAGCAGCACAGAGAACGTCGGGCTCTCTTCAAACAATCACACCCAGGAAGCGACCTTCTACCTGCAGTACCAATTCCGGAAGGTATTTTTCACCTCGGGTTACAGCCGACTACTCCAAGGATTCAGCGCGAGTACTCTGGCACCGGCCATGGTCTCGACCTACTACGCAGGGATATCGAGATGGTTCAAATTCTTCTGATCAGCGTCGGGACCGGAATACAGCGAAAGTGTCGAGCCCAGTCTGTCGATTCCGGCTCGCCTACACATCACCGAGCGGCGGATTCCCGGTTGCAGTTTTCACCTCGCACATCCGGGTTCGCTTTCTGTATAGCTTGCTGTCTTTGTGTCTTGGTGCTGAATCTGGTTTTTGCTCCCGTCGCGCGGACACGGCCGAAAGCGAAGCCTGCGCGTCGAGTGACCGTGCCTGAACTGGAGCTGACAGGCGGACGCAGGCTCTTGTACGAGGGGAGCATCAGCTCGGAGAAACAAGTTGAGACACGGGGTCGCTTCTGGACCCGGCTGCGGGACGCCGTGGTAGGCGAGCCGAGCTCTCATGAACTCATCACGCCCTATGGCGTGGTGGCCGATTCGCACGGACGCATTATTGTGACGGATCCGGGTGCGCAAGGCATTCACATCTTTGACTTCGCCCAACACAAGTACAAGTTCATCGCGCGCCACAAGGATAAAGACGACTTGGTTTCCCCGCAATGTGTGGCCGTAGATGCTGCGGACAACATTTACGTCACGGATTCCTACTCCGGGAAGATTTTCGTCTTCGATGCGGATGGCAAATTCGGCCGCGTGATCGGGAGCATCAAGGGCGAAGGCTATTTTAAGCGGCCCACCGGCATCGCGGTCGATTCACAGGCGGACCGCATTTACGTGACGGATACGCTGCGCGATCGCATTTACGTGCTGGACATGGAGGGGCGCGTACTTCAGGAAATCGGTCGGCGTGGCACAGCAGGCGGGGAATTCAACTACCCGACCGAATTGCGGCTGGAAGGTGAGGACTTGATGGTGGTCGACGCCATGAACTTCCGCGTGCAAGTCCTCGACCGCTCCGGGAAGCCGAAGTACGCCGTGGGGACCATGGGTGATGGGACGGGGCAAATGTTCCGGCCGAAGGGAATCGGCGTTGATTCCGAAGGACACTTGTACGTCGTCGAAGGATTCAAAGGGATGGTGCAGGTCTTCGATCGCCAAGGACGACTTCTTTATTACTTCGGTCAGCCCGGCAGCGGATTCGGAGACTTTCAACTGCCCGCCGGATTGTTCATCGATCACAACGATCGCGTGTTTGTCGTGGATTCCTATAATCGTCGCGTCCAGGCTTTTCAGTACTTTGCGCTGGAAAAGAAATGACCTCGACCGGAGCATTGCGAGAGCGAGTTAGCGAGCAGAACTCAGTCAGACCAGAACTGTCATTCTCCCGGTCTCTCGCCTCGAGCGGCTGGTTCCTACGCTGTGCCTTGATTGCGATTCTGTCTCTCGCCGGGACGGCGCTGGGGCAGGACGTGATCGGGATGCATGACCTCTCGCCTTCCGGAACATCACCGATCAAAGGCGGCCTTTCACCCTCCTGCTATTATTGCCATGCTCCGCACTCCGGCTTGAATGGTGTCGGCGGCGTCACCCAAGCCCCGCTTTGGAATCAGACCCTCTCGACCGTCCAGACCTACACCCTTTACACTGCGACGACGAACCAGACAAACGGCGCACTGCTACCAGGGTCGAACAGTACGCTGTGCCTCAGTTGCCACGACGGTACGGTAGGAGGGACGACCGGCATCTCGCCCGGCCACTTGGTTCCCTACGGAACTATCGCCATGACCGGCAATTGGTACCCGGGCGACATGCTCGGCACCAACCTTTCGACGACGCATCCCTTCAATTTTGTCCTGCCGCTGGTTGCTGCTCCGGATTTGTGGCCGTCCTTGGTGGGCAGCTCGCCGACCACGCACGACACGACCGGGGTGGTAGAGCTTTTCGGCGGAAACGTCGAGTGCGGAAGCTGCCACAATCCGCACGTGCAGAACATCGATCCGACCGGCCATTTCCTGGTGATTGACAACACAAACGGGGCGCTCTGCCTGGCCTGCCATTCGACGATCCCCACGGGTTCAGGAATGGGCATGGCTAGCTCGAAACACGATGCGGCGAGCGCAGCGCCCGGCAGCGCTCTCTCCACAGGGGCTCCGGGGAGCAATGCAAACCCGCTTGCGGGGTGGTCTACGAGCATCCATGCCACGGCAACGAACAAGGTAGCGCCCCAGATTGCTCGTGACAGCACCTTTGTGGGTGCAAGCCGCGTCGCAATCGGTTCACAGCCAGCGTCCTTGGGGCCCTACGCCACGGTCTCTAGGAATGCTTGTGCGTCATGCCACGAGATGCACAACTCTCCGACGAGCGGCTCTCTGCTGCGAGCGGGCGGCGACGAGACCTGCCTCACGTGCCACGACGGGAGCTCAAATATTTCTCCTCCCATCCCGGACGTACTCGCGGAAATGGTATCGCCGAAGTACGGGCATGCACTCTCGTTGGGGAATGGTCCCCACCGCCCGAATGAGCCCGTGCTGCTGAGTCAAGGTATGCACACTACCTGCGTTGATTGCCACAATCCTCACACGGCCCAGAGGGTGGGGGCC
>Ga0187783_10000851_pt1 | contig 22465 bp, 21 predicted proteins | sample 1015_SJ02_MP02_2_FD_132471 | JGI IMG/M metagenome (GOLD analysis project Ga0187783, IMG submission 132471) | Tropical peat soil microbial communities from peatlands in Department of Meta, Colombia - 1015_SJ02_MP02_20_MG | ecosystem: Environmental > Terrestrial > Soil > Wetlands > Peat | place...
CCGACCAGGGGCAGTTGGTCATCGGTCACCGAGCAGACCTTGTGGTGCTCGAGCCACTCCGCGATAGTCCCCCACGCGTTCGAAACGACGGCCAGCTTGTAGCCGGCCGCCGAGAGCGCGCGCAGGGTGTCGGCCGCGCCGTCAACAGGCACCCAGGGGCTCGTCATCACGCCGTCGATGAGCTCGGCTGCCGCATCGAGGTGCTCAGCGCGGACGCCCACCTCTGCCGCGACTACGCGGCGGTGGGCCAGCCAGTCGATCGGCTCCATCTGCTCCAACGCGGGGAGGGCGGCGTAGTGCGCCCGACGCCAGTCCGCCGGGTCAGACCCACTGTGGAACTCGGCGATGGCGGCGATGCCCGCCTCGGCATCGGGGAGCAGGAGCACGCCGCCGGCGTCAAAGATCACGGCATCGACAGCCTCGCGGGCAGGCAGGGTGGCGGGGGTCACGTCCGCACCTTATGTGATCGTGCGCCGCGCCAGCTCGCGGCGGCCCGTCGCTGCAGATGACCATCCTGCACCGATAAGGTCGGGGAATGGGTGATCTGAGTCCTGCGCTGCGTGCCTACTGTGACCTTCAGGTGCCCGAGGTGCGTGAGTACTCAGGTCGGCACGAGTACGACGGCAAGGTCCAGGACCTTTCCCCGGCCGGCGTGCGGTCGGGTCTTGCCGCGCTCGCTGCCGGGGCGGCAGTCAGTCACCCGGTTGGCGACCGGTACGACGAAGCGCAGCTGGCCACGTTCGTCCGCCGGACCGAGGTTGAGTACTCCGAGCTGGAGCTGCACCGCCGGAACCCGATCTATCACCTCATGAACCTCGATCTGTCGGGCTACGACCGCGACTACGCTCCCGCCGTGGAGCGGGATGCGGCCCGGAACGCGCACCTGGCGGCGTGGCCGGACGCTATAGACGGTGCCCTGTCGGCACTGGATTTGATCAACGCGCCCGTCGCGCAGGCCTTGTCCAGCGCGATCGCCGGGCTCGCCGCCGGAATCCCGGCAGACGCCGATGAAGACGTACGGAGCCGTGCGCTGGCCGCGCATGCACGGCTGGTGGATCGCCTCGAGCGCGCGGCCGCCAGCGGCGATCCCGATCCCGCGCTCGGCGCCACGGCGCTGTCGCTGCTGCTGAGCAGTTCGGAGGCATTGCCCGTGGACCTCGGCGGGCTCGCCGAGCGCGCCGATGCCGAGCGCGACCGGCTGCTCGCCCGGCTCGCGGAAAGCTGCGCCGCGATCGACGCGAACCGGCCGCCGCTGGAGGTCGCGCGTGATCTTGTCCGCGAGCACCCGGACGCCAGCGGCGTGATTTCCGCGGCCCGAGCGTGGACCGAGCGGGCCATCCAGTTCACCAGAGATCGCGATCTGGTGCCCTACAACGACGGCGAATGCCTTGTCGGCCCGGCCCCGGAGAGCAGGCGCTTCGCGATGGCCATGATCTCGCCAGCGGCGCCGGGGGAGCCGGACGCGCCGTCCCTGTACTACATCACGCCGCCAGATCCGTCCTGGCCGCAGGATCAGCAGGAGGAGTGGCTCGAGGTCTTCAGCGACACCACGCTGCCGGGTATCACGGTGCACGAGGTCGCGCCCGGCCATTTCTCGCACTCCCGTGCCATCCGCCGGGTCGGCACCGACGTCCGGCGCGTGCTGCACTCGAATGCGTTTGTCGAAGGCTGGGCGCACTACGCCGAGGAATTGTGCGTCGAGGAAGGCTTCCTCGAGGACGACCCTAGGTTCGCGATCGGGATCTGGCTCGAGGCGCTCATCCGCGTGACGCGCCTCGCGTGCTCTATCGGTGTGCACAGCGCGGGTATGTCGGTCGCGGAGGCGGCCCGGCGCTTCGAGACGGACACGCACATCAGCGGCCCTGCAGCGCTGTCGGAGGCGCGCCGCGCCACGTTCGACCCCAGCTACGGCCGGTACACCTGGGGCAAGCTGGAGATCATGGCCCTGCGCGATAGGGCCAGGCGGGCGTGGGGGGCAGGCTTTACGCTGCGACGGTTCCACGCCGCTATGTTCAGCCTGGGCTCGCCTGCCCTGGGTCTGCTCGGCACCGCCGTCGAGGCTGGCTAGAGAGCGACCGCGAGGCTGCCTGGTTTAGTCAGCACCTGGCCGAAACTGAAACGTGTTCTACCATGGACTCCTCGGCCGTGGACGGACGACGGAGATCAGATGACAGCCGATGACCCGGAGTTCGACCTCGTTGTCGTCGGCAGCGGCGCGGCGGGCATGACAGCAGCGCTGACCGCGGCACATCGCGGGCTGCGCGCGGTCGTGCTGGAAAAGACCGAGTACTTCGGTGGCTCCACGGCACGCTCGGGCGGGGGTGTCTGGATTCCCGGTAACTCCGTGCTGCGACGTTACGGCGTGACCGACACCGCCGAAGAAGCCAGTCGCTATCTCAGCTACGTCGCGGGCGAGGATACGCCCGCCGGCCTGCGCGCCGCGTTTCTCCAGCACGGGCCCGCCATGCTCGACTTCGTCCTCGCGAACACCCCGCTGGACTTTGCCTGGGTGCCGAACTACAGCGACTATTACCCGGAGGCGCCCGGCGGCCGGCCTGGCGGCCGGTCAGTCGAGCCTGCACTGCTCGACGGGCGGGTACTGGGCGCTGAGCTAGCCCAGCTGCGGCCGCCGTACCTGCCTGCGCCAGCCGGAATCACGGTCACCCAGGCCAACTACCGCTGGCTGAGCCTCGGCACGAGCGACCGGCGGGCCATCACGACCACGGCCAGGGTCACCAGCAGGATGATCGTGAGCAAGCTGCGGCACCGACAGCTGCTCAGCATGGGCCAGGCACTTGCGGCAGGCCTGCGCGCCGGGCTGGCGATAGCCGACGTCCCGGTGTGGCTGAACTCCCCGATGACCGGGCTGCACTGGGCCGGCGACCGGGTGGCTGGCGTGCAGGTTCAGCGCGACGGCGAACCTACGGTCGTGCGGGCGACGCGCGGCGTGCTGCTCGCATCCGGCGGCTTCGAGCGTAACGAGCAGCTGCGCCAGCGCTACCAGCGGACGCCGATCGGCACGGAGTGGACGGTCGGCTCACCCGGCAACACCGGCGACGGGATCACGGCGGGCGAAGCGGCGGGCGGCATGCTGGAGCTCATGGACGATGCCTGGTGGGGGCCGTCCATCCCGCTGACCGGCGGGCCCGTCTTCTGCCTGGCCGAGCGCAGCCTGCCCGGTTCGATCTTCGTCAACGCGGCCGGCGAGCGGTTCATGAACGAGGCGGCGCCGTACGTGGACGCCGTGCACACCATGTACGACCGGCACACCGAGGACAACCCGCACATCCCGTGCTGGATGATCGCCGACCAGCGATACCGCAACCGATATGTGTTCACCGGGGTGCCGCCGCGCAGGCCGCTGCCGAGGCGCTGGTATGCCGCCGGCGTGGTGCAGCGGGCCGGATCACTCCCCGACCTGGCGGAGCAGATCGGGGTCTCTGCCGACGGGCTAGCCAAGACGGTGGACCGGTTTAACGAGTTCGCCAGGGTCGGCAAGGACGCCGACTACGGTCGCGGTGACTCTGCGTATGACCGCTACTACGGTGACCCGCACTGCAAGCCGAACCCGAACCTTGCGCCGCTCGCCGAGCCGCCGTTCTACGCCATCAAGATCGTGCCAGGCGACCTCGGCACGAAGGGCGGGCTACGCACCGACGAGCAGGCCCGGGTGCTGCGCGCAGACGGCAGCGTGATCCCTGGCCTGTATGCGGCCGGGAACACCAGCGCCCTGGTCATGGGCCGCAGCTATGCCGGGCCGGGTGCCACCATAGGGCCGGCGATGACGTTCGGCTATCTGGCCGCCGTTGACGCGGCGGCCGTGGACGCAAACGCCGACGACCCGGTCAGCGACTGACCCGGTCGTCGGCGCTTTCGCGACGCGGAAGAATCGGCCCATGACTGTCGCACGCGCCCTCGGACTGTTCATCGCCGCTGGCCTTGCCGAGATCGGCGGCGGCTATCTCGTCTGGCGATGGCTTCGCGAGGGAGCCCCGCTCTTTGTCGGCATCATCGGCGCGGCGGTGCTTGTGTTGTACGGGGTGATCCCGACGCTGCAGCGCAGCCACGACTTTGGCCGGATCTACGCCGCATACGGCGGCGTGTTCGTGGTGGCTTCGCTGCTCTGGGGCTGGGGAGTAGACGGCAGCCGCCCCGACCGGTTCGACGCCATCGGGGCCGGCGTGGTCCTGGTGGGGGTCGCGATCATCTACTTCACGCCGCGCGGCTGAGCTGTGGCTGCCACGTTTGCGGGCCGGATCCAAACCGGTCAGGCTGAGCCCATGGACACTGCCTGGCCTGCCGCTGTCACCACCATCGCCGCCCTATTCGCGAGTGAGGGCGCTGCCGACTATCTGGGTGAGCCGCTGAGCCAGGCGGCGCACATGCTGCAGGCGGGCGCGCTCGCAGAACAAGCCGGTGCGGCGCCGGAGCTGATCGCGGCTGCGCTGCTGCACGACGTTGGCCATTTCACCGGGACCCGGACCGGCCAGGACCTGATGCGCGGCACCGACAACTGGCACGGCGAGCAGGGTGCCGCGTGGCTCGCGCAGTGGTTCGGCCCGCAGGTGACCGAGCCGGTCCGGCTGCACGTGGCTGCCAAGCGGTACCTCTGCGCGGTCGAGCCGGGCTATGAGTCCAGGCTCTCGGCGGCCTCGGTCTACACCCTCGGCGTTCAGGGCGGCCCGATGCGGCCGGACGAGGTCACCGAGTTCGAAGCCAGCCCGCACGCCGATGCGGCCTGTCAGATTCGGCGCTGGGATGACCGGGCCAAGGATCCCGCCGCGACCGTGCCGCCGTTCGAGCACTTCGCCCCCGTGCTCGCCGCGCTGGCGCGGTAGGCGGCCATACTGGGCAAGGCGGCTGTCGCCGGGGCCGCCGCGAAAGGGGGCCGCAGCGATGCTGCGCTATCACCGCGTTGTGGTCAAGCTCAGCGGCGAGGCGCTGGCCGGGGCGGCAGGCTCGGGGGCAGACCCGGCGAGTCTGGCCAAGGTGGCCGACGAGGTGCTGGCCGTACGCGAGCTGGACGTCCAGATCGCAGTCGTCGTCGGCGGCGGCAACTTCTTCCGCGGCCGAATGGCGGCGGGGTGGGGAATCAGCCGCGCCGAGGCGGACAACATCGGCATGCTCGGTACCGTCATGAACGCGCTGATGCTGCGTGGAGCGCTCACCGCGAGGACCGACATAGACATCCGGGTGATGACCGCCATCCCGATTGAGTCCGTGGCGGAGCCCTTCATCCGGCTGCGCGCTATCCGGCACCTGGAGCGCGGATCGATCGTGCTGCTCGCGGGCGGCATCGGGCAGCCATACGTGACGACCGATTACCCAGCGGTGCAGCGGGCCCTGGAGGTCGAGGCGGACGCGCTGCTGGTCGCCAAGCGCGGCGTCGACGGGGTCTACGACAGCGACCCGAAGACGAACCCCGGCGCGGTCCGGTTCGAGCGGCTCACTTACGACGAGGCGCTGGCGATGGGCGTGCGCGTGATGGACACCAGCGCCTTCGTGCTCGCGAACGAGCAGGCCCTCACCATGCACGTGTTCGATGTGGCCGCTGCGGGAGCCATGCGGCAGATCTGCGAGGGTGCCGACATCGGGACCCGGATCAGCCCGAAGGACTAGCCACCTCGGTCGAGGGCGAGCCCGGCCGTCACGCGGACCGGGCGCGCCGCCTGCCAGTCAGCTCGGCGATCACGCCGATGCCGAGCGCGCCGGCCGGAACCAGCGTTACCAGGGCCGGGATCTGATACCGCCAGGAAAACACCGGCACGTCGGCCGCCAGCAGCAAGAAGGCTGCGGATCCGAAGCACAGCAGGCAGGCCAGGGCGAGCTGACGGGTGCGCGAGTCAAGCCGACGGCGAAGGGCCACAACAAACCCCGCGAGCCCCGTGATGGTGAACAGGGCCAGCAGCGGGCCGGGGGTAAAACCGCCGTCGAGCTGGTAGTGGTGCAGGAAGTCGGCGATCGGCCGCCAGACGGTTGGCTGGCCGCCGCCGAACTGGTCGACCATCGCCCTGACTTCCTGCTTCGTGGCGTGCGGCGTGAAGTAGGGGTACGACTTGGCGAATTGCCAGCGAGTGATCGGATCACTCGATTCGCCCGGCGCGGTATGCCGGGTCAGCTCGTACAGCCTCAGCACGTCGCCGCCGTAGCCGTCCAGGACGCGCAGCGGCTGCTGGTGCAGCACCGCGGCGTTGAAGCTCGTGATGGTGCTGTTCACCTCGGCCCTGGGGAGCTTGTTGTAGATGGTCTGCACTGGCGAATCCGGGTTGAACGCGAGCCAGTCGTCTCCGAGTGCCTGCTGTGATGCGGTCGGGCAGATATCGCGCTCAGCCGGCGTCAGCCGGATGGTGGCACAGTCCACCGCAGCCGCCGTCCGGCCATACAGCGAGGTGACGCCCTGATGCGACAGCCCGAACGGTCCGCCGGACAGATAGGAGCCCGCACTGTAGGCGAGGATGGGCACCGCGAATGCCACGCACAGCGTGGCGGCTTTGCCGATCGCACGGCGCCAGCCGCCGCCACCCGCGAGGACGTAGATCGCCGCTGGCAGGGCCAGCACCTCACCGGCCTGCCAGAACAGAGCCGAGGTGCCAAGCACCAGGCCCGCGATGATGATCCGCCGCCAGCCTGGATCTGGCCGCCAGAGCAAGACGGCCAGGCCGGCCACGAGCAACGCCTCGAACCAGGTGGTGGGCATGATCGTCTGTTCCTGCTGGAGCTGGTAGGCGTCCAGCAGCACCGGCGCGATGGCCAGGGCCGCGAGCCACCGGGACGCGCCACGCCGGATGAGCAGCACGTAGATCACGACGGCCATCGCCAGGCCGAGCAGGTGCTGGACGGCGGCGACCGTATCCAGATTCGCGACGAACAAAATCGCGCGCAGCGGCGCCTTGTATCCCTCGGGGTCGTTGCCGTCAGCGTTGTAGAGGTACTTGACGGAGTCGATGTAGAACAGGGCTGGCCGGTAGGCGAGCTGGGCCAGCACCCGCAGCACGAGGCCGGCTACCAGCAGCGCGACGGCCAGCCAGTGCTCCCGCAGCGCAGCGCTGGCTGAGGCCAGCCGAGTGGCCCTGGCCGCGGGCGCGGCGGCGGCGTCCGTGATGTCGGCGGCGGGTGGAACGAGCGCGTTCCCCGCTATGACGGTCACCAGGGCATCGCGGTCAGCCGGTGCGCCGTGGCTCGCCGACGGCTTAGGTGTCGTCATACGCGGCCTGGGGGAACCCATCCCCCGCTGGAGTGCCAGAGGGCAAGCACGACGGTGACAATAGTCAGCCAGCGAGTCATTCGGTTGCGCGGGACCTGGGTCAGCGCGACCCACGGCAAAGCCGTGTACCAGGCGAACGTCCACGGAGAGACGACCACAAAGGCGTAGGTCAGCGCGAACGGCGCGACGACCTCACGTGGCTGGTCGACCGAGATCCGCCGGTAGACCAGCCAGGCGACGATGAACATGCAGGTGATCCAGCCGATGCTGATCGGCAGGGCCAGGCTCACGTGGTAGTGCTTGGCGATGGCGTACGGGATCCACCAGGGCGACGGCAAAGATACCCAGCGTGACCCCTCGAATACCGGTTTCAGCGAGTCCAGGCCGTAGTAGAAGTACTCGAGGGAAACGGTGGCCATGGCTACCAGCGCGATCCGGGCAAGGCGCAGGTACTCACGCCGTTGCAGCAGCGGCAAGGCCAGGCCGAGCGCGACGAGCCCTGCGGTGATCTTCACCCCGCAGCCGACGCCGATGATCAGGCCGATCGCGACGTCCGCCCAGATGCCGCGGAAGCGCCGGGCGATCTGGATCGCGGCGATCGCGGCCGCGGCCACGAACGTGTCGAAGTGCCCGCCGCCGACCAGTTGCTGGATGAGGACGGGGTTCGCAGTCCAGAACAGCGTCGCGCGGACCGGGTCGTCGGAGGTCTTGAGCAGCAGCAGGCCGACCGCAAGGAACATCGCGCCGTTGAGCATCATCAGCACCCAGATGGTCGTCTGGACGCTCGAGCCGCCGATGGTGGCCGCGAAGTTCTGGATCCAGGTGGCGACCGGGCCGTAGACCGAGGGCTGGTGCCGCCATAGCTTGCCGACGACGCTGATGTAGGGGCTATGGATGCGCAACAGGTACGCCAGGCTGTTGGCCGAGTACGGGTCCCGGCCGAGCGAGGCGATCCGGCCGTAGGCCGCGTAGCTGGCGGTGTCGGACGAGCCTACCGGAGTGAGGCAGACCATGATCGCCACCACGACGGTGCTGGCCAGCAGCAGCTTGCGCGGGTCGGGGCGCCAGCCGCGGCTAGCCGCCCAGAGCATTCCCGCGAGCCCCAGGCACGCGAGGATGTCGCCGCCGTAGAGCATCGCCGCCGTGATGATGTCGTGCAGGCCGGGCTGGACTGTGTGAATGTGGCCAGGGTTGTAAAGCCGCGACCACAGGTCGGTCAGCGGCAGCCAGACGAAGCGCAGCGTCTCGGCGTTCGGCCCCGTTAGGCCGACGAGCATGCCAAGCAGCAGGCCGGCCCCGGCGACGGACACCGCGACCCTGGGCTGAGCGAGCCTGCTCCAGGAGAGTTTGCGGATGACCGTGCTCATCACCCGCTCGACCGGGCCGGTCGGCTCGAACAGCCGAGGGGGCGCGGCGTGGCGGCCCGGGGTGGTGGGGCGGGCAGATACCACGACGCCGGTGTGATCGGTCACACCGGCCTGACCTGCAGCTGCGGGGTCGGCCAGCCCGTTCCCGTCACCAGAGCCGTTCGTCCCGGACTCCGCTTGCTTCACTGGTCCGGATGAATCGGCAGGGCTGGCGGACAGCTGCGTCACGCGCCCACCTCCGTCACCGACCTGCGCGGTCAGGTCTTTCTTGCCCGCCTCGGCGCTGCTTGGCCTCCCCGGTTACCTTCTAACAGCTCAGCCGATCCCCTGGACGCGGGCCCATGATCAGCGTAAAGGGGCCACGGAAGACGGCGCGCCGGATTCGTGTGAAATCGTACCCGGTGGCATGAGGAACACGGCCGGGGGACCAGGATCGGCCGGCGCAAATCACAGGCCGGGATCGGTGCTGGGCTCCGAACTGCTACCTCGATCGTCGGTGAGTTCGTAGCGCGAGCGCTCACGGACCCACGCCTCGACCGGGTCAGGCTCGGGATGATCGAAGCCCGGCGCGCTAGCGCGCTTGTGCTCTGGGGGCCGCCTCGCGCGCCTGGCCGTTGGTGGGGCGATCTTCTCATGTTGGTCTGCCGTGGTCGATGAATTCGTTGCGGGGCTGGGATAAAAGCGCCGATGACCGGCATAGTGCTGGTCAATGCCCAGGGCCGATTCACCTTCAACGGGCGATGCGGGCGACCGCAACGGCGGGAAAGCGTAACCAGAGGCGTGCTGCGTGAGCCAGGCCGGTAAGGGCCAGCCAGGCGGCGGCATGCGCCATCGGGGGCCGTCATGCGCAAAGCCGCTGTCACGTGCGGCGTGATCGGAATCATTTCGCTCGTCGTCGCGGCGCTACTCGCGTGGTGGATCACGCCGTCGTTCGTCGCGCGGGTACCGAGCAACTACAACAAGACCCGCACCTATGACGGCACGATCCACAAGTTGCTCGTGCCGGCGGACCTGGCAGGCGCCAATCCGGCTACTGCCGTCAAGACGAACTTGCCGGCCACGCTCACCGACCAGGTCAAGGTGCTGCAGACATCGGGGAATTCCGCTCTGGTCGAGGACATCCGAACGATCAAGGCGTCCGGCAGCCAGGTGGCGAGGACCGACTCCCACTACTCGGTCAACCGGAAGAGCCTCGAGGCAACGGCCCCGCACCCCAGCAGCTGGATCGTCACACCCGCCAAGGGCCTGACGGTCAGCTGGCCGTTCGGCGCGAAAAAACAGAACTACACCGGGTGGGTGCCGCTCACGAACACCACCACGCCCGTGAAGTTCATAGGCGAAGCCACTCAGGGTGGCATCACCACCTATGAGTACCGCGCCACCGTCCCGGCGACGCTGATAACAAATCAGCAGGCGCTGGGAAGCCTTCCGTCGTCCCTACCGACGTCGCTGGTGCCCAACCTCGTCAGGGCCGGGCTGGTGACGCCGAGCCAGGCGGCGAGCCTGGGCACCGTGTTCCCGCACGCGACGAGCATCCCGCTTCGCTACACCTACCAGGCCTTGAACACCTACTTCGTGGCGCCCGCAACCGGGCTCGTGGTGAACGTGGCCAACAACGAAATCGAGACGGCTAACGTCAGGCTCCCCGGCGGCGGGCTCGTTCCCGTCACTCCGGTGCTGTCCGACAGCTACCACGCCAGCCCGTCCAGCCTGTCGGCGGCCGTATCCGACGCCAACAGCGGTGGTGGCACCATCTCCGCGCTAGGGGTGGACCTGCCTATCGCCTTGTTGTGCCTCGGCTTCGTGCTCATCGTGGCCGCAATCTTCCTGTGGCTGCGCAAGCGCAGCAGGGGCCGTCCGGTCGACGCCAGGTATGAGCCGCGTCATCCGAGCCCGGCTGGCCGCATCACCTGAGGTGTGACGCGGCGCCCGGCCGACGATCAGGACCCGGGACCGCGCCGAGCTTGCCATCGGGTGACGTTCGGCTCTGGCACCGGCCGCCGCCGCGAACTAGCATCTCGGCCAGAGCGACGGGGCGTCGCGGAGCAGCGCCGGGCTCCGGGCGGCCGCGGCCGGAAAGGCGAGCGCGGATGGCACCGATCGACCGCCGGGTGCGGGTCTGGGCGTGGGTCGTGCAGCGGCAGGGGTCTGTGGGCACCAAGAGTGACGCCGACATCATCGGCATGCAGTCCCGGCACATGCCGAGCAACGGATTCACGAACAGGATGTTCGGTGCCATCGTGCCCGGAACCGTGGTCCGCGACCGCACGCTCAGCGGACCGGGGGGCAGCGAGCTCCCGGTGCGCGTCTACCGGCCCGCGCGCGCGAACTCGGGCCCGCGACCGCTCATCCTGTACATCCACGGCGGCGGGTTCGTCTTCGGTGACCTCCGCATGGGCGACTGGATGTGCAGTTCCGTGGCCGTGACCGTGGGTGCCGTCGTGGTGTCCGTGGACTACCGGCTCGCGCCGGCGCACCCGTTCCCTGCGGCGGTGGAAGACTGCTACGCCGCCCTCACCTGGGCTGCCGAAAACGCCGCCGAACTGGGCGCAGCCCCGGCTGGCGAGCCGACGGCCTCGCGCGTCGGCGTGATGGGGGAGAGCGCTGGCGGCAACCTGTCGGCTGTGCTGTGCCTGCTAGCGCGCGACCGCGGCGGCCCCGAGATCAGCCATCAGGCCCTGCTGTACCCGTCGACGGACATGACGCGCGTATCCACGACGGCAGCGCACTCGCTCATCATCTCCGAGCCGGACATGCTGGCGTTCCGGCGGCTCTACCTGGGCGCCGCCGATCCGGCCGATCCGATGGCATCGCCGCTGCTTGCCGCGGATCACAGCGGGCTGCCCCCGGCACTCATCCAGGTTGCCGAGCACGACCCGCTCCGCGATGACGGCGTTCGGTACGCGGCGGCCCTGCGGTCGGCGGGTGTGCCGGTGCGGTTCACCGAGTACGTCGGCATGCCGCACGGCTATCTCAATTTCCCCGGCGTGTGCCGCGGCGCGCGTCAGGCCATGGCCGAGATCTGCGCTGAACAGGCCGCGGCACTTGGCGTCACGGACCCGCAGGCTGCCGGCAAGGTGGCGTAACGTCGGTGGACTCGTTCGCCGGGAAGCTGGCGGTGGTGACCGGCGGCGGATCGGGCATGGGCCGCGAGCTCGTCCGCCAGCTGACCGCGGAGGGCTGCTCGGTAGCGGCCTGCGACTGGAACCCCGACTCGCTGGCCGACGCCACGAGCGCGGCGCGGAACGGCGCACCGTCCGGCGTCCTGGTGACGGGCCACGCCTGCGACGTGTCCGAGGAGGCGCAGGTGCTGCGGTTCCGGGATGAGGTGCGGCAGCAGCACTCCGCGGATCACGTCGACCTGGTCTTCAGCAACGCCGGTGTCGGTGGCGGCGCCAGCTTCATCCGCGACAGTCGTGATCACTGGGAGCGCACGTTCGCCGTCGACTGGTGGGGCGTCTATTACTGCGCCCGCGCCTTCCTGCCCCTGCTCATCGCCAGCGGCGATGGCGTGCTGATCAACACCAGCAGCGTCGACAGCTTCTGGGCGACGGGTGGCCCCGGAGCGCCCAGCACCGCCTACTCCACGGCGAAGTTTGCGGTGAAGGGGTTCACCGAGGCGCTCATCGAGGACCTGCGCAGCAACGCGCCCCAGGTACGCGTAGCCGTCGTGATGCCCGGGCACGTGGGCACCGACATCCTGGCGAACAGCCGCCGCGCTCTCGGTCTCCCCGAGCCTGCGGCAATGACGCTGGCCCAGCTTGAGGAGTGGATCCCGGCCAGCGTGCGGTCCGGCCTGGTGCGGGCCGGCCTGCTCCCCGAGCGCCCTTCGGCCGACGACCTGCGCGTTCTGCTCGCGCGGCTGGAAGCTGACTTCCGCGACAAGGCGCGGCTCACCGCGGCCGAGGCCGCCACCATCATCCTCGACGGCGTGCGGTCCGGGGCCTGGCGCATCCTCGTCGGAAGGGACGCCGCGCTCATCGATGCAGCCGTGCGGGCCACGCCCGAATCGGCTTACGACTACCCGGCGCTGTTCAAGGACGTCCGGGCTCGAGCCACCGAGGCCTCGGCTGAGAGCGATGGGTAACGGGCTGACGGCGGGTGACAAGCCATTGGAGTGCCCCGTGCGAGCCCAGCCTCGGGCTCACACGGCGCACCGTGCCCTTCTCGTCAGGCCAGGTCGAACCGATCGAGATTCATGACCTTGCTCCACGCAGCGACGAAGTCGCGCACGAACTTCTGCTTGGCATCGTCGGCCGCGTAAACCTCTGCGAGCGCCCGAAGCTGGGAGTTAGAGCCGAAGACCAGGTCGAACCGGGTTCCGGTCCACTTCAGCTCGCCGGTCTCGCGGTCGCGGCCCTCGAAGGTGTCCTCCGCTTCGGACGTCGCCTGCCACGTGGTGCCCATGTCCAGCAGGTTCACGAAGAAGTCGTTGGTCAGCGTCTCGGGCCGGTCGGTGAGAACGCCCAGGTTGGAGTCGTCGTAGTTCGCGCCCAGGACCCGCAGACCGCCCACCAGGACCGTCATCTCGGGCGCGGTCAGCGTCAGCATGCTCGCCCGGTCGACAAGGGCGTGCTCCGCGAGCCGTGGCGGCAGCTTGCCTGCGTAGCTCCGGAAGCCGTCCGAGGCCGGCTCCAGCACGGCGAAGGACTCGACGTCCGTCTGCTCCTGAGACGCATCGGTGCGGCCAGGCGCGAACGGAACCTGCACGTCGTGCCCGGCGTTCTTCGCTGCCTGCTCCACCGCGGCGCAGCCGCCGAGCACGATGAGGTCAGCCAGCGAGACCGGTGACTTCCGGCCGGCCGGCGACTCGTTGAACTCGCGCTGGATTCGCGCCAGGGTTGACACCACGCTCGCCAGTTCGGCCGGGTTGTTGACCTCCCAGTCGTTCTCCGGCGCGAGTCTGATTCGCGCCCCGTTGGCCCCGCCGCGCTTGTCGGTACCGCGGAACGTCGACGCGGCCGCCCAGGCGGTCGAGACGAGCTGCGAGAGCGTCAGGCCGGAGGCAAGGATCGCCGCCTTGAGGCTGGCGACGTCCGCCGGGCCGATCAGCTCGTGCGTGGCCGGCGGAACTGGGTCCTGCCAGATCTGCGGCTCCGCGGGAACGAGCGGGCCGAGGTACCGCGAGATCGGTCCCATGTCGCGGTGGGTGAGCTTGAACCACGCCCTGGCGAACGCGTCCGCGAACTCCTTCGGGTTCTGGAAGAACCGCCGCGAGATCGGCTCGTAGATCGGATCCAGCCGCAGCGCGAGGTCCGTCGTGAGCATCACCGGCGTCCGCTTCCGCGCCGGATCGTGCGGGTCCGGCACCGTGCCGAGCGCGGCCGAGTCCGTCGGAATCCACTGCCAGGCACCGGCTGGGCTCTGCGTCAGCTCCCACTCGTACCCGAAGAGGGTCTCGAAGAAGCTGTTGTCCCACTCCGTCGGCGTCGGCGTCCAGATGCCCTCCAGGCCGCTGGTAATCGCGTCGTCGCCCGCTCCACTGCCATAGGTGCTTGCCCAGCCGAGCCCCATCAGGTGCAGGGGTGCACCCTCGGGCTCGGGGCCTACGTGATCGTCCGGGAGTGCTGCACCGTGGGTCTTGCCGAACGTGTGCCCGCCCGCGATGAGCGCGACGGTCTCCTCGTCGTTCATGGCCATCCGGCGGAACGTCTCCCGGATGTCGCGGGCTGCGGCGAGCGGGTCGGGGTTGCCGTTTGGGCCCTCCGGGTTCACATAGATCAGGCCCATCTGCACGGCCCCGAACGGATTCGCCAGCTGGCGGTCGCCGCTGTACCGCTCATCGCCGAGCCACGTGGCCTCCGAGCCCCAGTTGATGTCCTCGCCTTCCCACACGTCCTCGCGACCGCCGCCAAAGCCGAAGGTCTTGAATCCCATCGACTCGAGCGCACAGTTGCCCGCGAAGATCATCAGGTCAGCCCACGAGAGCTTCCGGCCGTACTTCTGCTTGACCGGCCACAGCAGCCTGCGCGCCTTGTCCAGGCTCCCGTTGTCGGGCCAGCTGTTGAGCGGCGCGAAGCGCTGGACGCCCGATCCGCCGCCGCCCCGGCCGTCGCTGATGCGGTACGTGCCGGCACTGTGCCACGCCATCCGGATGAACAGCGGGCCGTAGTGGCCGAAATCGGCCGGCCACCAGTCCTGGGACGTGGTCATCACGGTCTCGATGTCGCGTTTTACCGCATCGAGGTCGAGCGTCTTGAACTCCGCCGCGTAGTTGAAGTCGTCGCCCATGGGGCTGGCCATCGGGGAGTTCTGCTGAAGAACTCTCAGATCTAGCTGGTCCGGCCACCAGTCACGGTTCGACCGGACCTCGGTCTGGTGCATGACCGGGCACTTGCTCTCGTCGTCCATGATTTCCTCTCCCTACGTTTCAGGTTCGGGTCTGCGACTGACACTCCGCGCAGCGACCCCAGTAGATGACCTCGGCCTCGTCGATCTCGTAGCCCTTGTTGTCGACCGCCGTGAGACAGGGCGCAGTGCCGACCGCGCAGTCAACGTCTGCGGCGCGGCCGCAGTTGCGGCAGATCACGTGATGGTGATTGTCGCTGACCCGAGCCTCGAAGCGCGCCGGTGACCCCGCCGGCTGGATCCGCCGGATCAGGCCCACGTCGACGAGGACACCCAGCACGTCGTAGACGGCCTGAAGCGAGATGGCACCTAGCTCTGCCCGCACGGTCTCGGCCACGGCGTCGGCTGTCAGGTGTGGCTCGCGCGCGACCGCCCGCAGGACGGCCAGGCGCTGGCCCGTAACTCGATAGCCACGGTCCCTGAGGACGTCGGCTGGCTCGACAGGCACGTATCCGACCCTACCGAATCTGGAGACACTCAGTAAATCGAATCTCTAAAGAACTCTTGTGACGACTAGCACCAGGCAGATCGAGCGCGGCGACCAGGGCGTCCAGCGCGCTGGCTTGAGTAGCCGAGCTGACGTCGGCGGCCGGGCCTGACCAGGACATGCCAAAGTCGTGCGATGCGGTGGCGTCGTCCGCGTCGATAGATCGAGCCTGCCTACTGAAGAAGGCGTTGAACTTACTCGTCTTAGCGGTGACCGCCAGGATCTTGAGATCCTGCACGAAGATGCCCTTGAACGCCTGGGTGTCGCCATCGAGCCGGGCGGCGCAGTCAGCCCCCCGGCACGGCTCGGTGAGCACGCCAGCGATGGTGAGCTGGCCGATGGCCGCGCTGGCGATGTGCTCCGCCGTTGTCAGCAGCGAGCGGTTGCCGGTTGCCTGGTACAACTCGGCGAGCCCGGCCAGGATCACACCCTGGTTGTACGTCCAGGTCGGGGCGCCGTTGTTCGTGCAGTTGCCGCCTACGCCATCGTTGATCAGGTCGCTGCCGTTGATCATTCCGCTGCGGGAGAACCAGGACCACTCGGCCTCGGCCCACGTCAGGTACTTCACATCGCCGTTGATCGTGTTGTGCAGCCAGGCAGTCAGCTCGAGGAACAGCTCGTTGCTGATCGCGTTCTTGTAGTAGCCGGGATTCCGCTGCCACCAGATGCCCCCGCCGCACGCGCCATCCCAGCCTTCGTGGATGTAGTCGGCGTCGGTCTCTGCCATGGACAGATAGGCCGAGACGTGCGTGATGTCATAGGCCTGCAACCAGACGAGCGCCCACCAGGCTGTGTCGTCATCGGAGTTGTCCTCGAAGTCGCCGCCGGAGTGGAGCTCGAACGCACTCACGATCGCGGCGTCGTAGCTGTTGTCGCCCGTGGCCTGCGCGTAAGCCTCCACGGTCGACAGGGCGACCGCCGCCTGCCACCAGGAGCTTCCTATTAGCCCGGTGTTCTCGCTGTAGTAGCCCAAGAGCTGTGCCATGTCGGCGGCCAGCGGGCTGCGGGCCGCCAGTGTTAGCGGCGTCATAAGACCGCCGAGGACGATGGTGACAACAGCCAGCACGACCGCGGTCATCGCCACGCCAGCGGTTCCCTGACACCGACGGGGAGGGAAGCTGACGGCCGCGTGCCAGCCTCGTATGCCAGGCGAAAGTGCCTCTGACCTGGCCGTTGCGATCAGCAGCATAGAAGAGCGTTACGTTATCTTTACCTGTGCATTACCGCAACCTCCTTGCCGAATTACCGCAATGCCTCCGGCAGCCCGTGTCGTGCTGCAATCCCTGACGACGAGTGTCGCGGCAAGCTCGCAACAGCAAAGGGGGCGGCGCTAGGCCGCCCCCTCCGTCCGCCGATGGCCAGCCGAGTTCCCCGGCCTGGGCCTGGCGGAACGCTGACTCGCGTGGTTGCCCCCGCCGGCAACAGCGCTACGCCAGCCTGTGCGAGCGGACCGCCGGCCGAGAGCTGCGAGTCGGCGGCTCCGCTCGCCCACGCTGAAGGATGCACTGTGCCGGGTCGGCCGGACATCGGTGAAACCGCCTATCTTTCAGCGCGCGACCTGCGGAGGACTGTCGTATCGTGACGACCGTGGCCGGTCCAGTACGCGTCATGCTCGAGCAGGGCAAGAAGCGGCGAGCGGTCGCCTGCGCCTACGACTGGCCAGGGTGGGACCGGAGCGCCAGGATCGGCCACGACGTGCTCCCGGTCCTGGACTCCTATCGGCCGCGCTATGCCCGCGTTGCCGAACTTGCCGGTTTCGGCGCCGAGTTCGGCGCAACCGGCGAGCTTGAGGTGGTCGAGCGGCTCGAGGGAATCGGGATGACCGATTACTACGGCGTCTCGGGCCGGCCTGCCAAGCCTGAGTACAACCCGATGACGGACGCTGAGTGCGAGCGGAAGTTGGCGCTTCTCCAGGCCGCGTGGACCACCTTTGATGACTTCGCGGCGCGCGTCTCGGCCGAGCTCCGGACGGGTCCGCGGGGTGGCGGCTGGCCGAAGGACCGGATCATCAGGCACGTTAACGGCGCCGAGATCGACGAGTTCGCGCCCAAGGTCGGCGTGAAGGTACCGCTGGAGACGAGGGACGACGCCGGGGCCCTTCGTGCCTACCGGGAATCATTCGTCGAAGGGATCCGCGACCACCACGCCCGCGGCGAGCCCGCGCGGTCATGGCCGCTGCAGTTCCTCATCCGCCGTTGTGCGTGGCACATGCTCGACCATGCCTGGGAGCTGGAAGACCGCGACCTGACGAACGCGCCCGCCTGAGCCAGGTCGCATCGTCTGCTGCCAGCGCCGACAGCGCTGGTGTCCCGTACTGAGTCCGAGCAAGGCGCCGCAGGCCAGCGACGCAGTCAGCAGCTTGCGGCGGCACGCCTTGTCTCGAAGGCAGCTGGCAATGCCGGCCGGGACGCAGGTACCCGCACGGCTTGGCTGCTCTGGGTGGGACCGTCTTGGCCTGGCGGAAGCCGCTTGCCCCGGTTGGCTGAGGGGAAGCGCTGGGACGGCCGGTCGCCGGGCCGACCGCCGCCGCCGGGACCTGGCCGCCGGGGCGGCTGCTCGTCGGACCGCTTGTCGCGCCGCAAGGCGACCATGGCTGCCATACAGAGAAGCAAAACGCCCAGGTAGACAATCCCGCCGAGCATGATCAGCGAGACCGCTGAGGAGTTATCGGAAGGCAGGTTCAACGCAAGCGCCCACGCGGCTGCGTACGTCGCGGTTGCCGCCCAGAGCACCGGGCCGGGGCGTACAACGGGCTGATCGCCTTGCGCCCCTGCGGGCCGATGCGCACGTGCCGTCCGCAGCCCAGGGGGGATGTCGTCGACTACCGCGGCCAGCTGCGCGTAGGTCCGCGACGCGAAGGTTTGCGCCACCCGCTGGTCGAATTCGTCCTTGGTCAGCATCCCCTGCACGAACGCCGCCTGAAGAGTTGCGATTACCTGCTCGCGGTCAGCGTGCGATGCCCGCAGGCGGCCGCGGCCTCCCGCGCCAGCTACTTCGCCATCCGGCCCAGTCATCACCGGCACCTCTCCCTGCGCGCAGAAAGTACGACAAGTTTATCGCGGCAGAGCCAGGCATTACGAGCCCGCCCTGCGGACACCGGTTCATTTACGCAGGTCAGGGGGCTAGAACCGGGTGGGTGCCCCTGGGTTGCGGCGGGGGCCGGGCCGTAGCCTTGCTGGGTGCTTCGCGCAGACCCTCGTGCTGAGCACTCCTAGAATGCTAGCATTCTCGCATGGTAGCCAGTCAGCAGTTCAACGTGTACCTGCCGCAGGACCTCGTCATTGCGGTCAAGCACGCGGCGATCGACGAGAGCATGTCGCTGTCGAAGCTGGTCGAGCAGGCACTGCGGCAGTACCTGGCGACACTCGCGACACAGCAGACGCCGCAGGAGGAGTCATGAGGGTGATGGCGATCAGGTACGTGCGTGACGTGGACAGCGCGCAGCGGTTCTACCAGGCGCTTGGGCTGACGCTCGAGTTCGCCAGCCGCAGGCCGCGCAGCGGCGGGCCGTCGGTCTGGACCGAGCTCGCCGGGTCCGGGCCGGGGGCAAACCTGGCGCTCCACCACTGGGATGACGACCGGGCTGATGTACAGCTGTCGTTCCAGGCCGACGAACCCCTGGAGGAGGTCGTGGACAGGCTGCGTCGCAGCGGCTATGAGCTGGCCACCGAGATCGTGGACGAGGCGTTCGGCCGCTCGTTCACCATCCGGGATCCGGAGGGCTTGCTGATCCAGGTCAACGAGAACGACTATGACCTCCAGCGCTGACGCCGCTGTGGCCGTGAGTGGCCTGACGAAAGACTTCGGCGCCGCGCGAGCGCTGGACGGGGCCACCTTCGATGTGGCCCGCGGCGAGATATTCGGCCTGCTGGGGCCGAACGGCGCTGGCAAGACCACCACGATGCGCATCTTGCTCACCCTGCTCAAGCCGACCGCAGGGACGGCGATGGTAGCTGGGCTCGACGTCACGGCCGACCCGGTGGCGGTGCGGGAGCGGGTGGGCTGGGTGCCGCAGGAGCACGCCGTCGACCCGCTGCTCACCGTGATGGAGAACATGACCTTCATGGGCGGCATGTACCATCTGCCGCCAGCCGAATCGCGTCGCCGGGCCGCCCAGCTACTGGAACTAGCTGGCCTGGCCCGGGATGGAGGCAAGGTCGCGAGGGTCCTCTCCGGAGGCACGCGGCGCAAGCTCGAGCTGGCGATGAGCCTGGTCAACGTGCCCGCCGTGCTGTTCCTGGACGAGCCGACAGTGGGCCTGGACATCGGCGCGCGGCGGGACCTGTGGAATTACGTCCGGGAGATCAGCCGGCAAGGTACAACGATCGTGCTGACCACGCACTACCTGGATGAAGCCGACGCGCTGTGTGACCGGGTGGCGATCATCGATCGCGGCCGGATCCAGGCGACCGGCGCGCCGACTGAGCTCAAGGCCGCCTACCGGGCAGCCAGTCTTGATGAGGTGTTTCTCGCCGCCACCGGACAGGAGCTAGCCGCATGACCGCGGTAAATCTGTGGAGAGAGCACCGAGTGCTGTTCGGACGGTGGCTGGCGCGGCTGCGCCGCGAGCCGCTGGCGATGCTGGCATTACTCGCGCAACCGCTCGTGTGGCTGGTGCTGTTCGGGCATCTGTTCACCAAGATGCCGGTGCCGGGCGGAAACTACCTGCGCTTCATGACCGCGGGCGCGGTGGTGATGACCACCTTCAACGCCTGCCTGACCGGCGGCGTGGAGTTGCTATTCGACCGCGAATCCGGCTTCCTGGTCCGCATGCTCGCCGCGCCCGCCAGCCGGGTATCGCAGGTCACCAGCAGGTTCATGTACCTGACCCTGATCACCGGAGCGCAGGGCCTGGTCATCCTGGTGGCGGCGTGGATCATGGGCGTGCGCTACGCCGCTGGGATCGGCGGTATTGCCGCGTGCCTCGCGATCGGAGCGCTATTCGGTGCGGGCATCACCGCGCTGTCGGTAGCGCTGGCCTTCTCGCTGCGGAGCCACTCTCAGTTCTTCCCGATCGTCGGCTTCGCCAGCTTGCCGCTGACCTTTGCGAGCACCGCGCTGGTCCCGCTGGCACAGATGCCTGACTGGATGCGCGCAGTTGCGCGGCTGAATCCAATGACGTATGCAATCGACGCGCTGCGGGAGCTGGTCATGACCGGCTGGCAGGTTGCGCCGCTGCTCGGCACGGTCGGCGCGCTGCTCGCGTTCGACGTGTGCTGCGCGGCCGTCGCCACCGCGGCGATGCGCAACGGGCTGCGATAGCGGGTCAGGTCACACGCAAGAGGTGCGGAGAAGGCTGGTCAGGACCTCCGTCAGGCAATGAACTCGCCCGGCGGTGCGGCGATGCGCGTGCTCTGCCGGCCAAGGGTCGTCGTTGTCACAGCCATAGCGCGACCAAGCTTGTCGGCCGGCAGCGGCCGACCCGATGCGCCCTCCTTTGCGCAACCCCAGAACGGGGCGGTCAGGGGCGGGGTCGAACCGCCGGCTTTCAGCTTTTCAGGAGGCTTTGCCCGTCCACAGCGGCCCGTTCGCTGGCCGCTGACCAGATGTGACTAACCGGGTTCAGCGCCGTTGACCGGCCGGCTCATTGGGTACGCAACGTCGCAGCGTATTTCTTCCAGGGTCGCTCGAGAAGCAACGGGGTGAGCATCCGGAGCGGCGCTGGCACCGCGCGCATCATGTGGGCGCGGTCAGCATCGCTGAGCGGTTCGAGCATCATTCCGAAGGCGATCGGCCTCTTGGCCCAGGGGATCTCCGCGGCCGCGTGCTTATTCAGCGCGTCCCACTCCTTCTGGGAGACCGTCACCGCAGCGAGCGGGACGACCTTCTGCTCCTCGTCGTCGAGATGACGCTGAGCAGTCATGTTGAGTTCGTCGAGCGATGCTGCCAGCGCTTCGCCAGTCTCGGCGGTTGACCGGGCACGCCAGGCCGCGCATGCAGCTGACACGGCATCTAGTGCTGTCTTGATCAGCTCGTGCTCGTATTCGACGTCTTGTGTCATGAGCGCCTGCTCCGGGGCGCGCTCAATCAGCTTCGGGTACAGCAACTCGTCTTCACCCTCGTGATGGATGTGCAGCAACGTCAGGCTGAAATCGATGTGATCGGCGAGGAAGTCGACCCGTCCACGGGACGGTGCCGGATTGGCGCGTACCAGCCGTGCCGCCTCGTCGTAGACCCGACGGAACCCTTGGTGGAGGATTGCCATTTCGCGCACGTCGATGGGCTCTGACGACTGCATCCCTAGCCCCCTTGTATGACTGGTGCCTCGGCGCAACAACTTCAAGCGTTAATAAACACCCTAACCAAAGTTACTTAAAGCTGCAAGTCAAATGCGTTGCCGAATTACTTCAAGCCGCAAGTTATCCTGGTCGCATGACCGACAAGCAGGAGCCACCCTGGCTGGATCACGAAGAGCAGCAGGCCTGGATCTCGCTGGTCAGCCTGCTGATCCGGCTGCCTGCCGCGCTGGACGCACAGCTGCAGCGCGACGCGGGCATCAGCCACTTCGAGTACCAAGTGATGGTGTGTCTGTCGCAGTCGACTGACCGCACAATGCGGATGAGCGTGCTCGCCAGGCTGGTCGAGGGATCACTGCCGCGTCTCTCTCAGGTAGTGAGCCGGCTAGAGAAACGCGGCTGGGTGCGCCGCGCGCCCGATCCCGACGACGGGCGCTACACCCTGGCTATCCTCACCGACCAAGGGCTGGCCAAGGTGACGCAGACCGCGCCAGGCCACGTCGGCGAAGTGCGCCGCCTCGTGTTCGCCCCGCTGAATAGACCCCAGGTCCGGCAGTTGCGGCAGATCAGCCGCCGCATAGTGCACGCAATCGACCCGGCAGAACTGCGCTACCTCGACCGCTGGCCAGAGATCTAGTTCTGCCGCTAGTTCGCAACGAAAGCTTCGCTCGTCAGAATGGTGGTCAGGGGCGGGGTCGAACCGCCGACCTTCCGCTTTTCAGGCGGACGCTCGTACCAACTGAGCTACCTGACCAAGACCGCTACCGGCGTCCCGGACCTGGTTCGTCGGGAATCCGGCCGCCGAGCCGGGCGGTCCTGACGG
>Ga0187783_10000852_pt1 | contig 22456 bp, 20 predicted proteins | sample 1015_SJ02_MP02_2_FD_132471 | JGI IMG/M metagenome (GOLD analysis project Ga0187783, IMG submission 132471) | Tropical peat soil microbial communities from peatlands in Department of Meta, Colombia - 1015_SJ02_MP02_20_MG | ecosystem: Environmental > Terrestrial > Soil > Wetlands > Peat | place...
CGTGCGCACCTCGGCCAAGCCGCACGCCATGGCATCGATCTGATTTGCATCGACTGCTTCTGCGAGCTTTGACACCTCGGCCATGTAGTGGATGCTGTGCGCGCTCCCCTCCATGCGGGGGCTAGTCTATCGGTGTCGATGTCCACCAAGCCATCATGGCCGAAGACCGTCCCACAGCTGAGTGCCGAGCAGCAACGCATTCGTGACGACTTCATGCGCCACTGGCACGAAGTCCTCCCTAGCCGGTATTCGCTTATCGAGCGCTTCAACCACGGGTACGCCCTCCGTAGCCGGGTTGCTGGAGACAAGACACTCGAGATCGGCGCGGGCCTAGGGGAGCATCTGGCATTCGAGCAAGACCGAGACGAGAACTACTGGGCTGTCGAGCTCCGCACCGAGATGGCCGAAGTCATCAGGCACAAGTACCCGCGAGTCCACACCATCGTGGGTGACTGTCAACGGCGATTGCCCTTTGAGGACGCCAGCTTTGATCGTGCGTTGGCAATCCACGTGCTCGAGCACCTCCCTGACCTGCCGTCTGCGATAACCGAGCTGCGGAGAGTTCTCAAGGATGACGGTCGTCTCGTTGTCGTGATCCCGTGCGAGGGTGGGCTGGCGTATGGGCTCGCGCGAAGAATCAGCGCGCAGCGGATCTTTGAACGTCGATACAACGTCAGCTACGACTGGTTCGTCAAGTCCGAGCACATCAACATTCCGCGCGAAATCGTCGCCGAGTTGACGGAGCATTTTGAGATTCTCGAGCGTCGCTACTTCCCGCTGCGGGTACCCATAACCACAGCTAACCTCGTGATCGGCCTGACGATGCGGTCGCGAAGTTGACGACTACCGATCCGTTCGATGCCACGCGGGGGGCGATGCGCTCACAACGGCGGATGGCCGTTGCCGCCTTTGGTCTCGTTTTTGCGGCCACGCTGACCGTCGCGCTGCTTGAAAGCGCGAAGCCATTCTACTACGACTCTGGCAACTATTGGGAACTCGGGAAAACTTTCATCGAGAACGGTCACTTCTCGCTTTTTAACTTCGACAGTCCTGACCGTGGCTACCTACTACCCCTGATCGATCACGGCTTGCAAGGAATGGCCGTCGCGTTCAGGTGGCGCTCGTCATCCTCTGCCAAGCTCTTTAACGTAGTTATGTTCGCGCTTATCGGAGCGGTACTCGCGCCCCGATTCGCTGAAATCACCTGGCCAAGCTGGCGTTGGACCATGGGTCGCCGTCTGGCACTCGCGGCGCTGCTTGTCATCTTCTGGAGCGGCTACCTCGACTTCCCGCTCAGCGACTTCCCCGCGCTCATGCTGGCGCTTCTGGCACTCGTCTCGATAGATCACTCTGACACGCCAGGCTGGATGCTCATCGCGGGTTTTGCGTGCGGCGCAGCAATCGACATACGGGCATCTTATGAGCTGCTCGCGCCGGTTCTCGTCGTCCTTGTGGCTTGGGGATGGTTTGAGCGACGCGGCGACCAGCATGCATTGATCGCGCGGCGATCACTCTGTATCGTCCTCTTTCTGACAGGGCTGCTCGTGGTGTCGCTGCCACAATCGCTCTCCTCACATCGCCACTTTCACACTTGGAGCTTTATTCCAGGCTCGGCCGGCCACGTGGCAAACATCAACCTTACGGCGGGGTTGTCCCTTCAGCGCTACGAAACCTATGTTGGGATCGGCCATGGTCCCGAGATGGACTATGAGGATGAGGGGGGATCCCAGCTTCTGGCCGAGCAGAAGGATGACAGCGTGAGCAGCACGGGTCAGTATCTCGGGCTGATTCTCAGTCACCCGACCACCATGGCAGCCCTGCTCGTTCGACACATCATCAACGGCTTGGACCAGCGCTACACCACGCCTTACGTTGAGCATCTGAACACGGGGTCACACCGATGGTTGCGCCTTGCAGGCTTCCTGCTCTTCTTCCTCGCGCTGCTGCGCGTCCTGTGGCCCACCGCTCGACGCCGCCTAGGACCGGCGCGGTGGCGTTACCCCGTCGCGCTCGCGCTCTGCTGCGCGACTTCGATCCCTGCGGCGATGGAAACACGTTATCTACTCCCGCTCTATCTCCTCGCCTATGTCCTGGTGCTGATGCCCAACTGGCCCAACCCGATCGGTCCTGCCACGGAAGGCTTCCGCCGCTATCGGGTCTCTGCGATTATCCTCGTCGCCTATCTGGTCTCCATGGTGGCTGTCTGGCAGATAGCCAGCGACGCCACGAAGCACCTGCATTTCGCCGGCTAACGCCGAACTTCAACCGACGACGGATCCGCATGCCTCATGTGATCGGCTGAGGTCTCCGCTAGATAGGCTGTCGTGGTGGTCGATCGCTCGCTAGTCCGGATCCCGGCGAACGACTTCGCGCGCCAGTGGCACGACATCCGCGGGGATGCTATGGACGCCGTGGATCGCGTAGGACGCAGCGGTTGGCTGATCTTGGGCGAGGAGGTACGTGCATTCGAGCGAGAACTGGCGGATTGGTGGGGGATACACCACGCCGTCGGGGTGGCGAGTGGACTAGACGCACTGGAGATCGCCGTGCGCTGCGCCGACATCCCCGACGGCGCGCGGATCATCACAAGTCCCCTGACGGCGTTCGCGACCACGCTCGCAATCATCCGCGCTGGCGCCGAACCCGTCTGGTGCGACGTGGATCGCACCGGCGGTCTCGATCTCGATCACGTCGACGCGGCGCTGCGCTCGGACCGTTCAATCCGGGGCGTCATGCCCGTTCACCTGTATGGGCATCCCCTGGATCCCTCTGGACTCGAGCGCCTGGCGACTGAGCACGGGGTGGTCATGATCGAGGACTGCGCGCAATCGTTGGGCGCCGAACGTGACGGGCGACCGACGGGGCTCGCGGGTCCCGCAGCAGGCACAAGCCTCTATCCAACGAAGAATCTTGGTGCGATGGGCGACGGCGGCGTAGTGCTGACTCAAGACGGGGATCTCGCGGAGCGAGCAAGAACACTGCGCGACTATGGCCAGAAGGGTCGGTACGAGCACGTCGAGGTGGGGCTGAACAGCCGACTCGATGAGCTGCATGCAGCGATCCTTAGGTCCGCCCTGTTGCCTCGGCTGGACCGCTGGCTTCTGAGGCGTGCTGAAATCGCATCGCGCTACACAGACGCGCTCAGCGACTGTGCCCTACAACCCATCATTGCTTGCGGCGGCCGCTCAGCACACCATCTCTTCCCGGTGGAGGTGGTCGAGGGACCGGCCGCACCGATAGCAGAGCGGCTCCTCGCGCGTGGAGTAGTCGTCCGGCATCACTATCCCGTAGTTTGTCCAGATCAGCCCGCAGCGCAGCATCTTGGCATCTTGGTCGGCTCCATTCCGGTCGCTCGCCGGCTTGCGGAACGCGAGCTGTCGCTACCCATCCATCCGTACCTTGATGAAGAGAGCGTCGAGTTCGTGATCGATGCCTGCCTGGAAGTGTGCGCATGAGCGATCCACTCAACTCACTGGTGGTTCCCGTCTACAACAACGCGAGCTCGATCGGTGCACTTGTTGAGGTTGTCGAGCGCATAGCCAGCCAGGTCGAGGGGGAGCTCGAGGCGATCTTCGTCATCGACGGAAGCCCAGACAACTCCCGCAAGCTATTGCTGAATGCGCTCGAGACCACACCGACGCGTTCTCGAATCGTCGAGCATTCACGTAACTTTGGCGCCTTTTCGGCGGTCCGGACTGGAATGACCCTCGCACGCGGGCGTCACATAGCGGTCATGGCCGCCGATCTCCAGGAGCCGCCCGATCTCGTCATCGAGTTCTTGAACCGGCTGGCTGGCGGGAACATCGATGTCGTAGCCGGCGAGCGAGCAAGTCGCAACGATCGTGGCGATCAGGCGTCTAAGCTCTACTGGCGTCTTTACCGTCGCTTCGTCCTACGTGAGATCCCCCCGGACGGCGTCGACGTCTTTGCCTGCACCTCCACCGTTCGGGACGCGGTGTGTTCACTCGAGGCGGTTCACACGTCGCTTATCGCGCAGCTCTTCTGGGTAGGCTTCCGGCGGGAGTTCGTCCCCTATGATCGCCTGCCTCAGGCTAGACAGAGCGGTTGGACACTGCGCCGCAAGTTCCGCTATCTCTCAGATAGCGTCTTTGCTTTCACTGATCTGCCAGTCAGGATACTGTGGATCGTTGGAATCGCGGGCATCACGCTTGGCCTCGTCCTGGGCACGATCGTGCTGATTGGCCGCGCGACCGACGGGATCACCGTCCCCGGCTATGCGACCACCGTCCTGATCCTGCTGCTCTTTCTGAGCCTGAACTCACTCGGCCTCGGCATCATCGGCTCATACGTCTGGAGGGCATACGAGACCATCAAGGGACGCCCCGGCGCGATCGTGCGCGATGTCACAGAGATGCCGGGGAAAAGTGCCGATGCCTGAAATCTTTGTACACGAGCGGGCACTATGCGAGAGTGATGACATAGGCCCGCACACCCGGATTGCGGCGTTCGCACATGTGTTGGCCGGAACGCGCATCGGGGCGGATTGCACGATTTGCGACAGTGTCTTTGTAGAGAGCGGGGTTGTGGTCGGAGACCGGGTGACGGTAGAGAGCGGCGTGCGACTCTGCGGCGGCGTCGAACTCTCTGATGACGTGTTCATCGGTTCGAACACGACCTTCACAAACGAACAGCTCTCTTGGGGTCACGAGTCCTCGGAGAGGCGACATTTCACCACTGTCAATGCCGGGGCATCGATCGGCGCCAATGCCACTATCCTGTCGGGGATCGAGATCGGACGACGGGCCAAGGTCGGCGCCGGGGCTGTGGTCACACGATCTGTCCCTCCAAACGCAATCGTAATCGGCAACCCCGCGCACATCGTCGGCTACACCGAGACGCCGCAGAGGCGTGCCCCAGAGCAGCCCCTCGCGCCCCCCAAGCCAGGCACGGTCGAGCTCGATGTTGGGGGAGTCTACCTATGGCGCTCGGCGGAATTCTCCGACCTGCGCGGCAGCCTGACCGCCAGAGAGTTTCCGTATGACACCGTCCCCTTCGTCCCGCGACGCTCGTTCTTGGTCTATAACGTGCCCAACCAAGAGGTACGCGGAGAGCATGCCCACCGCGTGTGCCATCAGTTCATGGTGTGCGTGTCTGGGAGTATGAGCGTGGCGGTTGACGATGGCGAGCGTCGAGCCGAGGTGACACTTGACGCGCCAACGCTCGGTCTGTACATACCCGCGCTCGTCTGGGCCAGCCAGTTCCGTCACAGCGCGGATTCGGTGCTGCTCGTCTTGGCCTCCCACCCGTATGACGCGAGCGATTACATTCGTGACTACGAGCTCTTCCTGATCGCCGCCACTGAAGCACGCGGCTCCTAGGCTCTAGCTGGGACTAGGTGTGACTATCGTCCCAATTGAGAGCCTGCTGCGCCAGCGTGTCAAGCTCCTCGATGCTGGGCAGAGTCGGCGATACCATCTATGCCTCTTATCCTCACCAGTCCGCTAGGAAGCGGGTTCGCCACTCTGTCAAGAGTCGGCGTCGCGCCGCCGAGGTTGTGATCACAAGACGGCCGTGCACTGGGTCGCGGCCCGATAGCCGCATGCGGCGTGTTGCCGCTCTCGGGCGCCCGCGACCGCGCGTGGACGCGTTCACGTAGAAGGTCGAGGAGTGGGTCGAGCGCTCGCGCGGGAAGGTCCGCGCCGATAAGGCGCACGAGCGACTGGTGGCGATGGGCTGTATGGGCACGGAGCGCACGACCCGCCGAGCGGTCGCTCAAGCCAAGCGCGCCTGGCGCTCAGAGCATGGACCGCGTACGCTCAGCGACTACCAGATCGAATGTGCTTACACAGGCGCACGATGGACGGCTTCGCCGCCACGGCGCGTCGCTCCCGCGGCACGCAGCCGAGATCTTTGCTGTCGCCGAGCAGCGCGAGAACCCACTACCATGGGTCCCTCGGTGAGCGTCGGAGCCAAAAACTCTCATTCGGTGCTGGAGGATCGTCCCGGCGCCGAACCCGATCTGGCGGCGTTGAGCGAGCGGTTCGAGTGGCAGTCGGTCCTCTTTGCCCCCGAGCCTGAGCGAGGAGCCCTGTTGCGCCTGAAGGCCAAGTGGCCGCTGTCTGCGCGTCGCATCCGCTTCCACCGCAATCACGGGATCGAGTCCGCACTCAGCGTGCTGCGACCTTTCTTGGAATATGCGGGCATTGAGCCGCAATTCGTGGTCAGCGATTACGACGACAGTCTGAGCTTCTCAACCGTGGACCCCGCGGATGTGGAGGTGATATGGCTCGACCTCACGCGCTTCACCGATCGCTTGAGCCCCGAGGGGGTAGCGTCCTGGTTGGGCGCTAGGGTGGCTGCTCTTCGGGCCCGCACAGATGCACCTGTTCTGGTCCTCGACTGGGACGGTCCGATGGCCGCCGCCTCTGAGTTTGCGGAGCAATTTCGTGAGTGCACAGAGCCTTTGGGAGGCGTTCGCCTTGCGGAGCGCCGTGAGCTTTTTGAAGATCTGGGCGAGTATTATTTCGACGAGGGGCGGGTGTCCGTCACTGGCACGAGGATGAGCCGTCAGGGCGCTGTTGGCACGGCGCGGCTTCTTGGCAGCAGATGGCTTCCAGCGCTGCTCGAGCCGCGGCTCAGGGCGGTCGTCGTAGATCTAGACAACACGCTGTACGACGGGGTGCTCGCCGAGGACGGCGGCGAGGGAGTCCTTCTCACGGAGGCCCACGCGGAGCTTCAGCGGGACCTTCTCACTCTTCGCACCTCGGGCCTGTTCCTCGGACTTGTCTCCCGGAACGATCCGGCCGACGTACAGGAGTTGTTCCGGACCCGTGCGGACTTCCCTTTGCACTGGGGGGACTTTAGTGCTCACAGCATCGGCTGGCAGCTGAAGTCGGCGGGCGTGGAGAGGATTGCGCAGGCGCTTCGAATCGACACGGGCGCGATCCTGTTCGTCGATGACAACGCCGGCGAGCTTCTCGAGACGCTGCAGCGCGTGCCACGGCTCAGATGCTTGCATGCCGGGCAAGACGCGGATCGAACGGTGTCTTGTCTTCGCTACTTCCCCGGCCTGTGGGCGTTTGAAGGCACCGTTGAGGACACGCTCCGCATCGCGGACACGCGTGCGAACGAGGAGCGCGAGCGGGCGCTGGCCGTCGCTGCCGATGACGTTGCCTCGTACTATCGAGAGCTTGGCGTACGGCTTACTGTCGATCACAACCGCGAGCAACGGCTCCCAAGAATCGCCGAGCTCTCGCGCAAGACCAACCAGTTCAACCTCGCGCTGCAACGGTATGGCGAAAGCGAGTTGCGCTCCCACATGGCCGCTGGCAAATGGGAGCTATCGACCGCCCGGCTGGAGGACCGGCTGACGGACAGCGGCGTGGTAGCGATGTCCGTCGCGGAGCGACAAGGCAGCAAGCTGCTCGTTCATGAGCTCTGCATAAGCTGCCGCGCGTTAGGCCGACAGCTGGAGGACCTAATCGTGGCGCAGATGCTGGTGAGCGGGCGGATTTTCGCAGGGACGAGCGAAGTGACGTTCCCGTTGTTGGACGGACCGCGGAACCAGCCGGCTCGTACGTGGCTGTCCCAGCTGACGGGTACTTCCCTACCCTCTGCCCAAGAAACAGTTCAAGTGTTCGTCCAACCACAGCGCTTGGTGGAGGCGAGCGTCAATCCCCACGTCAGCATCGCGATCCTGTGAAGACCGCCGACACGGAGAGGACAACGGTCCGCCAGATCCTGCAAACAGCCCTCGACACGCCGCTCGAAGGGATCGCGAATCCGACTCGCGACGAGATCGAGCGCTGGGACTCGCTGACGCACGTAGAGATCGTCTTCATGCTGGAGGAACGGTTCGACGTGCGCTTCTCCGAGGAGGAGATCGTCGCGCTGCACTCGCTGGCGGACATCGTGGCCCTTCTTCGGGAGAAGCATGCGGCATGACATCCACCTGAGTGGCCACGCGTTCAGCCTGCGGCCCATTGAGCTCAGCGATGCGCCGCTGATAGTCAGCCTGCGCGGTCATGCGCGTAGGACGCGTTACTTGCACCGGATTCCCCTCGACCTTCGCGCGCAAGAGGGTTATCTCAACCGCTATTTCGATCGCGATGGGGATTACTACTTTGTTATCGATCGACTAGCCGCCGACGGTGATCGAGCCGAGGGCCTGATCGCTATCTATGATGTCGACGTCGAGCATCGCCGCGCTGAGTGGGGTCGCTGGGTCATCCGTCCACGATCGCTCGCGGCGATCGAAAGCGCGTGGCTCATTTACAGGGTGGGGTTTGAGCGGCTCGGCCTCGAGGAGATGTACTGTCACACGCTCGTCGACAACACCGCGGCACTTTCATTTCACGACAGGGCGGGCCTCGTAAGACACAGGCGACTTGAAGGGTTCGTAGAGCTCGACGGGGAGCGACGGGATGTGATCGAACATCTGCTGACTCGTGACCAGTGGCGCACAACGTCAGTGAACCTGGCACGCCGAGCGCAGCAGTTGGCCCTGCGGATGAACGGCGCGGGATGAGGTTTGGCGCTCATCCTAAAAGTCGGCTCGCGCTTTCACCACGTCGGCGTAGCCTGTCGGGACCTGGAGCAGGAGCAGAACGAGCTTGGCGCTCTGGGTTACATGCCGGCCGGCAAGCCATTCACCGATCCCCGCCAAGGAGTCGTTGGAGTCTTTCTGGAGGGACCCGGCCCGCGCCTCGAGCTTCTCGCCCCCTTCGAAAGCAGCAAGGTGCTCGACCCGTGGCTACGCGCACGCACGAAGATGTATCACCTCGCGTACGAGGTGTCCAGGCTCAACGAAGCGATCAGTGAGGCGTGTGATGCAGGAGCCCGACAAATGTCGACGCCCACACCGGCCTTGGCCTTTGGAAACCGCCACATTTGCTTTGTCATGTTGCGCAATCGTCTCCTTGTAGAGCTGATCGAAGCGGAAGAGCCAGATGCCGACCCACCCCCGCTGCCGAGGGGACCTGAGCGGTGACACCGCCTCTGCATAGGGACTGGGCCTCGACACTGCTGTCGACCTCGACGGTGCGATGCGAGTCTACCGCCACTGCCGCGCCGCGGGCATCACTCCTCGAGCCCGGCTCGACTGCGTGATCGCATCGGTGGGAGGTCGGCCGAGACCGTGTGTGATCACATCTGCGAATACGACTTCTTGCTGGCAGAAGCGGGATCCGGCCCGCAACCCAGATCAAATTCTCCCTGCAGTTCGCGCGCTCGAAACGACCATAGCCGGTTGGCGAGGAAGGTGACCGGGGCAGCAATGAGCACCGCGAGCCGCTGTGCCGTCGTGGCTGCGACGCCCATCGCCGAGTAGAGAGTTGCGAAACTCGCATAGTTCACCACGAAGGAGGCTGCGGCCACAAAGCAGAAGCGGGCGAGATCGCTGTGAACGCTTCGGCCGCTGCGCGGGAACGCCCATAGGCGCATCAAGGTAAAGTTGTAGATGCCATTGAGGACAAACGCAATGCCGAGTGCCAGGTAGGGTGGGATGTCAACCGCCAGCTCTCCCGTAAAGAAGGCGATAGCCAGCAGATAGCCGCTGCCTGCCACGATCCCATAGCGCACCAACTGGACCGTGGCGCTCCGACTGGGCGCCGCTCGCAAGATCCGAATTATTCGCGCCACGAGCCCAGACTACTCGCAAGCGCAGATTTGCCTCCCCCAACCTGTCGGTCTGACCGCTCCTTCGTAGGCAGGACTAGACGGATTGCTGCCCCGGATGGCCAGGCCGTTTGCGGCGAAGAGCAAGAGCGCACCCTAGCCACGCAAGCAGCGCAACGGCTAGGGCAAGGTACTGACGGCTGCGTCCAGGTTCCTGAAAGGTGGCCACGAACTCATATTTACCTGGAGAGAGTCGCCATGCGCGCAGAGGAATTCCGGCATCGACGAGGCGTGCTCTCTGCGTGTTTGCACCCCAGCCACGTATCGCGAGCTCGTTCTCGACCATCAGCACGGGCTGAGCGATGTTCACCGAGTAGACGATGCCGTGAACCCCGTAGCTCAGGGTACGCACGTCGGGACTCGGTCGCCACGTTGTCGGGTTTGGCAGATCCACAGGACCACTACATCCGACCTTTGCGCAGGGAAACGTGTATCCGTGCCAGGGGGCAAGCAGCAACGTTGTCCAAGCGGGATTGTGCTCAGCCTGCCAAAGCGATCGCTCGAGCGTTGGGTCATAGTCGGCCAGGTGATAGGCGTCGGCCACCCACCCCGAGGCGTTCGGTTCCGCAGTTGCCGCGGGGGGCACCCGCGCCGGGCGACTTTGCGGCGTTGCCGCCAAGAGCTTGGGGAGCTCACGTACGTAGCCGTCACGATGGATGTAGAAGGCGAGCGCACTGGGTGGCACCTGCCATGGCGAGTTTGTTCCGAGTAAGCGGTAGTCGTCTATCTCGCGTACACCATCAATTACTACCAGGGCCACGAGCAGGCAGACCAGGACGCGACCAGGTGGCCGCATGAGCGCCAGCACCGTGCAAGCCGCTATCACGAGCAACACTAGCCATAGCGCACGGGTGGGCAATGCGTGTGTCGTCGGGGCGAACAGTGCCCCGACTACCAGCAGGCAACCTGCCACTGCCACCGACCATGAGCGAACACCAGCGCCTCTGGCAAGTCGGCCCCACGCGTCGGCAGACAGCACGATCAGCGCCACGGCGACGACCGCCTTGTAGTCGGATGCAGGAAAGCGACTAGGAAACAAGGGGCGCACCGAGGCCATCGCCCTGCCAACGATCCCGATCTTTGGCGTCATCGCGAGCGCCAGTGCTACGGCGCCAGAGGCGACCAGCGGAGCATGCCGACGAAGCCCCTCAAGTCGCGTACATCCGAGCCCGATCAGCACCGGAATACCGACCGCCCACGCAGTGACCGTACCGTCGGTGGTCCAGGCAAAGTTGTTTAGATACAAGCCGAGGAGATCGATTGGCCTCAGCGCCCAGCTCGCGCGCACGGCGGCCGTCGGTTCTATCGTTCTGTACAGTTCGCCGGCCTGTTCGGCCCGTATATAGGGCAGCAAAACAACGAGACACATTGCGGCGGACGCCCCGATCGCGAGGACCAGCGGGACGCGGTAACGCCTCCATGCCTCCCTCCCCTCGAGTTGCACTGCCACGGCTACATACACAAAGCCCGCGATGCCAAACGAGACCACCTGGCCGGGGTACGCACCTGTCGCGATCAACCAGGCCAGCGGAGGCACTGCCACCAACCGGGTCCACCGACCAACGCCGCGCGGCGGTGTGAGTGCCCACAGCAGCCACGGCAGGTAGGCGAATCCCCTGACTATGTCGGCGTGCTCCGCCTGGCCGTAGAAGCCGCCGAAGAACAAGTACGCTACGGCCGCGAGCGTGGCCCACGGCCACTCCAGTCGTCGCACACGGGCCAGTGTCAGGACTCCCAGCGCGCCAAACACGATGTGTGCTATCTGAACGGCGGTCAGGACACGCAGAGTGGCAGGCACCCCGAGGGCTCCGAGCGCCCACCAGCCCGGGAAATAGAACCCCGCCTGAGGGTCCACGTCAACCGGAAACCCACTGGCAACAAATGGCGACCACGACAGCGGATGCCCCCTGCCCACCGTGGCGGCTACGAACGCTGGGGTCGTCGTGTACGTGCCCAGGAAATCCCACGGAAACGTCCAATGATCGAATAGCTGTTTCGCGAATACCCAGACGGTGAGTCCGACCAACAGCCCGCCGACAAGGAGCGGCCCGCGCGCACGTCTCCAGATCGGCCGAATCGCAGGGCGACCGAAGACACGATTCTCCACCGTCTCGGTCCGCGCAGAGGCAGGGTGCAGGCGGAAGCGAGACACGAACATCATCTTTGCGCGAAGACTGAGATTCGCCGAGCGCACAAAGCGATCCAAGTATGCCAGATGCGCGCGCCTGTGACGTTATGCTCCACGCAGGCTGCGGAACACCGCGAGTGCGCGTGCGGGCGGACCAAGTAAACGCCAGCGTCTTGAGGTCACCGTAACCGTATATTCACGGCCGACGCGCTCCAGTTCGTCCGTGAGCCGTTTATTGCCCTCCGCAAGTATCTGTGCTTCGGTGCTCACACGTGATAGCTCGAGACGTGTCGACTCGAGCTCGGCAAGCTGTTCACACATCTTGACGAGCACGTCGGTTGATCCAGCAGGGAGGACGATCGGGTGCATGTTCGAGCGGCCCTGCAGGACGCGCTGCGTGGCCTGCCACAGGTTCATCTCGTGCAAAGACGCCGACGACTCGCCGCTGCGCCACATCTGATAGATGCTGGTTACCTTGCGTGTATCACGCACCGGCGCGAGCGCCACGCAGCGCATGAGAAAATCCCAATCCTCAAGAACCGGCAGCTCCTCGTCGAATCGTAGCTTGAAGGTCCCAACCAAACTTCGCGGCACGGCAAATGTACAAATTGGCGTTTCATTTCCCCACAGGTGATGCACTACATCAAAGTCGAGTGCATATCGAAACTCCAAACCTGAGTGAACCAAATAGGGAACCCGATCTGACGTATCAGGCTTGGATACATGCCTCACCGCAGCCACCGAGCGCACGAGCGCGCCGTCGCCTGCGGCATCGACGAAGGACTCGACCCAGTCCGCCGTCACCAAGTCATCGTCGTCCAGAAACGCCGCGTACGCTGCCCCTAGGCGAGCGAGCGCCACATTTAGCGGCCGCGCCCGGCCACCGCCTTCAACGTGAATGACGCTGACACGCGAGGCAAACGTCGAATCGAACTCGTCAACAAGCGCCGTGACTGCCGGGACCGTAGTGTCAGGACTCGCTGAGTGAACCATTAGCAAGACGTCGAAGTTGTCAAAGGTCTGTGCCGCCAAGCAGGTGAGCGCGTCTCGAAGATGCCCCTGCCTGGCGCCCTGGGTACGCATCACTACTGTTAGCGGACAGGTGTCGGCCGACGCTGTAGTCGCAGGCGTTTCCTCCGAGGCACGGTCGGTATCGCACCAGACAAAGGCTCTCACGAACTGGATCGTCTCTCCGTGTGAGTCAGCCGCATCACGCCACATTCGTATCGTCGCTGCGATCGGCGACGCCCACGACAGGGCCGGATGATCAGAAGGATAATGCTGGTCACTGGTGCGTAGTTTGAAGTCGTACGCGTCGAGTTCGAGTAGTCCACTCGCGTGCGCTTGAGCCCGCAAGCGAGCGGAGGTGAAGAACTGTATGTGTGTGGAGTCGAGCAAGCCTGTCGATGTGTAGTCCCATCGACCAAAGACAAGCTTGGCGGCGACATCAGTGTGCGCCACATTGGGCACACTGACCAGCAGGGGGGGCCGCCCCATGAGATTGAGACCATCGCGAACCGCTGACAGGAACGCATGCGTTTCCGGCATGTGCTCGATCACATCGAGCAGCAGGACCGCGGCGACTCGACGTCCATCGGCAAGCTCCTGCATGCGCGCAGGCAACTCCTCGGTCTGGCGCAGATCTAGCTCGTGTGCCCCCAGGCCACGATGGGACAACTGCGAAAGCGCGTCGAGATCAATGTCCGCACCCACATATTCGTAGCCTAGCTCGCCGAGTGGGCCCGCGATCGAGCCGACGCCGCACCCGAGGTCTATGACCAGCCCAGGCTCAAGGCCGAGGCGGTTGAGAAGCTCCAGTACGTGGCCATACGGACTCTCCCAGGCGAAGGAGAAGTCGTAACGCAGCTTGGCCAAACGCTCAGAAGCGGTGTGGGGCATACTCGCCATTGATGAACTGTGCCACCCTAGCGGCATCGGGCTCGGGAGCCGGAGCCTGGCCCGCGGCCACACGCGAACGGAACTCGCTGAGCGCGGCGAGCTGGATCTCCGAGGCGCCCTCCTCGATCGATCTGGCCGTCTCCTCGACAACGTCCGGACGGGACCAGCGCCGAGCGAGCATCAGCCGTCCCAGCGCCGAATGGTAAATCTCATGGTCTGGCGCGGGCCATGGGGCCCGCGGACTCGGGCGCTTGTCGTGGAACACGGCTGCGTGCGGCGCGACAACCACCTCGTATCCCGCTCTGCGCGCCCGCCACGAGAAGTCGACATCATCGCAATGCAAGAGGAAGTGCTGGTCATCGAAACCACCCAGCTGGTCGAACAGCTGCCGACGGACGAGCATGCAGAAGCCGCTCGCCCAACTGGTGCTACCCGTGACCGGGTCATACTCGCGCGGGTGCTCTAACGGAATCTGTCGTGCCTCGACAACGCCGATTGTCGGGTCGGCAAGCGCTCTGACAAGCTCCACGAGCGCCGTCGGGGATGGGTAGGTGTCGGGATTTAGGACGAGAAGCAGCTCGCTGGCGTGCTTGGCAGCCAGACGGTTCTGACCACCGCTCGATCCGAGGTTGGCATCGAAGAAGTCATATGTCACGGCGCTCAGCGAGCCCGGGGCTTGCTCAATCATCGACTCTGCGTCCTCCGACGCGATGTTCGGACTCGGACCGCAGTCGCCCAATGCCCACTCGACCTCGCCGACAAGTTTGGCATCGAGCACCACCCGGGCTGCAGCGCGTAAACCTCGAAACAACCGCCAGAGTTGCTTAAGCTCGTGACGAAACAGCACCGTCTGGACGCGGAGCACCCGCTGCGAGTCTCGGGTCGGCATCGTGCATATACTACTCAGCGCTACGGTTACTCAGCGCTGCGCAAGACTGGACTCGAGCGCTGAATCCGTCGTCCTGTGTAAGGTGCCTGCTAGCTTCCCGGCCAATGACAGCGCTACGTGATCGCAAGCGGCTCGCGCGACTGATCGAACGTGGAGCCGTGCGTGCACTCGCGTCGGTCGCTCCCGAGCCGGAGCCGGAGGCCAGCCCCGAGCCCGCGCCTGAGCCCGAACCGGAGCCGGGTCCAGAGCCAGGCGCTCCGGCACGTTTCGCCCGCGGGTTGGGATCTGCCTTGCTCGGAGTGCACGCGACGGGAGTCAGCCAGGCGCTCTACGAGCGGCTCGATGCCGACGACGTCTCCGAGGTTGAGCGCCTGATCTCTGAATCACCAGAGCTGAAGAGCTGCTACGCCCCAGTCAGCGACCCTGGCGTGCGTCGCCACCTGCTCCTTGCGTTTGGAGTATCGCTCAGCGTGCCAGCCGTTCTAGCGAAGACCGGCTTGTCCGACGCGCAACCCCCGGAAGCCATCCACGCAATGGCGCGCGGTCCAATCTCGGCGGCCGGCGGACTCTATGAGGCGGATCTGCTCTCCGACGCGCTCGCCAGCATCGGCGTCGACCTGGCCGACAGACGAGAGGCACTGGACTTCGGGTGCTCCTCTGGACGCGTTGTGCGGGCCCTCGCCGCCGCGTACCCCCTCGTCCACTGGCATGGATGCGATCCCAACGCATCGGCCATTGCCTGGGCGGGTGAAAACCTGCCCGGGATTGACTTCTTCGTCAACGACGACGTCCCTCCGCTTCCGCTCACGGATGGCTCACTCGACCTGGTCTACGCGGTCTCTATCTGGTCGCACTTTGCGCCGGAGCTCGGCCTACGCTGGTTCGAGGAGATGCGCCGCGTCCTCGTCCCTGGCGGGCACCTGGTCTGCACCACGCACGGACTCGCATCGGTGGCCTTCTATGCGACGAGCGAGCTGCGCACGCCAGAGCAAGCCGAGGAGATCGTCGGAGCGCTCTATGACAGGGGCTGGTGGTACGCGGCAGAGTTCGGTGAGGAGGGAGACTGGGGCGTCGTCAATCCCGCTTGGGGCACGACGTTCTTCTCGCCCGAATGGCTACTTGCGAACCTCTGTCCGCGCTGGCGTGTTCTGGAGTTCGCGCCCGGGCGCAATCAAGGCAACCAGGACGTGTACGTGCTCCAGCGGACCTGAGGCCCCTGAATGGCGCCGGTTCCAATTGCTAGCGTTACTGACCCTTGAACGCGACGATTCAGCGACCCGATGAGACGCTCGCCGCCCCGGAGCTGGCCACGCCCGCGGCGGTCACGATAGACAGCGTCAGCAAGACCTTCCGGCTTCCCCACCAGCAGTACTCGACACTCAAGGAGCGGGCGCTTCACCCGCTGCGCAGCACCTCCTATGACGAGCTGCACGCCGTCAAGGACATCTCGCTCGAGATAGCCACAGGCGAGTTCTTCGGGATCGTCGGGCGCAACGGGAGCGGCAAGAGCACGCTGCTGAAGTGCATCGCGGGCATCTACAGCGTGGACTTCGGCAGGATCTCGATCGCCGGTCGGCTTTCGCCTTTCATCGAGCTCGGCGTGGGTTTCAACATGGACCTCACCGCCCGTGACAACGTGATCATCAACGCGATCATGCTCGGTCTCTCACGACGCGAAGCGCAGGCACGCTTTGACGCGGTGATCGCTTTTGCCGAACTGGAGGAGTTCATCGACCTCAAGCTCAAGAACTACTCCTCGGGCATGCTCGTGCGTCTCGCGTTCGCGACCGCGATCCAGGTCGATGCGGAGATCCTGCTGATCGACGAGGTGCTCGCCGTCGGCGACGCCGCCTTCCAGCAGAAGTGCTACGAGCAGTTCTTCCGCCTCAAGCGGGAAGGCAGGACGATCGTATTCGTGTCACACGACATGTTCTCGGTCGAACGCTTCTGCCATCGGGCGATGCTGATGGAGCGGGGCAGTGTGCTCAAGTTGGGCGACCCGCGCGATGTCGCGCGCGCCTACCACAAGCTAAACTTCGGTCAGCTGCCTCACAACGCGCCGCCAGTCGCCGATCGCCCGGGTGACGAGACGGTGATCGCCGACGCGTGGTTCGAGAACGCGGCCGGTGAGCGGGTGACCGCTGTCTCACAGCAGGAAGGGCTTACGATCTGCTTCGAGGTCCGATTCGCCGAGAGCCTGAGCAACCCGCTCTTCGCGGCGACGCTGCGCACCGAGCTCGGGCACACGATCCTCGTCGCGCGCAGCGATCAAAACGGTGAAGCCAGCGGGATCTTCCGTGCAGGCGATTCGGCGATCGTCAGATTCGAGGTGCCCAACTGGCTGACCGCCAGCCGCTACGTGCTCACGCCGTCGGTCGCCCGCGAGGGCACGGGCGCCGACGCGATTGCGCTCGTCGAGGACATGACGTCTGTGATGGTCCACGGGAACGCGAGCGGCGGCATCCTGGAGCTGCCGCTGCAGACGACGATCGATCGCCTATGAACGCGAGCCCCCGCATCCTGCGACCCCTACCCTGGCGCTCATCCGTGGCCCGCCAGGTTCACGGCCCGTCGGCGCTCGGTGACGACCTGCGGCGTTTCTGGTCGCTGACGTTCACGCTCGCGCGCACCGAATTCAAGCTGCGCTTCTATGGCTCGGTGCTCGGCTACGTGTGGACGCTCGTGAGGCCGCTGCTGCTGTTCGGGGTGCTGTGGATATTCTTCACGAAGATCGGTCACGTGAACAAGGGCCACACGCCCGGGGAAAAGTACTACGGCGCGCAGCTGCTCGGCTCGATTATCCTCTTCACCTTCTTCGTCGAAGCGACGACCGGTTCAGTTCGAAGCGTGGTCGATCGCGAGAACCTCGTGCGCAAGATCCGCTTCCCGCGACTGGTGATACCGCTCTCCGTTGTGCTGCTTGCGCTGTTCAACCTCGGCCTGAACCTGATCGTGGTCGCGATCTTCTCGATCGGTGCCGGGGTGCGTCCGATGCTCAGCTGGCTGGAGCTCCCGCTGATCGTGGGGGCTCTGATCGTTTTTGCGACGGGTGTGGCGATGCTGCTGTCCGCCCTCTTCGTTCACTTCCGGGATATCCAGCCGATCTGGGAAGTGATCGCTCAGATCGTCTTCTACGCGTCGCCGGTGATCATCTCGATCCAGACGGTCCTCGCAAAGCTGCACGGTGCCTGGCTGCACCTTTATATGTTCAATCCGCTCGCCGTTATCTTCCAGCAGTTCCGCCATGCGATGATCACGCACGCAACGCCTGCGGCCGAGGCCGTGATCGGGAGCTGGTCCTCGCTGCTGGGTGCTTTGGCGATCATCATCGCGCTGTTCGTAGTCGGTTTTGCTGTGTTCAGCCGCGCGGCGGCGAGGATCGCGGAGAACCTCTAGACGATGGCCCCAACCGCTGAGGATCGTGCCTCGACCGAGCGGGAGCTGCGCGCAGATAACGAACGCCTGCGCGCCCAGGTCGCCGCTCTGCAGTCACAGTTGGCCGATGTCCAGGACAGCGCCAACCGAGCTGTCGCCCAGTGGCAGGAGCGCGCCTACTGGCTCGATCGCTGGCATCTGGACCTCAATGCGCTGATGCGCCGGCGCGGTGCAGCCGAGGTGCGGGCGGCGGTCCGAGCGGTGCGCTCGGTAGTCCGCGCGCTGCGGCGCGCCAGGCGCGGCATCTCGCGCTCGTGAGCGCGGTCTCGGTGGTCATACCCGTCAAGGACGGGGAGCGCTACCTGGCGGAGCTGCTGGGATCGCTGCGGCGCGAGGGGGTCGATGAGATCCTCGTGATCGACTCCGGCTCGCGCGACCGTTCGCTGCAGATCGCCAGGGCGGCAGGGGTCGAGCTGCTGCGCATCGCGCCCGACGAGTTCGCCCACGGACGCACGCGCAACCTCGGCGCCGAGCGCACATCGGGCGAGCTGATCTGCTTTCTCACCCAGGACGCGACCCCGGTCGCCGGCTGGCTCGGGGCCTATCGCGAGGCGCTTGCGCTCGATGAGCGCGTGGGCGCCGCCTACGGCCCCCACCTGCCGCGGGCGGACACGAGCCCGATGATCGCGCGCGAGCTGACTGAGTTCTTCGCCGGCTTCGCCGCGAGCGATGACCCCGTCCTGCAGCGAGGCGGGGATTCGGCCTTCCTGTCAAACGTCAACGCCTGCTACCGGCGCCGCTGCTGGGAGGAGATCCGCTTTCGCGACGTCGGCTACGCCGAGGATCAGGCGTTCGGCACCGACATGCTCGCCCGTGGATGGATCAAGGCGTACGCTCCGCGCGCAGCGGTACTACATGCGCATGACTACGGCCAAGTCGAGTTCATGCGCCGCTACTTCGACGAGTACCGTGGGCTGCACGAGGCCTCTGGTCATGTAGAGCCCTTCGGCGCGCTGGCGAGCGCGCGACAGGTGCGCAGCGCCGTGGCGGCCGACCGGCGCTTCATGGCCGCACGAGGCGTGGGCCGCGCGGCACGGGCGCGCTGGAGCGCTCGCGCGGTCGTTCACCACACCGGGCGGCGTGTGTTCTCGGCGCTCGGCTCGCGCTCGCGCCGCATTCCCGCGCCGCTGCGGCAGAGACTGTCGCTGGAGGGCCGCGGCGGTCCGGCCGCGGAAACCCGTGCGGGCCGCGCGGACGAGGCCTCCGGATCGAACGGCAGTGCCCACAGCGGCGCGGATAGCATCGCTGCGGTGCAGGCGGCAGGCGGCGCGAGCTCACCCGTCCCGCCCACGCGCCAGATTCCTCCCAAGCTCTCGGGCGAGGTGTACGACGTGGCGGCGCGCATCTGGCGCGAGGGGCCAGCGCCGCTGTTAGATCCGGTAGACGGGATGGCCGAGCGCGAGCATCTGCGGCTTGCGATGATGATCCCCCCCTTCAGCCGGGGCAGCGGGGGTCACAACACGCTCTTTCAGATCTTCACCCGGCTGGAGTCTCGCGGCCACGCGTGCAGCGTTTGGCTTGTCGACTACAGCGGCTATCGCCGCGCGGTGTGGCCGGCCGTGCTGCGCGAGGAAATCCGCGAGTACTTCGCGCCATTCGAAGGTCCTGTGTACAAGGACCTCGGCGCATGGCAGGGGAGCGATGTGGCGATCGCAACCGGCTGGCAGACGGTGCATGCGATGCTCGCGCTGGAGGGCTGCCGCGCGCGCGCGTATGTGGTCAACGACCACGAGCCCGACTTCTACTCAGTCTCGGCCGAGCGGGCGCTGGCGGAGGAGACCTACAAGTACGGCATGCACTGCATCGCCGCCAGCCCGTGGCTAGGCGACCTGCTGAGCGAGCGCTACGACACGACGGCCGAGGCCTTTCAGCTGGGCGTCGACCACGAGATCTACCGTCCACGGCCCGTGCAGCGACAGCCCGCGACGGTCATCTACTACGCGCGCTACGTCACTCCCCGTAGGGCGGTCCCGATCGGCCTGATGGCGCTGGCCGAGCTCAAGCGCCGTCGCCCCGATGTTCGCATCGTCCTGTTCGGGACCAGCGAAGTCCTGGACGCCTCATTTCCGTATGAGCACATCGACCTGCTCAGCCCCCAGCAGCTGTCCTGGCTCTACTCGGAAGCAACCGTCGGCCTGTGCCTGTCGCTGACCAACTTCTCGCTGATGCCCAAGGAGATGCTCGCGTGCGGGCTGCCGTGCGTGGAGCTCGCGGGCGTCAGCGCGGAGTCGATCTTCGGCTCAGACGGCCCGCTCGAGCTCGCGCCGCTCGACTCAAACCGCATCGCCGACTCACTACAGCGACTGCTGGAGGATCCCGCCGAGCGCGAGCGGCGCTCGCGTGAGGGAATCGAGTTCGTGGCGTCCCACACCTGGGATCATGCCACCGACGAGGTCGAAGCCGGCCTGCGCCAGGCGCTGCGCGAGCGGGAACGGGTCGGGGAACGGGAACGGGCCGGGTGAGGTCGGGCTTCCCGCGGGACAAGCTCTCGCGCGAGAGGTGGCTGCTGCTTGCCGGAATCCTCGTGTTCGTCGGGGTCAGCGTTTGGTGGTTGACCCAGGACGACCGCGTGCAGGCGTCAGACGACGCCTACCACACGTTGATCGCGTTCGGCATTCACGACCAGCTGGCGAGCGGCAACCTGACGGGCTGGTTCACCGAATTCAATACCTATCCCCCGCTCGTCCATGTGCTCGGCGCGATCGCGGTGTTCATCGCCGGCAAGAGCCCGATGGCGGTGATCATCGCCTCGAACGTCGTGTTCGTGCCGTTGCTGGCGGTCAGCTGTTATGGGGTCGGGCGGCTCGCGTACGGGCCGTGGGCCGGGCTGCTGGCGGGGTTGTTCGCGCTAGGCACGCCGATCTTCGTCTCGCAGATGCACATGTTCATGCTCGACCCGTCCGAGGCCGCGATGGTCGCCGCCGGCGTGTGGGCGATCCTTGCGTCGCGGCGCTTTCAGCACATCGGGCTCGCGGCGCTCGCGGGTGTGCTCGTCGGGCTCGCGATGATGACAAAGTCGACCAGCGTCATCTTCGTGGCCGGCCCCGTCGCGGTCGCGTTCGCCCGCGGCGGCTGGCGCAACTGGCGCGGACTGACGCTGTTCATGGCGATCGCCGCGGCGATCGCGCTGCCGTGGTACGTGTATCACCTGCATCAGCTGAACGGGCTCGTCGAAGGTCAGGGCGGGACGGGGGCTTCGGCGTCGCCCGAATCGGCGCCGCCGCTGTTCTCGAGGGCGAGCCTGCTGTGGTACTTCTGGGCGGCGCTGAACATTCAGCTGCTGGCGCCGCTCGTGATCTTCTTGGCGATTGGGGTCGTGTTCGCGTTGATCGACTGTCGCAGGCGCTCGCCCGAAAACCTCAGTCCCGAGCTGCTCGCGGGCCTGTTCGTGTCCTGGCTGGGCATCACGCTGATCAGGCACAAGGATCCCCGCTTCACGCTGCCCGCGCTCGTATTCGTGGCGGTGGTGGCGACTGGCTGGATCGTCACGGTGCGGCCGCGCGTGCGTACCGCCGCGACGATCGCACTCGGTGTGGTGCTGGCCGCAGACTTCTTCGGGACATCGATGGGCCTCGGCCGCGTCGTCCGCATCGGCAAAGGTCGCTCCTCGGAAACAAGCGCGCTGCACACGCGGCAAATCACTTTTTATTCACCGGAAGGATGGGTCCGGGGCGGCCCCGAGAACGATGGTGACATCCTCGCACTGATGCGCGGTCTCAAGCGCGCGGGGGTGAAGACGATCACGTTCGACGCCGGCAGCACCGCTGGCTCACCTGATTTCAGCGCGTATGGGCTGGCGGTGCGCGCGATCCAGGTCGGCTTGCCTCCCACCACCGTGTACAACCCCCGCCGGGCTCAGCCAAAACGAAGGCTTCATGCTGTTGCACGCCGTGCAGCCGGGTGACGCGCCGCCGTGCCAGCGGCTGCGCGACGGACGCGGCGTGTACGTCGCCCTCGGGGACGCGTTCAAGCCGTTTGAGACTTATACCCTGATCTGCCCAGGCCGCCACCCGGAGATCTACCACCGTACCGCACCGCTGTCGCTGGAAACGGAAGTGCAAATGCACCCAGAAATTACCGGTGCGCCGCACACGATGCTGTTGCACGTGCTGGTCGGGCTGCACCGCGAAGGGATCCGCGAGCTCGCGATCGACACCGCCTCGGCCGATCGTCTATTCTTCCAGTCCACGGGAATCGAACGCATCGCTGCCGCGGCACAGATACCGGTGCCGCCCGGCATCTCGCTGAAGCAGCTCACCAGCGAAGACGCCTACCTGCTGCGCCAGCCGATCAGGCCAGGCGAGCCCGAGCCGTGTGGACGCTTCCCGGACGGCACGGGTTTGTTCGTGATTCGCGGTGACCCGATGGCGGCGAACCCCGCTTATCGCTGCCCGCGGTAGACACCCGCGCCCGGTCGGAGTGACGATTAACCGTAGTAGCGCGAGATCGTGAGCGTCTCGGCGAACAGA
>Ga0187783_10000853_pt1 | contig 22448 bp, 18 predicted proteins | sample 1015_SJ02_MP02_2_FD_132471 | JGI IMG/M metagenome (GOLD analysis project Ga0187783, IMG submission 132471) | Tropical peat soil microbial communities from peatlands in Department of Meta, Colombia - 1015_SJ02_MP02_20_MG | ecosystem: Environmental > Terrestrial > Soil > Wetlands > Peat | place...
AGCGGTGCCCTTCTTCAACTGAGAAGGAACCATGAGGGTGGCCACGAGCCCCAGCTCTCGCTGGCTACAGGCTGAAAAAAGGGAGATCTGCCCGAGCATCCGGATTTTGGCGCTACGACCCCATGCCCTGGGCGTGACCACGTTCAGACCTCCTCGTGCCGAGTATCGGAAACACGCAAGTTTGGTCGACAACCAGGTCGTCTTGCGAGATTTGGCACCCTTGGGCCGTTCCTTGCGCCGCTGCGGCTCAGAAGTCGCACCAGCCAGCACGTGGTGCGGGCGCGCTGACTGGACCGCGGTCGGCCGCCCTCGTACCGTGGACCCGGTGAGCACCGTCCAGGCCCCCGGCGTTGTATCGACCCAAAAGCGCCGTTCCACCGCCGATGTCCGAGCGCGAAGGATCCTTCACGTAGACAACGGGCCCCCTCGGGCCCGCTACGACGAGGCGCATCGCATTTTCGGCACGTCCATGGTTCTCTCGGGAACCCGGTGCCTGCTCAGTTATGTGATTCTGCCCTTCGTGGCGCCACTCGTGGGTCTGGCGACAGGCGTCGGCGCCGCGATCGGGATCCCGATCGGAATTCTTGCGCTCATCTTCGATGTGAAGGGAATTCGAAGGTTCTGGTTGGCCGACCACGCGTGGCGGTGGCCGGTCACCTTTGTTTATCTCGCGGTGATGCTGCTGGTCACCGTCCTGGTGGTCCAGGACGTGATCCGCCTCGCCTGACGCGGTAAGGCTCCCGGCTGCTACCCGGGAGCCTCACCAGAGACGAGACTTTGTGCCGACAACGAAGTGCTCGACTCGGCGCCACCTGGTTGCCCGGGCGTTACCCGGACCTGGCTGCGCAGCGATCAGGCCGTGGGCCCCGTCGCCAGCGTGACCTCCGCCGAGTGCTGGACCCCGTTCGAATCGGTCCATCCCACGTCGACTTGGTCACCTGGATGGTGCTCCTGCATCAAGGTCGTGAGCGTCGAAGGAGAGTCGACAGTTTGGCCGTCGAGCGAGTCGATCACGTCGCCCACTTGGATTCCTGCTCCTTCGGCCGGAGACCCTGGCTGAACCTGCTGGACCTCGGCACCCGAGCTCGAGGAGCCGCCGAGCCCGAAGCTGCTTTGGCCGGCAGGCACTACCCCGACTCCTAGGAAGCCAGCGGGGCCAATGTGGATGGTGGACGACGCCTTACCCGCTTCCATTTGCTTGGCGATCGAAATTGCCGTGTCGATCGGAATGGCGAAGCCCTCGTTGCTGCTCGAAGAGAAGCTGAATCCGCTCGACGCAGCGGTATCCATGCCGACGACCTGTCCAGCCGAGTTGACCAGAGGACCCCCCGAGTCTCCAGGCTGGAGATCGGCGTTGGTTTGGATGAGCCCGCTGAGTTGCTCCGAACTTCCGTCAGATTCGTCGCTGGCGGTGATCGACTGATCGAGCGCCGTCACCTGGCCACTCGTCACGCTCGGCGTTCCACCCACCCCACCTGCATTTCCGATCGCGATGATCGTGTCACCGGTCGAGACCGAAGACGATTGCCCGATGTTCACCGTTTTCAGACCCGACGCTCCCTGCAGTTGGACCACTGCGACATCAGCACTGACGTCGGTCCCCACCACGGTGGCCGTGTAGGTCTGGCCGTTTCCCACGTCAGTCGCTTTGATGCTCGTCGATTGGGCGACGACGTGGTTGTTCGTGAGAACAAGACCGTCGGACGTGAGCACCATGCCGGTTCCGGCGGCCGCGCCGTTCTGATAACCGAGCACCGTCGTGATGTCCACCACTCCGGGATCAACCTTGGCGGCGACGTTGGAGGACAGCGCGTTGGAGCCGTTGCCGCTGCCAGAAGACGATCCCGTTCCTCCGCTCCCGTTCGAGAAGCCGTTGCCGGCGCCGCCGTTCGACTGGCCACCGTTGGGAGTCGTGAACGATCCGCCGAACGAAGGCGAAGCGGAGGATCCGTTCGACGACGTGTTCGAGCTATTCGAAAAAACCCGGCCGACGGCGAAGCCGCTCAGCGCGACGACGAGCGCCGCTACCACTCCCACGGCGACGCGTACTCCGCGATCAGGACGACGGGACGGCTGGTTCGGCGGCGGACCCCACGGATGCTGGGGAGGGGTGCCCCACCCGGTCGCGCCCGGCGCCCAGCCCTGCCCGTATGGCGCCTGGGGCTGCTGGGGTGCGCCGTATCCATGGCCTGGTCCGCCGGCGGTCTGCTCGTGTCCTGGGTATCCAGGACCGGGGGGATATCCGTACCCGGCATAGCCCTGGCCGTATCCGCCCGACGCTCCGGATTGACCGTACGGGCCGGACGATCCGTATCCCTGCCCCGCATATCCCTGGTGATGGACCCCTTGGGGCGGAGAAGGAGGGGCCTGCCAGCCGGGGTGACCCCACCCGGGCGCCGCGGCTGGCGGCGGATAGGTGGGCTCGCCGGCTTCGTCTCCGGGCCTGGAACCGACCCCTGCTCCTTGGCCGATTCCAGGTCCCGAAGCTGCTCCTGCTCCTGCTCCATGCGACACCGGACCCGTCGCCGGGTACGTCGCTGTATCGCCCCCACCGAATGCGGGGATCTGCGAAGTATCGGCGGGCTCAGGCCCACTGCCCAAGGGATTGGCGGCTGTGCCCGGGTCGGGATGAACTGCGCCAGCCGACGCATCAGCGGGACCCGCGGATTCAGACACGGTCTTCTCTGGCTCGTTCCCCTGCAGATATTCAGGATCGCCCTGGGGCGCAGGTGTGGGCGCGTCCTCGCTCACCGGTCCTCCTTCTCACGGCTCAGACCGTGGATCAACCGTTTTGTTCTCCTGCAGTAGACCCCCGGAGCCTGAGAACACCGTTGACGCTACCTGTGAAACCATTGAGAACGTTCACGTCGGACAGCTAGCCGCACCTCATAACGTCGACGACGCCTATTGGACATATCCATCGGTCCAGCCACGCCCCAGTAGACATACCCATCGCTCCGCCTAACGTGCACCCCCGTGAGCTGGAGCCCGCCCCCCCGAGCCCCTTGGGCCGACAAGCTGGTAGCCGTTGGCCGCGCCCTCGGTGACGAGGGCCGGTCGATGGTCCCGCTCGACCCGGACTCTCTGTTGAGGGCATCGGCAGAGGCGACGGGCCTCGAGGACTACGGCGACGATTGGTTCCGATTGCCCTTGGGTCTCCTCTGCGAGAGCCTCGATGGCGAAGCCAAGCTCCATCTGGCGGGGAGGGTGCGAGCCCGTTGCGAGCTCCAGCTACTTCTCCAGAACCGCTTACGTCTGGTTCATCTTTGGATAGAGCGCCCGGAGATCGCCGAACAGAGAGTGCACGCACCGATCGTCGTAACGGGACTCGGAAGATCGGGAACGACCCTCCTCCACGAGCTGCTCGCCTGCGACCCCGCCAACCGCGCGCCGTTGCTCTGGGAGTTGGTCTACACGGTTCCGACTCCAGAGGCGCCCGGAGCTCAGCTTCCCTCTGACCTCATCCACGCGGAGGTCACCTTGATGGACGAGATGGTCCCGGCATTCACGTCGATGCACGAGAACGGAGGTGCCCTTCCGACCGAGTGCATCTTTGCGTTCGCCCACCAATTCTCGACCGACATGTTCACAGGGCTCTACAACGTTCCCGACTACACGATCTGGCACAGCACTTCCGATCGCCGGCCTGAGTACGAGTGGCACCAGAAGATGCTGCAGACCCTGCAGTGGCGGACGCCCACGCACCGATGGGTCGTAAAGGCTCCTTCTCATCTCTCCTCACTCGCGCTTTTGTTCGACACCTATCCCGACGCGAGAGTGGTCATAACTCATCGCGACCCGCTGCGGGTCATGGGATCACTGGCGGACACCATGTCGACCCTTCATTGGATGCATTCAGACCACGTCGACCACGAGACGATGATGCAGTTCCTCTGCATGGGTCTCGAGCTCCAGATGGACAGCGTCACCGCCGAGAGAGACTCCGGGGTGCTTCCCTCCGATCAGATCTCCGACGTCAATTATCTAGACCTCGTAAAAGATCCGAAAAACGTCGTCGTCAAGCTCTACAAAGGGTGGGACCTACCCGTTACAAACGAGTTCTCCCGTGGTCTTGACGGCTATTTGCGCAAGCGCCACGAGGGGCGATCTTCTCCGCACGAATACCGCTTCGAAGAAACAGGGCTTGACCTACAAGAACACCGTGCCTTGTTGGCCCGTTATCAACAACGTTTCGGAGTGGCGTCCGAGGTTTAGACCAACGAAAACCAACTTACTTACCGGGGTCTCAACGAATCGAGCGGAACCAGTTCACAGGTGGGATGAGGCGGACCGTCAGCTAGAACCCACCTGACGATCATGTAACCCTCCCGCCGTCCTCCGGTGTCAATCCAGTTGGGTACGCCGGGGTCACTCGGAGCGATGACTAGCCGCCAATTGCCGTCAGACGATCGTTTCGCGTTCTTGTTGTTCAGGTTGATCGTCGTATAGCGGTAGTCGTAGCTCTCCATCCACGGACTCGTGATCGTGAGACCCCAGTAGAGAAAGTCCTTGGAAGGCTCGTGCACTGTGACGACGAGCGCTTCCGATTCCCCTAGCGACCACCGCCCCCCGTGGTACGTCATGTCTGCGTCACTGTGAGAACGGACTTCGTCCTCCTGTTCCTCCACGTGCGCGGCCCCTGCGGTGCCCCCGAAGCTGTTCATGTGCTGTGCGGTGTCCGCCCACATGCTGAGCGCAGTGGCGACGACGAACTGAAGGATCGTGCCGGCGAATTCGAGTTTTGACGCGAACTCCTCGGAATCGAGCTTCGGGGGAGGAACGTCACCCACCAACTCGAGTCGCAGATCGGATTCGCGCTCAGTACCACGATCGAAGAAAGTCTCTCTAACGGCCAGTTGTCCCGTGCCGGGCATGAGTTCGATCTTGTTGACCGATTTCGATTTGTCCAGCTCGGCTTTCGGCGCGATGAGAATGTCGACCATACCGTCAGGGCCCAGATCGAACTCGTCCAAGTAGGTTTGGGTCGTAGTTCCCGTTCGGCCCTCGACCTGGCCCTTTCCGATAGGGGTGCCGAAGGTAAGACCAACGTATGCGGCGTCTCCACGCGTGCCGACGAGCCGATAGGCACAAGTGTCGTCGAGTACCGAGAACAGGTAACGAACGTCCGGATTGTCGACGAGCAACTTCCGGTACTCGTCCTGCAGTTGGAACAGCACTGGATGAAGGGGGTCCGCCTTTTCGACAAACCAGTCGAAGGCGAGTGACGCAATCCTCGCTACCCATCTATAGCCCTCGACGACGTCGGCCTCAGTAGTGGGAACATCCTTTGCGTCACGCATGATCTGCAGTGCGGCGCGCTGGGCTTCCACCCATTTCTCGAAGGCTGCGTCGAGCATCTCGTCGGGAAGTGAATCGGCGGTCATAGCGCCGAGGCTACTTGGCTTTGTCAACTTCGCCAGAGCTCGCTGCGAGCACGGCTTGAGTCTGTGTGGTGCGCGCCACGAGCCTCGAATTCTCGTCGCACACTTCGGTGTCGACGACGATGAAAGTCCGGCCCACGTGCAACGGTCTTGCGACAGCTTCGACCGAACCGCCCCGCACTGCTCGGACCAGGTTCGTCTTGGACTCGACAGTGGTGGTGGACGAACCACCGCTTAGATTCAAAAAGGCGCACCACGCGCCCGTGCCGTCCGCGATCGTCATCAACACGCCTCCGTGGAGAACCCCACTGGCAGTGCATCTCGAAGGTGCCCAGTCGATTCGGGTCCGTACTTCTTCCGCCGACGCTGCGATCGCTTGCGCCCCTATCAGGCCCATGAAAGGCATGATCTCGCACATGAATTTCGTAAGGTCTTGATCGGCGTCTCGCATGTCGACATCCTTGCGGAAGGCTGGACCTGGCGAAACCGACCCAGTCTCAGGGCACCTCGACGGCACCTCGACGTCACCTCGACGTCACGTCGAAGTCCTGGGCCGTCCTCGGCTGCCGAAAACGCACGGATGGGGCATGCTTGACGAGTGAACGACAACCGGGATCAGCTGGATCCGATCGCATTCATCTGTGCAATGCCGATGGAGCTCAAGCCACTTGTGAAAAAGCTGGGCTTGCAGAAGGAGCAGAGGAACGGGGTCACCCTGTATTCCGGGACCCTGGGTGACGGGCCCGTTGTCGCAATCGTCACCGGAATGGGCACGGAATTCGCCACCGCGGGCGCCGAGCACCTGTTGGACAAGGTCGCGGTGCGACACGTGATCGTCTTCGGTATCACCGGAGCTGTGGACAACGAGACGCCGATCGGTACCCTCGTCCTTCCCGAGGTCGTCTTTCTCGCCTCGAGCGGAGCCGAGTACCGCCCGGCTCCGATCGGAGACGAAACACACAAGGGGAAGATGAGGACAGGCGACGATCTCCTCACGGACCTCGAGGTGATCTCACGACTTCGAGACGAGGGCGTGGTTTCGCTCGACATGGAGACGGCCTCCATCGCACAGGTCTGTGAGTCCCGCGGCGTTTCATGGTCGGTGTACCGCGTCATAAGTGACCGGGCGACAGACGGAACCATCGACGACGAAGTGTTCCATTTGAGCAACCAGGACGGGACGATGAACGCTGGCGCGGTCGCTCGTTATTTCCTCAAGCATCCGGACCGCGTGCCACACATGGTCAGGTTGGCGCGTGACGCCAAAACGGCGACGAACGGAGCCGCCGAAGCGGCCATTCGCGCTGGGTCGGCGCTCTGAACTGTCTACCCCGCTTCTGCGCTCGTCTCGAGAGAGGCCGTCGACTGCCCGTTCGGTTTTCGGAAAGATCCTAGATTCGAGCCATATTCGCAAAGCGTGTGTAATGGTCCACGAACGCGAGATGGGTAACCCCTACGGGGCCGTTGCGGTGTTTCGCAACGATGATCTCCGCACTTCCCCGGTCAGGCGAGTCGGGGTTGTACAGCTCGTCGCGATAGATGAACATCACCACGTCCGCGTCCTGTTCGATCGAGCCTGATTCACGAAGGTCGGCCAGCACCGGCCGCTTGTCGGAGCGCATCTCGAGATTCCGCGACAACTGCGAGAGCGCGATCACCGGCACGTTCAACTCGCGGGCGAGAACCTTGAGCCCGCGGCTGATCTCGGAAACTTCGACTTGTCGATTCTCCGCTCGGTCGCGTTGGTGCCCGGTCATGAGCTGGAGATAGTCCACGACCACCAACCCAAGACCTTCGCGTGCCATGAGGCGCCGCGACTTTGCGCGAATGTCGATCACGGTCGCATTTGGATTGTCGTCTATGTAGATCGGAGCGTCGCCCAGTCGACCGATGGCGTCGGAGATCTTGGGCCAATCGGACTCGAGGAGACGTCCGTTGCGCATCCTGGTCGCATCCACCCGCGCCTCGGAACAGAGCATGCGCTGGGTGAGCTCCAAATGACTCATCTCCAGGGAAAAGAGAAGCACCGGCTTCCGAAGCTTCATAGCGGCGTGGCTCACGATCCCTAGGGCAAAGCTCGTCTTACCCATCGCGGGGCGCGCTCCCACAACGATGAGATTCGAAGGCTGGAGGCCGGCCAGACGCTCGTCGACGTCTGTGTATCCCGTCGGCACTCCTGTGATCGTCTCCCCGCGCTCGTACAACTGTTCGAGATGATCGAGGCTTTGTGCGAGGAGGTCACGCAGTGGTGACATCGTGTCGATGACCCGACGCTGTGCAACTTCGAACACCATCGCCTCTGCGCGGTCGACCACTTCGGTGACGTCGTCCGGCACCGTGTAACCCATCTCCGCGATCTCACCCGCCACGAACACGAGACGCCGCAAAAGGGCATGTTCTTCGACGATGTGCGCGTAGTAGGCGGCGTTTGCCGTGGACGGCGTGTTGACCTGAAGCGATATCAGGACCGATGCGTCCCCTACCGCCTCGAGGACTCCTGAACGGCGCAGCTCGTCGGCCACGGTTACGGGGTCGGCGGGCTCTCCGCGAGAGTAGAGAGCCGTTATCGCACTGAAGATATGCGCATGAGCGGGCTTGTAGAAGTCCTCATCTGCGCAGCATTCGAGTGCCGCTGCAATCGCATCACGCGAAAGAAGCATCGCCCCGAGCACCGACTCCTCAGCTTCGAGATTGTGCGGTGGGACGCGGCCGCCCACGGGTTTCAGGCGGGGTGCGATCGCCTCTTGAAGTGCTCGAGCCATGATCCTCTACCCTCGCGAAGGAGGATTGGGGACAGATAGAGGATCAACCTGGGGAATTACCAGGGGACGACGTTGTGGAAGAACGGTGTTTCCCTGCGACCGCAATGTGGAGAACCCGTGGATATCTGCTCTGAAATCCTTGGACGCTGACACGGTCGCCAGGGTAAGGCCCACCTGTAACGGCGCATCATCTTTTCGAACCCGAAACGCTGTGGAACCGGGATCTTTTGGAACCCGAAACCGCTGTGGAATCGATCTGCTTCGGAACCAACGCGCTCTTGAGCCCGAGCTGCCCGGCGCGAGGGGTCAGATGCCCGGCGCGAGGGGTCAGATGCCGGTTGCGAAGGGTCAAAGGAGGAACCAGGGGAGCGAGATCGCAGACCAGGTCAGAGCAGGGAGACCTGGTCGATGAGCCACCTACCTCCTGAGCTGACCAGAGTGATCTCGACCTGACTCCGATCGGTGGTGGGACTCTTCTGCGTCGAGTTACTGATCGTCTGATCAAGAAAGACGAGGGAGACGGCCCGCGACGTCGTCGCTGACACGAGCCCGGCGGAGACGACCTTCGCGACCGAGGTGGCGTCGTACCTGACAAGCGTCGATTTCAACGCGTTGCTGGATTGAGAAAAGCTCTGCCGGAACGAAGGAGTCGAATTGGCAAGGACTTTGCCGAAGTCCTGATCCAAAGACTGGTAGTTGTAGCTGCCGAGATCGACTGCGTAGACACGCGAGGCGGCCAGCGCGGTCGTCCTCGCGTTCTCGAGGGAGTTGTTGTTTCCTATCGATATGAGAGCGAAAATCAGCACGACGGCGAGGACGATCGCCACTAGGGCCAGGACGGACGCAGCCAGGTTGGCGCGGACCCAATCCCAAGCGGCCTGGCGCTTCGTCGGCTGACGACTGGCGGGCGAGGCGCCAACTCCCGGAGGGAGCTCGCCGGCGTCGACCTCGACAATGGCCGCGACGTCCACGTCTGCGGCGTTTGCTTCGACCACGTCGTCGGTCCGCCCACGCTTGTCAATGTCGGAGCGGTCAGCACCGAGATCCCCTGGGTCGCGATCGGAACGAGCAGAATCGGCGAGGGTGCTGTCCGTGCTTGAGCGCCCCGACGCCTGGGCACGGTCATCCGACACTTGGGCGGGGTTGGAAGAACCGTTCCGAGCGGATTCGACCGGCACGCCCACATCCAGCTTGTTCTTCTTGTTCTTCGATTTCGATTTCGTAGATTTGCCCTTGGTGGATCCCCCACCTTCGCCCTTCGCACCGTCTGTTTTGGTGCGCGAGCCCTCGCCCGACCCTCGCGCCGCCACAAAGGCGTCATCGTGGCTTTCGTCGGACATCTGGATCCTCCCCGGACCTGGCTGCGGCACAGAATCGGGACAGGTCAACTGTCGTGCCCACGGCCTCAACCAGTCTGCCAAAACCCCCGGGCTCTCCGGGCGCGCCGGGCTCGAGAACCCACCCGCCGATCCCTGGACAAGGCAAGCGCGAACCCCTCCGGACCTGGCGGTTCACCTCCTCGTCGCCCTACCGCCCCACCCCGATCCTCGGTAGGCTGTCCTAGAAGAGGGCTCGGGGAGACGAGGGGGAACGAAGAACGTGACGTACCAGGCATCATCGGTGCCTTTGATAGAGCCGCTGGCTCCAGCCTCCGAGGCCGTCATCTCCATCCAAGGAGTCACGAAGCGGTTCGGGAGCCACACCGTCCTCGAGGAGATCACCTTCGACGTGCCGCGCGGAAAGACGACCGCTGTCCTCGGACCCTCCGGCACCGGCAAATCCGTGCTCCTGAAGACGATCATCGGGCTGCTAACGCCCGAAGCGGGTCAGGTTTACATCGACGGGGACCCGATCGTCGGAGTCCGAGAGAGGGAGGTGCTGCGGATCCGTCGCAAGATCGGAGTCCTCTTCCAGGACGGCGCGCTCTTCGGCTCCATGAACCTCTTCGACAACATCGCTTTCCCTCTCGTAGAGCACACGAGCAAGACCGACCAGGAGATACGCGGAATCGTCCTGCGCAAGTCGGAGCTTGTCGGCCTCGTCGACCACCTCCACAAGCTCCCCGGCGAGGTGTCGGGTGGCATGCGCAAACGTGCGGGCCTTGCGCGGGCGCTTGTACTGGAACCGGAGATCCTCTTCTTCGACGAGCCCGACTCCGGACTCGACCCCGTCAGGGTGGCCTACCTTGACGAGCTGATAAACACCGTTCACGAAGAGACGGGTTCGACCTTCTTCATAATCAGCCACAACATCGAGTCGGTGAAAAGGACGGCGCACTACCTGGGCCTGCTCTTCCGCTCCAGGTTGGTCGGATTCGGGTCGAAAGAGGCGATGACCTCGTCGAAGGAACCTGTGATCGAACAATTCCTCGCCGGTCGCCCGGAGGGCCCGATCAGCATGGACGAGATGTCGGACGCCGAGGCCACAGATTTGGGCCTCACTCACGAAGCGGACTTCGAAGCTGAATCCGACGGCGTGACCACGGCGCCCTTCGGTACCACTCCGGTGGTCGGTACCAGGCCTGTCTCGCCCGACGACGATACGGCCGTTACGCGAACCGCTCAGCTTTAAGCCTGTAAGAGCCGTCCCCGAAAGCCCTCTAGCGGAGGATCATCAGGGCCACGCGAACCCCTGCGGGGGTCCCACAGGGAGCCCGACACTCACGACATTCGTCGAGGCCGAGAACTGCGTCCAACCCGGATCGGCGACTTGGCCGTTCACGTACGGCGGACAACCCGTCGCTATCGCACCCACCTCGCTCGACGCCGTGTAGCAGTCGAATACCTGCTCGATGCTCGATCCCCAACCGCTCGCATAGCTGTCCAGCTCACTGGCGATTCCGAAGTCCGGTTTCCCGTTCACCTCGAAGACCGGAACGCCGAAGTCGTTGCCTCCTGCGGTCGTCGACGCGCTGGACAACGGACCGGTGAGAGGGGCCGGCGGAACTTGGAGCGGGCGGTAATCGGTGTTACAAGGTTCGGTCGCACCACTGGTTCCACAGAGGTTGGTCGGCGTTGAAGGGCCCGGCGGCGAGGGCACTGTGCTCAACTGCGTGCCGAGCACGACGTCGGTCGGTGCGATCTGTTGTGCATCGGTGACGACTCCGGCGCCCACGAAAACTGCGCTGGTCGTGGCGGCGCTCGTGACGCTCAGGTCGAGTGCACCGTCTGCTTCGACCCCGGAGATGTTGAGGCTCGTGGTCCCCGATGGGAGGAGCGACAGGTCGTAGGCGGAACACCCGGGTACTCCGGTCGGAGTTCCCGGATAGCAGGTAAAGCCGGGGAGCGTGAGGTTGGTCACCGGCGGCGTCGGAGATGGTTTGATGACCTGGCCGTTCGTGGAGGAGACCTGCCGCGTGACGGAGACGAAGTGCAGGCACTGACCAGGAGGTGCTACCACGTTCTGGTCCACGCACGCGGTGGCGCCTTGGGCCTGGTTCTGGCTGTCGCCCTGATCGCAGAAGGCGAAGTCCTGTGCAGTTATCTCAGTCGACAGACTGGGGAGCTCAATTAGACCCGTCACCCAGCCGGTGACCCCGTAGATCTTGGCCTTCCAGGGAAACTGCGTGATCGTCCGATTCGCTCCGAGCGGGAGGCTGTTGTTGTCGGCCTCCCATTCGTCGTAACCGGAGTACACCTGCCCGCCCGACACTTCGGCCTTGAACGGCACGCCGTAACTCTGACCCGGCGGGTAGGTAGCAGCCGGCACGGCCGGTGCCGGACACGTCGGGGCCGCAGGTGCACCGGTCTCGAGGTTGGGAGTCGGCTCGCGGGACCACTGGCCGCCTTTCCATCCCGCGGCGAGGGTCGACCAACTTCCCGACGAGGTCTTGAAGTAACCGACGGCGATGCAGTCAGTGGACGAAGCGCAGGAGACCGAGTGCATGAGGTCTGTGGGCCCCGCCGGACCCGGAATTGAGCCTTCCCGCGACCACGATCCCGCCGAAAAGCGCTCAGCGATGGTGTCGGTCGCCTGCGTCGCGTCGTCGATCTCGCTTCCGACTCCCTGACACTCGGTGCTCGACGAACACGAAATTCCCGAAAGCTGGTCGGTAATTGATATTCCGTGGCGGCTGGGCGTGGTCTGGACGGTCCATGAGCTGCCGTTCCAGCCCTCGACCAGAGCCCCATTGAACGCTTGAGGGCCGACCGCGCCGGCGGCGGTACAGGCGTTCACCGCCCAGCAGGACACGTCGAAGAGCTCGTTCGGGAAATAGTCCCCGGTCGTTCCGAACAGCGGCGTCGTCTCGATCGTCCAAGAGCTTCCGTTCCACTCCTCGGCAAGCGATGTGTATGCCGGGCTACCGGTGGACGAAGAATCCCCGACGGCTACACACCAGTTGACCGAGACACACGAGATGCCGCTCAGGGATGCGCCCACGTATCCGGTGGGATTGGGAGGGGTGGGCACGATGGACCAGTTTCCTCCTGTCCAACTCTCGACGAGTGTGTTGGAGGCCGTCGAAGACCCAGTTATCACGTGCCCGACCGTCATACAGGAGCTCGTCGACAAACACGACACGCCGCTCAGTTCCGCCCCGTTTACACCAGAGGGTTGCTGAGGGTCTTCGAGGGCCCAGCTGGAACCGTTCCAAAATTCAGCCAGCGCCTGCTCGGGTCCCGAGGTGAAGTAGTAGCCCCCTACGGCGAGACAGGAGTCCGTCGACGCGCAAGAAATATCGAGCAGTTCCCCGCCGATCGCCCCCGACGGAGTCGGCGTAGGAACGATGGACCAGCTCGACCCGTTCCACAGCTCCGCCAACGTGAACGGAACGTCGGGCGTGCTGTAGTAATAACCGACAGCCATGCACGCCAGCGTGGAAGCGCAGGAAACTCCTAGCAGGACACTTCCAGTCGAATCTGTCAACGTCGAAGTCGTGGCCGACGAATTGGCCGAGGAATCAGAGGAAGCGCTGGATCCATCCTCTGACGATGAGCTCGTGGTCGAATCAGCGCTCGAACCGATCACCGAGCCCTTCTGATCGGCCGGTCCGCTGGTGTGAACAACCGCGTTGTGGCGTGCGGCCACCGGAGGTGCCATTGGGGCGGCGGGGCCGGCAACTGCGCTGCCTGCATCGGAAACGACGAGCACCACGAGTGCGACGACTACACCGCAAAGAGTCAAGCACCACTGTGCTCGGCCGAATCGTCTCATCTGTCACTGTTTCCGCTGCAGGTCATCGTTCTTCTTCAGGTACTCAACTGATTTATTTATTTGCTGCTACGGGTGAGCGGGCGGTTGCCCGCCCACCCGTAGCGCTTACTGCTCCAATCGCTTGGGTTTGCTACCTCTTCAGCGCTGTGTCAGACGACCGACTCGTTCTGGTTGAAGCTGACGCTTGCGTTGACGACGGTCGAGCCACCGGTGCTGCAACCACTGCCCTTGGTCTTGACAGGGCCACCACTCGAGATGGTCTCGGCGTTGAGGTTGTTGTAACTACCGGCAACCTTCGCCGGACCTGCCGTTACCGTGCACGTGGACAGAGCGGAAGAGGTGAACGTCGCAGACTTCGACGGCTGGTCCAAAGTCAACGTGCTGCCGCTGCTGTTGGCAACCAACTTCCACCCGGTCCCCTTCGTGGTGACAGTGTCGGTTCCACCCAAGCTGTCGGTGCAGCCACTGATCGTGGGTGGCGCCGAAAGCGTGATGGAGAGACCCTTGGACGGGACCACGCCACTGGCGACGAAGGAGGTGCAGTTAACCGTTACAGGAACACTGTCGATGGTGCCCCCGGTGAACTGGAGGTTCGAGCTGGTGCCCGTGTCCGTTACACCTGGATTGCTGAAGTGCTTGGGCGCAGCTCCGGCGACGCTCGACATACCGAGAGTAAGCGTGCCAGCGAGTGCAAGCGAGCTCATCGCAGCGACACCCAGCTTCAATTTGGTGAGTTTCATGATTTCCGTAAGCCCCCTTTTGGGACGATTCTTGGTTTCTTCTATTTGGATTGAGATGTGTGCTGATGAATTCCTGGAGACCAGATCCCCGCTCCCCTTTTTGCCCGGAGAGACCTGGCGAGCCCTGGGCAGTTCGTGCTGTACCGGTTACGCACGATCTGCGATCGTTTTCTCATCAGCTCGGTGGACCCCTCGGTTGACTTTCGGTCATTCTCCTCCCTCCTCGTTGTCGGCCAATGCGAATGTTCCGTCGGCCCATGAGAACGTGATGTGATTCATCGGATTCGTGTTCATCCTGTGGCGGGCTGATAGAGAGACGCCGTTACAGGCAAGCTCGCCGTCGATTGACCCGGTCCGAGCGGCAGGCCGGCGATCTCGTCGATGTTCTCAGGAATCGCACCCGGACAATCGGGAGATTGTTGAATCGCCGGCACAGAGAAAGTGCTGTTGGTCAACGTGCCTGTCAGATGCGTAAAGGGGCCCGTGATGCGCCCAGTGAGGGGGATCGTGAAAGGACCGATCGAGCACGACACCCCGAACAGAGGCCCGGTGCTACCTCCCACCGTTGCGTCGAGCGTGACCGCAAGGCCGTTCACCGAGCTCGCGCAGCTCGTCGTTCCGACGATCGGCCCCGGGTTAGGAGTGAATTTGATGGTGGGGGTCATGCCAGGGACGAGATTCAGCGCGACTTGAAGGTTCCCGAACACCTGGTCATCTGGCTGAGCTGTGACTTGGCTCGAAGCAGGACACTGCGCATTTCCCTGTACCACGGTCACCACCGAGCAGAACGTGGCGTTTATGTTCGAAACAGACGCAGGCCCTGTAACGAGACTTCCGTCGTTGATAGTGCCTACCAGACCCAACTGGTACGGGCTGGTCGGTGGTCCTGCCGAATTCGGAACGCAGTCGTCCGGGAGACCGTCGGCGTTGCTGGAGTCGACAACGGTGCGAGGCATCCTCGGAAGAGCCGTCACAGATCCTCGAACAGAGTGATGAGCCAAACCGCCATAACTGTTGGAACCTGAACCTTTAGAACCTGTACTAGTTGCGGATGCGATCGCAACCGCTAGTGATCCGCCGATTACTGCGAGCGCGCCTAGAACGGTCGCGGCCTTGAGCGACGTCGAATGCGCGCCGGAAAAGCGGGACTTCCGGTCTTTCATGCGATGCGCTCCGATTCAGTGCTAACCCAGCTCTCGAGGCTCATGCTGCTTCTGCACTCGAGGGACATGGGCATCCCCCCTCGCTCCACACTCTGCCCCCGCGCCCGATAGCCGCGAAAGCGTAGCGCCGCAGCATATTCCCCAGAAGCCTTTCCCTCAAACGCGAAATTGGCGGTTTGATCTCCGCTCCGGAAGTTCAGCTTTGCGCAGGGTTTTCCAACGTTTGTGGGTCTTGCAGTCGTTGCTGTCAAGGACTCGTTCGGCAAATAGTTCATCGAGTTCATTGCCTCAACCCCCGGGGTACGCGGGCGAGCTGTTCGCTCCGCGCTGGAGCATGTCGGTAGCAGAACTGGAACACGTGTTAGTCAGATTTGGGGTCGACACCGCCTGCGTCGGACCCGGCATCTGGGCACCCAGGATGTACGGGCAGATCGTGTCCGCTGTATTGATGTCGAGCTCACCGTTGACCTTCCCTCCCTTGACGACCGCCGCGAGATCGTCCGACACACCCGGAAGCAGTGCGAAGATCGCGTGCACTTGAGAGTTGTACTGATCGCTCACTGCCGAACCCACCGACAGGTTGTAGATGAGCGACGAGATCTGTGCGCTGTTGGCGGCTAGGAAGGGATTCAGCTGTTGCTCGGCGGCCTGGCTGTTTCGTATGAGCGCCTGCAGATCCGTGTTGGAGTCACGGAGCTGTCCGGTGAGTGATGCAAGGCCTTGGCTGAAAGTGGCCAGGTCTCCGTCGGTCGCTTCGAGAGTGTTGAGGTCGGTCTGACCGTCGATAATCAGGTTGACGGTCTCCGGCTGCGCATTGACCAGCGCGTCGAAAAGTTGCTGGCCCGTGACGATGATCGTGCGGAGGTCGGGTCCCGTACCGATGAAAGCGCTGGCGAGGAAATTCTCGTTCGTCTGAAGGTCTTGTGGATTGATGCTGTGAAGCATGGCTCCGAGATCGACCAGAGTCGTGCCGATGGGAGTGGGCAGTGTGACGCGGCTCGGCGGGATCACGGTCCCCGAGTGCAGGTCAGGTCCCGCCGCGCTGTTCGGTTGAAGGTCGATGTACTGCTCGCCCAACGCGGAGAGCTCCTTCACCAGCACGGGCCCGTTGTCCGGGATTTTTTGACCGGCTTCGATGGCGAGCTTGATTTCCACTGCGCGCTTCCCCAGATCGATCGCTGAGACCGTACCGACCTGGACGCCCCGGTACGTGACGTCCGCGCCGGGGTACAGCCCGCCCGCACTAGGTACGACTACAGACACAGGGAACGGCTGCGACGTCACGTGATACTGCAAGATGTCGAAGACGATGTAGTAGAAGCCGAGCACGATAACGATCGCCAAGGCGATCATCCGGGGTACGAGGCTGCGCCGCATCAGAGGTTCCCCCCCACCAGAGGTTCCCGGATCAGAGGTTCTCGCCGCATCAGAGGTTCCCCGCGATCAGATCTGAGACGGCCTGTGCACCGGTGGCAGGCGAGTTGGCGGAATCGTTTGCGAAATTCACCGACGTCTGCGAGATGTCACCAACCGGTGTGGCTTCGAAGTTCCCGGGTGGGAGGAACACGTTCACTACGGCACTCGCTTGCAGGTAGTCGCCTGGCGCCACCTTGGGGGTCTCCGCTTCGAAACTTGAGAGGTCTCCAAGATCCGGGCCGAGCTGCGCCGAGACCGACTCGAGTTGTTCCACCACCGGTAGAAGGTCTTGGGCGTCGTTGACCGAGTTCTGCCCGCTCTGATCGGCGACCTGAGTGCCGACGGCACCGAGGTTCGACAACTGCGTGAGCAGCTCCGAGAACTGTTGGTTCTCGCTCGCCAGAACGCCAATTGCCGGAGCGATCGTGTCTATTCCGTTGGCGATCGTGTTTCGACCACCGTTCAATTCCTGGCTCAAGTTCGAAAACGACGCGAGCGCATTGTCGATCGAAGTCCGGCCTTGTGCGAGGTCTCCCACGCCGGTGTCGATCGTGTTCAGGAATGACCGGATCTGTGGTTGGTTGCCGTTGAAGGTGTTGTTGAGCTCGTGGATGATCGTTTGAAGCTGGTTCAGCCCACCGCCGTTCAAAAAGAGGGAGAGAGCGGCGAAAGTGTCCTCGACACTGGGCGCGGTGTTCGTGTCGCTTTCCGGGATCACAGAACCAGGATGGAGGAACCGGATCACCGGGCTGCCTACCGACGCGGACAACACCGGCGGCTCCTGCAAGAGGACGTACTCGTCCCCCAGGGGATTGTCGAAGCGGATCTCAGCCGTTGTGCCCACCGGAAGTTTGACCGAATCCTTTATCTGAAGGGTCAGATCGGCCTTGAAGTCCTGCGTCGCTATCGTCCCGACCTGGCCGACGACTTCGGGGCCGATTCGAACCTGCGCATTGTCGGGCAGGTTGAGCACGTTGGCGAATACCGCTCTGAGCGGATACGTGGCGCCGCTCAGCCCGCTGATCTTGGGAAGGGCCTGCAGGCTCAGCCCGCACCCCCCGAGCGCGAAGATCGCGGCCGTTGCGCACACGACGACCGCCGGAGCACGAAGTTTGCGGATCATGGCCGGCCGTTCACGATCGCGCTCAGCGAGAGATTGGGGCCGCTCGAGGATCCCGGCGGAGTCGGAAGCGCCGCGAGCAAGCCGTTCACGCCACATCCGAGGTCCACGGTCGGGATCTTGTCCTGGGACTGGTCTATGGCGAGCAGAAGGAGGCGCAGAAGAGCACTTCCGCAAACCGACTTCGAAAAGGCCGCAGACGGCCCCATCGGGTCGAGTCGCGCTTTCAACGCCGCGCCCCCTCCGGGTGCGTTCGGGTCGATAGCGGCTGAGATGTTCGAAAGCGAGATCGGAAGGTCGTTGTACGCCTCGGCGAGCTGGGTCTGCTTCTGCGCAACGGCCGCCGCGAAAGCATCGAGGTTTGCGACGCTGTTGCCGAGCGCTGAGGCGTTCGTCTGAGTGAAGTTGGCGAGCGCGCCCAGTGCTTGCTGCAGATTGGAGAGCGCAGCGCCGAGATCGCTGTCATCGGAGGACAGGTCGGTGCTCACTACCGCGAGGTCGTTCGCAAAAGCTTGGTAAGTCCCCGTGTACTGCGATGCCACGTAGCTCAAGTTGCCGAGATTGTCGAAGAGCGCGGTGAGCTGAGGGCTGTTGGACGATAGAGCGCCGAGCGCCTTGCCTAGCGAGGTGAGCGTCGAATGAAGGGCTGCCCCGTTGCCGCCGAAAGCGTGCGCCGATCCCGCGAAGAAGTCCGACAGCGCTCCGTGGGCGTTTGCACCGTTCGGGCCGAGCGCCTTTGCGAGTTGGTCGAGACTCGTGATGATCGCGTCCACCGAGATCGGTACCGCTGTTCTCGACAACGGGATGACGGCGCCGTTCTGCATCTTCGGCCCGGATGTGTAGCCGGGGTTGAGTTGGACGTAACGGTCGTTCACGACCTGAGGCGCCATGATCAGCGCGTCGGCGTTCGCCGGGATCGGCGTCGAGTTGGGCACTTGCATCACGACCGTCACGTACGTGGGACCCGGGGTTATCTGTGTGATCTTGCCCACCGGGATGCCGAGGACGTCCACTTGGTTGTTGACGAAGAGGCCCGGCGCCGTAGCGAACCTGGCAGTGATCGTCGTCTCACCCGGCCCACTCGTCACAACTGCAACGAGAACTCCGAGTAGCAGCAGCCCGAGCACCGCGGCACCGCCAATCACTTTCGTGCGCCGCGGCAGTTCGCGAACCCCTGAGGTCGCCCGCCGTAGCCGCTCCGATATCCGGCTCGCGAACGACCTCTTGATCACGACCTGCTCCGGGCTCACGGCCGGCACCCCACTTCCGGGTTGCTGCTCGGAAACGCGCCTTTGGCGGAGCACTGTTCCGACAGATTGTCGGGAATCAACAGTGTGGGCACCGCGGTGTCGACGAAGGCGCCCGAGCCAGAGGAGTTCGCCGCGTAACGACTGAAGGCGGCGAGGATCGGGATCGCCTGTCCGAAATCGTTGCTGTCCTTGGCGAGGATCGCGGAGACCGACTGGAGGTTCTGGAGAAGAGAGGTCAGCTCAGGCCGTTTCACCGAGAGGATGGACGTGATCTCCTGGCTGAGAGAGGCGGTGGAGTCGAGCAATTCCTTGATGGCGTCTCGACGCTGCTCGAGCACCGACAAGACGAGATCACTTTGTCCGAACAGGTCGTACAGCTGACGACTACGCGCCGAGAGGACCCCCGTGAGCGCCGCACCTTCCGTGACGATCGTGGACAGTTGATTGCCCTCGTTGCCGATGACTTCGGACATGTGCGCGAGCCCGTTGAACGCGCTCGTCGTCTCGCTCACCTGAGTCGCATTGAAATTTTGGCCGGTGACTTCGAGCGCCTGCTCGAGCTGGGGAATGTTGTACTGCTCGATCTCGCTGCCGAGTCCCGACAAGTCGGTGACGAGGTTGTAGGGGACGGTTGTCCGCGAAAGAGGGATCGGTCTCGTAAGTGCCCCGCGTCCCGAAGGAGAGAGCTCCATGTACTCCGTGCCGACCGGGCTCAAGACCTTTGCTGCCGCAGAGGTCTTGGATCCGAGGCTCACTCCCGAGACGTTGAAAGCCACCTGAACCTTGTTACCGTCGAGGCTCATTTTCGTTATCGAACCGATCTTCACCCCGTCGATCGTCACGATGTCCCCCGTCGCCAGTCCGCCGGTGCTGGCGAAGTTCGCCTCGTAGGTCGAGTTGTTGTGGATGAGAGGAAGGTTCTGGAATTGGAGTGCGCCGGCGATAAGGACCAGCACGACTATCACTCCCACGAGGCCGACCACGGCGCGGTTTCTCTCACGGAACCGTTTCACGAGCAGCTCGCAGTGTGAACGGATTGGTCACCGACCGGGCCCGAAGGGAGGTTCACGGGGTTCGGGTACTGACCACTTGGGTTGACCCCGGGGATCAGGCTTATGTTCAGCTGACCGTGGACGTTGATCGTGAGGTTGCAGAGATAGACGTTTATCCAGTTCCCCGAGCTCTGGATCTTCGTCAAGGCACCGATCAGCCCTGGGAAGCCCGACAGGACGCCGTCGAGTCCCTGCTGGTTCGCCGAAAGCGACTGCACGGCGTGTGACAGCGTCTGGATGTCCTCGTTGAGCGCAGGCTGTGACTCGTTGATGAGATTGCTCGTGATGCTCTCCGCGGAAGCCAGGTTGTCGATGGCAGACCCGAGCTGCGCACGCGAGCCGGCCAGGCCGCGGAGAAGGTCGTCGAAATTGCCTATGAGCTGACCCAGCTGTGTGTCATGGACCCCGACGGTGTTGAGCAGGCTCGAAAGGCTGTTCAACAGAGCGTCGATCACCTCTTGGCGATCCGCCAGGTTGTTCGTCAAAGTCGCCGTTTGGGCCAGAAGATCCGAGAAGGTTCCCGACTCACCCTGGAAAATCGCGACGATCGAACCGGCGAGCTGGTTCACTTGATCAGGGGAGAGAGCGGAGAACAGCGGTTGGAAACCGTCGAAGACAGCGGTTAGATCGATCGCCGGCGTGGTCCGCGATTCAGGAATGACAGTTCCCGCGCGAAGCGGGCTTCCTCCGGGCTGACCCGGAAGCAGCGCGAGAAAACGTTGTCCCAGCAGGTTTTCGAAGTGGATAGCGGCGAGAGTGTTTGTGGTGAGATGTTGTGAGTCGTCGACGCTGAACGCGACGTTCGCGTGATTGCCCTGGAGCGTGACCGCGTCCACTTTTCCGACCTCGACTCCGGCAACCCGAACGGTGTCGCCGGGCTGTAGCCCCGAAGCGTTTGTGAAATTGGCCGAGTACGCGTTGGCCGCTCTCGTGTCGAGATCCAGCAAGGAGGTGATCACGATCGTCGTGAGCAGCACTGAGACGATCGTGAAAGCCACGACCTTGACGATCGTGCGCCCGAGGCCGGGCCGAGGGTGGTGCGTCCTCACGGTTGTGTCACCAGTTGCTCGAGGATCGGTGAGAGAAGAAGGGTCGACACAGCAGGCGAGGAAGGAGGCGATCCCTTGAGCGCAGTGACGATCTGCGAAATGGCGCTGACTTCCGCAGGAGCGGCCATCACCTGTGAGGTCGACGACGTGAGGTCGGACACGAACGTGGAACCGCGGCCGGCTCTGGAGGACGCGCTCGTCACGATCGCACCCGAGGACGTGTAGGTCGGAGGGTTCACGAACCCTGGCCCGAGACCGCCCGAAAGGTACGCGGCCGCTTGAGGCCCTCCTAGCACGGCGAGACCGAGGTCAGCCGGGTTCGCGACGAACTGGCTGTCGGTCAACGACAGATAGGGCCCGGACGCTTCGGCGGCAGACCAAGCGCGAGCCCAGGCGTCGAGCCCGGAAAGAAGCTGCGAGATCTCCTTCGGGCTCTGGGAGATGTCTTTCAGGAATGGGCCCGAGTCCGCCGCGAGCACGTTGTAGGGCTGCTGGATGGCAGCAAGCAACTGGCTCGTCTCTCCGACCAGTGTCACTCCGCCGGTGATCGACTGACGGACCCCCGACGCCTCGTTGTTGACCGTCTGCGCGGTGGTGGTCTGGTTGGCGAGGATCTGGAGGATGTCGGTGGTGGAAGCCGCGAATTGGTTCGCGACGGGCACGAAGGTGTTCAAGTTGGACACGACGGTCGGCCACAACGACTCCATCTGCTGGAAATAAGCGTTCCCCCGCACGAAGTTGTGCCCGAGGGAAGTGCCGTTGCCCGCCAGCGCGCCCGCGACGGCGGTGAGGGCAGCGTCCAGCTCAGCGGGATGGAGCTCAGTGAGGAGGTTGTCGAGATCGCCGAGCGTTGCCTGTAGGGAAGCTGTCTGGCCGGTCAGCGCGGGGATGGTCGCGCCGGGGCGCAGCGTGGCCTTACCGATATGCGCGGGTGGAACGAGCTCGATGTAGGGGTCCCCGAAAAACGATACGGGCGTTTCCGTCGCGCGCACCCCGGCGGGTATCGCGTGCAACTGCGAGGGGTCGAGGTGGACCGTTACGAGCACCAAACCCCCGGGTACCGACTTACCTTCGCTCGCCACGGTCCCGACCGTGACGTTTCGGTATTCGACGGGTGAGCTGAGGGCGACCGCCGTCGAAGAAGCGGGCAGCTGTGCTTCTGCGACCGCGTAACTCGAGAAACTCCCTCCGAACGACGAGAACACCAAGACGACGATCCCGACGAGGAAGAGCACGAGAGCGACACCAAGGGCTATGAGCCGCCAGGACCAGGTCCGTGGCGCACTCACAGGTCCGGTGGGCGCCTCGGTCGGCGCCGGCGCGGGAGGGGAGGCGACGGTCAACCCGTCACCTTCACGGGG
>Ga0187783_10000854_pt1 | contig 22426 bp, 14 predicted proteins | sample 1015_SJ02_MP02_2_FD_132471 | JGI IMG/M metagenome (GOLD analysis project Ga0187783, IMG submission 132471) | Tropical peat soil microbial communities from peatlands in Department of Meta, Colombia - 1015_SJ02_MP02_20_MG | ecosystem: Environmental > Terrestrial > Soil > Wetlands > Peat | place...
AGGTACTGCATCGCTTGCGACCCCACACCGGCGTGGATCAGTTGCAGCGGGCTGCCTGCCGCCGAACCAATGCCCAGCCCAACGGCCACGACGAGGTCAAGCGCTCCCAAGGTGTTCCATCCCGCGATCGTGCGCGCCGACGGCTCTTTGGAACGGGCAATCCTGAGCGCGAGCGGAATGGCAAGCGCGCCAGTGATCATATCACCCAAACCTGCAAAGAATGGGAACGGGCCACTCAGACTTCCTGCGATGAAGTCCAGCAGAAACAGGACCCCGAGCATGCGCATCGCGTTCAGGCCGACGAGCAGTTGCGGCGGAATTCCGAGGAGGGTGGTACGCACCTTTTCGCTGGTCAACGCCAGCACGCCGGCTGTCAGCAGCGGCACGGCGAACAGAACGCCGATCAGCGGCGCGGGAAAGTTCGGCGAGAACGCCAGCCGGCCAGATGCGCCGAGGAACACCGCCAAGCCGACCCATCCCCCGGCAACGGCCGCGATAACGAGGCGGCGGGCGAATGAGCCGGAAAGCGCCTGCGTCACCGCAACCAGGTCGACCGCGATGACAGCCATTGTGACGACCGAGCCGGCGAGATCTAACAGAACCATTGAATGAGACATCAAAGTTCTCCTTTCAGGTCATAGGATGATGTATATCATCCTATGGATTCGATTTCTTACAACCCGTAAAAAGTGGATTGAGCCGTGGGATGACCGCTGGCATCCTATAATCAGTCATGCGTTACCGGCCTGAACATAAAGCGGAAATCCATCGGGGAATTGTGAAGGAGGCCTCAAGGCGCGTTCGCGCCGAAGGATTGTATGGTGCCGCCGTTTCAACCGTGATGCGGGACTCTGGTCTGACCCACGGTGGCTTTTACAAGCATTTCGCGAGCAAGGACGATCTGTTGGTAGAGTCGTTGCACGACGGCTTCGCGGAGATCGTGGGCATCCTCGCTCGCGCGGCCGAACAGGCGCGGCCAGGCCAGGCGTGGAAGGCAATTGTGAAAACCTATTTGCGCCCCGAAATGTGCGATTATCCCGAGCGCGGCTGTCCGCTGCCGGCCCTCGCGCCCGAATTAGCGCGGGCAGATCCGGCGATGAGGGCTAAGTTTGTCGGGGAACTTGTGAAGTACAGAGACCGCATGCTGCCGTTTATGCCTGGCCGGCGCGCCGCGGACAAAGAGCGGGCCTTCTTTGCCATCTTTTCAACCATGATTGGGGCAACGGCCCTCAGCCGCATCCTTCCTGCTCAGACGCGAGCCCGAGTGCTTGCGAGCGCTCGCGATTTTCTTTTGCGCAGCTTTTGACCAATGGTCAGCTGACTGTCGCACAGCCAGACTCCCTCCAGTCAGTGCCTTCCCGCTGCCCTATGAGCAGCTTGCGGCCTAATTCCAAGCAAAGGAAGGCTAGGGAACCATGATAAATAGGGGCGGACACATAGACCCCGGGTCTCCCAAACTACCCGGCCGGCACTGGTCGCCTGACTGCAGTTTCTTGGCTGAACAAACAGACCCATTTAGTTCCTCGCTTTGTCCATACAGAGGACACGTAGGCCTGAGCTGCAAATTCCTTGCCGTGAGAAACTCCCTTTTCGGTGATCTTGTACGTTATGAGGCCCGTGCTTGCCGAGACGGGTACGAATCTCACGTCTTCCATGGAGTATTCCGTGAGTGTGAATCCGGCAACGTTCTTGAGCACCTGTGCTTTAGTCGCCGGACCTTGTGCATCCACCATCACTGCCTCATCGGCAGTGAGATTTCCAAATCGTTCAAGGTCACCGGTCTTTAGCGCGTCCAACCCCTCACGTTCTTTGGAGACAATTTGCTGCTCTATCGAGCCCTCTTTGGTGCTAGCATCATGAGACTCGAGTGAGTGGGCCGCGGCAACAGGGGTACTGGGCCGTTCGCCCAAGAGAACGCTGGATATGGTAATCACCGCCACGGTGATCAACGCTGAAGGTGTCCTCATAAAGTTTCCTCCCGAAATGCGTGAACGGACTCTACCGAGATGTGCTCTCGGCAGTCTTGGAAAAATGCGACATCGAGCGGGACTGCATAAATCGTCGCGACAAATCGATTTCTTGCTTCATAAGGGCGGTAGGAGTTCTTCCGGAGAACTCGCGAAAGTCTCGAATCAGATGTGCCTGATCGTAGTAACCACAGTCGACCGCAGCGCCCACCCAGGTTGTGGCAGGGCCTTCCAAGGCTCGAAAAACCTCCTGAAATCTCTGCATGCGGCCGAAAAGTTTGGGCGAGATGCCAACCGTGTCCTTAAAGCGGCGCTGTAGCTGGCGCGTGCTCCAACCGATACGATCGGCTACACCTTTCATGTTCATCAGCCCACGAGTGCGCTCGATTTCTCTTACGGCGTAGGAGATTGGGTCATCGTCAGCCCGGGCTGGTCCAGCGAATGCATGGAGAATGCGATCGAGCGCGGCGGCCGCTTGTGTCGGAAAAGAAAGGTCCCGGACCCGCTCCAACTGCCGAAACAATCGGCGCGAGAGGTCTCCGAGGGCGATCGCGGAATCGGTCAGCTCAGAAATAGGAAAGCGCAATAGCTGAGTCGCTCCGTGCGGACGAAACTGGATGCCCAGCATGCTGGCCGGACCGGAAGGCCGAAGCAAAAGCGGGCCCGTAATTTGCCCAACGAAAAAGGCCTCCGGCTGAGACCTCCAGGTTCTGTTCGTATGGCTCTCAAATGGGTTGGCGAAATTTAGAATTATTCCAGCGCGCCCGTCCGGAACGATCCTCTGGACACAGCTTGCAGGCGACCTGTCTTCCAGAATCCAGTAGAACTCAACGTATCTTCCGACCGCAGCGCTTGGTCTCTCCCGGCGATAAATCATCGTTGACGCCCTTGTTGTTAAATTCTACTCTGGACAGCGGTTGCCCAGAGACACCAGTTCTTTGAGTTCGCTTTCGTTGCGGCCCGTGCGGCGATTGCGTTGGGAGATTTTCTAGCTGGCTTAATGAAGGACAGCCGAATTGGCGGGATCGTAGGTGGAAGCTTTACGATCGGCGGCTGGTTTCCATGGAGCGCCCTCTTGAGATCTTTTGGTACAACTGATGGCCGATTTCGCGCTGAGGCTCGCCTTTCTGCTTGTCGCCATGCCGGTACGCATCAGGTATCTGAGCGCCAAGGAACCCGATGCATGGAGAGGGCACTGGCCGGTTGTGTCGCCACGAGTTGAGCGGGCGACCGGAGAGGCCCAACCGCGGGCCCTCGATCGCAAGTTGACGGAGTATGGTTTCTTTGCAAGTGTCCGTTGTGGATGCAGGTTACGGGCAAAGACAAAGGAAGAACCCCAAAAATCAGCGATGGTCCATCAGTTCGTATTACCAGGAGGCGCGCCCATCTCTTAGAATGCCAGAGGAATGACACTGGTTCCCAAAACCGCACAACTGGTCACAACCTCCTCGGCTCCAACCAGCTCCCGCATCGACTTCCCCAAAGGATTTTTTTGGGGAGTGTCGACGGCGGCACACCAGGTGGAGGGCGGCAATGTGAACAACCAGTGGTCGCTCTGGGAAGCTGCGGGGAAGATCAAGTCAGGAGAGGCTTGTGGGGTTGCTTGTGATTGGTGGAACAGTGCGGAGCCGGATTTTGACCTAGCTCGAGAAATGGGGTTGAACGCTCTTCGATTATCGGTGGAGTGGAGCCGAATTGAGCCGCAACCGGGACAGTGGAATTTGGCGGCGCTGCGCCGCTATCGAGAGATGCTCGCAGGCCTCCTGCACCGCGGCCTCCAGCCTTTTGTTTCTCTGCACCACTTCACGCATCCACAATGGTTCGAACAGCAGGGCGCATTTCTTGAGGAGACTGCGGCGGAGCGTTTTGAGGGCTTTGCCCGTCGAGTAGTTGCCGAGCTAGGCGATTTGTGTCAACACTGGGTTACCTTCAATGAACCGAATGTGTTCGCGGCCCTGGGGTACGTTCTTGGGGAATTCCCGCCCGGACGAAAAGGTCAAATAAGGACCGCGCTCCGGGTGCTGAACGCGATGGCGCTCTGCCATGCTCGGGCTTATCACGCAATCCATGACATTCAGCCTGAGGCACAGGTCGGCTGGGCTCACCACTACGTGGTTTTCCAGCCTGCGAATCCTGCTTTTCCTCTCGACCGATGGAGCGCCAGCCTTCTCAGCCATCTTTTCAATGAAATTCTTCTGACAATTATTGAGCGGGGACGCCCCACCTTACCTCTCAACCCGATGAAAGGAAGGCTCGCTGGGGTTTGCGATTTTGTCGGGTTAAATGTGTACAGCCGATTTCATGTGGCCTTCAGCATGAAGCATCCCTCCCAACTCTTCAGCAAGGTGTACGTGCCCGAGCATGTTCCGCAGGGCGACAGCGGGGTGGAAAAGCCCTACGGGGAAGCCTACCCGGCGGCGATCACAGCCGCCGTAAAGCGTGCGGCACGGATCGGCAAGCCGATCTACATTCTGGAAAATGGGGTGCCCGATGCCGAGGATCGCATCCGACCATGGCTAATCGTCAATGCGGTGCACGAACTCTATCGATTGATCGAGCAAGGGCATGATATTCGCGGTTATTTCCACTGGACTCTTACGGATAATTTCGAGTGGAGCGAGGGCTGGCATTTGAAATTTGGACTCGTGGCGCTGGATACCTCCACACAGCGGCGGACGATGCGTAACAGCGGCCGCTTGTATGGTGCAATCGCGCGTGCGAACGGACTCACACCCGAGATTGCCCACTCATTCTATTCCCAAACCGAACCAGGCCGGTTGATCTTACCGCGATCGAGAAATCTCACGCTTTGAGTGAGAGCTTCCTGTCGTTCGGTATCCCCTTGCTCCGCCTACGAATGAAGAAACACTGGCCGATTACCAAAGCTCAATTGATGGGGCCATAAGAGTTTCTCCCCAGCGCTCGTATGGAGTCGGAGCCACACCTGCGAGAATGCCACGACATGGTTGGCATGGACTTATTCTGCCCCCCGCCGAGCCAGTTCCCAGCTCACTACGAAATCGCAGAAGCAATTGTCTTCTTGGCCACAGAGCGCTCCAGTTTTATTTTTGGCGCGAAGCTCGACGTAGATGGGGGGCGCACCGCGATCTGAACTGAAATTGCCAAATCTGACCCTACGATGATGTTCTCAGTTCCAAGCCACAGAAGGGGGGAACGCGATAGCACCTCTTCAGCAACGACTAGACGAGTTCAAGAAGTCATTTGAGTCCGGGGGCTCTTCCCGATAGCGCGCCGCACGAAGCAATCGAAACCATGCATCGCGCTACAGCCGAGCTCAAGGCTACCGGCATAAAAAAGCGAGCGTTGAAAATCTGGAATCCTCTCTCGCGTAGGTTCCCAGGCCACCGTGCAGCTGCGCCCAGCTCACGACTTGTGCCGGGCGCAACGGAGGGACGACGAGGTTCTCGCCGTTCGTGACGCCGATCTTGAATAGACTCGTCTCCGGGTGCACTCCTCGCTTGGCAGTGCCCTATTTCCACCACCTGTTGGAACCGCCGAGCGTGACGCGCACACCACTACGGATTGCGAATGGCAGGGCAGGAAAGCCGAAGGCGGCGGCGTAGTGCTGGCTAAACAGGTTCTCGATACTCGTATAGAGAGTCACATAGGGTTTCAGGGCATAGGCTGCACTCAGATCGAACTTCTGATACGCGAAGGCGAGGTTCCGGTTTGGCAGGAGCATGGTATTGCCGAAGTTCCCGTCGAACAGAAATGTGCTATCGTCCCGCCGTCCCACTAGATAGCCGGTAAATGCACCGGTGTATTTCTTATGGTTATAGAACAACGCAAGACTTCCAGAGTGCGGCGCTATCCGAAATGGACGTGCGCCCTCAAGCGGGGAGAATGCCCCGATGGGAATCGTCGGGAATAGGGGGTTCAAGGAAGGATTTCCAAAGGCTTTCGTGACGAGTCCATCCGTGTAGGTGTACTCGCCCTGAAACAGCAGTCCGTGTCCTAGATCGATCTTGTACTCGGCCTCCACTCCCTTTGTCCGTTGTGATGTTGCGTTCACGTATGCTCCGCCGATAGTCGTACTGTCCGCTACCGCTGGCGGAACTCCGATCGAAATCAGCTCCCCGATACTTAAGAAAGAAATCAAGTCGTAGAAATTGTCGTAGTAAAACGTGACGCCCAGGATGGAGCGGCGGTTGAATAGTCTCTGGTCGACGCCAAAATCAAACGTCCGGCTGCGCTCCGGCCCGATAGGTTGAACGCGGTATTGCGCGATCTGTGCAGGTGTCAGGAGAGTGATAAGCGCAGAGGCCTGTTCCAATGTGCTCGCCTCCTCGATGCCCTGGCCAAAGTTAAATTTAAGCTTTGTCTCTCCGAACACACCGGCGTTTGTCGGGCGCCGCAGATAATACGCCATGGAGACGCGTGGTGTCGCTGCGAAGCCAAAAAACGAATTATGCTCGAAGCCTCCGCCGAAGGTTGCAAACAACCGGTGCCCGACACTGCCGTGTCCCTCAAGAAACGTGCTGTAGTTGTTTCTGGTAAATCCTTCCCCATCTTCATGCTCATAACGAAATCCGAACACTCCCATCCAATCGCCGAAAAAATTGTAGTCGGACTGGGCAAATACCGAGCGTCTTGCTTCATAGTCGGGGTAAACCATCGGGTAGGTTCCGCCGTAGTCGAGGATGCCCTGGCCGGTCACGCTGTAGCCGTTAGCGCCACGAATGGTGACCCGATTCCCGAGGTAATTCCCTGCAAACGGTTCACCAACTGGGCTTTGATCGGTATAGACTTGGTCGAACTGCGCGAAAGAAAACTGGACGGAGTTATGCCAACGCTCGGTCGTTTGATTCTGGGCTGCAACTCCAACATAGGTATTCCGGTTCGTTTGCCAGGCGTCATCCGGGATCTCATAGAAATCCAATGCGTTGGGCGTTCCCAGGCCCGTCGCAATGTGGCGGACGGTCGCTCGTATCGTGGTTGTCGCATTCAACTGGTAGCCGGAGTTGGCGCTCACCGTTGCATTGTGAAAATAGTCGTTCGGAAGGCTCCCTTGTGTATCAAAGCGGGAGAATTCGGAGAAATAGTCAAAACCATGTCGGGCGCCGGAGAGCGAAACAGCTTGGCGCAAAGTCCCAAAGTTCCCGCCGTCCCCGGAGTAGGTCAGCTCTGGAGTGGCCGTTTCCCCGCGCTCCGAAGTGATATTCACAACGCCGCTGAGTGCATCGCTGCCATACAGAACACTATTTGAGCCCCGCAGGATTTCGAGGTTTCCCACACCGCTGTTCGAGAGCTGTGCGAAATCGAAATCCCCCCCAATGTCGTTTACAGGGATGCCGTCCACCAGAATCTTGTTGAAGTTGGAATTCCCGCCACGGATGAATAAGGAAGTCGTACCACCGCGTTGGCTCGTCTGCACAATCTGCGCGCCCGGCACCAGACGAAGATTTTCGAGAACGTCTAGTTTGTTGAGGGTTTGAATCTGCTCGTCGTCGATCACCGCGATGGAGGCGCCGACCTGCGTATCAGGAATCGCGGTCCCGGTTGCGGAAACGACCACCTCCTGTATCAAGGGGCCAATCGAAAGCGTAACCGGAGGAAGATTCGTGGTTCTACCTCCGGCAACCAATACCGATGGCACGGTCTGCGGGGCGAACCCCGGCGCTTCGACCCGAATGTCGTACCGTCCCCCGTCTGGCACAGCCAACTGAAATGTGCCCTCTGCATCCGAATCGCCGTGGGCCACTTCCTTACCGTCGTGAAGGATAACGATTGTCGCATTGGGTACGACGTTGCCGATCGGGTCGGTAACTCTGCCGTGCAGAATGCTCTTGGATTGTGCTCTGGTTGTTCGGATGAGCGAGAAAAGCAGCGCAACACACACGAGAAAACGAACAGCCCTCACCACACCTACGTACATCTTGTCCTCCTTCGCCCTAGAAAGAGCGGACATAAGCTTGGTGGAACCGGTCTCCTGACTTGCGAGGTGCTGCGGTGCGGCCGCGCCTTCCCACCTCTTTCGGAAGCAGTGGCACAAAGCGACTCGCGAAATCCTCGCTTACAGTTGCTGGGCAGTGGCGGCTTCTCACCGCGCTTCCCGAGCATTCCACCCGCATTCACTTCATTGGTGATGCTATCGGTCCAACGGTTACTCCATTTGAAACGACATAGCCTCATCGTACGAGGCCACGTTCCGATGCGTAATGATTAAGACTCCGACGTCAACCGAGCATCTGCGCCGCTGCTTGAGCAAATCCTGGCCTACAGCACAAAAACTCCAGTCGATTCACGGACTCCAGCAAACGTCACCGACCTCCCTGCGAGGTCGATTCGAATCGGGGTGAACCTTGTCGGTCTCCTGGCTTGCGGTTCATCGGAGCGAAACTGCCTTCCCAGCGGTCAGACGCCAGTGACTTGCCTGTTTCACTCCTCGCCGCTTACAGTGGCGGGGCCGCGCCGGATTTGCACCGGCTTCCCTTGCAACACAAGGTCTCCAGTTTTATACGGCAGTTGTGAGAAATCCGTCAAGGACGAAGGACGGCGCTGCTCTAAGAATTTGATCAGAACCGTATGCGGGCGTGGTCTACGATACCGGCCACGTCTCGCATAGAAGTGAGTTGCCAAAGTACACGCGTTAAAGCATTGCGATCGTCACCGAGGGCAGCAATCCAGCACGAATCGCCGAGGGACGATTTTTGGCGCGTGGGTTGTGGCGCGGGTGTTCCGATTCGCATCACTACATCAGCGGGGTCACGACCAGAAGTCGCTCTAGCCAACCGATATACATCCCAGCGTTCTTGATCTGCTCCCGGCGCCTCCCCAGGCTTTTTCCGAAATAACCTGCGCCTGCGATTGCCAACTGACACAGTTCTGAAAGCGACGCAATAGCCGCACGGTTCCGGATTCAACTTTTAGGTGTATGCTCTTGGATATCATGCGCGTACAACTGTGGAAGTTTTTCGCGTTCGTGATTCTCGTCTCCACGGCCGTCGCTCTCTACGCCCAACAGTCCACCGCCAAACCGGAAGACACCGAAGTCTGGCAGCCGGAGCCGAAGGTGGTAACGCCAGGCGCTACCTGCGGAGCACTTCCTCCCTCTGACGCAATCGTCTTGTTCGACGGCAAGAATCTGGACGAGTGGGTGTCGGCGCAGGACCGCTCTGCCCCGGCGAAATGGATCGTCGCCAACAATGTGGTCACAGTAGATAAAGCCGCTGGCAATATTGAGACCAAACGCACCTTCAGGAACTATCAGTTCCATGTCGAGTGGAGAATTCCGGACAACATTACCGGCTCAGGCCAGCTGCGGGGCAACAGTGGATTGTTCCTGGCCTCGACCGGCCCCGAAGACGCTGGGTATGAGTTGCAGGTCCTCGACTCCTACAACAACAAGACCTACGTCAATGGCATGGCCGGCAGCCTTTACAAGCAGAGCATTCCGCTGGCGAACCCGATGCGCAAGCCCGGCGAGTGGCAAGCCTACGACGTGGTGTGGACCGCTCCCGTGTTCACTGCCGACGGCTCACTCAAGAGTCCTGCTTACGCTACGGTCTTCCTAAACGGCGTGCTGGTCGACAATCACTTCGAGTTGAAGGGCGAAACCCGCTACATCGGCCCGCCCTTCTACAAGAAGTTCGATCGCGCACCCATCAAGCTGCAGGCCCATGACGATCCGAGTCCGCCCATTAGCTTTCGGAACATTTGGGTGAGGGAACTGGATTAGTGCTCAGGCTGCAGCAATGCCGCCATACAACGGGTTGCTCAAAGCTGAGCGTGTTTTGCCTATGGCCGTCGTGTGTCCTGTGCCGATAAAGAGCCGGGGGTTGTCGATTATTGTGAGGCGTAGTTCGCCGCTCTTGCTCTGGCCAAGAAGAGATGGGGTTCGGCTACAGAATCCGCTCTTCATTTAAGATGCTCCCTTCGACCTGCGTTGTTGATCCTCCCTCTGGCCTTCGATGCGAAGATTTCCTCTAAAAATCCTGAACAAAACCAGTACGATAGGAATGTATTTTGTAGACCTTTACTCCAATGCCGCCGATCATTTCGACCAACGGCGTTTTTGCGCCACCTGCTTCGTCAACGGTCTCTGCAGAGACGCCTTTACTCATCGAAGAAAAAGTGATTGAGCTTTTTGAGGAATTCCGCAATCCACTTCTCCGCTACGCCTTGTCGCTGGGTCTGTCGATTCATGACGCCGAAGAGGTAATCCAGGAAGTGTTCGTCGCTCTATTTCGGCATCTTCATTTGGGTCGCTCCCGGAGGAGCCTTCGCGGCTGGCTGTTCCGTGTCACACACAATCTCGCACTGAAACAGCGCCATGCGGACCAAAGGGTGCGAGAACGAATGAATCCAGAGGAGGCCATCGCGGACCGGCCCGACCCATCAGCGAATCCCGAAGAACAGCTGTCGTCGGCACAAACGTGGAATCGTTTGCTGGCTGTAGTTCAAGCTCTCCCGGAGAGCGATAGATGTTGTTTGTGGCTGCGAGCCGACGGCCTTTGCTATCGCGAGATAGCTGCCGTACTCGGACTTTCCTTGGGCGCCGTATCAATCTCGCTAACGCGCTCACTGGCACGTTTGATCCGTGCGAACGGGAGATGAGGACGATGATGAATGAACGTAGGCCGTGGTCGAAGGCGCACGTGACGGACGAGATTTGACACCGGGACGACCGATCCCGTCCTTTCTCCTGTCACGCGATAAAATGTGTGCCTCGTGGTTTCTCATGATACGCGCGAAGTGTGCCTGGCTTGCGAGTCAAGAGCAAAGGTCGTTTGTGGGCTAAGCCCCGAAAAAATGCGCTTCTGCATTTGAAGAAACGGTTCGTGAAGCCTTTTCGTGCATCATAGTTTTGATTGCGCAAAAGCGGGTCTTGTAGACCAGTAAAACCATTTCAGGATGGCAGTTGCCTTTGCAATCGCCCGGTTCTATGTTTGACTGGTAACGCGCATTCAGAGCTGAGGGTTTCGCGATGCAAATGGACTCCACACATTTCCCAGCCACTCCAATCGCTTTGAAAATGGGGGTTGCGATTGGCATCGGAATGCTCGTGGGAATGGAGCGCGAATGGTCCAACAAAGACGTCGGTGTGCGGAGTTTTGCCATTGTTGCGCTATTGGGGATGCTGGCGTCGGTAATCAGCACCAGCGTCGCAATAGCTTCCCTGGTTGGCGTGCTGCTCCTAATTGCAGCCATGAACACACGCAGTCTCCTCGATGATCGTTCTCTGGAGATCACCACGTCCGCGGCACTCCTTGTGAATTACCTGCTTGGCATCTTGGTAGGCCTAGGCCACATCTTCACTCCGGTCGCCGGAGCCATCGTGATGACCATGCTTCTGGCTTGGAAAACGGAGTTGAGCCGCTTTGCCGGAGGCCTGCAACCTTCAGAAATTAGAAGCGCCGTGCTCCTCGGCCTGATCGGATTCGTGATTTACCCGGTGCTGCCCAAACGCTATATCGATCCCTGGCAGTTGTTCAATGCAAGCGATGCCTGGATCAGTGTCATAGCAATCGCTGGGATTGGATTTGTGAATTATGTGTTGCTGCGGATTTACAGCACTCGCGGCCTGTATCTGAGTGCGCTCTTCGGTGGACTGGTCAATAGCAGCGCCACCGTCGCCGAGATAGCCGGTCGCGCGGTAGAAACAGGCATGATCGCCCGCACCACGACCCTTTGCCTCCTGACAACGATTGCCATGTTCGCACGGAACCTTATTCTTGCCACCCTTTTTTCTCCCCAGTCACTCAGTGCCACGCTGGTACCACTTTTGGCGATGACTCTCGTTGCGGGATTGTGGATGTGGCGTGATCACGTGATCGAACAGACCATCCCAGGAACCATAACACTCGCATCTCCGATCTCGCTGACAAAAGTTCTGCGGTTTGGGATGCTCTTCATTGCCATTCAAATCGCGGGTACTCTGCTCACCAGACGATTCGGGAGTTATGGCATGCTCGCGACCGGTGTATTCGGAGGACTCATTAGCAGCGCCAGTACAACTGCGGCAGGAGCCACAATGGCAATGCACGGAGGAATCAGCGCAGCTCTGGCGGGGAGCACAACGGTTCTTGCTTCATTATCGAGCGCTGCTGTGAACCTTCCGATTGTGTGGCGGGCAACCAAGAACAAGGCAGTGGTAAAAAGGTTGAGCGTCGAAGTCTTTACGGTGGTTGCGGTGGGCATAGTTGCGGTGGGAATCGATCGTGTTTCCCAATTCTCAGAGCTGCTCTTGAGAAAATGACAAATCGGGTGGCGCCACGACCTCGTTGACCCATGTGCTCGGCTTGCACAAGGTCCGGAAGATTCCGAAAGGACCGTTCTTATGAAGGCTCTTTTTGCTTCCCTGATTATTTCGGTTTGTAGCACGGCAGCGGCTCAGCAGTTTTCTTCTGTCCCTGGGCAGGGTCGCTCGATGGTCGTCACGAAACTTGGAATTGTGGCGGCTCCGCAATTTCTTGCTTCCCAAGCAGGCGCACACATTTTGGAAGAAGGTGGAAACGCGGTTGACGCAGCAATTGCCGCGAACGCCGTCATGGGCGTGGTGCAGCCTTATGTGAACGGCATGGGCGGGGACTTGTTCGTGATCTGCTACGAAGCGAAGACGGGAAAGCTGTACGGGCTGAATTCGAGTGGCTGGACTCCGAAAGGGCTCACCATCGAATATCTGAAGGCGCACGGCAGTGATCATATGAATCCGATTGGCGTAGAAACGGTCGACGTTCCCGGTGTCGTCGCGGGGTGGGATGCGATGGAGGGCCGGTTCGGCACGTTGCCTTTCGCTGAGATTCTGGCGCCGGCGATTTACTACGCGCAGAACGGATTCCCGCTTGCGGAAAGAAATGCGCGCTATTGGGTTGCCAAGAGTCTGATCCAGCAGCCGGGCTACAAAGAGACATATCTTCCGAACGGTGTTGCGCCGAACGTGGGCGATGAGTTCAAGAATCCAGCGCTGGCGAATTCGCTTCGGCAAGTGGCCGAGCATGGTAGGGACGCGTTCTACAACGGGCCAATGACCGAAACGATGGTGAATTTTCTGCGGGCGCAAGGCGGTACGCACACGCTCGAAGATTTTCGGGAGTTTCAACCGGAATGGGTGGATCCGATCTCCACGACATATCGCGGGTGGACTGTGTACGAACTTCCGCCGAACGGGCAGGGGATTGCTGCTTTGGCGATGTTGAACATCATGGAGCAGTTTCCCGTCGGACAGTACGCGCACAACTCCGCAGATGGACTGCACGTCATGATCGAGGCGAAAAAGTTAGCATACGCGGATATGTACAAATATGTCGGCGATCCGCGATTCACTCCAGTCCCCGTCAAGGCGATGCTCTCGAAGGACTTGGCGACGAAGCGGGCATCGCTGATCAAGATGGATAAAGCTGCCTGCGAGGTGGTTCCTTCCGATATCGAGAAGATGCTCGACGACCACGGCAATTCAACCATCTACCTTTCGGCAATTGATAAGGACGGAAACATCGTGTCACTGATCCAGAGCAATTTTGCAGGCTACGGCACAGGGATGGTCGCTCCCGGGCTGGGTTTTTCTTTTCACAATCGCGGCGCGGGATTTCAGTTGACGCCAGGGCTGCCGAATTCGCTGGCCGGGCACAAGCGGCCACTGCATACGATCATCCCGGCATTCATGGAGAAGGATGACATTCACATTGGGTTTGGAATTATGGGCGGCTGGAATCAGGCGCAGGCGCATGCGCAGTTTGTGGCGAACGTTGTGGATTACGGGATGAACGTGCAGGCAGCGCTTGAGCAGCCTAGGTTCACGAAGGGAACTTTTGAGGGCTGCGATGTCCAAATGGAAAGCACGATTCCGACCGCGGCAAGGGAGGAGTTGGCGAAACGCGGTCATCAGATCGAGTTGCTTGAGCCGTTCTCATTCACGGTGGGGCAAGGGGAAGCGGTGGTTAGGGATGCAAAGCGGAATGTGAATTTCGCGGGGGCCGACCCACGTTCCGATGGCGAGGCGATTCCACAAGAGCCCAGCACAAAGTGACTTAATGGGATGCAATACGGTTTGGGAAGCTCAAGGCGCGAGTGTGTCCTGCGGATCGCCGCTCGCCATTCGCGCTGCCCAAAAACTGCGAGCGGAGAACCAACCGCTTCGCCATCGCGCGGCATGGTGCCTGCGCTGCGTTGCCGACGCAATCTCGACGTCGATGGGCCGCGCGCCACAGAAGCCGCCGCTATGCTGCATTCTTCAAAGCGGCAGTCTCTTCAGGACTTGTCGTAGCGTGTCGCAATCCGCCGACACTGTAAGAACCGTTCGACTAAGGATCGGCTCGCCTGAATGATGGATTGTGAACGCCTCGACCCGTTGCCAAATTTAACATAGCCGGCAATCCTATCTTGCCCTGTACCCGAATAGTTTCTTACATTCGTCACGTAGAAAACCGCCGATCACGGGTATAGAGTGATTGCCCCTCTCAAAGACAAGTCGGCAGGAAATGAGGCAGGCTCGCCACTTGTATTCTTCCGTCCCGCGCTTTCGGCCATAAGCGGCGATGTCTTCCTGCGAGACTCCGTATACGACTGCACCGATTCTCGCCCACACGCAGGCACCCGCACACATGGCGCAGGGTTCGTGCGTGGTGTAGAGCACGAACTCGGTCAGGTAGCGGCCATAACCGCTCGATACGTATTTGAGCGTTTCTAACTCCACATGCTTGATGCTTGACCCTGAGGTTTTTACCCTATTCCCCGCGCTGGCAATGACTACTTCGCGCCCGTCGGCTACGCGGGTGACGACGGCGCCGATAGGATAATCCCCTCGATCACGGGCACGCTTGGCCTCAGCGATTGCCAACTGCATAAACTTCTTCTTTGGTTTGTAGGAAGCAGCGATCATACAGGAATCATATCGCAGCGTGAGGATGGTTGAGATGGCGGCGCCTTTGTAGGGTCAGTCGACGCAAGCTTGCGCGGTTTCTTCGCCCAATTGGGGCGGGCGATATACTCGGAAGTTCATCCCTGCCTTGCCGGATCGCTGCTTGGAGTGAGCCAAGCGCATGCAATGATTGAAGTAGATTTTTCATGGTACGAGCGGTCTTGTGAGCTGTGAAAACCTTAACTTTCCCTGGACGGATGGGGTTGCGGAAGGGGTCCTGGTGGTCCTGAGAAGAGCAAGAGGAAACGCCCTCCTCCACCTGCCCAGCGCTCCCGAGTCGGCTACAGTTCACCGAGCCGACCACGGGCAAGCCTAACGTTCCGCGTCGCAGAGAACGCTTGGGTCAACACCTACAAAGCTCGTGCTATAAGGGATCAATGCGGTTACAAGATTACGCACCCCGCCCCGCGCACCTCAAATGGCTCCTCGATTCTGACCCAGCGATCCGTTGGCAGGTCATGCGACACCTCACCGGCGAAGCCCCCAACTTAATTGCAGCCGAGCGTTCTCGCGTCGCAACTGAAGGCTGGGGAGCCCAACTTCTTGCCCTCCAATCTCCCTCTGGCAAATGGGGCGGGAGGAAGGAGGACCGAGGCTTGCTTATTACCTTCTACAGTCTCGTTGTCTTGATGGACCTCGGTCTCGACCCTGCTAGCAAGCAGGCCCGAAAAATGATTGACCGTGTCGATAAGCGGCTCGTGTTTAAGGGGCACGATAACCGGCCTTTCTTGCACGGCGAAACAGAGCCCTGCATTAACGGCAGAATCCTCGCCCTCGGCGCGTATTTCAAAAAGCCGAATGATGCGCTGGCCAATCGACTCCTGGGCGAGCAGCTCGGAGATGGCGGCTGGAACTGCGCAGCCCCCCCAAGCCATCGTTCTTCGTTCCATACCACTATCTGCGTTCTCGAAGGACTGCTGGCGTACGAACGTGCAGGGCGCAAATCGGCGGCGGTCACCGAGGCCCGCAAGAGGGGCGAAGAGTATCTGGTCGAGCGCCGCATGTTCCGCTCGCTTCGAACTGGCGAAGTCATCGACAAAAGATGGCTCCGCTTCTCATTCCCGACGTTTTGGCACTACGACGTCTTGCGCGGACTTGATTATCTGCGAAATGCAGGTCTCAAACCCGACACCCGCCTGCGTGAGGCCATCGAAGCCGTGAACAACCGCCGCCACCAGAACGGCCGCTGGCCTCTCAACTTCCTTCATCCTGAACGTATTCCGTTGCAGATGGAAACCGAAGTCGGCAGTGCAAGCCGCTGGAACACACTGCGCGCTCTCCGAGTCCTGCGTTGGTACAACGACTCAAGGTCGAAGTTGTGAGGGGTGTTCGCGCAGTGGCTCTGGTACGAAAGTCTAAAATCCCTGTGCCTATCGACCTCCCGGTCCTATTCGTATTCGGGCTGGGACCACTCCAGAATAAGTCGGCCTTCGTCCGCATGGCGGAGCTTCCACTGTACCTCACGCTCTACAACATTTTCATGGTTTGTTGAGGTTTGAAGAACCTTGAGCTATTCGTGGCGAAGTGCTGTCATGGGATCGGCACGCACGACACGGTGCGCGGGAAGGTACGACGCGGCGAGCGCGACGAGAGAGAGAAGCACCGCGACGCCGACGAATGTCCACGCGTCGGTGGCGCTAATGCCAAAGAGGAGGGTGGACATGAGGCGGGTGACCGCCAACGACGCGCCAATGCCGATGCCGACGCCGAGAACTGCCATGCGGGCAGCTTCGCCTAGCACCAAACCAAGAACGTCGCTACGCCGCGCACCAATCGCCATACGGACGGCGATCTCCTGGGTGCGACGCGCAACGGAAAAGGCCACAACCCCGTAGATGCCGACGGCAGCAAGAGCGAGAGCAGCGCCAGCGGAAAGTCCTACGAGAAGTAGCAGAAAACGCCGATCCGCGAGCCAACCGCCAATTTCATCTGCGAAAGTAGAGAATTTAACAGGAATATCGGGAGCGCGATCATGGAAGATTCCCCGCGCGGCGGCAACGATCTCTCCCACTGGGGCGGCGCTGCGCATAACGATGGTGGGGGATGAATTGGGCTTCATTCCCCGCTGACGGTAATCGACGTAAATGATAGGACCCGGGGGAAGATCCAAGCCGCGCGCGCGAATATCACCCACGACGCCCACGACAGTCAGTGGCTTCAGGTTGCCGTCCATATTGCCGAACTCGATCACTTGACCGATGGGGTCCTGATCGGCCCATCGCTGCCGAGCTAACGATTGGCTGATCAATGCGACATGTTGCGAATTCCAATTGTCCTGTTCGCCGAACATGCGCCCGCGGATTAGCCGAATGCCCAGGGTGCGGAAGTACTCCTCGCCGGCCACGCAATAAAGGGCGTGTCCGACCTGGGAAGGATTTTGATGAATCCTACTCCATTCCTCGAAGTTGATGGGCGGCGGTTGACCGTTGAGGATGAGGAAATCTCCTTCGGGGAGATCGTCGCCCGCGGCGACGGGCATCCCACTGGTCAAACCGACACTGTCCACGCCAGGAATTGCGTGAAGCCGGGTCAATATCTCATCCATGAAATGGGCCTGGCCCACGATGGCTGACTGTCCTGCTTGCCATTGCAGGCTGGGAGGGGAAAACTCCAAGGTGATCAAGTTTTGCCGGCTAAAGCCAGGGCTTGTGGCAATGAGCCGCAAAAAGCTACGGCCGAGAAGGCCTGCTCCGATCAACATCACCAGCGTCACGGCAATTTCGCCGATCACCAAAAAGCTGCGCAGCTGCCGGCTAGCGCCCCCACCTGCGTAAGTGCGAGACCTGGCGGTCAACGCTTCCTGGAGATCTTCTCCAGCGGCGCGCCCAGCGGCAAAAACGCCCAGCGAAACCGCAACAACCACAGTTGCGGCTAGAGCGAAGAGCAAGACTGGGGTGTTGATGGCGATGCCTTGCTGCTGGGGCAGGTTCGTCGGAAGAATTGCTGGAAGTACGTGGACCGCCCAACTTGCAATCACAATTCCCAACACGGCAGCAGCGAACGAAAGTACAAAGGACTCGACGAGGAACTGCTGAAGCAGGCGACCGCGGCCTGCTCCGAGCGCCGCACGTACCGCCAGCTCTTTGCGGCGGGCGGACACGCGCGCTATGAGCAGGCCGGCAACATTGGTGCAGGCGACCATGAGCAACAGGCCGACGGCGCCCAGAAGCGTCAGGAGAGGGGTCTGCACGTCTTCGACCATTGCGGCGGCAAGGGGCACGACTGCAGCGTCGTTGAGGTCAACCTGGTCTCCGTACTGATCTCTTATGCGGCGAGCGATCACGCTGAGATTCGCGCGCGCCTGCGCGACGCTAACTCCGTCACGGACGCGGCCGAGACACCGCCAATTGTGGCCTCCCCGGTTGGGTTGTTCCGGCTCAAGCTCGCTCGAAATCCATACGGTGGCGCCAGGCGGAAAATCAAATCCCGCCGGCATCACTCCGATGACAGGATAGACGGCTCGCTCCATCCTTAAGCGGGATTTGGAGAGATCCGCCGCAGCGCCGAGGTAGCGCTGCCAATAGCCATAGCTGACGATGACGGCCGGCGTACCGTGCGGACGCTGCTCGTCCGGTGCAAACAGGCGACCGCGCAAGGGTTCGACGCCGAGAGTCTTAAAAAAACCACTGGAAACGTTCGCGAGGTGAACACGCACGGGCTCGCTGCCACCGGAAACGGATGATAGCCACTCTTCATATTCCGCCAAGCTTGCAAACGTGTTGTTCTGCGCACGGAAATCGTCGAAGTTTGACTGGGCCAAGTTTATGCGGTGGCCGTTGGGAGCCTGTTCCCACACGCGAACGATTTGCCGGGGATTCAGGTAGGGGAGAGGGCGGAGCAGCACCGCGTCTGCAACCGAAAAGATCGAGGTTGACGCGCCGATGCCGAGAGCGAGCGTGAGGATGGCGACGGCGGCGAAGCCCGGTGCTTTCACGAGCCCTCGCGTGCCGTATCGCAGGTCTTGCCAAAGTTTCTCCATGCTCTCTGTCTCCTCGCCGGGTTAGACGTATTCGCGGGCGGTTCGTTCGCCGGGGCAATCGGACGGATCAGGGGCTGAACAGGAAAATATTACATTAATCGCTTGTTTGCCGACTATCTAGGTGTTACCGAACCTCCGTCAATGCCCAACCTTCGAGATTCGACCGCCACTGAATGTGTCGGGGCTGGCCCCGCGCGCCGCACGGGGGGAACCGGACCCACGTAGCGCGCCCGTGGCCGGATGAGCTGATGATCCGCATACTGTTCGATAGCATGGGCAATCCAGCCCACGGTGCGGCCCAAAGCGAATATGGCTATCGGAGCTTCAGAATACAATTGCAGTGCCCGCGCGGCCGTCACCAATCCGAAATCCAAATTGGGATGTTCGCCGGTGAGGTCGTGCGCCGCCTGCACCAATCGCTTCGCCAATTCGACTTCGCTAGGCCTACCATACGTCTGAGCAAGACAGATTAGCTTCTGCGCTCTCGGGTCACCCTTGGGATAGAGCCGGTGCCCAAAGCCTGGTACGTGGCCAAACAAACGGAGCCGCTTGGCAACGATTGGACGGCAGTCACGTGCTCTCACGGCCTGGCGAAAGAGAATTTCAACCTCCTCTGACACTCCGCCATGGCGGCGTCCCCGAAAGGCAGCAAGCGCGCCCATGACTACCTCATACGGGGTTGCTCGTGCGGAGGCAATACACCGAGCCGTGAAAGCCGACACGTTGAGCTCGTGGTCGGCGCACAGAATCAGCGCCGCTCGCAACAGGGGAGCTGATGATTTTCGGGTTGGTATCCAAGCTCGGACCAATGCGGTGTCCAGTGGAGAGGACACGAAAGAGCCGACGACAGCCGAGAAAACGAGACGTAGAATCTTGACGCCGATTCTTGGGACGGCGACTGGTCGCAGATCGTACGCCGATAGATCACGGGCGGCAGCGAATGCCAAGACGAGTTGGCACCGCTCCACAGGTCCTAGAAGAGGAAGCTGCTTGAACAAATTGGCTGGTCTCGGCGGCAGCGGCGCGCACTCGCCAGAGAAGAGCTCCCGGGCGCGCTTTGGGTCTCCGGTCCACAGTAGCGCTGCGACCTCCTCTAGCGTTGCGGTCTCGGCCAGCTCGAGCGCATCCATCCCGCGGTAGAAGAACCGGTCACTCTCAATGAGAGTTAGAGCCGATGGAAGAACCGGACTCCCCCAATGCAGGCCCTTTGCCGCAGCTTTTGCTGGGTTGCATCGAAACTCCTTGCGATCCACCAGGCGGAGCACATCCTCCTTCAAATAACACCTCAAGCGAGGCTTACCAGCGACCGGCTCTGAATGCAGCATTCCCCGGCTTACATAGGAATAGAGTGTGGCGGGGGAAACGCCGAGTGCCGCAGCTGCCTCGCACGCTGTCATGAATCGATCGTTATCTCTCAACTGGTCTCCTGCCTCAATACATTGATTTCACAATCAAGCTTGACAGCATACTGTTGGGACAGGATATTCGCAAAAGGGACAACGAGTATGCGGACCGAAAAGCAAAGCGGCCTTGAAGGCGTGGTAGCAGCGTCAACGCGCCTGAGCCGTGTCGATGGTGAGGCGGGACAGCTGATCTTGGCTGGTTACGCGGTGGAGGAGATTGCACCGCGTGCTCGGTTTGAAGAAATGGTGCATCTGCTCTGGTACGGGCGACTACCGGACGCAGGAGAATTGAAGAAGCTGACTGCGGATCTGTCGTCGCGGCGCGGTCTGCCGGTCCCCACCCTGGCGCTGCTGCGCGAGGCCGCTCAGAACTCCCTCCCGGCGATGGATGCGCTGCGCATGGCGGTGGGGACGCTCCGCTTGGGGCGGCCCGAATCCCCGGAGGAAGATGCCCGCACTCTTATCGCTTCATTCCCCACGATTGTCGGCGCATTCTGGCGCCTGAGGAACAGCCTAGAACCACTCCAACCGCGTAGAGACTTGACCCACGTCGAATACTGCCTTTATCAGATCTTTGGTGGAGAAGTTGGCAAACAGCGGGCCAGGGGACTCGCGACCTATCTAAACACGGTGTGTGACCACGGCCTTAACGCTTCGACCTTTGCCGCGCGGGTGATCGTTTCAACGCATTCGGACTTGATCTCGGCAGTCACCGGAGCAATCGGTGCTCTCAAAGGCCCCTTGCACGGAGGAGCACCCGGACCGGCGCTCGATATGGTTTTCGAGATTGGAACGCCGGAGCGTGCGGAAGAGGTGATTCTCTCAAAGCTGGCGCGTGGTGAGCGGCTGATGGGTTTCGGCCATCGTATTTATCGCGCCCGAGATCCCCGGGCGGACGTATTGGCCGCGGAGGCGGAGCGATTCTATGCGACCGCGGGCGACCGGGACCTTTACGCGCTGGCACGAGGCGTAGAAAGAGTTGCGCTTCGAGTTCTTGCCGAAAGAAAGCCGGGGCGCCGTCTCGACACAAATGTGGAGTTCTATACCGCCTTGCTCCTGCATGGTCTGGGCATACCCAAAGAGCTCTTCACTTCGACATTTGCCATTGCTCGTGTCGCCGGGTGGACGGCACATTGTCTTGAGCAGCTTCGAGACGGTCGGCTGATTCGCCCGGAATCCGAATATATCGGGCCGGTGGGCTTGAGATTCGAATCCTCCGCTGCCGGACCGAACTGACTGCCCCCAGGGCGGCAGCGCGCCTAACAGTTGGTCCAAACGGGGATCGATGAACAGGATGGCCACTTTCGAAAAGCATGCAGACCATCGATTCCCTTCGGTCGGCGACTTACCGGAACTTGGAATGTACTGCAAAAAACGTTTTGATTTGACCAGAAGTTTTCTAGGCCGAAATACCCTGTTAAGAAACTACTTCCGCGTCATCCGCAGCTCAATGATCATTCGCTCCTCGCCTTTGTCATCGATAAGGAAATGGCGATGGAGGAGAAGGCGGCCGTCTTCCTCAAGGTGCGCGCGCGCTACGGTCTTGCGCCCGGGATGTTCGGAATCGAGGGGCGTAGACCACAGGACGATATTCTTGCCGTCGAACGTGCCGTCACTCTGGCGAATCGACATCGTCGTCTGCCGCGAGTCGTACCACACGGTGGTGAAACGATTGGTTTTGGAATCGAAACCGGAGATACCTGTGCCGGTACTCTTGGTTCCGTCAGGATTGAAAAAGATAAAATCCGACTGCAGAAACTTGCCGTCCTGGATCATGTATTGCGCGCACGTGCCTTTGGTCATGATCGGCTTCCCGTTGATCGGGAAAAACGTCTTAACCACGTCCCAATCGCCCGCAAACTGCGCGAGTAGCTTCTGACCGGCGCCCGGCGTGGTGGGAGGCTCGTATTGATTGTGGGTTTGCTGCGCGACGGCGGCAGTGGCAATGAGCAACGTTGCGGTAATCCATTTCCTCATGGCACGCGATGATATGCGAAAATCGCAAGCATCGCACGCTTCTGGGTTAGCAAGCCAAATTTTATAATCGGTAAGGTCGAAAATCTTGGCGAGCTTCGCTAGGGAGACTCTGATTAAGTGCTCCCTTTCCACAGTGAGTATAGGTAAAGTCGTGCCAGCATGAACTTGTTCTACCAACAAAGGACACTGGCGATGATGACAGGATTCGAGCGGTACACGA
>Ga0187783_10000855_pt1 | contig 22419 bp, 19 predicted proteins | sample 1015_SJ02_MP02_2_FD_132471 | JGI IMG/M metagenome (GOLD analysis project Ga0187783, IMG submission 132471) | Tropical peat soil microbial communities from peatlands in Department of Meta, Colombia - 1015_SJ02_MP02_20_MG | ecosystem: Environmental > Terrestrial > Soil > Wetlands > Peat | place...
CTGCGGGGCGGTCGCCCCGATGCGCACCGTCCAGGCGCGTACTTCCTTCGGTCCGGCGGTGAAGAAGGTCTGCAGCCCGAGCAGCCGGTAGGCCGCACGGATCACGCGGTTCAGTCCGGGCTCTTTGAGCCCGAGCTCCGCCAGGAATCCGGCACGCTCGGACTCATCGAGCTGGGCAATCTCCGCTTCGATGGCTGCACATACCGCAACCACGGCCGTGTGCTCCGCGGCGGCGTGTGCCTCGAGCGCGGCGAGCAGCGGGTTGTTATCAAAGCCGTTCTCCGCGACGTTAGCGACATACATCACCGGCTTCGCCGTGAGCAGCTGCAGTTCCCGCAGGTCGCGCTGCTCCTCCTCGCTGAGTGATAGCGCACGCACGGGCTTTGCGGCATCGAGCTGCAGCCTGACGCGCTCGAAGAGGCTGCGCTTGCGTAACGCATCCTTGTCGCCGCCCTTGGCGGCGCGCGTCGCGCGCTCCAGGCCCTTCTCGAGCGTTGCCAGATCCGCGAGCGCCAGCTCGGTGTCGACGGTCGCGACATCCGCGAGTGGATCGATCCTGCCGGCGACATGCAGCACATCGTTGCCCTCGAAGCAGCGCACCACGTGCGCGATGGCGTCGACTTCGCGGATGTGCGCGAGAAACTGGTTGCCGAGGCCTTCGCCCTGCGAGGCGCCGCTCACGAGTCCGGCGATGTCGACGAACTCGACGGTGGTCGGCACGACCTTCTCGGGCCGGGCAATCGCGGCGAGCTGCGCGAGACGCGGATCGGGCACCGGCACCACGCCGACGTTCGGGTCGATCGTGCAGAAGGGGTAGTTCTCGGCCGGGATCTGCGCGCGGGTGAGCGCGTTGAAAAGAGTCGACTTGCCGACGTTGGGCAGACCGACGATGCCGCAGCGAATGGCCATGAGCTTGGAGGAGTCGCCTTGCCTCAGGGGTTGGTCGGTGCCACCGGTAGATCGGGCAGCGGATCGCGGCTGTGCAGGCGATTCATGGCGATCTGCGCGCCGTCCGTGAGCAGTACCGGCACCGCGTCGGCAGCCGCCAGCAGCGCGTCGCGGATCAGCTGCGCGTCCGCGGGCGACGGACGTCCGAGCACGTAGTCGAGCACCTGCGCACGATCGCCCGGGTGACCGATGCCGATCCGCAAGCGCCAGAATGCGTCCCCGAGCTGCGCGATCACGTCGCGCATGCCGTTATGACCGGCTGCGCCACCGCCCTGCTTCAGCCGCACCACGCCGGCCGGGAAGTCCAGCTCGTCATAGGCGACCAGGATCGACTGTAGCGGCACCTTATAGAAGGAGGCGACGGAGCGGACCGGGTCGCCGCTGTGGTTCATGTAGCTCATCGGCTTGAGCAGCCACAGCTCCACATCGGCGATGCGTGCGCGTGCAATCTCGGCACGGTGCCGCGGCTCGCTGCGGAACTCGGCAGCGTGGCGCCGGGCGAGCTCGTCGACGAACTGGAAACCCGCGTTGTGACGCGTCCGTGCGTACTCGGTGCCCGGATTGCCGAGCCCGACGATCAGCTTGAGCGGCTCACCTGCCATCGGGTTTCCCTCGCGCCGGAAACGCCGCCGGCCGCGTTCGGTGACTTCCGAAGCGGCCGGCGGGCGATCCCGACGTCACTGTTGAGGGCTACTTCTTGCCGCCTTCCTTCCTGGCGGGCGCGCCCTCCTTCTTCTCCTCGCCCTTCTCGCCCTTCTTGGTCTCGCCCGCGGCAGCGGGCGTGCCCGGGGCAGCACCGGCGGCCGCGGGCGCAGCACCCGGCGCACCCGGCGCGCCGGCGGCAGCTGGCGCGGCGGCGCCCTCGACGGGCGCGGCCGCTGCAGCCTCGGCGGCCACTGGCTCGGGCTCCTCAGCGCGCGGCGCGTGGATCGAGACGACCGGCGTATTTCGCCGCGTGAGCTCGGGGATCGCCACCCCGGCCGGCAGCGGAATGTCCGACAGGAACTTGGTGTCGTTCAGGTCCATGCCCGAGAGGTCGAGCTCGAGGAACTCCGGCAGGTCCTTCGGCAGGCAACTCACCTCGACATCGGCGCGCATGTGCGACACGACACCCCCCTGGTTCTTGACACCCGGCGAGATACTCTCGCCCCTGAAGTGGATAGGCACGCGGATGCGGATCCGCTCGTTCTCGACCACGCGCTGCAGGTCGACGTGCACCACCAGATTGCGGGCGGGATGCATCTGCACATCCTTGATGATGGCGTCCTGCGTGCTGTCGCCGATCTTCAGCCGCACGATCGAGGAGTAGAAGCGCTCATCGCCGATCATCGTCAGCAGGTTCTGCTGATCGAGCACGAGCGGTTGTGCCTCCTGGTGGGCGCCGTAGAGTATGGCGGGGACCTTGCCCGTGTGACGCAGGCGGCGGCTCGCACCCTTGCCTTGCGCCCCGCGCAGGTCCGCGCCGAAGGTGAATGAAATACGCATTATTCAACTCTCCAATCGTTAGCCAAACCGTGCCGGTTCGCGACCAAACCGGCACACCCGAAATCCCATCCTCCGTCGCAGCCGGCGAAGGTCGCGCCCCTCACCAGCGGAATCGGAGCTGATGTCCGCCGAAATCGTTGCAGCGATTTCGGCCAATCCAACTAGTCGACGTACAGCGAGCTCACCGAGCCCTCGTCGAGGATGCGGCGAATCGTTTCCGCCAGCAGCTCCGCGACCGACAGCTGGCGAATGCGGCCGGCACGGCGCGCCTCGGCGCTCAAGGGGATCGTGTCCGTCACCACCAGCTCATCGAGCGCCGAACTCGAGATCCTCTCGACCGCGCCCCCGGAAAGCACCGGGTGCGTGATGTAAGCCACCACCTTCTCGGCGCCCTCCTCCTTCAGGGCCTGCGCCGCCTGGCACAAGGTGCCCGCCGTGTCGACCATGTCATCGACCAGCATGCAGGTCCTGCCCTCGACCTCGCCGATGATGTTCATCACCTTCGACTCGTTCGGCCGCGGGCGGCGCTTGTCGATGATCGCCAGGTCCGCGTCGTCGAGGCGCTTGGCGAAGGCTCGGGCTCGCGCCACGCCCCCGACATCCGGTGACACCACGATCACATTGTTGTACCCCTGTTTCCACGCATCACCAAGCAGCACCGGCGAGGCGTACACGTTGTCCACCGGGATGTCGAAAAACCCCTGGATCTGATCGGAATGCAGATCGATCGTCAGCAGGCGATTCACTCCCGCACTCGACAACATGTTGGCCACCAGCTTGGCCGTGATCGCCGAGCGCGTCGCGCGCGGCCGCCGATCCTGGCGAGAGTAACCAAAGTACGGCACCACCGCGGTGATACGTGCCGCCGAAGCACGGCGCGCCGCATCCACCATGACGAGCAGCTCCATCAGGCTATCGTTAGCCGGCGGACACGTCGACTGCACGATGAAGAGGTCGCGGCCGCGCACGTTCTCCATCAGCTCGATGTTGATCTCACCGTCGCTGAAGCGCCCGACATAGGCACGCCCGAGCGGCACCTGCAGGCTCCTTGCAATGTCCTGCGACAACGCCGGATTGGCATTGCCGGCGAACAGCGCCAGTGTATCGCTCGTGCTCATAAGCCCTTGCGCCGCGCGCTCATCTCAAAAGCGCCCCACCCTCCGCACGCTCCCGCGCCAGCCGCGGCGCGCCGCGCAATTGGCTGGGGTGGAAGGATTCGAACCTCCGAATGGCGGGATCAAAACCCGCTGCCTTACCACTTGGCGACACCCCAGCACCCGCGCACTGCGGACAAAAGTGCTGCGGACGCGATCTTACAGCCGCCTCAGGGGCGCTGCCCGCGCCGCAGCCGTGCGTGCAGCGGCGAGGTGTTCAAACCGCGCGCGACGAAGCTGCGCCAGCGATCGGGGACCTGCGCGGCGAGACGCTCGGCATCTGCCGCGCTCTCACGCGCGGTGAAGACACAGGAGCCCGTGCCGCTCAGGTGTGCGCTGCCTGCGCGTGCGAGCCACTCGAGCGCCTCGGCCACCTCCGGCGAGCGCGCACGGACCACGCTCTCGCAGTCGTTGTGCCCACCCGACTCAAAAAAGGCGCGTATTGTGATGAGAGGGGAATTTCGTGTCAATTCAGGGCTCTGGAACACCTCCCGGGTGCTCACCGACACGCCCGGATAGATGATCACGTACCAGCGCTCGGGCAGCGTCACGGGCGTCAGCCGCTCGCCCACTCCCTCCGCCCAGGCCGAGAAACCCTGAACAAAAACAGGCACATCCGCCCCGAGTCGCAGCCCGACACGCGCCAGCTCATCGAGGGAGAGCCCACATTGCCAGAGCTCGTTCAAGGCCACGAGCGTGGTCGCGGCATCGGAGCTGCCCCCGCCCAGGCCCGCCCCGAGGGGGATACGCTTCAGCACGGCGATGTCGGCGCCGGCGGCTGTTCCGGTGGCATCTTTCAGCGAACGCGCCGCGCGCACCGCGAGATCGTCGGCGGCGGCGACACCGGCGGGACCGGTGCGCCGCTCGATCCGCCCGTCCTCGCGCGGCGCGAGGGTGATCGTGTCCTCAAGGTCGATGAGCTGAAAGAGCGTCTGCAGCTCGTGATAGCCGTCGGCGCGCCGCCCCGTCACGTGCAGGAACAGATTGAGTTTCGCCGGCGCCGGCCAGCGCGCGGGCGCGGCGACTGCCGGCTCCCCCTCTGCGGCGCGCCTCACAACTGCCAGTTGTCCACGAAGAGCCGCACGCGCACCGAGTCACGTTGCAGCGTGAGTCGAGCGGGTAGCGCCTGACCGCTGGCGGAAGCGTACCCCTGGTAGTCAATACGCCAGCCGTCCTGCGTGAGACTGCTGAGACGCTGTTGCGCCGGATCGAGCGATTCGCTCGCGGGCTGCGAGGGGTCGGGCACTCCGAGCACCCAGTAGCGGAGCGAGGCGAGCGGCGGATCGAATCCGAGGCGCGTGGCGAGCGCGGCGTGCGCCGCCTCGCTATCGATGTGCTCACCACGCGAGGTGACGAGCGTCAGATCGTCACCCGAGGCGGTGACCTGTGCGCCGCCAACACCGAGCGGTCCTTCGAGCGTCAGCTGCGAGCGCGCGCCGTCCTGCGTCCAGCGCAGGTTGGCGTTGAAGCCCTCCCCGCCCGCAGCCACAGCCACACGGCCCGTCAGCTGGAAGTGATCGCGCGCCTGCAGCTCCGGCCGACGCACTTCCCACGCGGTGCCCGGTGGCAGTGTGGGCGGCACGGTGCGGCAGGCGGCCAGAGCGGCAAGCGCCACGACCGCGCCGAGCCGCAGCCACTTACTTCGCATCGGGCAGGAGCCGTTTGATCGTCGCCTTGAGGGGTTTCGAATCCGGTTCGCGGGCGAGCGCCGCGGCCCACACGCGCCGCGCGTCGTTGCGCTGGCCACTGACCCACAGCGCCTCGCCCCAGTGCGCGGCGATCTCGCCGTCGTGACTGAGGGAGTAGGCCCGCTCGAGAATGATCGCGGCGCCCTTGGCGTCGCCCTCCCGGAAGCGTACCCAGCCGAGGCTGTCGAGGGCAGCCGGGTTGTCGGGCATGACCACGAGCGCCTGGCGGATCAACGACTCGGCGTGGGCGAGCTCGAGGGTATGGTCGGCGAGCGTGTATCCGAGCGCATTCTGCAGGGTGGGGTCGTTGGGGCGATCGGCGAGCATGCGCTCGAGCGCATCCACCGACTCGTGCACGTGTCCGGCCTGCTCGAGGATGACGGCGCGGTCGTACTCGATCGAAGGATGCTGCGGGTGGCGCTCGAGGGCAGCCGACAAGAGCGCGAGACTCGTGTCCGCCTCGCCGTGATCGGCAAGCAGCCGCGCCTTGGCAAGGGTCAGATCGAGCTCATCTTCTGGGTGATCCGCGGCGTAATCGTCGAGCAGTGCGAGTGCCTCGGTGCGCGCACTGCGATCGAGCAGCAGCGACGCCGCACGCGAGCGGGCCGACAGTGCCACCGACGAGTCATACAGCCGCCGGTAGGCGGCAATCGCGCCATCCGGATCGCCGTCGCGCGCGGCGATGTCAGCGAGATACAGCTGCGCCGCGTCGTTGCCTTCGCCGTTCGACAGCAGATCGGTGAAGCGCTGGCGTGCCTCCTTCATGTCACCGGAGTTGAAGGCGAGGAGTGCGAGGCGCCGATCGACCTCGGCCTGCGGCGCGCCGCCCGCGCGCAGATGCTCGAGCTGCTGGTGTGCCTCCTCGCTACGATCGAGCGACGCGAGAATCTCGGCGAGCTCGAAGCCACCGCGCGTCGCATCGTCCGCCTGGGCACGGCGCGCGGTGGCGACCGCCTGCGAGCCGTCACCGCGCATGACGTAGGCGCGCGCCAGCACGCGTAGCGCTGCCATGTCTTTCGGGTCCTGTTGCAGCGCACGCTGCGCGTAGGTCTGCGCCCGCTGGCCATCGTACGCCGCGAGTGCGAGCTCACCGAGCAGGATCTGAGTTTCGGGGGAGTTAGCCGTCGGCTCGAGCGCACCGCTCATGGCCGTCAGCACGGCGGATGCATCGGACTCCTCCAGCAGCAGCGCCGTCAGTTCCGTCATGCTCCGCGCGGCTCGATCCTGCGTGCGTGGCGGCGGCACCGCCTCGGGCGTCTGTGCGGGTGCGGCCGGCGAAGCGCCGCCCGCTGCAGATCCCGGTGCGGCATCCTGCTGCTCCTCGGTGCGCCAGAAATCGTGAATGGCCTGGCGCGCCTCACTGGTGCGGTAGAGCTTGAGGGCCACGGCCGCATAGAGTGCGTCCGCCTCGCGATCGCCGGGCGCGAGCGTGCGCCAGCGGGTCGCCGACTGCCAGGCCGCGGGCAGGTGCTCACAAGCCATCGCGACCTGGGTAGCACGTCGCGCGAGCTGGGCATCGCCCGCGGCCGCAGCCTTGGCGTAGGTCTCGGAGGCCGCCCGGCAATCGCCGCGCTTGAGATCTGCCTCCGCCATGACGGTCAGCGCGGTGACGTCGGTGTGTGGGGCGGGCGCGGGCGCGGACGCCTTGGGCGCGTGCGCGGCGCAGGCGGTGAGGAACGCCGCCGCCGCGAGCAGCGCCCAGCGGGTTCGGATCAGGTCAGACACACGATCAATCATACTCATCATCAGCACTATAGAGCCTCCCGAACCGGTGCGCATTGCGCAACTTGTCACAAAGTGGGCACATCCCGGAGAATGCCGCGCCCCAGCCGCGGCCGGCAGCCCTATCCGCCGACGCCCGCCAGGCGTTTGACCCGCCACACCCATGAAGGAATCCATCCGCCAGCGCCTCGAGAAGATCGCCGACCGCTACGAGGAGGTCGGGCGCGTCCTGGCCAGCGATGAAGTGCCGGGCGGCTCGCAGCAGTTCCGCGACCTTTCCGTGGAGTATGCGCGGCTGCAGCCGCTCGCGGAGCGCTTCGGGCGCTACCACGGCCTCGAGCGCGACCTCGACGCAGCGCGCGAGCTGCAGCAGGACGCGGACGCCTCCATGCGCGCACTCGGAAACGAGGAGGTGGCGCGCGTCGAGGCAGCGATCGCGTCCGAGGAGGTCGAGCTGCGCAAACTTCTGCTGCCGAAGGACCCGCGTGACGACAAGAACATATTCCTCGAGGTGCGCGCCGGCACCGGCGGGGACGAAGCGGCAATCTTCGCCGGCGATCTCTATCGCATGTACGCGCGCTACGCAGAAGCCAAAGGCTTCAGCGCCGAGGTCTTGAGCGAGAGTCCCGGCGAGCACGGCGGCTACAAGGAGATCATCAGCCGCATTGCCGGCCAGGGTGCTTTCTCGCGACTGAAGTTCGAGTCGGGCACACACCGCGTGCAGCGCGTGCCGGCGACCGAGGCGCAGGGCCGCATCCACACCTCCGCCTGCACCGTGGCGATCCTGCCCGAGCTCGACGAGGTCGAGGAGGTGCAGCTCAACCCCGCGGAGCTGCGCATCGACACCTATCGCTCCTCGGGGGCCGGCGGCCAGCACGTCAACAAGACCGACTCTGCGGTGCGCATCACACACCTGCCGAGCGGCATCGTGGTGGAATGTCAGGATGAGCGTTCGCAGCACAAGAACCGCTCGCGCGCGATGGCGCTGCTGAAGGCACGGCTGCTCGCGGCCGAGCAGGAGAAGCAGCAGAGCGCGCAGGCGCACTCGCGACGGCTGCAGGTGGGCAGCGGCGATCGCTCCGAGCGCATCCGCACCTACAACTTCCCCCAGGGACGGGTCACCGATCACCGCATCAACGTGACGCTCTACCGTCTGCCGCAGATCATGAACGGCGACCTCGACGAGCTGATCGATGCGCTACAGCAGGAGTACCAGGCCGAGTTACTGGCCGAGGAAGCATGAGCGAGCCGCAGGCGGGGCTGAGCGTCGACAGTGTCACCGGGATCGACGTCTCATTGCCGCTGGCCGGGCCTGGAGCGCGCTCGTTCGCCTTCATCATCGACTGGCACGTCCGCTTCGTCCTCGCGCTCGCCTGGTACGTGCTGATGACGGTGCTCTACAACGGCAGCTTCTCGCTCGAGCCACCAGCGACGCATGAGCGGGCGTGGTTTGCGCTGGTGGTGCTGTCCGCGCTGGCGATCTACTTCCTCTACCACCCCGTCATTGAGCTGGCGATGCGCGGGAGCACGCCGGGCAAACGCAGCGTTGGCATCCGCATCGTCACACGCACCGGCGGCCCACCCGGGGCCGGTGCGCTGCTGGTGCGCAACGTGTTCCGCCTCATCGACGCTCTGCCGGTCATGTATGGTGTCGGGCTCACACTGATGGTGCTGACGCGCGAAAGTCTGCGCTGCGGCGACATGGCGGCGGGAACACTCGTGGTCTACGAGCACAGCGCCACAGATCCGGCGCTGTTGCGGGATGCGGCGCAACGGGTCGGCAAGCTCGACAGCGCCGGCGCCGAGATCGCCGCCGACCTGCTGCAGCGCTGGTCGAGCCTCGTGCCGGAAGCGCGCATCCGTCTCGCCCGGGCGCTCCTCGAGCGCTACCTCGGCGCAGAGGCGGACCTGAGTGATGCTGATGAGCTCGAGTGGCGCTCGCGCCTCGAGCGGTTGGCACGCCCCTAGATGTCGCGCAGCGCGGCAACCCTCGCCCGCGAAAAAGCGCTCGCCGCGGCGCTCCTCGGACACGCCCCCGCCTGGCAGGAGGCCGAGCAGCGTGCGCGCCAGTTCGCCCACGGCCGCACCGATGATGCCGCCACTGCGGCGCGTCTGGCGGACGACTATCGCCTGCTGGCGCACGACCTGGCGCGCTCGCGCGCGCTCATGCCCGCGAGCCGCACCCGTGAGTACCTCGAGGGCGCCTATGGGCGGGTGCACGCTACGCTGCATCACGGAGCCTGGGACGCCGCGAGCGCGCTGCGTAGGTTATTCGTGGTGCAGACTCCGGCCGCGGTGCGCTGGCTGTTGCCCTACCTTGCATGGGCGGTGCTCATCTTCGTGCTGTCGGCCTGCGCGGGGTTCGCCCTGGTGCATCGCTATCCGGAGCTCATCGCGCTGTTCGCCTCGCCGGACACGATCGCGAGCGTCGAGAGCGGCAAGCTCTGGACGCAGGGGTTGCTCAACGTCGTGCCCTCTTCGATCCTCTCGATACAGCTGTTCACCAACAACATCGTCGTGAGTCTCTTTGCTTACTGCCTGGGCTTTCTCTTCGGCCTCGGCACCCTCTACATCCTCGGCCTCAACGGGTTGATGCTGGGAGCCATCTTCGCCTTCGTCGGCGCGCACGGGCTGTCTGGTGAGTTGTTGCGCTTCATCGTCCCGCACGGCTGCGTGGAGCTGTCGGTCATGTGCCTGACGGGCGCCGCCGGCGCGGCCATTGGCGAAGCGCTCATCCGGCCGGGCGCCGCCGGCCGTCTCGAGTCGTTCCGCGCTGCGGCACTGCGCACCGGTCCGGTGTTGGTCTCGTGCGCGCTGTTGCTGGTCGGCGCCGGGTTGATCGAGGGATTCATCTCGCCCGACCCGCGCTTCTCGCTCCCGATCCGGTTGGTGATCGGCGTCGGCTACTGGTGTCTCATGGTGGCGTTCCTCTCGGGGCGGCTTCTCGCATGGGGTGCGGCGCCGACGGCGCCCGCCAGCTAGATGCGCCGCGAGCGTCGCAGCGCCTCGTAGCGTTCGAACAAAGCCCGCTCCAGACGCTCCGCGGAGGCGGCCACCACTGGCACACCGAGTCGCTGCAGCAGTGCGCGCTGCCGCGTGGCACGTTGCTCGTGCTCGGTGGCCGCCAGCGCGATCCAGGGGTCCTGCCACTCGCGCGATTCGGCGCGTGCCAACGCCTCGACCTCGCCGCTGTGCACGCCCGCGACCAGCACCAGGTGCGGCGGGGCCAGCAGGCGCACCGCGCGCGCGAGCGATGCGGCGATGTTGGCATCGTCGAGATCCGTGAGCAGTACAATGAGCGCGCGTTGTTTGAGGAGATCGCACGCGCTGACCGCGGCCGTCACGGGATCCGACTCCGCGCTCTGCACCGCGAGCTGCGCGAGCGACCGCCGCAGCCGCGCCACCGCCGGCAGGCCGCGCGCCGGCGGAGCGCTCATCAGCACGCGCTCGGCGTAGACCATGAGTCCGATACGGTCGTCGTTGTGCGTGACGATCTCGGCAAAGCGCGCCGCCGCGTTGCTGTAAAGGCCGAGGCGGTCGAGCGCCCCGGCACGCACGCGACTCAGGCGCCCCGCGTCGATAGCCACCAGCACGTCGAGGTGCTGGTCCTCGCTGTAGTCGCGGCTGATGAGCGCGCCGCTGCGCGCGGTGGCTTTCCAGTCGATGCGTGTCAGCGGGTCCCCGCGCGCGTAAGCGCGCAGCTGGTAGAGCTCCTGGCCGGCGCCCGCGACGCGGCGCGCACGGGTGCCGGCGGCGAGTCCGCGCACGCGCGCACTGCCACGCAGCGTGTCCGGCGCCACCGCGCTGCGGGTGCGCGGCGTGAGGTCGGCGCGCCACCACGCCAGCGCCAGCGGCCCGCGCAGCCGTGCCGGCAGCGGCGGCCAGTCCTGCGGGCCGAGGCGCACGGGCAGCAGCGTCACCGAGTCTGCGAGCGTCGTGCGCGCCGGAACGGTGATGCGCCGCACCGCTGGCGGACCGTCAAACCCGGGCGGCGTGGCGGGCGCGTACTCGAGTAAGAGCGGCCGCGCGGAGCGATTGGTGAAGACGAAGGCGCCGCGCTGCGAGCGGCCGAGAAAGGCCGGTGACGGCGTGTCGATCGCAGCGAGCGGCAGCCGGCGGCGCGCGGCGAAGCCGTCGAGCGCCAGGCCCAGCAGCAGCACTCCCGCCGGTACCCGCCACAGCCGCGCGAGCTGGCGATCGCTCGACCAGATGCCGGCGATCGCGATCACCGCGGTCAGCATGACGAGGATGTAGCTGCGCCGGGCGAGGTGCACGGCGACCTTCTCAGCGCGGCACCGGGGTCGTCGCGAGCAGGCCCTGTACCACCTCCGTGTCGGTGGTCCCCTCGAGCGTCGCTTCGGGTGTCAGAACTAGGCGGTGAGCCAGGATCCAGGGTGCCACCTGCTTGACATCGTCGGGCGTGACGAAATCGCTGCCGCGCATCCCCGCGACGATGCGTGCAGCCTTGAGGAGCGCCAGCGCCCCGCGCGTCGATAGCCCGAGCGCCAGCCGCGGATGCTCACGCGTCGCCGCGGCGAGATCGAGCACGTAGGCGCTCAGCGCCTCGGACACGTGGATGCGCTCGGCCGCCGCACGCGCCTCGGCGAGCAGCCCGCGATCGATGACTGCGATCGTCTCGAGCGCCGCGTGGGCGGCGGCCAGCACGCCACCGTAGCGGGCGAGGATTTCGCTCTCTGCCGCGCGCGCGGGGTAATCCATGTCGACGCGCAACATGAAGCGATCGAGCTGAGATTCAGGCAGCGGGAAAGTGCCCTCGAATTCGCGCGGATTCTGCGTAGCAAGGACGATGAAGTCCGCCGGCAGCGGCAACACGTTGCGCTCGATGCTCACCTGCCGCTCCTCCATGGCTTCGAGCAGCGCGGACTGCGTCTTCGGGCCGGCGCGATTGATCTCGTCCACCAGCACGACGTCGGCGAACAGCGGGCCGGGGCGGAAGGCGAAGCTGCGCGCCGCCTCATCGAAAACGTGCACCCCGATGATGTCGCTCGGCATCAGGTCCGCCGTGCCCTGGATGCGCTTGAACTCCCCGCCGAGGGCCCGTGCCAGCGCTTTGGCAAACAGCGTCTTGCCGAGTCCCGGCACACCCTGTATCAGCACGTGCCCGCGCGCGAGCAGCGCGATGATGAGCGCGTCCACTGAAGCTGAGACGCCGATGACGACGCGGCCCAGCTCCTGCGCCAGCAGATCCCGAAGCTGCTCGGTGGCGGTGCTCACCGGGCCAGCTGCCTTTCAGCGCGGACCATGAGGTTGTGCAGGCGCAGCAGCGGCACGCGCCGGTTGGCACGCGCGGCTGCCTGCCACGCGCGCAGCTGACGCACCTCGGCGCGTGTCAGACGCGGATGGTTCTCGAGCCAGTCCCAGATCGCCCCCGGGTCGGCGGCGCTGCGTCCCGCCGCGCGGCTCACGCGCGCGAGGAACTGCTCAAACATGCGGCGCGCCGCGGCGGGGGGGCGCAGCACGCGTGCGAGGAACAGCCCGGTGGTGCGTACCAGCTCGACCTCGCGTGGCGCGGCCGCGCGCCGCAGCGGCATGTGCAGTTGCGTGCCACCGAGCACCCAGGTGAACCATACCGCGGCAATGACCGCCAGCGTGGCATACAGCCGTCGATCGCGCAGGAAGCGCGCCGGGTCGTAGGCATCGGTCAGGCCCTGATGCTCGTCGTCGAACACCACGGTGCCGTCGGCAGCAACGTTCGCACCGACCACGTTGGCAAGCAGCCGCGCGTTGTCGGCGCGCCCCAGTGCCCGGTTGCTGAAGAGCGAGCCGAAGCCGCTCACGATGATCGTGCCGCTCCCGAGTGCGCGGATCCAGAACGCATCCTCACGGCCGCCGCCTTCGTGGGCCAGGGACAGGGCGAAGCCATCGTGCGGCAGGGCCACGTTGTTTCGCAACGGCGCGTAGTCCGAGAACGCCACGGCGCGCGCGACGGCGGTGAAGTAGGGATGCGGGCGGTTGGGCAGCAGCGTGCTGAGCGCGGGAGTCGTGAGCTCGGCTGTCAGCTGCACCAGCCGCGCAGGTTCGCCGGCGCTGTGCTGTTGGCGATCGGCGCCGCGTTCCCTGAGTGCGCGGTGCCCCGCGACCGGCGCCGGCGGACGTGGTTGCGCCGAGCTCGCGGCCGACGGCTCGACGCCAGGCGACATGTGCAGCTCCGTGAGCAGCTGCAGATCGTTCGACATGACGGAGGGGAACTGCGCCCAGCCCGGCCGATCGCGCAGCGCCGCAAGAACCAGCAGCGTGTTACCGGCGCGTATCCAGCCATCGAGGGCGCGCAGCTCCTCGGTACGGAAGTTGGTCTCGGCGGGCAGGCTCACGATGAGCAGGTTGCCGCTCGCGGCGAGCTCGCGGTGCCGGGGCAGCGCATCGAAGCGCTCGCGCAGCGACAGCGTGCGTACCCCCTCGCCGCGCAGCCAGCTCGCGGCGCCGAGCTGACCGTTGTCGGCGCGCTCGATGCTGGTCGGCCGCGCTGCGCGCCGCGCCGCAAGCATATCCCCGCGAAACAGTAGCGTGCCGAACAGGAACAATGCGCCAAGCGCGCAGCCGAGGGTGGTGAGCCGGTCGCGCATCACCGCACCTGCGCAGCGGGTGTGGCCAACGCCGGCGCAGCGAGTGCGGCGAGGAGCGTGCGGCCGCTGCGCAGCGCGGCCGCAAGGCTCGCATCGCTCACCCGCTCGGCGGAGAAGCGCAGCCGCTCGCACACGCCGACGAGCTCGGCGAACTGCGTGCGGCCGGACTCATCAGGCAGCCGCGCGCGCCGCGTGAGCTCGCGCGCGGTCAGTGCCCGCGCGGGCGGCAGTCGGTCCTGCTCGGCGAGACGCAGTGCGATGAGCTCGAGCAGCAGGCCGGGCTGGCGCTCGGGCGCGGCGCGCTCGATCTGCTCGAGCACCAGGGCCGCGCCCGGCGCCTGCTCGAGCGCATTGCGCGTTTGCGTTCTCCCGGCACGGCTGCCGAGGAGCCCGGCGATGCGCAGCTCGTTGATGACGATGCCGGCGGCCAGTGCGACGACGAGCGCGAGTGCGCTCCACACGATCAGCTGCGTGGTGCTGGTCGCCAGCTTGATCTGTGTGAGCCAATGCGCAAGCCAGTGATCACGCCCAGTGGCGCGCGCCGCGAGGATCCGGTGCAACCAGTCCTTGAAGCGCTGCCACCAGCTCAGGCTGCCCGCATCCCTTTCCACGACCGTCGCGAGCACGGCAGCCACCCGCTCGGGGTGTAGTGGCGGACGCCGGCTGACCTCGGGGGCGACCTCGCGCGCGAGCAGTGCGCGCAGCTCCGCCAGTCCGCTGCGCGACAGCTGGTTGTCCTGCCGGTTCCAGCCCGCGGGCAGCCACGGTGCCCAGGGACTCTGGGTGAGCGCTGGAGTCAGATCGGGACAGCGCGCGGCGATGCTTGGGTAACCCACGTCGAGCTCGGTGTCGAGCCTTGCGATGCACTCGTCGATGACCTGCAACGCATCCCGCGCCTGCGCGCACGGCACGAGGGCAGCCGCGAGCAGCAGCGCGAGCAGCGCACGCGTCACGCTCTCAGGCCGTCGCCGAGATGCGTTGCTCGAGATCGGCGCCCTCTTTGCGCGCCTTGAGATCGCCGAGCACGGCGAGCGCCAGTGCGCCATAGAACGGCGTCGCCAGCGCACCGAGTGCGACGGCAACCACTTCGGTGAAAGCCGTGACCATCGCCACGTCACCGCGCCCGAGCACCGCAGCCACGAATCCCGCGATGGCAGCGATGACCGCATACAGCACACAGAGGATGATGACCGCAACGGTGTAAATGAGACTCAGTCGCCAGAAACTGCCCGCGGTGAGCCGCCAGCTGCGCCTGAGGCTGCTCACCGGTCCGGAGTCATCGATCAGCAGAATGGTCTGGGCGCAGGAGACGGCAACGAACGCGTAGCACAGCACGATCACCGCCGCCAGGATCAGCAACGCCCGCAGCGCCCCGCCGGTCACGAGCGCCGGCAGGAAGCAGGCCGCGAGGCCCACCACGACCAGGACACCGAGCGCGATGAGAGCGGGGAGACGGCGCACCGCCGCCGCGAGCTCGCCACCGGCGCTGCCGCCGCCGAGGATGCGGCGCTGCCGCAGCAGCACCGCGGCATAGAAGACGATCGTCAGCACGAGGCCGACCAGGTACAGCGCGATCATCGCCGGATCGACCAACTGCGCGAGCAGCGACTGCCAGGCGTCCGCCCCCTTGGCCATGGCGCGACCCTGCATGATCGCGTAGATGTTCACCAGCTGCCCCGCAAGCACGCCGAGCGCTGCGAACAGCAGGCATTTCACCACGGTTGCCCGATAGATGCGGAAGCTCAGGTCGAGCACTTCGCCCACCGACAGTGGTCGCTGGGGAGGATACGGCAGAGTGATCATTCAAATATGATAGCGCCACCGCGCCAGAGTACGCATGTGTCATGAATGTCAGCATGAGCGTCGGCGGCATGCTCGCCACCGGCGCGCAGCGACTGCGGGCAGCCGCCACGGATAGCGGCGTGACCAGCGCCGAGCTGGACGCCCAGGTACTGCTCGCCCACGCGCTCGCCGTGCCGCGCGCCCGGCTCAGGTCGCATCCGGAGGCAGCCGCCGACCCGCGCCACGTAGCGCACTACCTCGAGCTCATCGAGCGACGCGCGGCCGGCGAGCCCCTCGCCTATCTGACCGGATGGCGGGAGTTCTGGTCACTCACGCTGGCCGTGACCCCGGCGGTGCTGGTGCCGCGCCCGGAGACCGAGCTGCTGGTTGAGCGCGCGCTCGCCCTGCGCGCGGCGGCCGAGGGTCGCGTGGCGGATCTCGGCACCGGCTGCGGGGCGGTGGCCCTCGCGCTGGCTGCCGAACGCCCGCGCTGGCAGATCACCGCGACCGATCTGTCGGGCGAGGCGCTCGTCGTGGCGCGCGCCAACGCGGCGCGGCTCGCCGTTACGACCGTCGAGTTCCTCGAAGGCAGCTGGTTCGCGCCGCTCGCCGGAGCGGCGTTCGATCTCATCGTCAGCAACCCCCCCTACGTCGGCGCCGACGACCCGGCGCTCGCCGGCGCAGCGCTCGCCCACGAGCCGCGCCTCGCGCTCACCCCCGGCGTCGATGCGCTGAGCTGCTTGCGCACCATCGTGCGCGGCGCACCGCGCCACCTCGCCGCCGGCGCCTGGCTGCTCCTAGAGCATGGCGCGCTGCAGGGGCCGGCGCTGCGCGACGAGCTTGTCCTCGCCGGCTTTCGTTATGTACGCTCGCACCGCGATCTCGCGGGTCACGAGCGCACGACGGAAGGACAACATGGTCAGATTTGAAACCTCGCACGGCGCCTTCACGGTGGAGCTGTTCCCCAAGGAGGCCCCCATCACGGTGGAGAATTTCCTGCGCTACGTCGATGACGGCCACTTCGACGGCACCATCTTTCATCGCATCGTGCCGGGCTTCGTCATCCAGGGGGGTGGGCTCACCGCCGACTTCGCCAACAGGAAGACCCGCGCGCCGATCAGCAACGAGGCGAAGAACGGGCTGAAGAACACACGCGGCAGCCTGTCGATGGCGCGCACCAGCGACATCAACAGCGCCACCTCGCAGTTCTTCGTGAACCTCGCGGACAACGCCTTTCTCGATCACGGGCCGCGTGACTACGGCTACGCCGTGTTCGGCCGCGTCAGCCAAGGGATGGACGTCATCGACAAGATCGCGCGCGTCAGTACCGGCAGGCGCAAGGGTTACCAGGACGCCCCGCTCGAGGACGTGGTGATCGTGTCGGCGCGCCGCGCGCCGAGCGCCTAAGCGCAAGCGTCGCGCATAGCCGGCCGGTGGCGAGGGGCTCGGTGGCGCGATCGGCGCGGCATCGTCCGCCGTCCGGCGCCGCGCCGACGGCGCGCGCCCAGCGCGGCACGCTCGGCGCGCGGCTGCTGAAGTGGTTGGGCGTCGCGCTGCTCGCTTGGCTGCTGCTCACCACCACCACCGTGCTGATGCTGCGCTGGCTGCGTCCGCTCACCAGCGCCTTCATGCTCGAGGCGCAGCTCGCCGCCTGGCAGGCGCAGCAGCGCGGCTACTACACTGACTTCCGCTGGGTGAGTCTCGAGCAGATCTCGCCGCACGCGGCGATCGCCGTGATCGCCTCCGAAGACCAGCAGTTCCCCTTCCACGCCGGCTTCGATTTCAATTCCATCCGCGAGGCAGTGCGCGCGAGCGAGCACGGCAAACGGCTGCGCGGCGCCAGTACCATCTCGCAGCAGGTCGCGAAGAACCTGTTCCTGTGGAGTGGGCACAGCTTGGTGCGCAAGGCACTGGAAGCATACTTCACCGTGCTCATCGAGACGCTCTGGCCCAAGGAGCGCATCCTCGAGATGTATCTGAACGTTGCGCAGTTCGGCGACGGCATCTACGGCGTGCAGGCAGCCGCGGAGCGCTTCTGGCGCAAGCCGGCGCTGCGGCTGAGCTCCTCCGATGCCGCCCTGCTTGCGGCCGTGCTGCCGAACCCGCTGCGACTGCGCGCCGACCGGCCATCGCACTACGTACTGCAGCGGCGCGACTGGATCCTCGGACAGATGCGTGGCCTTGGGGGTGACGCGTACCTGCACGCTCTCGAGAGCGAGCGGCGCGGCACTCGCTGAGGGCGCCGCCCGATCCGTGCGCCGGGAGGTTCCACCGGCCCGCTCGAGCTCTACCTCGCAACCGGGGCGGCTCTTTCGGGCGATATCACGGGCAATTCGCCTGAGGTAGCATGCAGCTATGCAGGGACACCCGGGGCATGGCTGAGCGGGAACTCACCGCGGAGCAGTGGCGCGCTTACGGCGGCGCGGATTTTCCCAAGCGCGCCTGGAGCGTCGATGGGAGCGTGCTGCGTGCCATGGCCGGCGACGAGCGGGTCGACCTGATCACGCGTGACAGTTTCGGCGACTTCACGCTGCTCTTCGACTGGCGGCTGCCGCGCGGCGGCAGTGCCCAGGTCCTATGCCGGGTCGACGAGTCCGCAGGTCCCGCCTCCCACACCGGACCTGCGCTGCAGCTCCTCGACGATGAGCATCATGCCGAGGGCGCCGACGCGCTCACCTCGTGCGGCGCCCTCTATGCGCTCGTGGCGCCGTGGCGCGACCAGCGCAGCGCCGCCAACGCCTACCACAGCGGCCGCATCGTCACCCGCGGCAGTGCCATCGAGTACTGGATCGATGATCACCAGGTGATCGGCTGCGATCTCTCGAGCGAGGAGCTGCGGGTGCGCATCACACGCAGCCGCTTTCGTGACTTTCCACGCTTCGCGCGGCTCGCCACCGGGCACATCGTGCTGCAGCATCGTGGCACCGAGGCGTGGTTCCGGCGGCTGCGCCTCGAGAGCACCTAGCGGCACCCGACGCGCTCGCCCGCGGGCTCACCTTGAGGGCTCGTAGCCAAGATTCGGCGACAGCCAGCGCTCGGCCTCGGCGAGCGTCATCCCTTTGCGCCGCGCGTAGTCCTCCACCTGCTCGCGGTCGATCTTGCCGAGCGCGAAGTAGCGTGCCTGCGGATGGGCGATGTACCAGCCGCACACCGCGGCCGTCGGGTACATGGCGTACGAGTCGGTGAGGCGCATGCCGGCATTGCGCTCGACATCGAGCAGCTTCCACAGCTTGGCCTTCTCCGTGTGGTCGGGGCACGCGGGATAGCCGGGCGCCGGACGGATGCCGCGATACTCCTCGCGCATCAGCTGCTCGTTGGTGAGGCCCTCGGCGGCAGCGTAGCCCCACAGCTCGCGGCGCACGCGCTCGTGAAAGTGCTCGGCGGCGGCCTCGGCCAGACGGTCGGCAAGCGCCTTCAGCATGATGGCGGAGTAGTCATCGTGCGCGCGCTCGAAACGCGCCACGTGCTCCTCGATCCCCAAGCCGGCGGTCACGGCGAACGCGCCACAGTAATCGGGCACACCGCTCGCGCGCGGCGCCACGTAGTCGGCCAGGCACTCGTGCGGCTGGCCCGCGGGCTTGCCCTTCTGCTGCCTGAGGAAGTTGAGCCTGGTCAGCACCTCGCTGCGCGACTCGCTCGCATAGAGCTCGACGTCGTCGCCGACGGCGTTGGCGGGGAACAATCCCACCACAGCGCGCGCCGTGAGCCAGCGTTCCTCGATCAGCGTCTTGAGCATCCGCCGCGCGTCGGCGTAGAGGTTGCTCGCCGCCTCGCCGAGGCGCGGATCGCTCAGGATGTCGGGGAACTTGCCGGCGAACTCCCAGGCGTTGAAGAACGGCATCCAGTCGATGTAGCCGAGGAGCTCAGCGAGCGGGTAGTCATCGAAGCGCTGCACGCCCGGCAGCCGCGGCGCAAGCGGTGCATAGGCGCCCCAGTCGATGGGGCGGTGATTGGCACGCGCCGCCGCCAACGAGGCCTCCGGCACCTTCACTTTCTTCGCGGCATGCTGCTCGCGGCGCCGCTCGTGCTCCTCGTTCACCCGGGCGATGAAGCTCGCGCGCTGCGCGGGCTGCGTCAGCGTCTGACACACCCCGACGGCGCGCGAGGCGTCCTTCACGTACACGACCGGTGAGTGGTACTGCAGCGCGATCTTCACCGAGGTGTGCGCCGGCGAGGTGGTCGCACCGCCGATCAGCAGCGGCAGCTCGAAGTTCTGCCGCTGCATCTCCTTCGCCACGTGCACCATCTCATCGAGCGAGGGCGTGATGAGTCCCGACAGCCCGATGAAGTCGGCGCTCTCGCGGCGCGCCGTTTCGAGGATCTTCTCGCACGCCACCATGACGCCGAGATCGATCACCTCGAAGTTGTTACATTGCAGCACCACGCCGACGATGTTCTTGCCGATGTCGTGCACGTCGCCCTTGACGGTGGCCATGACGATGCGGCCGTTGGAGCGCCGCGCGCCCGCACCCTTGCCCTGCTCGATGAACGGTACCAGGTAGGCGACCGCGCGCTTCATCACCCGCGCGCTCTTCACCACCTGCGGCAGGAACATCTTGCCGGCGCCGAACAGGTCGCCGACCACGTTCATGCCGTCCATCAGCGGGCCCTCGATGACCTCGAGCGGCCGCTCCACCGTGAGGCGCGCAGCCTCGGTATCCTCAATGATGTAGTCGTCGATACCCTTCACCAGGGCGTGCTCGAGGCGCTTGCCGACCGGCAGCTTGCGCCACTCGAGGTCTTCGCCGCGCCGCATGCCGCCGGCGCCCTTGTAGCGCCCCGCGATCTCCAGCAGCCGCTCGGTAGCGTCAGAGCGCCTGTTGAGCACTACGTCCTCGCACGCCGCGCGCAGTGCCGGATCGAGCTGCTCGTAGACGCCCAGCTGGCCGGCGTTAACGATCCCCAAGTCCATGCCGGCCTCGATGGCGTGATAGAGAAACACCGAATGCATGGCCTCGCGCACTGCGTCGTTGCCGCGGAAGGAGAACGACACGTTGCTCACCCCGCCGCTCACCAGTGCATGCGGCAGCTCGCTCTTGATGCGGCGCGTGGCCTCGATGAACGCCAGCCCGTAGCCGTTGTGCTCCTCCATGCCGGTGGCGATGGCGAAGATGTTGGGGTCGAAGATGATGTCCTCGGGCGCGAAGCCCACCTGCGCGGTGAGGATGCGCCAGGCGCGCCGGCAGACCGAAACGCGCCGCTCCACCGTGTCGGCCTGTCCCTGTTCGTCGAACGCCATGATGACCGCGGCGGCGCCGTAGCGGCGCACCTTGCGGGCGTGCGCGATGAAGACCTCCTCGCCCTCCTTGAGGCTGATGGAGTTGACGATGGCCTTGCCCTGCACGCACTTCAGGCCCGCCTCGATCACCGACCACTTGGAGGAGTCGATCATCACCGGTACGCGGGCGATGTCCGGTTCGGCCGCCACCAGGTTGAGAAAGCGCACCATGGCGCTCTCCGAGTCGAGCATGCCCTCGTCCATGTTGACGTCGATCACCTGCGCGCCGTTGACGACCTGCTGGCGCGCGATATCGAGAGCGGCGGTGTAGTCGCCGGCCTCGATGAGCTTGCGGAACTTCGCCGAGCCCGTCACGTTGGTACGTTCGCCGACATTCACGAACAGGCTGCTGTCGTCGATGTTGAGCGGCTCGAGTCCCGCGAGCCGGCATTTGACCGGCACTGGCGTCAGGCGGCGCGGCGCGCGCCCGGCGAGCGCCTCGTGCAGCAGCCGGATGTGCTCGGGCGTCGTACCGCAGCAGCCGCCCACGACGTTCACCAGTCCCGACTCGCCATACTCGCGCAGGATGTCCGCGGTGTCCGCGGGGGCCTCGTCGTACTCGCCGAAGGCGTTCGGCAGCCCCGCGTTGGGATAGGCACATACGTAGGTGTCGCCGGCGGCAGTAGCGAGCTCCTCGATGTACGGCCGCAGCTGGCGGCCGCCGAGCGCGCAGTTGAGGCCGACGAATAGCGGCTGCGCGTGACGGATCGAGTTCCAGAAGGCTTCGGTGGTCTGACCCGAGAGCAGCCGCCCGGAAGCGTCCGTGATGGTGCCGGAGATGGCGAGCGGCAGCTCGATGCCCGTCTCCTCGAACAGCGTCAGAGCCGCATAGATGGCAGCCTTGGCGTTGAGCGTGTCGATGATGGTCTCGATGAGCAGCAGATCGACGCCGCCGCGCAGCAGGCCGCGCGCCGCCTCGAGGTAGGAGGCGACCAGCTCATCGAAGGTCACGCTGCGATAGCCCGGGTCATTGACGTCAGGCGACAGCGAGGTCATGCGGTTGGTCGGCCCGAGAGCGCCGGCCACGAAGCGCACACCGCCGTGGTGCCGTGCGCACTCGTCGGCGACGCCGCGCGCGAGGCGCGCCGCGCGATAGTTCAACTCTGGCACCAGCGCCACGGTCCCATAGTCCGCCTGCGAGATGCCGTTGGAGTTGAAGGTGTTGGTCTCGATGATGTCCGCGCCCGCCTCCAGATAGGCAGCGTGGATGTCGACGATCACCTGCGGGCAGGTCAGCGTGAGGATGTCGTTGTTGCCGCGCAGGTCGTGGCCGTGCTCGCGCAGTCGCTCGCCGCGGTAGCCCGCTTCGTCGAGCCGCTGGCGCTGGATCATGGTGCCCATCGCGCCATCGAGGAACACGATGCGTTCCGCGAGCAGCCGCTTCAAACGCTCGATGCGCGTGCGCCGCTCACCCTCATCGACCGGCTCGAGCGCAAAGGGTGCCGCGACCGCCAGGCGCGCCGCGCGGCCCCGCGTTTCGCTCTCGCGGTCGGCGTGTGCCGGTGCAGCGCCGGGCCTATCCGCGGCCGTCCGCTGCCGGTGCGCGCAGCCGCTCACGCCGGCGCTCCAGCGCTCACCGCCGCCGCCTGCGGCAGCGGCCGCAGCCCGAGCGCATGGCAGATCGCGTAGGTGAGCGCGGCGCGGTTCAAAGTATAGAAATGAAACTCACGCACGCCATGCTGCGCGAGCTCCTGCACCTGCTCGATCGCGACCTCGACGGCCACCGCGAGTCGCGTATCGTGATCGTCGTCGAGTCCGGCGAAGCGCTCGTTGAGCCA
>Ga0187783_10000856_pt1 | contig 22411 bp, 19 predicted proteins | sample 1015_SJ02_MP02_2_FD_132471 | JGI IMG/M metagenome (GOLD analysis project Ga0187783, IMG submission 132471) | Tropical peat soil microbial communities from peatlands in Department of Meta, Colombia - 1015_SJ02_MP02_20_MG | ecosystem: Environmental > Terrestrial > Soil > Wetlands > Peat | place...
AATTGCGCCGGGGCGAACCGGCCGAAGGACGTATGCCGCCGCGACTCCCATTGCTTTGACTCGCGGACTGACGGTACTCAGTCGCGAGCACGCAAGTTCTTGTCGCTCGACGACAAGGATTGACGCCTTCTTTGTCTGCAAACTGATCCCAGTAGGCGTCAGCGGGGTCCAGGGTATGAAAACGCTCAAATGGCAATTCCCGGTCCTGTTCGTCGCGGTGGGGACCGCGTGGGCGCAGCAGGGCGGAACGCCCGCCGTCACCAGTCGACTCAGCACCCTGCAGGCCACTGTCCAGGCGGTCTATCCTGATAAGCGCTCGCTGACCCTCGTCGGTCCGAAGGGCCAGCCGCAGACGGTCTTCGTCGGTCCCGAGGTGAAGCTCGACAAGCTGCACGTCGGGGACAAGGTCAACGTCAATTACTACCAGGGGCTCGCCGCACAGATATCCAAGGGCGGTGCCAAGGTGAGCGATCCCGCAGCATCGGACTTCGCCTATAAGAATCCGAACGGCGCCCCCGGTGGTGGAGCAGGCGCCTCGGTCACGGTTACCGTGAAAATACTCGGGGTCGACCCCGGCACCAATACCGTGGCCTTCGAGCAGGCCGATGGATCACAACATATCATCGCGGTGAAGTCGCCCGAGATGCAGAAGTTCATCCGCACGCTGAAAGCGGGTGACCACGTCGATGTCACGTATACCGAGTCAGTGGCCGTCAGCGTGACACCGGCTGCGTGAAGTGGATGCTTCCCGGTGGATACCCTGGTTGTGTGCGCTGGCGGTCGCAGGATGCGCCGGCGCTCCCCAGATCGGCTATGAGTCGGATCCCAACGCGATGCAGCAGGGGGACGTAGCGGATCCCGGTGAAGCACAAGCGCTCGAGCAGGCGGAAGCGGACTGCGCACGTCAGGGTAAACACGCCGTGTCGCACCGCGTCGAGGGTGAGACGGTGTACGACTGCGCCGACTAGGCCTGACGTGACAGCGCGCCTCGTGCGCGGCCGCCAAAGCCGCGCAAAGTTCGGTGGGCTCGACGACCATAACCCTCCTCACCTCATGACCTCCCCGGCTCGAGCACGACCTTCGCTGCGGTAACTCGTACCGCCAAGGTCCTATTGCGACCGGTCCCGTCGGGTCCCCACACTCGGACGCGAAATCGGCGCGGCTTTGCGTCCCGTGTACGCAGCCGACCCGCGTAGGCTGTGAATTGCTGCAGCGCTTGGACTGCGCCCGCGAAAAATCCCGGGCGATTTCCGGCAGCGCATGGCCGTGCCGGCTTCGCGGGAAGGTTTGAGGGAGACTCTGATGCGAGTCATTGAGCCCATCGTCCGCGCACGCACACTCGATGGGTTCACACAGCTCGTTCGTGAGCTCGGCGGGGATCCGGAAGGGGTGCTGGCGCGTGTAGGCCTTGCCGACCACGTCACCGCACACCCGCTCGAGTGGATATCCTTTCCCGCAGTTCTCCGGGCGTATGAGATAGCCGCCAACGAGACGCGCTGCGAGACATTCGGTCTGCAACTCGGGGCGGTGCGGCAGTTGAGTGTCCTCGGCCCGTTGCAGCTGGTGGTCTCGTACTCGGAAAATCTGAGGAGTGGCTTTGAGGCGTTCTGCCGATTTGCATCGGTGCAGAACACCGGCTACCAGCCTTACCTCGACGTGGGGCCGGAGGAATGTACGTTCCGGCTGGTGTTACCTGCGCAGTTACGTCGCTGGTGTCGGCACTGGATAGAAGACTCGCTCATCACGGCTCTACGGCTCCTTCGAGGGTGTCTGGGCGACCATTACGTTCCCCGCAGTGTCTCGATCCGGCACGCCGCCCTGAGCGACCAGGCGACATACGCGCGCTTCTTCGGCACTGAAGTGCGCTCGCTGGAGAGAGTGGACGGCATAACGATGGACAGGCGCGATCTGGAAGTCATTAATGCGAGACGGGACGATGGGGTGCTGAGCGTGCTGAGTGACTATTTGCGCGCGGACGCGCTGCCGGCGCGCACAGACATCGACGCACTGGTCAAGGGCGTTCTGCGTCGCTCGTTGGGGGCGGGCGAGATTTCGGTCGAAGCCGTTGCGGAGGAGATGGGAATGCACAAGCGCACGCTGCAGCGTCGCTTGCAGCAAACCGGAACCACGTTTGCGGACTTGCTCGATGAGGTTCGTGCCGATATGGCCAAGAGCTACGTCGCCACCGGGCAGTTGCCGCTCACACGGATCGCGCTGCTCCTCGGCTTCAGCGATCAAAGCGCGTTCAACCATGCTTTCCGACGGTGGTTCCAGCGCAGCCCGACTGAATGGGCGAACGCTCGCATGCGGCTCGACCGTAGTCGATCGCACGCCGCCATCAGCCGCGGTCTGCCTGCCTAGAGCGGCAAGCAAACGCGTGCTGCGCTCGCAATAGGCCGTCGGCGATGGGTAACTTCCTCGGCACCTTTGTGAGCGACTTCCTCGGGCGCCTGGATGGACCGCTCCACTTTCGCTTTTTCCTGCAGCCGCTGATGGCCATCCTGCTGGCGGTACGCGACGGCCGCAAGGACGCGCGCGAAGGCCGTCCCGCCTACGGATGGGCGGTATGCACCGACCCGACGCACCGCCGCCAGCTGCTGGTGGATGGCTGGAAAGGGATCTCGCGGGTTTTCGTCCTGGCGTATGGACTCGATGTCATCTATCAAATCGTCGTGTGGCACGGGTTGAGAGCCGCGCAGGCACTGACCGTGGCACTGGTGCTCGCCGTGATTCCCTACGTACTGCTGCGCGGGCCGGTCAATCGGTTGCTGCGCCTGGGGCGCAAGAGCAGTACTGCGTGAGGCAGTGGGCCTCAGCTCAGCCAACACCCGAAGCGTCGAATACGATCTGATCGTGCCACCACAGCCGCTCGAAGAGCGAGCCGGCTGCATCGCCCGCCGAATGCCCTGACAGGATCTCCCCGACGCTGCGCTTGCCGTCGATCGCCTCGACCAGCGCCTTCTCGTGCGCGCGTAGCGGCATGAAGATATCGGTGTGAGTGTGTCCCCGGTTGATCAGTATCGCGGCGATGCCGGGTGGCAACCGCTCTTCAACGCACACCGTGTCAGGCATGCGTAGCGGGAGGTACTCCCGCCAGCGGTCGCCCGAGAACTCGATCTCGAGGATGCACGGACAGTCATCGCGGTAGGCCACCAGGCTGTGGCGCGTGATCGATCCGCGGAAGAGTTCGGCCGCGGCATATTGGTCTTCGATGGGAATATGCGTGGGTCGCATGGTGGGCGGGATGCGTGTCATGAGGCCCGCGTGAAGACTGTAGGGCGCCTGTCGAATCCAGCGCCCAAAGGTGAGGCGGCCGGCGCGCAGCCAGGCGAACAGCTGCGGTACCGAATACGCCCGGTCCTGGGGATGGAGGAGCGTGTCGGCAAGACCGGCCTCGCTGCGAAAATCCACTGCCTCGCGCAGCAGACCTGCCAGGGGATGTGCGGGTGGCAGGGCGCGGAGTGCGCCAAGCAGTTCTTGCAGGTCGCCCTCAGGCGCGTGAAAGCCGACGCGCCTGCAGAACTCCTGCAGCATGTAGATTCCACTTCGACCGTAGGGCGCGTACACCATCAGGTGCAATGCCCCTTCGCGCTTGAGCACGGCCCGCAGGGCCTCGAGCCCGGCGTCCGGGTCGGCAAGATGATGCAGCACTCCAGTGCAGACGACCTGGTCAAAGGTCGCGCCAAGCTCACATACCCGCTCGAGTGGCAGCTGGTGAACCTGAAGGTTGTCGAGCTTGTACTTGCCTTTGAGCTCCAGGGTATGTTGCACGCTCGTCGCGCTGAAATCGATGCCGGTGACCTGCGCCGTGGGCCAGCGCACGGCGTACTTTGCCGCCTGCGAGGTGCCGCAGCCTGCGACGAGTATGGAGAAGTCCTCGCGATACGGCCGCGTCGGCCAGAAGAGATGGAAGTCCGCCTGGCGGCGTGGGCGCTCCTGCCATCGCTGCCGATACGCCGCGAGGTCGTCGACGGGCGGTGGATACGGGAATCGCTCATAGAAGGCCTGGACCTGCGAAGCCGACCCCACGAGCTCGGAGTTCCGCACGTTCATCTGCATGCGCGTTGACGAAAACGACGGGTTCTCGCGCGCATATTATCCTGGGTTGCCTTCCTGCGGCCGCAATCCTTGACCTGCCGCCTCAGCGACCTGCACTCGCTCGCGCAGCGCTCTGATGTGGGCCCTGAGCGCGTAGATGCTTTCGTTGAAGAGGCCCGGCATTGCCAGGTCACGGGCGCGCTGATCAAGATCATCCAGCCGGCGAATCAGGGTGTCGTTGGTCCGCGAACCGGGCGCACGCAGCTCGATCTCGACCAACTTGAGCTCGCGATACATCGGATAGAAACGCCGCCGCCTTTCCCAGTAGTAGATCTTCGGTGCCAGCGACCACAGCGGGTACACGATACCGGCAATCGGCACGATGAGAAGCAGCATTCGCTGCACAAACTCGGCGAGCCAGAACGGCAGCGTTCTCTGCAGAAAGCTGGGACCGGAGCGATAGAACTGGCGCACGTTGTCGGAGATCGGCAGGTCGAGCTCCTCGGGTGCGGGGAATTCTCCGACCCGCTGGAACACGGCCGGGCGCCCATGTACCACGACTGCCGCGCGCCACAGCAGAAACTGCAGCGCCGGGTGCAGGTTATTCCGCACGGCGAGGCTCGCCTTCGAGGCAATGAGCGGGGTGTCCTGGGGCGGCCGATTGGCCGCGAGGTCCCCGACTCCCGCGGGAAGCACCAGCTTGTTGAGGAGCGGGAAAAGGGCAACGTAGGCGTCCGCGCGTGGAAAACCGAGCAGTTGAATGTCCGGGGCACGGATGAGACTCTGCACGACCGCTGAATCCCAGCCGCTCACGATGAGGACGGCATCGAGTTGGCCGGCAAGCAGCGCTTGCGCGGCCTGCTCCGGGAGATCCGCGGACAGATGCAGCTGCTGAGCGTCTATGCCGTTCAGCGCAAGCAATTTCAGAGCGAGCGGGCGACTCGCGCTGCCGACGGGGCCGATCGACAGGCGCCGTCCATTCCACTGACCCGGTCCCGCGGCTGGATCGGCGCGGCACCGGCAAAACAGCCACGCCTCCTGGTAGAAGACCGCACCGAGCGAGACGACATTGCGGGCGTCCTTATCCGCGACCGTGCCGGCCTGCACGAAACCCGCTGCGATACCTGAGCGCGGATCCGCCAACAGTCTGATGTTGTCAACCGGCCCGTTCGTCGGCACGAGGCGCAAGCGCACTCCGTCCCGTGCGAGAATCTCGCGGTATCGTTCCGCGACCTGCGCGTAAGTACTGCCGGCGGGTCCGGTTGCCATGGCCAGCTCTCGGGCGGGTAGTGGTCGCAGCGTCGCAAACAATGTCCACAGCAGCACGCCGCCGGTGAGAACCAGCAGCAGAATTCCGAACGGTGTTCGGACAAAATCTCTGTCTATCCAGCGTCGAATAGATACAGCTCGCGGGTGCGCGGATGGGTGCGACAGTATAGGCGAGGAGGGGCGAATCCACCGTCATCTTTCCCGTGGTGCAGTCGGGGGCGGCGCCTCGGCAGCACTTACGCCGATCCTGCAGCGAGCCGCCCGCGCGTGGCCGGCAAGGTCCACGGTACAATGATGGAGCTGCACCACCTCACGCCGCGAGTGGTGGGCCGCTGAGGTGATTTGCTCGCGCGATCCGCAGGAGCGCCATGATCACTCTTTTCTCCTATCCGCCACTTTTTGGCGTCGCCGACAACAACGGCTATGGACTGAAGGTGTTTGCGTTCCTCCGATTGACCGGCGTGCCCTTCACGCAGCGGCATACCTTCGACGCCTCCACCGCGCCGCGAAAGCAGCTTCCCTATATCGTTGACGATGGCGAAACGATTGGCGACAGCGACACCATCATCGCGTACCTCGTGCGCCGCTACGGCCTGACCATCGATGCGGGGCTCACGGCGACGCAGCGCGACACGGCGCATCTCATCACGCGCATGCTCGATGATCTCTATTGGGTGATGTCCTATTCGCGCTGGCAGGACGAGGCGTTCTGGCCGAGCTTCCGTGACGCGCTTCGCCGCGAGCACCCGGGTGTCAGCGACGAAGGTCTCGACAAGGCACGGCAATTCAACCTGCAACGCTACTACTATCAGGGCATCGGCCGGTTCGATCCCCCCGATGCCTACGCGCGCGGGCTCGCAGATCTCCGGGTGCTGGCGCATCTCATTCCAGCGCGCGACTTCGTTTTCGGCGCGACGCCCACCAGCATTGACGCCGGCATCTACGGGTTCATCGCCAATATCCAATTCTCCTCGATCGAGACGCCGCTCCGGAAGTTCGTCACCTCGCAGGGCAACCTGCCACGCCACTGCGCCGCGGTCCACGAGCTCCTCAAGTAAAAGCATGTCGCTGCCGCGGACCTATCTGCAGCTCCCGCGACATCTCGCGCCGTAGAAGTGTTATCACCGGTCCGGCCGTCGTCCCTCAGGCGAGCTCGCTCCCGCGCTGGTTGAGGCGCTTTGCTCCCGAGCGCGCCTGCAATCCTGCGATAAAGAGCCGTTCGAGCTGCGCCACGATCTCGGTGCGCTCGTAAGCGCGCGCCTTCGCGCGGGCGGCCGTGCCGAGCCGCTCGGCGGCCAGCGGGTCCTGCAGCAGCCGCACGCACTCCGCTGCGAGCGCCGCCGGGTCATCGCGCAGCACGATCTCGCGGTCGTTCTCGAAAGCGAGACCTTCCGCGCCGAGCCGGGTGGAGACGATGGCGCGCGCGTGCGCCGCCGCTTCGATGATCTTGACGCGCGTACCGCTGCCACAGGAAATCGGGCAGCAGACGACGCGCGCCTGCGCGTACAGCTCATCGAGGTCGTCGACGAAACCGGGAAAGGTGACGCTCGGGTCGGTCGCGGGGAAGGAGCGCAGGCGCTGCGGGCGGCTGCCGGCGATGATGAGACGGGCATGGGGAACCTGCGCATGGACGGCGGGCCAGATGTCCCGCACCAGGATATCCGCGGCGAGCGCGTTCGGCGGGTAGCCCATATAGCCGACGAACAACACGACCGCCGCGGAGCTGCGCACGGCCGTGTGGGTCGGGAAACGGACGCTGTTGGCGACCACCTGGATACGACGCGAGCAGGCGAGCCTGCGCAGCTGGCGATAATCGTGCGCCGAGCACACGAACGTCAGCTGCGAGCGGCGGATGGCCTGGACCTCGGTGAGCATCAGCCGCGGAATCTGCAGCAGCAGCAGTCGTTCCATCGGCCAGGAGGGATGCTGCAGCAGACGGCGCGCCACCGAGACGTGCTCGACGTCATCGAGATCGAAAAATACGGGGGTGCGGCCGGTGTCCGCGCCGAGTCTCATCAGTAGCGAGCGGATCGGCAGGCGATGCGCGAGAATCAGATCGGGCGCCGCGCTCAGCGCGGTGCGCACCGCAAGCGCTGCTGCTTCGTTGTCGACATCGGCGCCGATCTCCTGCGCATGGAAGTCGAAGATGCCTGGACCATAGCGCTGCCAGCGAGTCGATACCGGCTTCGTTCGCAGGACCGGCGCCACGGTCAGGCACAGCTTCGGCGACCAGCGTCGGCGCAGCCGCTCCTCGTGCATGTTCACTTCCTGGGGCGAGAATTGCGTGGCCGCGCCTGTCAGAAAGAGGCAATCGACGCGGTCCGCGACGCGCGCCAGCGCCTCCACCTGCGTCCCCAGGCGCTGGACGATGCCGTGCACCATCTGCTCGTCGGCGGGGAAGATGCGGGAGATGACCAGCGCGGTCGTCATGGCGGGCTCAAGTTCGTGCACAGCGCACGCCGAGCATTGTGCCCGTTTTGGCGCTGCGCTCGACCGTCGCCCGTATGCCATCCACGCGAATTGCAAAGCCAAGGGCCGCGGCGCGGCGCTTGCAGTCGGAAGGCGCGAACGGTAGGTTGCAGCGCCATGGCCGGGCAAGCGGTATCACGCTGGAACGCCGTGGCGATCGTCGCTGCGACCGGCGGCTGCGAGGCTGCGCGGGCGCTCAAGGGAAAGCGCTTTCTCAGTGCACAGGCGCCGCGCCTGCCGCTCGCCGAGTGCTCATCACCCGCCGCGTGTCGCTGCGTTTATAAGAAGTATCCCGACCGCCGCGCCGGGCCGCGCCGCGAAGAGGAGAAGACCGGCTTGAGGCGTGCGCATTCCGGGAGCGAAGAGCGCCGCAGCCGCCGCGGCCGCCGCAGCACCGACAGGGACGAGTAGCGGAGCGGTGCGCGCGCGATGGCGTAGCCCCGGCCGAGGGGTCTATAGTCCTGCGGCCTTGTGATTCCGAGGCCACTGCGCTGAAAGCCAATGGCGATGCATTCGCCGAGGAGAAGCCATCATGAGTGCAGTCATCAAAGAAGTCCCGACTTCCAGGCCCGTCGCGCAGTTCCTGAGCTCCCCCGGGAAACTGCTGATCGACGGCAAGTGGGTGCCGGCCGCCTCCGGCAAGACCTTCGAGGTCAAGAATCCGGCGACCGGAGCGACCATTGCTTACGCCGCCGAGGGTGACAAAGCCGACATCGATGCTGCGGTGCGGGCCGCGCGGCGCGCACTCGAATCTGGCCCATGGCCGGCGATGACCCCCTCGGAGCGCTCGAAGCTCATCTGGCGGATCGGCGATCTGATCGCCAAGTACAACGACGAGCTGGCGGAGCTCGAATCCCTCGACAACGGCAAGCCGATGGCGGTGGCGCGCGTCGCCGATGTGCCGCTGGCAGCGGACATCTTCCAGTACATGGCGGGCTGGTGCACCAAGATCGAGGGGAAGACCATTCCGCTTTCGGTGCTCTACACGCCGGGTGCGCAGTACCACTCGTACACCCGTCCGGAGCCGATCGGCGTCGTCGGCCAGATCATCCCGTGGAACTTCCCGCTGTTGATGGCCGCGTGGAAGCTCGCCCCGGCGCTCGCCACCGGCTGCACCGTGGTGCTCAAGGTGGCGGAGGAAACACCGCTCACGGCGCTGCGGCTCGGCGGAATCCTGCAGGAGGCGGGACTGCCGCCGGGGGTGGTGAACATCATCACCGGCTTCGGCGAAACCGCCGGGGCAGCGCTCGCTGCGCACCCCGGCGTCGACAAGGTGGCGTTCACCGGATCGACCGAAGTGGGCCGGTTGATCGTGCAGGCGGCGGCGCGGGATCTCAAGCACGTGTCGCTCGAGCTCGGCGGGAAGTCTCCCAACATCGTCCTCGAGGACGCCGATCTCGATGTGGCGATTCCGGGCGCTGCGAGTGCCATATTCTTCAACCACGGCCAGTGCTGCTGCGCCGGCTCACGGCTGTTCGTGCACGAGAAGCTCTTCGACAAGGTAGTGGCTGGAGTTTCCGATCAGGCCAAGGCCATCAAGCTCGGCTCCGGACTCGATCCAGCCACGCAGATGGGGCCGATGGTGTCGGAGATTCAGCGCGATCGCGTCTGTAGCTATCTCGATTCGGGCAAGCGCGAGGGCGCCAGGGCGGTCACCGGCGGCAAGGCGCGCGAAGGAAGCGGATATTTCGTCGAGCCGACGGTGTTCGTCGACGCCAAACCTGACATGAAGATCGTCAAAGAGGAGATCTTCGGTCCGGTGGTGACGGTGTCGCCTTTCGCGCAGCTCGATGAGACGCTGGTGCATCAGGCCAACGACACGATCTACGGCCTGGCGGCCGGCATCTGGACGCGCGACCTCAGCAAGGCACATTTGCTCGCGGCCCAACTGAAGTCGGGAACCGTATGGATCAACTGCTATAACATCTTCGACGCCGCGCTGCCATTTGGCGGCTACAAGCAATCCGGTTGGGGGCGTGAGATGGGCGAGGCGGTGCTCGAGAACTATCTCGCGACCAAAGCGGTCACTGTCGCACTTTGAGTTGACGCCCCGGGCGAAACCCAAGGAGGCCCTGCCCGTCGGGGGGCCTCCTTTCTTATTGTTGCGAGTGTCGAGACGGTGATGGCGGCTGACTACGACGTCATAGTGATCGGGTCCGGGCACAACGGGCTCGTCTGCGGCGCATACCTCGCCAAGGCAGGCCTGAAAACACTGGTGCTCGAGCGCCGCCCGCTCATCGGCGGCGCTGCCGTGACGGAGGAGTTCGTACCCGGCTTCCGCGCCTCGCGCTTCTCCTACGTGATGAGCCTGCTCCATCCGCGGGTGATCCGCGATCTCGACCTCGGTACCCACGGGCTCGAGGTCCTGCCGGCCAACGACCTGTTCTGTCCGCTCGGCGGCGATGACTACATCGTCTTCAGCGACGATGCCGCGAAGACGCAGGCGGAGTTCGCGCGCTTCTCCCGCCACGACGCGCAGATCTATCCCGAGTTCTCGCGTCACCTCGAGGAGGCGGCACGCCTGGTGCGCAGCCTCCTGTTCGAGACGCCGATCGATCCGACGCGTCGGCGCTGGAGAGACTTCCGCGACACCGCGACACTCCTCTGGCGGCATCGCACGATCGGCGGGCGCATGTACCGGCTGATCGATTTGCTCGCGCAAAGCGCCTACGACTATCTGTCGGTGTGGTTCGAGAGCGATGTGGTCAAGGCCGTGCTCGCCTATTACGCCTGCATCGGCACCTTTGCCGGGCCGCGCTCACCGGGCACGGCCTACGTGATCCTGCACCATCTGATGGGCGAGCATGCGGGCGCAGGAGGCTGGGGGTTCATCCGCGGCGGCATGGGGAGCATTACCCAGGCGATCGCAGGCTCGGCGCAGCGCTTTGGCATGCGGATCCTCACCGACGCGGCGGTGGCGGAGGTGCTGGTGCGCGAGGGACGGGTCCGCGGTGTGCGCACCGCCGACGGGCGTGAGTTCAGCGCGAGGGTGGTCGCCTCCAATGCTGCTGCGCGCACGCTGTTCCGCCAGCTGCTGAAGGCCGAACACCTGCCGGCTGAGCTGCTCGCGGAGATCGATGCATTTCGCACTTTCTCCACCGCCTTCAAGATGAACATCGCCGCGGAGAGTCCGCCGCGCTATCGCGCTTTCGATCCGCGCAAGACAGGCTTCGACTACCCGACCTATGTCCACCTCGCCCCCGGCATCGACTACCTCGAGCGCGCCTACGATGATGCCAAGTACGGGCGCTACTCGCGACAGCCGTTTCTCACCCCGGTCGTGCCGACCATCGTCGATGACTCGCTGGCGCCACCCGGGCGGCACGTCGTCAACGTTTTCGGCGGCCACGCGCCGTACACGCTCAAAGGCGGCGAGTGGGCGAACGAGAAGCCGAATCTCACCCGCGCGGCGCTTGCGGTCCTCGATGAGATGGCGCCCGGATTCTCCGCACAGGTGATTGGTCTCGAGGTGCTGGTGCCGCCGGATCTCGAGCGTATCGTGGGCTTGCCCCAGGGCCACATCTTCCACGGTGAGCTCACGGCCGATCAGCTCTTCTGGCAGCGTCCGGCAGCGCACTGGGCCAACTACCGCACACCCGTCCGCGGCCTGTACCAGTGCGGCTCCTCGACTCACCCGGGCGGTGGTGTGTCGGGAATTCCCGGCCACAACGCCGCCCGGGAGATCCTGCGCGACTGGCGCGGATTGCGCTGAGGATCACGCCTGACGGCGTAATGGCGCAAAAAAACAAAAAGAAACGGTCTCAGAGGCGCCGGGGAGCGATGTGCGCCGATGAGCCGGAGCAAAAATGGTCGCCATCCCTGGCGGGAACCCATCCTGGAACTGCTCGACTGCCTGCACACACGAGATCGCTCCGCCGCCGCCCCGAGACCGTTAGGCGAGCATCATGCCGGGCTGGGGGGCATGCCCGACCGACGCAATTGGTAGCTGCTGTTCCGGCCCGCGCAGCGCCTGCGCGGCGTGCTGCACGAGCTCATCGAGGGCGAACGGATGGAAGGGATTGAAGTGCGCGACAGCGATCTCGAGCGGCAGCAGCGCTACCTCGCCGTCCGTCTGTGAGGTGCGTGCCCGCTCGAGGATCGCCTACACTGTCAGAAGGGTTCAGCGAGACCGACGCCATTTCCATCACGCGCTCCTTAGTAGGCTGCAACAAGCCTCGACGCGGCCACAGCATATGCGTGGCCCCTCGGCGACCGCGCCGGTCGCGGCCCCGCATAGTCGTCGGTTGACGGCGTTGCGTGGCGTAAGTTAGATCCTACATGCCCTTTCGCCGCCGCCCGACCGACCCACGCGGTGCGGGCGGCGCACTCTGCGAATAGCGCACGCGTCGCGTGTGCGCTGCGTCATTTTGCGAAAAACCAAAGGTCGGGAGGCCATGCCGATGAATACGGGAGACAACGGTCCGGCGACGGACACCCGCAGGCTCGCAGAGGCGGCACGGGAGGCGGCGCGACGTGCGCGTGAGACGGGCAACGCCGAGCTCGAGGCACTCATCGCCGAAATCGAAGGGCTCATCGCACGACTCGGTGAGCCCGAAGATCCACGCGTCGCGCACCTGTGTACGAGAGTTGCGCGTGCGCTCGCCGAGGCGCGGCGCGCGCTCAGCAGCCGTGCGTCGCAGGCACAGCGACAGGCGCGCGAGGCGCTCGCGGCGAGCGACAGCTACGTACACGAGCAGCCCTGGCCGGCGATCGGCGCGGCCGTGCTGGCGGGTCTCGTCTGTGGGTTGCTGGTTTTCCGCCGCTAGCGGGGTGTGGGCCTGAGGGCGTGGATGTGCGGCGAGCAGCGCACGGCAGCGGCGGCCTCGGACGATCAGGCTATCATGGCGCTCGCCATGAATTCCCTGACGCGCCAGATGGCAGTCGCCGCGCTGCTGCTCGCCGCGGTGCTCGCGCTCTTCATCGCCGCGCAGTCGGGCGAGCGACGGCTGGCGGCCGCCAGCCGCGAGGTCGAGCTCGCGGCGGAACGGCAGAACGCACTCGGCGAGCTGTGGCAGCTCGTGCGTCAGGCGGAAAGCAGCCAGCGCGGCTACATTCTGGTGGATAACAGCGAATATCTCGTGCCCTATCAGCAGGCGAGCGGAAATCTGCCGCAGGCGCAGCACCGCGTCGAGCGGGCCTTCGCCGCAGCCTCCGGCGCGACGCGGGCCGACATCGACGAGGTGTTGCACCTCATCGATGCGAAGTTTGTGGAGATGCACGCTGCACTCGAGCTGTTCCGCACCCAGGGCAGGAGTGCCGCCGTCGAGCTGATCCGGACCGACGTCGGCGCACAGGAGATGACCAAGATCGACGATCGGGTCCGCAGGATCCAGGCTCACGAGACCGACATGATCCTCGAGGCGAGTCGTGCCTGGCGGACCGGCCGCTGGGTGAGCCTGGCGACCACCGGCACCGCGCTTGCGGCGAGCGTCGCGCTGCTGCTCGCGCTGATGCGGCTGGCACGGCGCCACATGCGCTCGAAGGAGCTCGAGGCGGCCGAGCTCGCCGAGCGGCAGGCCGAGCTCGAGCGCATCGTGGCGCGGCGCACCGAGGAGCTGTCTGAGCTTTCGACCCATCTGCAGTCGGTCGCCGAACAGGAGAAGTCCTCGCTGTCGCGCGAGCTGCACGATGAGCTCGGCGGGCTGCTGGTCGCCGCGCGCATGGACATCTCCTGGATCGAGGAGCGGCTACGGAGCGAGGACCCGGAAGTGCGGGCGCACTTTGAGCGCGTGCACGAAGCGCTGCAGTCGGGCGTCGACCTCAAGCGTCGCGTGGTGGAAAATCTGCGGCCCTCGCTCCTCGATAATCTCGGGGTGTTTCCGGCGCTGCACTGGCACGTCGCCGACACCTGCGGACGTGCGGGCCTCCAATTCATCGAGCGCTACCCGGACGAGGAGCTGCAGCTCACCGCCGAGGCATCGATCACGGTATACCGCATCGTGCAGGAGGCGCTTACCAACGTCCTCAGGCACGCCCGCGCCCAGACGGTGGAGATCTCGATCAACCTGCAGCCGCACTGGCTGATCATCCGCATCCGCGATGATGGCGTGGGGCTTCCGCCCGAGCAGCTGCGGGGTCTGCGCTCGCACGGGCTGGCGGCGATGCGCCACCGCGCCACCGGCCTCGGTGGGCGCTGGCGCGCCTACCCGCACGAGCACGGTGGAACGGAGATCGAGGTGCGCCTGCCCGCCGGGCGCGTCCTGGCCCCAGCGCTGGCTTCACCGGTGTGATCGACGGCCCGGCAGCTCAGTGCGCTCGCTGCTCGGCACACTGTCGGGCGAAGCCGCTGAGCAGCGCGGGCAGTCGGAAGTAGTCGCGCGACTTGTCGAGAAATGCCTCGGCACCGAGCAGCTCGGCCTCGCGCCGGTACTCCGGCAAGCCGAAATTGGTGAGGATGATGATCTTCGGGCGATGGTCGTCGCGCCGCAGCGAGCGCAGTACGCCGAAGCCCGAGCCGGCGCGCAGGTGCAGATCGAGGATCAGGACGTCCGGCGCCGCGGCAGAGATCCGTTTGAGCGCGTCGACCTCGGTATCCACCGTGTCGATCAGGTCGACGTCGGGCAGGCAGCGGATGAGCTCGGCGAGGCGGGCGGCGAGGAGCGAGGAGTCCTCGACCAGCAGCACCCGCAACGAATGTTTATCCGACATAATCTGGCTTCGACCGGGATCCTGCGGTCGCGGGCAGGGGCGCCTGCGGTCCGTTGGCCGAGACTAGTGCTGCGGCGCACCGCCGCGAAGCCGGAAGCCGCCTCCCCGCGGTGTCAGTCGGCACTGACCGCTGCGGCATGCACTACTGTACGAGGCCGTTGCGCAACGCGTACGTGGTCAGGTCGGCGTTGGTGTCGAGCTTCATCTTCTCGAGCACACGCGCCCGATAGGTGCTCACTGTCTTGACGCTGATGCACAGCTCCTGGGCGATCTCGGAGACACTGCGACCGACGGCGAGCTTGCAGAGAATCTGGAACTCACGCTGCGACAGCGCCGCGTGCAGCGGCCGATCGGCGGGCTCATCGAGCGCATCGACCAGCAGTTCGGTGAGCGCCGCGCTGACGAAGCGACGTCCGGCGAGCACGGTGTGCACCGCGCGCATGAATTCCTCGGGTGCCTGATCCTTGGCGAGATAGCCCGCAGCGCCGGCCCGCAGGGCGTAGATGGCGTATTGCTTCTCGCCAAAGGCACTGATCACGAGTACGCGCGAAGCCGGGTGTCCGGCGCGGATGTGGCGCAGGATGTCGATCCCGCTGCGGTCGGGCATGTTGATATCGAGCACCACGAGGTCCCACGTGCCCTCGCGCAACTGGTGCAGTGTCTCCGCGCCGCTTGCGGCCTCGGCGATCGCCTCGACCGCGCGGTCCTGCTCGAGCCAGCGCCGCAGCCCCGCCCGGGTCATCGCATGATCGTCAGCAATGAGCACCCTTGCCATCGAGCCTCCCAACGGACTCATTCTCCATCCATTGTCTGGGGTGAGCACACACTACCGGGTCCGTGGCCCCGGCAGCATACGACACCGGGCTCACCGCTTGTAGGCGCAATCCTACGCAGATCGGCCCCGGCAGTGGGCACACGCTGCCGGCGTTCCCCGTCAGGCGTCGCGGAAATCCGTCGCGTCGACTTCGATCACTGTCGGGCCCGGCCTCCGCAGCGCCTCTCGCAACGCCGCACTGAGTGCGGCGGCGTGATCGACGCGCACGCCCGTGGCTCCGCAGGCGCTCGCGAGCGCGACGAAATCGGGCGTCCGGGTCACAACGCCGATCGGCGCGATGCCGGCCGCCCGCATGTCATCGCGGATCTGGCCGAGCGCGCCGTTGTTCCACACGACGAGCGGTAAGGTCAGATCGAGCTCGACCGCGGTCGTGAGCTCCGCCAGCGTGAACTGCACGCCGAAGTCACCGGCGAGCGCGACGACCGGTCGCTGCGCCTGCGCGATCTTCGCCCCGAGCGCCGCTGGCAGCGCATAACCGAGCGCGCCGTACCCGGACGGATGAAACCACAGACCGGGGCGCTCGGCGGCGAATGCATAATTGCCGAGATAGGCGATCTGCGTCATGTCGCTGAAGATGACGCCGTCGGCCGGCAGCGCGGCGCGCAAGGCACGCACCGCGGGCAACGCCTGCCGTGCCGCGGCATCGAGCTGTGCGTCGATGCGGGCACGATGTGCCGCGCCGTCACCGCCGGCGCTGCGCCAGCCGCGGCGCTCGCCGACAGCGCCGGCGAGCATCGTGAGCGCCGCCGACGCGTCACCCGCAATCGTGACCGCCGCGCCATAGTGGTCGTGGAGCTTGTGCTCGTCGACGTCGATGCGAATCAGCTCGCCCTCGATCCGCAGCCGCGTGGTGTTGTAGATGTCGGTCTCGGAGAGCTCCGTGCCGGCAGCGAGCACCACGTCCGCCTGCGCCACGCGCTCCTGGGTCGGCGTGAACGGCAGGCTCGCGCCGAGGTTCCCCGGGTGGCTTTCCGCGACCACGCCCTTGCCGCCGACAGTGGTGACCAGATACCCATCGAGCGCTTCCAGCAGTGGCCGCAGCGCCGCTCCCGCGGCGCGCGCGCCGCCGCCGGCGATGAGCAGTGGTCGCTCGGCCCTGGCGAGCAGGGCCAGCGCGGCATCGATGCTGGCCCGAGGCGGAGGAGCCGCAGGCGCCGGACGCGCAAACACCTCCGGTCGCAGCGCGGTCGGCTCGGCGAGCAGATCGAGCGGAATGTCGATGTAGGCCGGCCGCGGCCGCGGGGCGCGCAGCGCGGCGAAGGCGGCGCGCAGCTGATCGCGCACCTCGGTGTCGCTGCGGGCGCTGCCGGCGAATCCGCTGACGTCAGCGACCACGGCGCGCTGACACTTGAGCTCGTGCAGTACGCCCCAGCCCCGTCCGAGGGTCGCACGCAGCGGCGCGCTGGCGATGAGCAGCAGCGGCACCGAGTCCGACCACGCCTGTGCCAGCGCCGTGAGCGCGTTGGTGACACCAGGGCCGGAGATGACGAATGCCGCGGCCGGATGGCCGCTCGCGCGCGCATAGCCGTCGGCGGCGAAACCGGCGCTCTGCTCGTGGTGCACCAGCACGTGCCGCACACGCGCCAGCTCCAGACCGCGATACAGCTCGATGTTATGTACTCCCGGAATGCCGAACACCGTGTCGATGCCGTTGGCGGCGAGCGTCTCGACCACGTAGCGTCCGACAGTCCAGGGAGCCGCGTTCATGCGCTTGAAATGTTAACACCTGCCACGCACAGTAAGTGCGTGAGGTTCGCGCAACTGGTCGAGCGTATCGGCGGGGACGGCGCCGCCGCGTGGCACACCCACTACCAGGCGGTGGCCGCGCGCGAGCGCGGCGAGGATGTGATCATTCTCAGCGTGGGCGATCCGGACCTGGCGACGCCGGCGCCGGTGATCGAGCGCGCCATCGAGCAGCTGCACGCCGGCGACACCCACTATGTGCCCGCCGCCGGACGGCGTGCGCTGCGCGAAGCCATCGCGCGTACGCATCACGCGCGCTGCGGCCAGGCGGTCGATGCGGACAACGTCGTCTACTTCGCCGGGGCGCAGAACGCACTGTTTGTCGCCTCGCTGTGCCTCGCGGGTCCGGGGGATGAAGTCATCACCTTCGAGCCGCTGTATCCGACCTACCCTGCCACCATCGAGGTGTCGGGGGCGCGGCTGGTACGCGCACCGGCGAACGCGACGTGGCGGCCGGACCTCGCGGCGCTTGCCGCGCAGGTGACACCGCGCACGCGCGCCATTCTCTGGGCGAGCCCCAACAACCCGAGTGGCGTCGTGCTGAATGACAGCGAGCTCGAGTTCCTCGGTGCGCTCGCTTGCCGGCACGATCTGTGGCTGGTGGTGGATGAGGTGTATGCGGGGCTGGCACCCGGCGGACGCGTGCCGAGCCTCGCGGCGCGGCTCCCCGAGCGGGTGGTGACGCTCGGCAGTCTTTCCAAGTCGCATGCGATGACCGGCTGGCGCGCCGGCTGGCTGGTGGGTCCGCGCGATCTTGCCGCGCATGCCGAGAACCTGGCGATGTGCATGCTGTTCGGGCTGCCGGGCTTCATACAGGAGGCGGCCATCACGGCGCTCGCGCTCGCGCCGCAAGCCGAGGCGCGCGTCCGCGCGTACTGCGCGGTGCGCCAGCAGCGCTTTGCCGCCGGCATCCGCGGCATCGGCGCACTGCGCCCGCTGACTCCCGAGGCCGGCATGTTCATGCTGATCGACGTCAGCGCGAGCGGTCTCAGCGGCGCACAATTCATGCGCGCGCTCTACGCCTCGCAGCGCGTGTCGGTGATGGACGGGGCGGCGTTCGGTCAGGGCGCGGCGGGCTGCGTGCGCGTCTGCTTCGCGGCCGATGAGGCGACGCTCGATGCGGCCTGCGCACGACTGCGGCGTTTCTGCGCCGGGCTCCCCGCGCCACGGGCCGCGGTGCGGCGATGACCGGGGGCGGCGCGGACGTCAGTACTCGAGATCCTCGAGTGCCTCGAGCAGATTCGCCACATCGGGCACGCCGACGCCGGTCGTCTGGTTGTAGCCTGCGTGGGCGTGCCAGTACCAGTTGTCGCCATGTGTGATGTCGCGCAGCGGCGCGTGGGCGCCCCGGTACGCGCCCGGCGAGGTGGCGATGGCATAAAGCGCCGGATTGAGCAGCCCGATCCGGTGATGCAGCGCCTCGACAAAGAGGCTGGCGACGCCGTTCAGCTCGGGTGCGACGAAGCTCGTGCCACCCGCCTGCTCGATCTCGAAGCCGTTCACGTTCGAGGTGTAGTAGATCACGTAGCCGGTCTGCGGATCAGCGTTGGTGGCGATGTCCGGAACGTTGCGTCCGGAGAAGCGCGCGGGCAGAGGGTAGAGCAGCTCAGCGGGAGCGGGTGTCAGTTGTGACAGCGCCTGGCCGCGGACCGTATCCGCCATGCCGGGCACGAACCACTGGTAGAACGGGCGGTGCACATAGATGCTGACGCCGCCACCACTGCCGATGGGGTAGGTGCCGCAGGCGATGGCGTTCTGTCCGAACGCGTTGCACAGCGGCGCCAGATAGTCCCATCCCCACGCCTGCTCCTGTGCGACGTTGATCACGATGGCAGCGCCGGTCGGTCCCGTATAGACCTGCTCGCCCGGAAGGGTCGTCCCGCCGCCCGCCGTCATGTAGCGCTGCATGCCCGGATCGTCCACCGACAGCACCGCGTTGTAGCTATAGGGCTCCCCCGGAGAAGGCAGGAGCGGCAACGAGTTGACCGAATCGTAGGCACCGTAGTCGCCCGAGGCGGCGAACCAGGTCTGGCCCTGTAACGCCGCCTGTGCGAGCAGATCGTTATTCGCCGCGACGATGGTGCTCGTCTCGCCGTTGGCCGGATTCGTCACCAGGCCACTCTCGACCAGGCCATCGACGAGCAGGTTCGGGCCGTCGAAGCCTTCCCACTCTCCCCAGCTCGTCGAGACGGTGTCGGCTTCGTTCCTGTCGATCACTGCCGCAAACGCATCGATGAATCCCTGGCTGGTGTTCGGCGCCTCGTAGACGAGGATCCTCGCCTGCGGGGCGAGTCCGCCGGATTGCTCGACGTCGAGTGTCGTCTCGTCCGAGCCCGCCTCATCGCTTGGCGGACCCGCCCCGCCATCGATCTGCACCTCCGTGATGCGGTCGCCGCGCACCTTGAGTCCGAGCGCGCGCCAGTACCTGTAGGCATCGCTCGGGGTGAACGAGGCGAGCGTGACGATCGCGAGAGTGTTGCCGTGGCCGGTGATGCCCTGCTGATAGAGCGGGTTGACGTCGTAGTACTCGGCGTAGTCAACGACCGTCCATAGGCCCGGCGGGTCGGTGGTGTTGGGCGGACTCGTGGCGCTCGCGTGGCCGGCCTGCACCGGCAGGTGCACCGGGCGGCGCAGGTGCGGACGCAGACGCGGCCGCGTGTCGAGACCGAGCACCGCGCGCACCTCGCCGGCGATCCCCGCCGGGAGCTGCGGCGCGCCGAGCGGCGCACGGTAGCGGTAGGCGGACGCCGTAGCGGTCGCGGCCACCTCGAAGCTGTGCAGCTCGACGGCGAATGCGTGCTCGATCTGCGCGATGGCGCCGCTGACCTGCAGCTGTGCGGTGGCGGAGCGCGTGACCGTGAGACCCTGGGCGGTGAACGTCCCCGCGACAGCCGCAATCGACGCTTCCGAGGGTCCGAACTGGGCGCGGAAATCTTCCGGCGTCAGGAATTCGCGGTACTGCGGCGAGCCTCGCGTGTAGAGGGACTGAATCAGTGCGTCGATCTGGTCGGCGTGCCTTAACTTCAGCGTCACCGTCACCGTAATGTGGGCGTTCTCAGGAAACGCGGCCGCGGGCCCGAGGTCTCTCACGGCAGGCACTCCCTGTGGATAGGGCGCTGCGCCCACTGGCAGCACGAGCAGGACGGCCGCGGCCACGGCTGCGGCGGGCAGGCATTGACTGCGCTTCATGGGAGCATCCCCTCGGCTCGAATACCGCTTATTCGTGGTGCTGTGCGGCACCGCCACGATGCCCGCAGGCCGTGGGGATTGCAAGGAATGCGCGGTCTCGAGATGACCGCAGGTGCCGAACGGCACGCGCCTTAACGCGTGCCGCTCCCGCGCCGAGCGGGCTAAGCGCTCTTCGGGGGAATCGTTCCGCCCGGCGTCAGCTTGTCGATCGCCGCCGGCAGCACCTGCGAGAGTTTGTTCGCGAGGTCCTGCGGATTCATACCGGTCTTGGCGGCGAGCTGCCCGATCACACCGCTGCCGAATACCTGGTGCAGCTGATCGGCGGAGATCGGCTGGTTGGCGCCGGTCGAGACCCACGAGCGGGCAACCCCGCCGAGTCCCTGGCTCTCGAGCTGCGCGACGATGCCCTGGATGCCACCGTGCTGCTGAATGAAGGAATTCACCACCGTCGCCATCTCGGCGCCGACGGCGCCGCCGAGCAGTCCATCTAACAAGCCCATGGTGCCTCCTGTTGCTGTTCGTGTTTGCGAGCTTCGCGTGCGCGATTCTCGCGCAAATTGCCAGTGCGCCTCAAGGCGGCGGCCGCGCGGCGTGCGCCTGCTGCGCCGCAGAGCGGTGCATGGCGCGCTCACTTATTATATTATTATGACGACATTAAAAAGACTCACCCCCGGGACGCGACGCGCAGCCGCGGTGTCCGCGCGCGTCGCGAGGGGTGGAAGACGATCATGAGGCAGGTGCCATGAGGCAGGTGCGGACGCTCGGTCTTCTCGGTACCGGAGTCATCGGCGGCGGCTGGGCGGCGCGAGCGCTGCACTTCGGCATCGACGTCGTCGCGGCCGATGTGAAGCCGGAGATGGAGGGGTGGATCCGCGGCGCAGTCGCCAACGCCGAAGGGGCGCTGGCGCGGCTCACCTTTGCCCCGCTGCCGCCGAAGGGGAAGCTGTCCTTCACGACGGATCTCGCGGCCATGGCACGTGCGGCGGATTTCATCCAGGAGAACATCCCCGAGCAGCTCGAGCTCAAACAGCGGGTGCTCGCGGCGGTGAGCCGCGAGGCGCCGGCGGACGTGGTCATCGCCTCGAGCACCTCCGGCCTCATGCCCTCCGACCTGCAGCGCGACATGGTCGCGCCCGAGCGGCTGCTCGTGGCGCACCCCTTCAACCCGGTGTACCTGCTGCCGCTCGTCGAGCTGGTGGGCGGCCGGCAGACCTCGGAGGCGGCGCTCGCCGCGGCGGCGCGCTTCTACACCTACATCGGCATGCACGCGCTGCGGGTGCGCCGCGAGGTTCCGGGACACCTGACCGACCGCCTGCAGGAGGCTCTGTGGCGCGAGATCCTGCACCTGGTGAACGAGGACGTCGCGACGACCGGCGAGCTGGATGACTCGATCGTCTATGGACCGGGGCTGCGCTGGGCCGGCATGGGCACCAATCTCATCTATCACCTGGCGGGCGGCGAGACCGGCATGCGGCACATGCTGCGGCAGTTCGGGCCGTGTCTGAAGTGGCCGTGGACCAAGCTCGAAGCCCCCGAGCTCACCGAGGGGCTGATCGATAAAATGGTCGCGGGCACCGAGGCACAGGCGGCGGGGCGCTCGATCCGCGAGCTCGAGCGCCTGCGCGATGACTGTCTGGTGGCGGTGCAGCAGGTGCTGCGCGAATACGACATCGGCGCCGGCGCCACCCTGCGCGCGCTCGAGGAGCGACTGTACGAGAGCGCGGCCGCCAGCGCGCGCCCGCAGATTGGCGCCGCCGCCACCGCGCAGCCCCTGCGGCTGCTCGAGACGCGGGTGCGGCCGGAGTGGATCGACTATCACGGTCACATGACCGATTCGCGCTATCTGCAGGTATTCGGCGATGCGACCGACGCGCTGTTTCGCTACGCCGGGATCGACGATGCCTATCGCGACTCGGGACGCGCGCTGTATGCGGTCGAGACCCGCCTGGTCCACCAGGCCGAAGCGCACGTACAGGAACCGTTGTATGTGACCACGCGGGTTCTGGAGGTCGATGACAAGCGCGTGCGGCTGTTGCACAGCCTGCATCGCGCGCGCGATGACCGGCCGCTGGCCAGCGCCGAGCAGCTCTACCTGCACGTGAATACCGCCGCCGGCAGGAGCGCGCCCATGGATGCGGCCGTGCGCGCGCGTCTGGCGGCCGTTCAGTCGGCGCAGGCGGCGCACTGAGCCATGCCCAAGATCGTCGATCACGAGCGCCG
>Ga0187783_10000857_pt1 | contig 22407 bp, 16 predicted proteins | sample 1015_SJ02_MP02_2_FD_132471 | JGI IMG/M metagenome (GOLD analysis project Ga0187783, IMG submission 132471) | Tropical peat soil microbial communities from peatlands in Department of Meta, Colombia - 1015_SJ02_MP02_20_MG | ecosystem: Environmental > Terrestrial > Soil > Wetlands > Peat | place...
CTGTGGTCGCTCACGATTATTCTCGGTGGCCTCTTTCTATTTGGCACCGGGCGGGAGTGGCACCGGCTCATTTACGAACATGGGCTGACGATCTCTACCAATCTCTTCGGAACCACCTATTACTCCCTTGTTGGCCTGCACGCGTTTCACGTCAGCGCAGGACTGATCATGCTCACTGTCGTCCTTATCTTTGGTTTGGCTGGACAGGTGCACGAAGATCAGTTCCGCCGTGTCGATGTGCTTGCGTTGTACTGGCACTTTGTCGATGCCGTATGGGTCGTAGTTTTCACCGTGGTTTACATAGTCGGACGCTGAGGGAAAGAAATGGCCAGATTACTAACGGCGGAACAACCCGACCAGAGCTCGCGGGAGGCACGCGAGATTGAAGCGCCAGCGCCGACTCCGTGGCCTTTTATTCTGGCGTTCGGATTCACTTTGCTGTTCTCGGGTCTGGTAACGAGCATGTCAGTCACGGTGCTCGGGGCTGCACTTGCGCTGGCAGCATGCATCGGCTGGTTCCGCGAAGTTTTCCCGCACGAGCAGGAAGTAGCTGTTCCGGTGATTCCGTATGAGTTCCGTGCATCGACTGAGCGGCGGGTGGTGGATCGGCTGCCAGTTGCGGCAGAACAGGTACGCGCATGGCTTCCTGTTCACACGTATCCTGTGTCTGCCGGTGTGAAGGGTGGATTGGCGGGAAGTGTCGCGATGGCAGTGTTGGCCTGTGCCTATGGCGTGCTGAAAGTAGGGAGCATTTGGTATCCCATCAACCTCCTTGCCGCGACGGTTTACGCAGAATCGCTGAAGCTGGGCCCGAGCCAGCTCTACTCATTTCACGCCGACAGTTTTGCCATTGCTTGCGGCCTGCACCTTTTGGTGTCCACCATCGTAGGGTTGCTATATGGCGCAATGCTCCCGATGTTCGCGCGGCGGCCGATCGTGCTTGGCGGATTGATCGCCCCAGTGCTATGGTCCGGGCTCATTTACACGATGCTCGGCCTGCTTAATCCGCTACTCGCGAGCCACATCGACTGGTACTGGTTTGTGGCTTCGCAAGTTGCCTTTGGACTGGTCGCAGGCTTGGTTGTGGTGCGCCAGTCTCGCATGTTGACCCGCGAGAACTTGCCCTTGGCCATGCGTGCAGGAGTGGAGGCTCCAGGAATTATTTCCCCACATGGAGAAGAACGGCCGTGAACTCACTCCGATATTCGCATCTGGCCGCCGTGGTGAGCATGGTTGTGCTCTCTGGTTGCAGCTCTCCGCCCGGTCAGCCGCGCAAGAATTCGGAAGTTCTCGCTCCAAATGAGGTGACAGACTTTCGAACTTTGTACGCGGAAAACTGCGCGGGTTGCCACGGCTCGGAAGGTCGGGGAGGAGCGGCGATCGCTTTGGCCGATCCGGTTTACCTGGCAATTGTCGACGATGGATCGATACGTAAAGTTGTTGCAAATGGCGTGAAGGGCACTTCGATGCCGGCCTTCGCTCAAAGCGCCGGCGGAATGCTGACGAATAAGCAGATCGATGTTATCACCTCAGAAATGCGCTCCCGCTGGAGCCGGCCGGGAATCCTCAAGGGAGTTGATCTGCCTGCCTATGCGGCAAAGTCTGCGGGCAACGCCCAGCAGGGCGAAGTTGTGTATGGAACTTATTGCGCATCGTGTCACGGTGCCCAAGGCCAGGGCGGGCGCAAGGGCAGCGCTATCACGAATGATTCGTTCCTGGCGCTGGTTAGTGATCAGGGGCTGCGCACGATTGTGATCACGGGCCGTCCGGAACTCAGCGCGCCTGACTGGCGTAGAAACGTACCCGGCAAACCAATGTCCGATCAGGAGATCACTGATGTAGTTGCATGGATGGCCTCGCACCGAGTGCAAGCCCCTGGGCAGCCCTATGCAGCCTCTATTTACGCGCAGCACCAGGAGTCGACCAATGTCTACTAGGCCGCCTGCCCTTGTGCCGTCGAGTGAAAATGTTATTTCCCGCCGCGGATTCTTCATGAAGTTGGGACTTCTGTTCAACGGACTGGCAGCAGCTGTAGTGGCCGTGCCAATCGTTGGATTTCTTTTCTCCGCGATCACACGCGGTCACGGCAATGGCTATCTCTCGTGGGTGCAGCTCGGGAAGGTCGCCGATTTTCCAGAAGGCCAGACGCGGCTGGCGACTTTTCGCAACCCATACGTGATGCCAACCGATGGCGCAACCGCCGACACGGCCTGCTGGGTGCGGCATATTGCAGGGGAGCAGTTCCAGGTCTTCGCGATCAACTGCGCCCACTTGGGCTGCCCGGTTCGCTGGTTTCAGCAGTCTGGTTTATTCATGTGCCCCTGCCACGGTGGAGCGTACTACAGCGATGGCTCACGCGCTTCAGGACCGCCAGAGCGCGGGCTTTTCGAATATCCATACAAGGTTGAGAACAACCTGATCAGCATTCAGGCTGGTGAGTTGCCGACCCCAGGAGCAGCAATTGCAGCTTTCACCGGAGAGAAACCATCGTGCGCATGATGATCAGCAGAATCGGGAAATGGTTCGACCGCCGCTTGCAGCTGGCCGCGCCTGTTCGCGAAATCGCCGAACATGCCGTCCCGCGGAACACTGCTAGCTGGTGGTACGTTTTTGGCAGCGCGGCGTTAACGGTGTTCCTGCTGCAAATTGTGACTGGAATCTTGCTCGCGCTGGTTTATGTGCCCTCGGGGGCGGAAGCGTGGAGCAGTCTGCAAGCCCTGAACCATGCAGTGACGCTTGGCTGGTTCATTCGCGCGATGCACGGGTGGGGCTCGAATTTCATGGTCGCCCTCGTCCTCATCCACATGGTCCAGGTATTTCTCTTCGGTGCGTACAAGTTCCCCCGCGAACTTACCTGGATCGTAGGCGTCTTTTTGTTGCTGATGACCCTGGGCATGGCTTTCAGTGGGCAGGTGTTGCGCTTCGATCAGGATGCCTATTGGGGGCTGGGAATCGGAGCGTCAATCTCGAGCCGCGTTCCTATCCTGGGTCCATCAATTGTGAGATTCCTGCTGGGCGGCCCTATCATCGCCGGTGCAACTTTGTCCCGGTTCTTCACCCTGCATGTGTTCGTGATCCCGGGATTGCTGATTGGCTTCGTCGGCCTCCATTTGTTGATGGTACTGAAGCTGGGCATCAACGAATGGCCGATGCCGGGGCGCGTCGTGAAACGAGCAACGTACATAAACGAGTACCACGAGTTGACAAAGAAAGATGGTGCGCCGTTCGTTCCCTATGCTGTCTGGAAAGACATGTTCTTTGCGGCCTTCATAATCCTGGCCGTCGCAGCGTGCGCGCTATACCTCGGTCCATTCGGGCCGACCGGCAGGCCAGATCCAACAATTATCCAGACTGTTCCCAAACCGGATTACTTTTTCCTCTGGCTCTATGCTTTGCTCTCGCTGCTCCCGCCGTCGCTCGAAACGCCAGCACTCCTGATCGGACCAGTGGTGGTGATTGGGGGACTGCTTCTCCTTCCGTTTCTTTCTGGCGAAGGTGAAAAGAGTTGGAAGCGGCGCCCAATTGCAGTTTTGACCGTATCGTTGATCGCAATTACGCTCGGGACCTTTACTCGTCTCGCCATGTACACACCCTGGAGTCCGCACATGAACGCGTGGAGCGGTGATCCGGTGCCGGATCAGTTCATACATGGCACGACCGCACTTGAGCGGCAAGGCGCGCTGGTGCTTCAGGTCAAGCAGTGCCGTAACTGTCACTCACTAGGAGAAAGTGGCGGACAGAGAGGACCGGCTCTCGACAGCGTGGCCGTGCGCCTCACACAAGACCAGCTTATCCGGCAGGTCATTCAAGGGGGCGGCAACATGCCGGCCTACGGCAAGAACTTGAGTCCCGCGGAAACAACCGCGCTGGTAGCCTTCCTCGAGACACTGCATCCAAAGGGACAACCGCCCGCGCGCGATGCTGCACGCGACGTCACGCTCCGTGACGTCCCGAGAAACGACGAGAAGCAATCCGAATCACAACCATAGGAGAACGGTTCCATGCCACATCTCCATCACGGCGCATCGGGATCGCTCGAGTCAGTATTGCTCACCATCACAATCTTTTTCGCGGCCTTGGTGTATCTGCGTGGATGGCTTCACCTTCGTTCCACTTCCTTCAGCATCATCAATCGTTGGCATGGGTTGAGCTTCCTTGTCGGGCTGTCGTTGATTTGGGTCGCAATTGCTTCTCCCCTTGCCGCACTCGATCATGAATTGCTGACAGTGCACATGCTGAAACACTTACTGCTGATGACGCTGGCTCCTCCACTGATCTGGTTAGGTGAGCCCGCGAATCGCTTACTTCAGGGTTTGCCGCAGCAATTTGTACAACGCGTGCTGCCGGCCTTTCAGTTGCTGCCTGTATCTAGAATAAGAAGGGCACTGGGACAGCCTAAGTTCTGCTGGTTTGCCGCGGCTGCGGCCTTGGTTGGCTGGCATACTCCCGCTGTTTTCACACTCGCGATGCACTCAGCGGGATGGCATTTTGTCGAGCAGTCATCATTTCTTGTGGCTGGGCTCCTGTTCTGGTGGCCTGTGGTTCAGCCCTGGCCGAGCGTTTCAAGGCCAGACCTGTCTATGCTCCTGTATCTTTTTTTTGCTACGCTGCCGTGCGATATCCTTTCCGGATTTCTGGTTTTTTGTGACCGCGTGGTCTATCCAGTTTACTTGTCCTCGTCGCACCTGTTTGACCTTACTCCGCTCGGAGATCAGCAGTGTGCAGCCGCTTTGATGTGGACCTGCGTCACTCTGGTGTATCTGGTGGCTGGAGCGATCTTAGCCATGCGGCTGCTCTCCCCCGAGAAACCTCTTGGTAACAAATTGGTGCCAGCGGTGTTGCGCGTCAACGCAGCACCGCCCAACGTTCAGCAGAGCCTGGAGCCTTTCTGAGCATGGCTACCAGATCACTTGCGACGCTTGATCCACCAGTTCCATGGCCTACTCGCCTCGCGCGTTCTACTGTCTTCTCGGACTATTGGGCGCTCACCAAGCCGGAAGTCAATTTTCTGATCGTCGTCACAACTTTCACCGGCTTCTATCTGGCACGTGCGGCTGGATGGCGGAATTTCCCATTCTGGCTGGCGATCGATGCCTTGTTGGGTACAGTGTTGGTAGCTAGCGGCACTGGGACTCTGAACCAGTATCTTGAACGTGACTTCGATGCGCAAATGCGCAGGACTGCCCGTCGGCCGCTGGCCGCCGGGCGGCTCCAACCTGCTGCAGTCCTGTGGTTCGGTCTCGCATTGTCGGTGGTCGGCAGCGTCTATCTTGCGGTCGCGGTCAATGTTCTTGCCAGCCTGCTCGCGATAGCCACGTTACTGTCTTATCTTTTGTTTTACACTCCGCTCAAACGAAAGACGCCGCTGTGCACCCTGGTCGGCGCATTTCCAGGGGCCATGCCTCCTCTAATCGGCTGGGCCGCAGCATCCGGCAAGCTGAACTTGCAAGCATGGACACTCTACGCGATGCTCTTTCTCTGGCAGTTTCCGCACTTCATGGCGATCGCCTGGATGTACCGCAAGGATTACGCCCGCGCAGGCTACCTGGTGCTCCCTCCCGATGACTACGTGCGAGTCCGTTGGGTGAATCTGCAAACTGTTTTGCCGCTCTTAGCCTTGGTGCCACTAAGTCTGCTGCCAGGGTTGATGGGTGAAGCCAAAGTCTATTTCATTGGAGCCTTGCTCCTGGGCGCAGGGTTCCTTTATTACGCAGCACAGTTCGTACTTCGCAGGTCCAACTCTGCCGCCCGCCGCCTTCTTGCCACTTCCATCATTTATCTTCCCGCGCTATTCGTGGTGATGGTGTTTGGACGTGGCTAGAGAAGCGGCAATGGTCGACAATTCTGACATGAGTGAGCAAATCCCCTGGCGCGTTTTCTCGGTCGGGCTGAAGCTGAGGCACAAAGGCCGCCATTGGCGCAAGTTGCCGTGACAGGGAACTCAGGCCAGCTTGCGGGACCAACTGCGCCGTGGAGTTCCGGCGGGTGTTTTGAAGCTCGTCCATGTCCACGCAACTCGTTGAAATTAGGGAGTCTCGTCGGGCCTTGTCAGCCTGAGCTAGCAATTATCGGTCTTAAGGCGGGGCTGTTCCCTCCGCTGTGCCCAGCCCGTGCTTCCGTGCTAAAGTGGCAGGCATTACTCCGGCTGGAAAACGCCAGCAAGGTTGGCGCGCGGCCCCGAGGCGCAGGCCGAGCGATCCAGGTTCCAATGGCCATAAGCAAACCCAAAAAATTGGGCAAGTATGACGTCCTCGATGTAATCGGCCGGGGAGGTATGGGAGTGGTCTATAAGGCCATCGACCGCACCTTGGGACGCCCAGTCGCCATCAAAATGATGACGGTTGGGTCTGCCAATGACCCCGAACTTTTGAAGCGCTTCTATCGTGAGGCCCAATCGGCGGGCAAATTGCAGCATCCGAATATCGTCACGATCTACGACCTGGGCGATCAAGATGGCAACCCCTATATGGTGATGGAATTCCTGGAGGGGGAAAGCCTGGCCTCCATTATCTCCGCCCGTCGAACCATTCCCTTAGATCAGAAGCTGAACACATTGATCCAGATCTGCAATGCTCTTGGCTACGCCCACCAGCGTGGTGTCATTCATCGCGACATTAAGCCGGCAAACGCCATGGTGCTCAAGGATATGACCGTCAAGATTGTCGACTTTGGAATTGCGCGAATCGGTAATGAAAGAGTAACTCGACCCGGCCAGCTCATGGGCAGTATCCAGTACATGTCGCCCGAGCAGATCAACGCTTCTCGCGTGGATTCACGGACCGATATTTTTTCAGTGGGAGTCCTGCTGTATCAACTGCTTACTTACGCGCTCCCGTTTGATGGCAAAGATAACGGCTCTATTCTCCTCAAAATCATTCACGACCCCCCTCCGTCGTTGAGCGTCTATCTCAGAACATACCCTGCAGAGCTCGATAGGATCGTCGCTCGCGCGTTGGCGAAGAAGCGTGAAGAACGCTATGCCACTGCTGACGATCTCGAGTTCGATCTTAAGCGAATTCAGGAGGAACTTAAGCGCGAGAAAGTTTCAGAGTACCTTAAGTCGATAGAGGATTTGATAGCGAACTCCCAGTGGAATCAAGCCAAGGAGCACATTTCCCAAATTCTGAAGATCGATCGGCAGAATACCCAGGCTAAGGATTTGTTGCGCACAATTCAACAACAGATCCAAGCTCAGCAGCGCAGTGAACAGGCAAGGGAGTTGCGCCTGCAAGCGGAGCAGGCCATTGCCCGAGAGGAGTTGGGCGATGCTCTGAGATATCTCGAGCAGGCTGTGACGCTGGACAGTGACAGCATGGACCTCCAGCAACTGCGTGACATGATTGCCAAGAGGAAAGCAAGGGCAGACCAGTTTGCCGCTCTACTACAGCAAGCCGAATCTGCTCGTGATAGTGGAGAGCTCGAAGAGGCTCAAAAAGCTGTAGCTGAAGCTTTGGCAATCGATAGGGATAATCGTGAGGCGAAGGCGCTCGACGCGATCATCACGCGCGAGATTGCCGAAGAAAGCAAACTGAAGAAGACGCAAGACTACCTCGATGAAGCCAGGAAACGGATTGCCTCGCGCAGCTTCACTGCTGCCTTGGAGATGCTTAAGCAGGCGGAGATGCTATCCCCGAATGCACCTGGCCTAAAAGGACTCGCCGACCTTGCTGTCAGCGGGCGGGAACAGGAAAAACGTCGCAAGCAGCTTGAGCGGCTCAATGAGGAGATTGTAGACGCGCTGAATTCGGATGACTTTGCGCAGGCCTGTTCCAAAGCTACTGAAGGATTGCTGACGTTTCCCGAGGATCGTAGTCTGCTCAAACTCAAAAACCTTGCGGAAAAGCAGCGGGAGGCGAGGGAAAAACGAGCGTATGTGGAAGGACAAATTGCGCTCGCGCGCCAACTGCTCAATTCAGCAGATCCTGATCAATCCTTGCTCCCCATACAGGAGGCCTTAAAGAAGTACCCGCAGGAACCAGCTTTGCTGTCCATGCTGTCGGTGGTGACCGAAACTCTCGACCGCTTGCGGGTGGAGCGCAACAAGGCGGAATACGTCCGAAGAGCCAAGGACGCGATGCGGCGCAAGGAATACAACGAAGCGATTGAGATTCTGAACGAGGGGCGCAAGAAAATCGTCTCCAGTGATCTCGATGACTTACTTCAATTTGCGCAAGAACAAGCTTTGAATCATGTTACCCGGAAGAAGGTCGACGCAGTCGCTGACGAAGCTCACCAGCTTATTTCTGCTCGCGAGTACCAGCGTGCTATCGACTTACTCGAATCTGCACTGAGAGATCATCGCGAGGATGAGCTCAGCATCATATTATCGGACGCTCGTCGCCGTCTGTTGGAAGTTAACCAGCAAATCCGGGACGCCGTTGCCACGGCAGAACGTTTACTTCGAAACGATCGCTATGGCGAGGCGGTCAGATTTCTCGAAGGGCAATACGAGCAATGCGGTGAGTCTCCGGAGTTAACGACGTGTTTACAGCAGGCGCGGAATCAGCTCATTCGCGTACAGACCTTTTCAGCCGCCAAGGAGAGTGTCCGGGAAGCCCTTGCCTTGAATGATTTTGAACGTGCCAGCACAATTTTGCAAGGGTTTCGCGAGAGGTTCGGTGACTCTGCGGACACCGGCTGTCTGCAGCAAGAGATTGAAGCGGCGCGTTCGCGTGTGGCGACGGTCGCGATGCAAAGGGCTCTCAGCGATGTCCGCGTGCTTCTAATGGCACGCTCCTTTGAGTCGGCTGAAGGCATCCTACACACTGTTGCGGAGTGGAGCCGGTACGCCACTGCAGCACTTCGGGAACAATATGAGTCACTCCAGCGGCTAACGTTGCAAGCCAAAGCAAAGTACGCGGCTAGCGAGCGGGCCCAAAAGCTTAACCAGGCACGCATAGCCGAACAGCTCACCGCTTCAATCGTAGAAAACTACGAAGGTGGCGCGGCCGCGAAATCGGAGATCAATCCCACCGACGTCATGGGACGCAGCCAACTCGAAGCTATCCTCGCGCAGGTTACTCAGATCGCTGACCACTACGCTGACAACCAGCGAGTGCAATCTGCCATTGACGACCTTAAGCAAAGGCTTACCTCGAGGATTGCTACGTTCGAACAGGAGACCATTTCAGCAGACGTGCCGAACGTAGGCATGGGACACGCAGCTCCTTTGCTGCACCCTAATACTCAGGCACCCGCCGCTACGACTACGTCCCAGAAAATGGTACCTTGGTCGGAGGATGTTTTGCGCACGGTCGACAAACAACTGGCTGCCTTCATTGGACCGATGGCCAGGATTTTGGTGAAGAGAGCTGCATCCCAAACCGCTGACCTGGACGAGCTCTACTCTCTGCTGGCGGCGAGCCTGGATCGCGAGGCCGACCGCCAAGCTTTCCTCAGTCGAAAGTTTGGAGCGAGCCAGAGCTCAACCAACACCCAGTCGCCGCGAGGAGCTGCCCCAATTGGTGGCTTGCCCGTGCCGGTGTGCCCTGAGCTCACCTCTGCGGCCCTTGCGCATGCTGCCCGCCTGCTGGCACCGCATGTCGGCCCGATCGCAGCCATACTGGTGCGCAAGGCAGCTGTGCGTGCCCAAAGTCTGCACTCGCTGTACCTCCTTCTCGCGGAGCATGTCGAACCGGGAACCGATCGCGCCCGTTTCTTGCGTGAAGCGGGATTTGGTTCCCAAAGCCCGTCTGGACCCAAGTCTCAAGCATCTTGATCGCTTCCCCCGGGCTTTTCGGATGTGGCACACCATCAGCAAACCCAAAAATGGGGCATTTCTAAGCAGTCAAAAAGAGGACATTTCTATCAAGCTTGGAGATACGGGAGGGCCATTCCTTGAAAATACCATCGATCATCGCTTGCTAAATCGTCCGGTTGCGAAGACGCTCGTAATTCTCTCTTCGTTGCCGACGCGCATCCAGAAGCCACGGCGGCTCTAGGTTCACTTCAGTGATCAGCAATATCCTTCTAGGCAGCCTCTTCCGCGCTCGCGGCTCGGCTGCCCTGGAGAAGGGACTCGATGTGTTTCCCTAATGCGAGTTCCATCTCCGATTTCGCCTGCTCGAAGCTGCTTGCTTGAACGGTCACGGGCGGGTGCTCAGCCCTACCATTCCAGCCGTCGTCACCCAACCAGAACTTGCAGTCGATACGCAAGCAGGGGTTCACTCCCAGCATTACGGCATGAGTTTTCATCGCATCCTCTCACTGGCACAAGAAAACGAACCGGCGTCGCTTCCAAGCCAGGTACAAGTAACTATTCTAGTACGACCGTGCATGTACTGTCGGCTGGTGTTACCCCGGATCATGCTTCAGCAGCGCTTGAGCAAAGCCGCATCGACCAGAAGTGGATAAGATAATCATATTGAGCGGTCGTCGATGCGGCCGATCGGGACGCTTCATTGAATACTTGAGCACAAATTTTACGGCCGCCAAGACTCCTCGGAGATAGGCGTTCAATGCCTCAAAAGAAAAAGCAGTGATGTCTCGCTTCTCTTTGCTTGCACCTTTGCCCGAAATACGAACTAGTGAGTGGTAGCCATGCTTTTTCGATGGCTCTGATCCCATTTCCAAGCCGTCGCCACGATGTCCTGCAATGATCGTTTGGCTTTCCAGCCGAGAGCCTTTTGGGCGAGGGATGGATCGGCTACCAATTGCGGCGGATCACCTTGGCGTCGCGGAGCAACTCGTTGCGGCACCCGTCGCCCGGTGACCTGCTCAATCGCTGAGATGACCTCCCGCACTGAACTCCCCTGACCTGTCCCCAGATTGAGAGCCGTTGAGGATCCCTTGTCGAGATACTCAACGCCTAAGACGTGTGCTTCTGCGAGATCGTTAACGTGAATGTAATCGCGGATGCAGGTGCCGTCCGGCGTGGCATAGTCGGTGCCGAAAATTTCCAACTCGGGCCGCTCTCCGTGGATTGCCTCGAACGCCGATGGAATCAAGTGGGTCTCAGGGATATGAACCTCACCGATTTCTCCGCTTTCGTCCGCACCCGCGGCGTTGAAGTACCGGAAAGAGACAAAGCCCAATCCGTAGGCGTGACCGTAAGCTTCAAGCGCATTTTCAAACGCGAGCTTAGTGGCCCCATACGGATTGATTGGCAGACGTGGAGCTTTCTCCGTGATGGGCACGACGTCAGGTATTCCATACGTTGCGCACGTCGACGAAAAAATAAATTTTCGTACGCCGCAGTCCACGACGGCATTGAGTAACGCCAATCCGTCAGCCACATTGTTCCGAAAATATTTTCGAGGATCAGACACGGATTCGCCAACATAAGCATGTGCGGCAAAATGCATGACAGCATCCACACGCTGCAGTACAGAGTCGAGCTTAGCCGCATCGGAGATGTGGCCCACGATCAGTTCAAAGCCTTCCGCAAGATATTGATGTCCCGTGCACAAGTTATCATAGATGATCGCGTTGTAACCCCTTCGGCGCAGCTCTCGGGCTGCGTGTGATCCGATATAGCCAGCCCCTCCGACAACCAGAACACTCAATCGTTTTTTGTCGATCATCTGCCCCTGATGCTCAACCGGAATTTTCATTTGAACATCCTAAATCGGGTTACAAGTTTCTGCTCGCTCGCGCCCATTGTCAAGAGTGCGCTGACAGAGTGCGCTGACAGAGGGTCTGACAGAGTCGCAGCCAGGTGAGGAGTTCCTATGTGGGCAGGTAGAAAGTACCTGTTGACAAAGGCGACCATGGTCCATGGAGGAACTGATCAAGGTGAACCGGAAGCAGGAGAGCGGCTGGCCAAGAGAAAACAAATCACGCCAGCGATGGCGGCGAAAAGAATGGTTGCTGCTATGGGATGCCCGCTTCAGTTGCGCCCCCAGGATGCGCATCCACCAGTGCTATCCGCGCAGCGTCTGAAAAGCATTCTCAGTCATCGCTTCGCGTCAGATTACCAAGGACTACACGCTGCGCTTCGCGGGCAAGCTATGTCAAATACACGCTGCGCCATTCGCCAAAGGATGTACCAGGGAACGGTCCACATCGAACAGCGCCTGGACGGCAGCCCGGCGACTGGCAGGGGCAGATGCCGGTGAAGGAGCGTATGCTCGTGCCGCCCCAGCTGCCTCCCGCTTTCCACCCCGGTGGCGGTTCATTCCTGGCTCAAGGATCCTACTGAGCATTCGCCAGTTCAATTGCGATGCTGCAACGGTGGCATCGTGGTCTCACCATTCGGATACACCGTAGCTTTTTGGATAGAGTGAACTGGTCGATTCATGCACGGCAACTCGGCTGAACGGTTCCCAAGCCGAACAAGGACTTCCGCCTTCTGAACAAAGAGGGCACCACACACTCCTCCATGGCTGGCCCATCGTGAAGCGCTAGTATGACTAGCCGTTTGGTTAGAGTTGATGTCTTTTCACAACCCGTTCTGCCGATCAGCCCCCTGAGGAGATTCGTCTAGTATTCGGCCAGTCTGCGAGTTAGGCAGCCCAGGGGAAACATCTCGCAGTGCACTATCTTCTGGCACCCCACCTGCAGCCTAGAAAAGTGCTGACGGTTTTCAAGCCGTTGCAAAACCGATCCGGCAGCGCAGCAAGTCCAAGCTGCCCTTACACCGTCGGCAGAGGAGGACTTATGAAGAAGCAACTGGTTACGCTACGCAGCCTGGGCCTGCTGCTGGTCACTTCATTGGCTTATGCCCAGACCGTCTGGATGGTCCTTTCATGGTCGTGACCGCAGGAACACTGCCGGGCGCTAATATACGATTCGGTCCGTAGAAGGGATCGACCACGCGGTCGCGATTAGCGGTGACGGACAGAGCCGAGCATTTTCTTGGTGACTCTTGGCTTGTCACGAAGGGCCACGTCTTCCGAGCAGGAAAAACTAGTCTTCACCCACGATGGCAACCAGTATTTCCTTCCAAGCTGTGAATGGCGGACGGACGGGGCAATAAACTGTCCAAGCCGCAGCGAGGTGGAGGTTGCACGGAAACGAGACAGCTCAGCAAGTCGTAATTCTGGCGCAACTACGTTAGGGCCGCGAATTCGAGTGTGGGGGAGTTCGCATGCCGGACGCCGCGTGAAAAGGCGGTTCGCTATTAGGGGTATGCCCTTTTTAATCCATGGAAATTAGAGCCCGGCGACGATCGCATACAGTATGGAGAAAGCCCGCTACTTCGTCGCTGCTTTCTCCCGTCCATTTTCAAAAGAACGGACGCTCACAGCCAGGGGCGACACACGCAGAGCTTTAATGTTCACATCCAATTCCTGCAGAGTCTGTTACAAGGTGTTGCGGTGGATGCAGTTATTTCCCGGCAGTTCTAACCTGATTCCCATCTCTGAGAACCACCGCGTTGAAGGCCTCTGAAATTGGTCAATGCTTCAGCGTACGGCATGCCGCTCTGGCGTCTTTATCCCGCCTGCAGGGCCCTCACCTGGTAAACCGCGTCGTCATTCTCATGGGTAGGCCGGCTATTCAGGTTTGAAAGCAAGTCCGAGATCATCTCCGCAACTACCACCCTGTCTCTAACCGTTCCCGACATAAGTCAGGCGCTTGAGGAAAAGTGCGGCGAGGCTGGTTCGACTAAACAGCGAGGATCGGAGAGAGCAGGAGGGTTTCCCTATTGGCAGGATGACGTTCGCTTTGAACCATCGGTGACTACGTGTTTCTGCAGGTCCGGTTTATGAGTCGCAGCCACCCAAGAGTCTACCTGCGCCGCGAAGAATATCTTCTAGAAGATCAGAAGAGCTCGAACGGCACGTTCGCGAAAGTCCGCGGCCAAAAACCCTGTTTCGCCAGATACTTTGTTGCAAGTGGACAAAGGCGCCTGAGGCCGGCCACGCCCATCGATGGTGGACTAGCCCGGCTTTGAAACTGTAACAAAACAAGTATGCCGCCTATCGGATAGGGGGTATATGCTGTCCTTGTAATGGCGTATGAGAGTACGATCCGTCGTCGCTTTCGGTTCATCGCTGGACATCTGGATGAGCGGATGCGGCGATTGGTAGCCGCGGCGGAAGCTGAAGCCCTGGGATTTGGCGGTGTCTCGATCGTGGCTCGGGCAACGGGCGTATCGCGTCGAGCGATTCGCATCGGCCTCCTAGAACTCAGGCAAAAGCCGCGGGCCTTAGGACTGACGGGTCGGATTCGGCGTCCTGGGGGAGGACGAAAGAAGACCGTACTCCAGGATGCAACCCTGCTGCGCGATCTGGAAGCTCTCATTGAGCCGGTGACGCAGGGAGACCCGGAATCACCTTTGCGCTGGACGGCGAAGAGCGTACGCCAGCTGGCGGCGGAGTTGCAACGCCAGCGTCACCGTACCAGTCATCGCATGGTGGCCGAGATGCTCCACGAGTTAGGTTACAGTCTGCAAGCCCATGCCAAAACCATCGAAGGGGCTAACTATCCCGACCGCAACGCCCAGTTCGAGTACATCAATGCAAAGGTGCGGCGATTTCTGGCCCGGGGAGAACCAGTCATTTCTGTGGAGATCCAGAAGAACGAGTTACGGGGCGATTTCAAGAGGGTGGGACGAGAGTTGCGGCCGCAAGCGCAACCCGAGAAAGAGCGGCTGCATGACCTTGTGGTTCCGGAATTAGGCAGAGCGATTTCCTACGGCGTGTATGATTTGGGAATCAATACCGGTCGGGTGAGTGTGGGCGTGGATCATGACACGGCAGAATTTGCGGTGGAAACGATTCGTCGTTGGTGGAGACGGATGGGGCAACAATCTTATCCCCAGGCGAAGCGGTTTTTGATTACGACCGATGCGGAAGGCAGCAATGGTTCCCGGCTGCGGTTGTGGAAGACTGAGATCCAGAACTTGGCCGATGAGATGAAGATTCCCATTGCGATCTGTCATTTTCCGCCAGGGACCAGCAAGTGGAACAAGATCGAGCACCGGCTATGTTCCTTTATCAGCCAGAATTGGCGAGGCAAGCCGTTGATCAGTCATGCCGTAACCGTAAAGCTGATTGCGGCTAGCGGGACGAGAGCTGGCCGCAGGGTGCGGGCCAGGCTCGACACCAACTCGTTCGAAGGTATCAAAGTGAGCCAAGCTGAGCCGGAGAACGTACGGCTTCGACCGGATTCCTTCCATGGAGACTGGAATTATGCGATCTTGCCGCACACTCTAGCTTCGTCCCAAGGCTGAATGAAGTTGAGATAGTTATTTTGTGACAATCCCCCACCCGAAGCACCGAGAAACCGTAAGCTCCTCTCACTGTGGGACTTGCATTCAGGTTTGTGGCGGTAAGGTTTCCCCAGTTGCAAAGAACACGAGCATGTACGAGCAATAGTAGTAAACTGCGTAGGTTATTGAAAAGATAGGTGATGTCCCCCGGGCGCTTGTTTCGAGGGCATCTGGGCTTGTTGGCACTCGGGTTCTATGTCGGCGGCATATAAAAAGGTCGGCAAATACGACGTCCTCGACGTGATTGGCCGAGGGGGGATGGGCGTCATCTACAAAGGCGTGGATCCCGGCATCGGCCGGATCGTGGCCATTAAGATGATAACCGGTGCTTTCGCGGATGATCCCGAACTGCTACATCGCTTTTACCGCGAGGCGCAATCGGTGGGCAACCTTCAGCACCCCAATATCGTGACCATATATGACCTGGGCGTGGAGGATGGGAACCCTTATCTGGTAATGGAGTTTCTCGAAGGGGAGAGTCTAGATGCACTGATCCGGACCCGACGAGCCTTGTCGCTCGAAGAAAAACTCGACATTGTAGTCCAGGTTTGCGAAGGGGTCGGTTACGCCCACAAACGCCACATTGTTCATCGCGATATCAAACCTGCCAACGTGATGCTGCTGCAGGACGGAAGGGTAAAGATTTTCGATTTCGGAATCGCCCGCATCGGCGACCGAATGACCCTACCGGGACAGATCATGGGCAGCGCTCAGTACATGTCGCCAGAGCAAATCAATGGCGGCAACGTGGACGAGCGTAGCGATATTTTTTCCATCGGGGTCTTGCTCTATCAGCTCCTCACGGCGGAGTTGCCCTTTGAAGGTAAAGACATGGGCGAGACTCTGCTGAAAATCCTCCATGACGCACCCCCACCGCTGAACCGCTTTCTCACCAGCTACCCACCAGATCTCGACGAAATCATGCAACGAGTGCTGGCTAAAGATCGAGAGCAGCGCTTTCAGGCAGCCGAGGACCTGGCTTTTGAGCTCGCTCATATTCACGAAAAACTCAGGCGGGAAAGGCTCAACGAATACCTCGCAGCCGCAGAGGCGGCGCGGGCTGCGGGGAAACTGAGCCGGGCTAAAGAGCAGTTGCTGCAGCTGCTGAAGATCGACCGACAAAACGTTCGCGCCAACGACATGCTGCGAGCGGTACAACAGGAGATTCAAAAACAACAGCGTGCCGAGCAGGCACGAGAGCTGCAGTCCGAAGCCGAAAAAGCTGTGGCTCGCGGTGAACTAGCCGAGGCGCTGGCGTTTCTGGACCGAGCCGTCGAGCTGGATAAAAGCAATGCGGAAATCTTCCGCTTCCGGGATTTGGTCCGTGAAACCAAAGCTCGATCTGACAAAGTACGGGAATTGGTGCAGCGGGCGGAGATGGCGCGGGAGACCGGCGACTTGGACGAGGCCCGGCGGGCGGTGGAAGAGGCAGTCGCCATAGATGGGAAAAGCACTGAGGTGCGCGCGTTACAAGCGGCGATCACGCGCGAGATCGCGGAGCGCGACAAGCAGCTGAAACTTCGGAAATACCTAGGCGATGCGCGGAAACAGATTTCTGCGCGTCGTTTCACCGCTGCGCTGGAACTGCTCAAGGAGGCGGAGTTGATCGATTCCGCTATCCCCGGCTTACAGGAGCTCACCAGCTTAGCGTTAAGTGGCCAGGAGCAAGAGAAGCGACGGCAGGATCTCGAGCGCCTGACCACCGAAATAGAGGACGCGCTCAATCGGAACGACTACGACAAAGCCTGTGCCAAGGCTGTCGAAGGGCTCAGCCGTTATCCCGATGATCGCGGGCTGAAGAAGCTGCAGGCAGTGGCGGAAAAGGAGCTTGCGGCCCGCGAGAAGCGCAAATATGTCGAGGAAACAATCTCCCTAGCACAAAAGCTATTGAAGGAAAGTAGACCGGATGCGGCTTTGGTCACCTTACAGGAGGCGCTCGAAAAGTACCCCACCGAATTAGGCTTGCAATCCATACTCGCTCTGGTTAGGGAAACCGTGGAGCGGGAGCGGATAGAGCAAAAGAAGTCCGAATGCATCCAGAAAGCCAGAGAAGCAATTCGGCGCAAAGACTTCGCGGAAGCCATATCGCTGCTAGAAGCGACCCGCCAGGAACTGCCGTCGAGCGACTTGGATGATCTACTGCAGTTTGCGCAGGATGAGGCGGCCAGTCATGCGAAGCGTCAACGCGTCGATGCAGTTGCCGGAAAGGCTCACCGGTTGAATGCAGAGGAGAAGTACGAGGAGGCGATCCAGCTCCTGGAAGCAACCTTACAGGAGATTCCCGACCAAGAGCTGGAAATCATTCTCTCCGATAGCCGACGCCACGTTGAAGAATTCAACCGTAATGTTCAGGAAGCCATCAGCAATGCCGAGCGGCTAATGCATCAAGGCCGCTATGTGGAGGCGGTAAAGTTCCTGGAAGCTCAACCCTACGGCAAGGCGGAGCAATTTCGTTCTGCCCTGGCGGGAGCGCGAGAAAAACAACAGTCCTGGCAAGCCCTTTGTCTCGCGAAGGAGGAAATCCGAGCAGCCATTTCCCGCTCGGATTTGGATGAGGCCCAAGCTCTCTGGCAGAAGAGTATTCAGCAGTTTGGCGATGTTACGGATGTTCGCCTGCTGGCCGAGGAGATCAGAGTTAAACGGACGGAGGCGGCCAATGCCAAGTTGGACACGGCGTTGCGCGATGCCCGGGTGCTGCTGCTGGTTCGCTCCTTCGACTCGGCCGTGCGTGTGCTTGAGACCACTGCTCCCGTGGCGGCGGATGCCGATCCTCTGCTAAACAAACAATTTCAGCTTTTGCGGGACGCCGCTCGAACCGGACTCGCGAGCACGCGCCTAGGCAGCCAGCGGCCAGCATCGAACAAGGACCAGATTCGGGAGAGCGAACAACCTACGGTAAGTCAGCTGGTTGGGCCCACCTGTGAGTTAGGCCAAGAATTGGATCTGGATGATGAAACACTAGTACCAGATACTGGTGATTTGCGAGCCATCCTGGGAGAGGTAACCCAGATTGCCGGTCACTATGAGGGCGATGCTAAGCTGCAAACCTCAATTGACGCTCTGAAACAGAAGATTACGTCGCGTCTAAGCGCGCTTCGGGAAGCGAAGTTGGCGGAAGTGCCGTCGAGCTCTGCCTTTCCCAGTAGTCAGGAGCCAGTCGAACTCGGTACGCGGAGCGTCGCCGAACATATTGCGGACTCCTCGCCGACGGGTCTTGAACCGACCGTTCAAATGGAATCGAGCGATGTGGTATCACCTATCAGCGAGACGACCACATCGGTTGTGACCCCTCCTTTCGGAATAGGCGGGTTGGCCCCCTCGCTCAGCGGGCCCCAGGCAGAGGAGGTCGGCGACGCACACTTAGAGCAAGCAGCACCTATATTCTTGCCTTCCTCGGTTCCAATAGCCAACTCCGGCACGGCAGAGCTCGAGCCCCCAGCGCCGCCGCAGAGCTTTGCCGACGGAGGCGCGGCAGAGGCGGAGCTGGTGAATCCTCCTGGGACGGACGACGAGCTTGCAATGGTTGGAGCCGCACCTGAGGTGGTACCGCAGCCGGCGATGGCGGATCCCTTCAGCCTTGCTAAAGCTCCTGGCGCTAGCGCACTTCCCACCCCTCCCCACCCTGCTTTGCCCAGGCCACGGCTCCTTCACGCTCGGCTGTGGAGGAATCCTACCGTGGTTGCCGCCTGTGTCGTGGCGGCTGGCGTGGTGATCGGTATTTCAGTATATCGATCGAAGTCGCATAGCCCGCGCGTTCCCATGCCTCAGCAAACTCAGCCTGATCCGATCGCGCTTCGGCAACAGGCGGCCATTAATGCAGCTGACAAGCTGGTTGCCGCCGATGACTTGGTGGGCGCACAGCGCCTGCTTCAGGCCGTTAGCGGACTGAAGGGTCCGCTGGACGCCACCGTTCAGGATAGACTTGCGGGAATCTCCGCCGCCATGAAAGACGAGGGCATTCGGCGGCTTCGGCGCAACGAAGAACAATGGTGGCAAGACGCTGTCGAGCAAGTTGACAACGGGAACTTTGAGTTGGCCAAGAGTGACCTGCGCAAAATTCTCAACCTCGGAGACGGTGGTCAGAGGAAGGCAGAAGCACAGCGCTATTTGAATCAAGTCATTCCTGCACGTGAACAGGAAGAGCATTTATTCGCCTTGGCTCAACGTGCTTCACAAGGAACCGGTAGCGACGATCTGCGACGCGCCGGCGATCTTCTAAACCAAGTTATTGCGCTTAATGGAAGGCGAAAACCTGAGGCTGAGACCCTGCGAGACACCGTCAACACCAAGCTACAGGAAATATTGAAACAGCAGCGTCAACGGCAGATAGACATCCTAAATGCCGAAATCGATACTCGCCTTCGAAATGGTGACTTTGCCGGGGCTCGCCAGCAACTGGACAAAATCCAGCAACTGGGCGGGGACGTTACCTCTGCCTCGGCGAAAATCAACGAAGAGCAAAAAAAACGTGACGCGCAAATTGAGGCAGCGGAAGCGGTTTTTCAGAAAGCCGTGCAGCGGTATCAACACGCGGTGGGGTCGAACAACCGGAGCGAATTAGAATCTGCTCGCCAAGACCTTGAAAATATTGCCAAGGCGGGTGGCCCGCATGCAACTGAAGCAGCGAACGACGCAAAGCAAATAACCCAACAGCTGGCTGAGTTAGATGCACGTCCTGTCTATCCCCCGGTAGAGTCCGGTCACCAAGTTCCGTTACCAACAGCGGCTGACCTCGAGGAGGTTCGTTCGGTGATCCAGCGCTACATTGATGCGTTCGAGCACAGGGATGCTGGTGCATTGCAGCAGATCTGGCCGACATTGGGGGACCGCTACAGCAAATATAAAAAGTCCTTCGCCAATGCAAGCTCGATTCGCATGAAACTCGAGACCGAAGACATTAATCTTGCGGCGGGTGGCGCCACTGCGGTGGCGACGACGGTGATTACACAGGACTACACCCCCAAAGGTCAGAGTACTCAGAGCATTCGAAACCGCACGGTGTTTCAGCTCTCAAAATCAAACGGAACTTGGCGTATTGATGATGTTCAGTGAATGCTCTTCCTCACTAGGCACCCAGGTAAGCAAGCACGCAAGCAGTCTAGGACTGAGTGAATTTTCGGACGCCGACTGTCAGTTCACCTGGATCTTCCCGCCCTGACCATTCCAACCCGTCCCCCCAAGGAATTTTCGTTCTGCCTGCATCCATCTCCGCCCATTTAAGACTTGCCTCAGGCCGAGATCACCCTGGTGTTGGATAAAGGGAAACAACTCGGAAGATAACTCAGGCTGGTCGACGACAGTGGTTTGCACTTCATCGGTTCGCTGATTCCTACTCAGCATCCGACCTACTGGCCATTTCCGCACCATGCGTCGACTGGATCGGTCGCGGCTGCCCGCGGTGTGGGCCTATCGCACGCACAAAGCGGTGTTTGGGGTGGAGTGCACGCTGAAGGTGACCTCAACAGAGGCTAATTTCGTGCAGCAGATCAGCACGCTTTCCCGGGAAATCCATAACCGGCCACGCAAACTGCCAGCCCGCGAGTCCCGAAGCCGATTAAGACCTGCCTTCCAGGCAAAGTGTGGGGCTGGATGCCGAGAAACAATTAGGATAGCTAGAAGGTGTAAGAAATCTCGCCCAGGGGTATGACTGTCGCCCGCAGTCCGGCATTATTGGCCTTAAAGGCGACGTTAGCGGTCAGCAGCAGGTTTTTCCAGAGATTGACCTTCGCGCCGCCGGAAATGTCGACCATGTTCACGGCGCCAGAGTATAGCATTGTCTGCGGAACTCCATAATGCGTGGTTCCATTGATATCGACATAGGATGAGGTACGGAGGCGGTCTACGCTCGAAAGGCGGTTGCCAAGTAGATCCGCAGCTAGTGTCAACCGTCTCGTGACGGCGATGTCCACACCCCCCGCATAGAGAAACTGGTTCGGCAACTTGCCCTCGGAGGCGGTGACCAGATTTCCCGCTAGCACGGAGTCACCGTTATATTGGTAACCGAGATTCACGTGTGGAGAGATGCGCCCAGGGTAGGAGGCGGCGATGAACGGTTTCACACCGATAGCTCCAGACCCCAGAAAGTTCTCCTCGTCGCCGGTTGGAGTCCGAATATCGACACCAAGCGCAACCCGGGCCTTCTCATAGTTCAGCACGGTGCCCTTTACCCGAAATACGACGTCGCCGATACCGGTTGCGTGCTTGGAGTTCGAGACCGTCTCGTCCAAGCTGCCGGCGGGATTGTTGGCATTGAAAAAGTGGTAGTACCCATCAATGGTCGTTGCGTAGAGGGGGTTAGTTGACGGGACCGGCTGCGGTGCCACGCGAACGATCTGCGCAGCGGACGTGATTCCAAGCCCAACGTCGAGAATCGGAATGTCCACGGAGACGTCGATGCGTTGCGTCAAACCAAAAGTGCCGGTTAGTGTGACCTGGTTAGCCTTGAGGTCAATGCGGTTTTGAGTCGTTACATACTCCTGCTCGAAGCTAGGGTACCCGGGCTTGGAGGCGTCGCACTGGGCATCGCTAGGGTTAGGGCATACAGAGACCGGGAACGGGGTGTGTGAATACACCACGGGAAGGTGATGCAGGTCGATGCCGTCGAGTGAGCTGAAATCATAAAACTGATATGTCGCAGCAACGAAAATGCGATGTTTGCCGATCGTTTCCGCTCGTTCGGCCAGGATGGGCCCATAACTTTCGGTAGTCGAGGGTACGAAAGTGTGGAGTGTCGGATCATAGGTGAACAGCACGCCAGAAGCGGGCGATGCGCCTGAAACCAGTGAGAGCTCCGTGCCTACGGAAACACTTAGCGGAATCTGAAAACCCGTTTGACTCGGTTGGAAATGTGCAAAATGGTGCGGGTTGGGAATGTACAATCCGTTCACGCCGTATACCTGAGGTACGACACAAAGCATTGACGATTGCAGTTTAGTGGCGCAGGGGGGTGGAGGAGGGGCAAACGAACGTTTGTTGCGGGCGCACTGCCCTTGACATCCCGGACACATACACATCAAGCAGCTGCAGATTTGTGCGACAGCCAGAACAGAGAGGATGAATAACCCACCCACGATCAGCATTAGCCTGCGATGCGCCATATAGATCCTTTTAATGGCAATAGTACATCCGGAGACCGGAGCTGCTTTCAGGGCGGCTGTATTCTACTCGCGGGCTCGCCTTTGTCAAGTAGTTTTGTTCGCAGTAGTTTTGTTCGCAGTTTTGTTGGCTTCACCCCGTTCGCGCGCTGGCCCCAC
>Ga0187783_10000858_pt1 | contig 22406 bp, 17 predicted proteins | sample 1015_SJ02_MP02_2_FD_132471 | JGI IMG/M metagenome (GOLD analysis project Ga0187783, IMG submission 132471) | Tropical peat soil microbial communities from peatlands in Department of Meta, Colombia - 1015_SJ02_MP02_20_MG | ecosystem: Environmental > Terrestrial > Soil > Wetlands > Peat | place...
ACTTCGAGGCGTCGATCGCCAGCGCGGAAGCTTGGATACTCATCGCCAGCATCCGCTTGCTTTCCCGCCGCCTCGCACGAGCCTGATATGCCAAGTACTTACATTGAATCGGACTCTCAGGATAAACTACGGTGACCCAGGAGGTCCAAGGTCGTTGAATCGCCGGGGCGCGCCCCGGAATCTAGCGGCGAGGTTGATCGAGACGGAACACCATTTGCGTCGGTCGCACGAACCGTAATGCCACAAGCAATACCGACATGACCATGACCATGTAGATAAGCGCCATGGCGTCGATGGAATAGACTGGCCGCACCCCCCCTGCGAACACATTGTAGTACAATGCGACGACGAGCGTCTGCGATCCTCCTCCCGCCAGGAGGAATGCAAGCTCGAAATTCGAAATAGTATTCACCAACACCAGAAGGCCCGCCGTGAGGATGCCGGGTACCATGAGCGGCAACAGAATCCGACGAAAAACCTGTCTCCGGTTTGCGCCCAGCATCGACGCGCTCCACTCAAGATTGAGGCTGATCTGTTCAAAGAACGGCAGCAGAATGAACACGGCAAGCGGTACCATCGGCACGAGCACAGCAAGGATAACCCCCGCGACCGAAGCTCCAATCCCGAACTTGTACAGCGTGGTCGCCAGCGGAATTCCGTAGGTCATTTGCGGAATTAAGAGCGGCAAAAAATACAACAAGAGCAGGAAGGGTTTCGCACGAAAATTACGGCGCGCGATTATGTAGGCCGCAGGGAAAGCAATCCCCAAGGCAATCAGGACAACCGTCAAAGCAATGAAAAGCGTGATGAACAGTACGTGTCCGAGCTCGAAATTGGTCCAAGCATAAGTGAACCAGTCGGTGGTAAAGGCCGGGGGCAGGGGGCTGCCAAACCACCGTTTGGCGAATGCGCTGACGCCAACATTAGCGATGATACCCAAGACATTCAGGATGAATCCCAAGATGAAAACATAGATCGCCAATTTCAACTTCTGCCCGCGCATTGCCGGTCGCTCCTAACGCTTGCCGACACCGACAGTCGTGGCTATCGTCATTCGACGTCGCAGAAAAACGATGGCAATCAACGCCACGAGCTGGCACAATCCCATGATGACTGCTATCGCCGACGCATATGACATATCGTATTGCTCGAAAGCCTGCTGATAGGCGGCAATTGCGATCGAGCGCGTCGAGCCGGCAGGCTGTCCGACCATCACCGCCGATGGAAACACCGCAAAGCTCATGACGAAAACCAGCGCGAAAGCGATCAGAAGCCCCGGTGTGATGAGAGGCAGCATGACGCGGGAAAACACTGTCCAGGGTCCAGCTCCCAGGACGCGCGCTGAGCTTTCGAGGCTTGGATCGATGCCGGAAATGTATCCGAGAAGCATAAGGAAGCAAAATGGAAACTGTTGCATAAACAGCGAGAAAATAACGCCGATGTAATTGTGCGTCAACTCCAAGGGTTCTCGAACCAAGTTGGCGCCGATCAAGATTTGATTGAGCCAGCCATTTGTCCCGTAAAAGCCGAGAATGCCCTCGGATAGAAATATTACACCGAGTGAGATCGGCAGTACAAGGATGGTGGTAATTGTGCGCTCCATCCAGATACCTCGACGCATGCCATACGCAAGAAACAAGGCAGTTAGCACAACCAGAATGGTGTTTGGTATCGCCAGCGCGAACGTAGTTCGGATGGTCGAATATTGATACGGATCCGTGAAGAAGGAGGCGTAGTTCTTAAAGCTCCAAATCTCCCCGTTCAGGGGCTGGAGGCTGGCATAGATCCCGTACGCGAACGGGTAGACGAACATCACTAGCACATAAAGGAAAGACGGCAGAAGGAAAAGCATCGCGAGAATATCGAGCTCACTCCGTTCGCCCTTGCCAACTCGGGTCATGAGGGGTTGCCCTCGACAGGCAGTACGACAATTCGCTCGGTGGGCAAGTTCAGCTCGACGTTATCGCCAACCGAAATCTGTTCGGGCGTCCGCAGCCAGATGCGCGCGTGTGCGTCGGTCGCCACGACGGCTTCGCGCTCACGGCCGAGGTATTCAACAAGTTCGACTGTACCACGTACTATATTGGCGCCGTCCGCTGATCTGCCGACCCCGATATCCTCGGGCCGAATTGCCATGATCGCATCACTTCCACCGGAGAAATCATGCGGAAGGAGTGCGAGGAGTTTCGCCCCTCTGGCAAACCCTTCGACAAAGCCTCCGACTGGTTCGCCAAGGCGGACGGGGAAGAAATTTCGGAAGCCCATGAAGTCCGCCACGAATGCGTTCTTGGGTCGGTCATGAATCTCTCGAGGCGTACCCTCCTGCATCAGCACGCCGTCGCGCAGGACCACTATGCGATCCGACAGCGACAAGGATTCCGCTTGATCATGCGTTACGTAGATCGACGTCAGGCCGAGCTTGGAATGCAGCTGTTTAATCTCGGCTCGCATTTCGACGCGAAGCTTGGCATCCAGGTTGGACAATGGTTCGTCGAAAAGCATCAAACGCGGATGCAAAACTAACGCCCGCGCAATGGCGACACGCTGCTGCTGGCCTCCGGACAGTTGGCTGGGGTAGCGGCCTTCGTAGCCTGTCAAGCGAACGAGATTAAGCATCGCCGTGACGCGGTCGCGAATTTCGGCGGGCGGACGTCGCTTCAACGAGAGCCCGAAGGCGATGTTATCGAAAACCGTCAGGTGCGGAAATAGTGCATAGTTCTGGAACACCATTCCGAAGCCCCGCTTCTCCGGTGGTAGGTGATCGATGCGCTGACCGTCGAGTCGGATTTCGCCTTCGCTTGGCGGTAGTAATCCCGCGATGATGTTGAGCGCGGTTGATTTTCCGCAGCCACTCGGGCCCAAAAAGGTCACGAACTCGCGCCCACGTATTTCCAGAAGCAACTTGTCGAGGACCGTCTTGCTGCCAAAGCGCTTGGTGATGGACACGTGCAGCTGGTCGATCGTGTTTGTCATCTCCCCCCGCTAACATTTAATGGCCGACCGGAGCCCACCTGACGCAAGGTGCGGTGCGCGGGCAACTCTCATTGCTTCTTGACCTGATCGGCGCCGATTTCTCGATCCCAACGATCCATCGCGTAGGTGGCCTGCTTTACCCCCAGCGCCGGCTTCACGAGCCACTTGGTGCCGATCTGGTCGTATTCGGGGCGCCAGAATTCCTTGACTTGGTCCTGAATTTCCTTCGGCGCCTTGTCGAGGGTTGCCGCCTTGATCGAAGGCCCAATGAAAGCTGGCCACGTCAACGCCTGCTGATCCGGACGGCGCATGAACTTCATCAGATCGAGAATGACGTCCACCTGCTCCTTGGGAACACCGACAGGAATACCCCAGTAATGTCCATCTATGACAAAGGTCGTCTTGTCGAGTACAGTGATCCTCGAATCAGGTGGGATAACGCTTTGAGCACGTGGCTTCATGTCCCATTCCATGATGCCGGCGATCATCCAGCGTTGCCCTTGAGCGAATTCTTTTAGGGTAATGGCGGTGCCGGTTGGATAATATTCAACATACCGCCCGAGTTCCTTGAGAAATGCCCAGCTCTTGTCCCAGCCCTTTTCAGGATCCATTGCGTCGCTATCGCTCAGTATATAAGGCATGCCCTGAAGAATCGATCTACCGGGCCCACTGTTGGCCGGCCGAGCGTACATGAAGCGATTGGGGTTCGCCTTTGCCCAGGCCAGTAATTCTTCAGCGGCCTTCGGCGGATTAGGGACCTTGCTCGGATTGTAGATAAATACTGGGCCGCCGGCGCTCGTAACGGAGGGGAGCAAATACCCTTCACCTTCGTCCTGCAACTGCTTCGCTGCATCGGTCAGCTCATCGCGGGGAAACATTTTGTCGTAATCAGGAAACAGCCTGATCACCTGTTTGTTTGCGGCGATTACGGAACCACCATCCTGCCCAGTCAAGATGAGATTGATGTCGAGACGGCCGGCATCTTGCTGCGCCTTGATCTTGGCCGGGAGCTCGGGGGCAGGCGCACGCTGAATCTTGATTTCCTTGACCTTGTCCGGATTGGCCTTCTTGTAGTTCTCGATGATTGCCTGCGTCGAAGACAAATCGCCGCCCGTATCGATGATCGAGAGGATGATCGGTTCGGCAGCTAGCGGCAAAGTTGAGAAACAGACAAGCGCTATCAACGAGATCAAAGCTGCGAACATAGATACGAAAACTGGTGACTTAACGTACATTGTGCCCTCCCTTTTCATCCCGATCCTGAAGCTTGAGCGAAATATTACCGGGCCTGTAAAGTGTCTTAAGGTAGGTACCATGGAGGGCCGGTCCGTTGCGATCAGGTCCCGCTCTTCAGAGACTGACTGTCGCTTCCTGCTCATGTGCGCCCTTCCATTAACGTTACCTTGGGACACAAGTGGCAATGAGCTCATTGATTTAAATCAAAGCTCTCCCAGGAGGCCTCGATTCGCGCGCGACGCATGAAGTGGCCTTGACTGCGCGCTCCATGGGTCAAGACCGTGAGCGTCGCTATGCCGCGCCGCCCGGTTTGTCCGCGAATCTACCACAACCGCGTTCGCCTTGACGCCAACGTCGATAGTTTGGAGAATTTGCTGCAAACCCGACATCCGCCCGTATTCGCTCGGCATGCCCGTCAAGTGCCAAATCCGTGATCTGACCAAACGCTACGGCGCACGTGCCGCTGTGAACGGCTTGTCGCTCGACGTGGCTGACGGCGAGTTCGTGGTCCTGCTCGGTCCGAGCGGCTGCGGCAAGACTACGACCCTGCGGCTGATCGCCGGGTTGGCGCAGCCGGACGCCGGATCGGTCCTGATCGACGGCCGGCCGATGTCCGCGCCGGCGCAAGGCATCTTCGTGCGGCCCGAGCACCGTGGCATCGGCATGGTGTTCCAATCCTACGCCATTTGGCCGCACATGAGCGTGTTCGAGAACGTGGCCTATCCGCTGCGCGTGCGGCGCCTGCGCTCAGCCGATATCGTAGCCAAGGTCGACCGGGTACTCGATCTCGTCGGCCTTGGCGGCGAGGGCGCGCGCCCGGCGCCCGCACTTTCCGGCGGGCAGATGCAGCGGGTCGCGCTCGCCCGTGCGCTAGTATTCGATCCCGCCCTGCTGTTGTTCGACGAGCCGCTGTCGAACCTCGATCTCAAGCTGCGCGAGCGGCTGCGCCTCGAGCTCAAGGCGCTGCAACAACGCACCGGGTTGACTAGCATCTACGTGACCCATGACCAAGCGGAAGCGGTGGAGCTCGCCGACCGCATCGTCGTGATGGGCGGCGGCAGGGCAATGCAGATCGGGCGGTCGTACGAGCTTTATCAGCGCCCAAACAGCCGCTTCGTCGCCGAGTTCATCTCGTCGGCGAATATCTTCGAAGGGACCGTCACCGCACTGCTGGGCTCCGATACGGCGCGGGTGCAAACCGACTACGGACGCGAACTGGTGGCGACCCACGCGCACCCGATCGCGCTGGGCGAGCGCGTTGACGTCGTCATCCATCCGGAGGATTGCCGCATAGGCGCGACGGCGGAGCCCGCCAATGGTGCGCAAACGGGTGCTTATGCGGTCAGCGTCATCAGGGTGCGCTTCCAGGGCACCTCGACACGCTACACGGTCGACTGGCACGGATTGCCGTTCGAGGTCGTCGCGCTCGGCAGCGCCACGCACTTCGACACCGGCGCCTGCGCATACCTCACCGTCGCGCCCGATCGTGCGCGCATCGTCGCCCGCGGCAAGTGAGAGGCCGATGAGCTCGCTATCAGCACCGCTGTCGCCCGACCGCTTCGTCGTCGCCACTCTGCTGGCCCTGCTTGGCGTGCTCATCGTCGTGCCTGTGCTCACGCTGGTCGTCGGCTCGTTCCTGTCAAGCCCGCCGCGTGCGCTGCGGTTCGATTGGTCGGGCCTCACCCTGGCGAACTACCGGGAGGTGATCGCGCAGGGCGGGTTCGAGGCGCTCTTGGCCACCACGCTTGCCGCCGCATTGATCGGAACCGCGGGGGCGGTCGCGATCGGCACCGTCCTCGCTTGGCTTGCGGTGCGTACCGACGTTCCCGGCCGCCGCCTGCTGGAGATCGTGGCGATCATGCCGATGTTCGTGCCGCCGCTGGTCGGCGCCTTCGCGTGGGACATTCTTGCCTCGCCTCGCAGCGGCATCATGAACATCGTACTGCGCGCGCTCGGGCTTCCCGATGTCGTCAATATCTACAGCTTTGGCGGCGTCGGCTTCGTATTCTCGATCTACTACGCGCCTTACGTCTACCTGTTCGTCGCCGCCGCGCTGCGCAACATGGATCCGGCTTACGAGGAGGCGGCCGCCATGAGCGGCGCTGGGCGCGCCCGCGCCGTCGTCGGCATCACCTTGCCGCTGGTAGCGCCCGCCGTGCTGTCATCTGGGCTGCTGGTATTCGTGCTGCTAATCCAGCTGTTCGCCATTCCAGCGGTGCTCGGGGAGCCGGGCGGCATGCACTTCATGTCGGTGCGCATCTGGGAGCTGATCGGATTTGCGCCCCCCAAGGTCAACCAAGCTTCGGCGCTCGGCGTGCTGCTGCTCGTCATCACGGTCGCGCTCGTCCTGGTGCAATATCGCGTGCTCGGACAGAAGAGCTTCGTCACCGTGACCGGCAAGGGGCTGCGCCCGCAGCCGGTCGCGCTCGGGGGCGCGCGCTGGCTGCTTGCTGCACTCGGCTTCGGCTACATCGTCTTCGTCGTGCTGCTGCCCTATGCGGCGCTGCTGTTCATCGCGGTACGCAAGAACCTTTTCTACGCGACGCTTCCCGCCATCACCGACCCGGCCCAATTGTCGTTCCAGCATTTCGCCGTGGCGTTCGCCGATCCGGTGGTGCGGCTGTCGCTCGCCAATTCGCTCACGGTGTCGCTCGCGACACTTCTTGTCGGCAGCGTGCTCTACTTCGCCGTCGCCTACACGGTGCACCGCACGCAGCTGCCCGGCCGGCGTGCGCTCGACCTCGTCGCAGTGCTGCCGGTCGCGATCCCCGGCCTGATCATCGGGCTTGGATATCTGTGGTCGTGGATCAGCTTTCCGATCGGCATTTACGGCACCCTGTGGATCATCATCCTCGCCTACATCTCGCAGTTCTCCCCGCAGGGCGTGCGCGCGATTTCGGGGGCGCTGGTGCAGATTCACCCGGAACTCGAGGAAAGCTCGCGGCTGTGCGGCGCCGGCTTCGGCTACACCCTGCGCCGGATCGTGGTTCCGCTGGCGTGGCCAGGTATCCTGTCGGCGATGATCCTGCTGCTCATCCTGTCGTTCCGCGAGCTAGCGACCGCGCTGTTTCTCTACACGTCCAGCACCCAGGTGTTCTCACTGACCATGTTCGACTTCTGGCTGCGCGGTTCGACCAACCTGGTAGCGGTCATGGCGCTCGTGCAAACCGTCATACTGGTGCTAATGGTGGTCATCGGTCAACGCATCCGCCGCCAGCAAACGATCCTTGCATGAGCCCGCCCGGCACCCTCGCTAACCGGCCCGCGATCGTCGACGACCCGGTCGGTCTGCAGGTGATCTGGACGCGGCTGATCGCGATCGCCGACGAAGCGGCGGCGACGCTGCGCCGCACATCCTTCTCGCCGATCGTGCGCGAATCGAACGATTTCTCCTGCGTGATCTTCGACGCGCATGGCAACGCCATGGCCGAGAACACGATCGGCATTCCCTCGTTCAACATGACCCTGTCGCGCACCTTGAGGCATTTCTTGAAAGTACGTCCGGCCGAGCAATGGCGCGCCGGCGACGTCGGTATCTGCAACGACCCGTGGCTCACGTCTGGGCATCTGCCCGACATCACCATCCTGGCGCCGGTGTTCGACGGCGACCGGCTGCTTGCCTGGACCGGCAGCATCGCCCACATGGCCGATATCGGCGGGACGCTGTGGTCGGCCGACACCCGCGAGGTATTCGAAGAGGGCATCCGCATCCCGCCCATGCTCTATCTGCGCGAAGGGAGCGTGAGCGCCGACCTCGACGCCCTCATCCGCGCTAACGTGCGGCTGCCCGAGCAGGTGCTGGGTGACATCGCTGCGCAGATCGCGGCGGGGGAGGCGGCAGCGCGCGGCTTGCTTCAATTGGTCGAGCGCGAGGGGCTTGACGACCTCACGGCTATCTCCGCGGAAATCAGCGCCCGCACCGAACGCTCCATGCGCCTGGCGCTCGCGCAGATTCCCGAAGCCGTCTATCGCGGGGCGCTCGATCTCGACGGCACCGGGGAAGAGCCGGTGCACATCGAGGTAGCGATCGAGCGGCGCGGCGAGGAGCTGTTCCTTGACTATGCCGGGACATCGCCCGAGGTGGGCCGCGCACTCAACACGGTGTTCGCCTACACCGAAGCCTACTCCTGCTACCCGCTCAAATGCGCGCTCGACCCAGCGACCCCGCGCAACGAGGGCACCTACCGGATGATCCACGTGCGCGCGCCCGAAGGATCAATCCTGAACCCGCGCCATCCCGCACCGGTCAACGCCCGCCAGCTGGTCGGCCATTGCCTGGCGGCGGCGATCTACAACGCGCTGGCGCCAGCGCTGGGCGAGCGCATCATTGCGGAATCGGGCAGCGCGCCGACCTTGCGGGTCATCATGTCGGGCGAGCGCGCGGATGCCCGGCGCTACACGGCGATCCTGTTCATCAACGGCGGCATGGGGGCACGCGCCGGCCAGGACGGCCTCTCCGCCACTTGCTTCCCCTCGAACGTCGTGTGCGGCTCAATGGAAGTCATCGAGGCCCTCTCGCCGCTGCGCATCTGGCGCAAGGAGCTGGCGCCCGACTCCGGTGGCGCCGGTCAATTCCGCGGCGGCCTCGGCCAGGACGTCGAAGTGGAGCTGGCCGGAGATAAGGCGGCGACGCTTTCGCTTCTGGTCGAGCGGGTGCGCCACCCGGCGCTTGGCGTGCTCGGCGGCGCGCCCGGCGCGGCGTCAAAAGTGGAGTGGAACGGGCGCGAGGACGGCTTTCCACTCAAGGGCAAGAGCCGCATTGCGGCGGGCGACCGGTTGCGCGTGCGCTACCCGGGCGGTGGCGGGTACGGCGATCCGAAGGCGCGCGACCGCGCCGCCTTGCGCGCCGACCTCGAGGCCGAACTGATCTCGGAAACCGCCGCGCGGGAGATCTACGGCCTATGACCCGCCCCATCGCTGGCGCTGACATCGGCGGGACCTTCACCGACATCGCGCTCTACGACGCGGAGCGCGGCGTGCTCGTGCTCAACAAGCTGCTCACCACCCCGGCCGATCCGCGTCGCGCCATCGTCGAAGGCTTGCGCGCGCTCACGCCCGCTGCCGGCATGGTGGTGCATGGGACGACGCTCGTCGCCAATGCGCTGATCGAGCGGCGCGGTGTGCCGGTCGGGCTCATCACCACGGTAGGCTACCGCGATGTGATCGAGATCGGCAACGAGCTGCGCTACGACACCTTCGACCTGCAACTCGAGCGTCCGACGCCGCTCGTTCCCCGCCGCATGCGCATGACGGTCACCGAACGCATCGGCGCCGACGGCGAGGTGGTGGTGCCGCTCGACGAGGACGGCGTGCGCGAGGCTGCGCGGACGCTCAAGGGCGCCGGCGCCCGCTCGATCGCCATCGCGTTCTTCAACAGCTACCGCAATCCAGCGCACGAGCTGCGCGCTGGCGATATCGCGCGCGCAGAGTGCCCCGAGCTTGCCGTGTGCACATCGGGGGAGATCGCGCCCGAGGTGCGCGAATACGAGCGCTTCTCGACCGCGGTCGCCAACGCCTATATCGCGCCGATTGCCCGGACCTATCTCAAGGAATTGGAGCGTTCGCTCGGCGTGCCGCTGTTTGTCATGCTGTCGGATGGCGGCATCACCACCGCGCACAGCACCTGGGATCAGCCAATCACGCTCGTCGAATCGGGCCCGGCGGCCGGCGCCATGGGAGCGGCGTTCCTCGCGCGCCAGGCGGGCTGGCCCGACGTTGTCGCCTTCGACATGGGCGGCACCACCGCGAAAATCAGCCTCATCCACGCTGGCGCGCCGCAGCGTGCGCACGAGTTCGAAGCGGCACGCCTGCAGCGGTTCAAGAAGGGCAGCGGCCTGCCGCTGCGCCTGCCGGTGATCGAACTCATCGAGATCGGCGCTGGCGGCGGCAGCATCGCACAAGTCGATCCGCTCGGCCTGCTACGCGTGGGCCCACGCAGCGCCGGCGCCGTGCCGGGCCCGGCCTGCTACGGCCGGGGCGGCGCGGAGCCCACGGTGACCGACGCGGACCTCGTGCTCGGGCGCGTCTCGCCCGACAGGTTCCTTGGCGGTCGCATGCGGCTCGACCGGGCGCGGGCGGAGGCGGCGCTCGAAGCGCTCGGTAACAAGCTCGGGCTCGACCGCACCCAGACGGCGGCAGGCATCGCGAGGGTGGTGGACAACAACATGGCCACGGCCGCCCGCGTCCACCTCGCGGAAGCGGGCACGGATCCGCTGCGCTACCGCATGGTAGCGTTCGGCGGCGCCGGGCCGGTGCACGCCTACGCGATCGCGCGTCTGCTCAGCCTATCCGAGGTGATTTTCCCGCGCGGGGCGGGCGTCGCTTCGGCGATCGGCATGCTCGTGGCGCCGCGCAGCATCGAGTTCACCCGCAGCCTGATCGCGCCGCTCGATGGGCTCAAGTGGGCCGCAATCGAGGCGATCTTCGCCGAGCTTGGGGCCAAAGCGCGGGCGATCCTGCACGAGGGCGGGGTCAAGGACGACGAGATCACAACAGAGATCAGCGCTGACATGCGGTACGTGGGCCAAGGATTCGAAGTCGCCGTGCCGCTCGACCCGACAGTACTCGAGCGGCGCGATGCCGCCGCGCTCGAGCGCGCCTTCGATACCCGCTATACGGAGCGCTTCGCCCGCAGCCTCGGGGCCTTGCCGGTCGAAATCGTATCATGGCGGGTACGCATGGTGGCGCCGCCTTCGGTTGCCGCCATCCGTTTTGCGCAGGACGGGCGCGAGCAGGGGAGCGCGTTGATCGAGCGGCGGCCGGCATTCTTCGCCGAGCTTGACGGCTTCGTCGACGCGCCGGTCTATGCCCGCGCGCGTCTCCAGCGCGGAGACACCATCCGCGGTCCGGCGCTGATCGAGGAGGCGGAGTCAACCGCCGTCGTGGGGCCGTTCGCGACGGTCACCGTCGACCCCTTCGACAATCTCATCATGCGGATCGACCGCACCGACACAGCTGCCGCGAAAGCCGCAGTGCGAGAAAGGAGGCTTTCGTCATGAGCACGCCGGACTGGATTGGCAGATCGACTAGTGCCTTCGTCCTTGTCGTCGCTCTCGCCGCCGGCGTGCAAGCGCAAACCATGAATCCGACCGTCGAGGGCGAGACGATCGCAACGCCCGAGCTGATTAAGGCGGCCTGCGCCGAGGGCCAGGTCGTCTACTACACGGCGCAGAGCGATTCCGACGAGCGCAGCATCATTGAGCCGTTCGAGAAGCAGTTTCCCTGCATAAAGGTATCGGTGATCAGCGCTGTCACTGGTCGCCTTTACGAGCGCATTCTCACCGAGGTGCAGGCCAGCAAGATGCAGGGCGATATCGTAATGGTCACAGACGAGGCGCTGACCCAGCAGCTGGTCGACGAGAAGCTCGTGCGTAACTGGGCGCCGCCCATGGCGGCCGCCTATCCGAACAATGCCAAGGTCGATGGCTTCTGGTACGCCGGCTCCGGCGCATTGATGTACCCTTTTTACAACACCGCGCTCGTAAAGGATGCAGACAAACCAAAGAATTGGAATGATCTGCTGGATCCGAAATGGAAAGGCAAGCTCACGACCTCGCCGATCACCATTGGGGGCACCGCCTGGGTGTTATACGATTTCATGCTGGTTGTGCTGGGCGAGGACTATCTCACGCGCTTCGTTGCCCAGGAGCCGAAGTTATATACCGCCTACAATCCGGTTGTGATCGCGGTCGCCCGAGGCGAGTCGCTTGTGGGTGTAAGTGCGGCCCTCAACGAATACCCGCTGCGGGTCGGCCAGGGTGCCCCGATCGCGCCGATCTACCCGCCAGAGGGCTTGCCGGCTACAAACTATCCCCTGATGCTGCTCGCCGGCGCGCCGCATCCGAACGCTGCCGAGCTGTTCGGCAACTGGTACCTGTCGCGGCTGGGACAGACGCAGCTCGTCAAGGTCCGCGGCGCCTACTCGGTGCGCGCCGATGTGGCGGCTGCCCCGGGCAACCCGCCGCTCGTCGACATCAAGCCGTGGAATCCCGGACACGCGGCGATCATCAAGAACCACGCGGCGTTGATCGAACGGGTCACCGAGGCGTTCGGCGGGCGTTAATCCCATTCGCGCGGCGACACGCACCTTTTTCACTGCGCCGATGGAAGAAGCAGAATGTGATTTGATCTAGCTAAATGCCAAGACTGTGTCCGCTGCACCCATCCTCGGGGTGACCACGAAGGGTAAGGCAACCTCGGCTCTTGGGTCGGGTACTGGCGTTGCGCGCGGCAGGTTTGGGAGGATGCTATGCTCGAACCGTTCTCCTACTTGCTGCACTGACGTGTCGCTTTAGTCAACAAGTTGCGGTCGTGGCTCAGGCAGCAACCCGCGCGGGCGAAATACAAGAATCACGAGCAATCCGAGCCCAACAAAGAATTCACGGAGCGCAGCAAGTTGCTCAGCGGTGATCCAAGGAATAACACCGACGAGGAAGCGCGTGGATTCCAAAAAGAACACCACGAGGAATGCGCCGAGCGCCGCTCCGAAGTTGTTGCCGACGCCGCCGGCCGTCAGCGCGAGAAAAATATTGATTGTCAACAGGGGCACGAAGATTTCAGGCACTATGTAACTTGAGTAATGCGCGTAGAGTGCGCCGGCGAGGCCAGCAAGGGCGCCGCCGATAGCGAAGGCCTTCACCTTGAACTTGAGTACATCCTTGCCGGCGAAGGCTGCGACCTGCGCGTCCTCGCGGATCGCTCGCAGCGCGCGTCCGAACGGCGAACGTCGTACGCGTTCCAACAATAGCAGCAAGGAGAGGAGAACGACGAGACAGAAGATGAGGTAGGCGACATTAAAGTCGGACCCCAGCATGGCCTTGAGCGGCTGCGGAATACCGGAAATGCCGTCGGTCCCGCGCGTGAGCCAGATCTCATTCTCGGCAACGATGCGCACGACTTCGGCGAACCCGAGCGTCACGATGGCCAAATAATCATCGCGCAGCCGCGTGATGCCGAGCGTGACGAACGCAGCCGTCACAGCTGTGCCCGCCATGGCGGCTGCGAGGCCGAGTGCGATCGGCGCATGCGCGTTCACGGTGAGCAACGCTGAAATATATGCGCCGCAGGCGTAGAAGCCGACGATTCCAAGATTGACCATGCCAGCCATGCCCCACATCACGTTGAGAGCAAGCGCGAGGATCGCGTAGATCGCGCCGAACGTCGCCATCGCGATCAGATAGTTGATCATGCGCGCACCCCGAGAAGACCACGCGGGCGCAGCGTCAGGATCAGCAGGATACCGAGAAAGCCGACCGCCGCCTTGTAGGTGGCGGGGAAGGCAAGCAGCGAGAGTTCCTCCGCGAGCCCTATGGCGAGGCCGCCGACGACCGCGCCGGGGATGCTGCCGAGCCCGCCGACCACAGCCGCGGCGAATACCGACAGGATCGCCCGGAATCCGACCAGCGGATCGACCGAGGTGTCGAGCCCGACCAGCATGCCGCCGATGCCCGCGAACCCCATTCCGACGCCAATCGCGAGCCTCGCCATGCGGTCCGGATCGATGCCCTTGGAGTCGGCGAGCAGCGGATTGTCGGCGACGGCGCGCATCGCTTTACCGGTGATCGTGAGCACCATGAAGAGAAGCAGGAGCGTCATCGCCACAAGCGCGATGATTACGTTCTCGACCTCCTGCGGGCCGACATGGAGGAAGCTGAACACCCAATCACGCCGCAACGGGCTCGCATAGTCGCGCGGGCTGCCGCCAAAGAAGAAGCGCAGGACGCTTTCGATCATCAGGTTGAGCGCAATGGATGCGATCGCAATCGTGAGGGCGCTCTTGCCGCGCAGCGGGCGCAGGCCGAGATGATCGGTGGCAATCCCGATGATTCCCGCTGTGACGAATGCACCTGCGACGGCGGCGGAAGCCGGCAGGCCGAGCCAGGCATTAAGGACATAGCCCGCGTAGGCGCCGACGGCCATGTGGGCGGCGACCGAAAAATTCACGAAGCGCACCACGGCATAGATCATCGTGAGCCCGATAGCCGGCACGGCAAGCACCGCACCGGCCATCAGGCCGTTGAGGGCAAGCTGGACGACCTTCTCAAGCACGATGCACCGAGAGGCTTTTATCACCCTCGGCCAAAAAAGACGGAGAGCCTGCCTCGGGAAAACATCGAGCACGCCATGCCGCTTGATGAGTGATCAGTTGACGCCGGCGCGTCCCGAGATGAGAGCTCACATCAGGTCTTCGTCTCGACGATCTTGCCACCCTTGACCTGGTTGATTCGGAATTCAACCGAGATGATGTTGCCGATGTCGGAAAATTTGCATGGCCCGGACGCGCCCGCATATTTGATCTCCTTGCCAGCCTCGAGCGCCTTCAGCCCGTCGATGGCGTTGTCGACCTTCATGGCGCTATCGTTATTGGCGATCTTTCGGATGTTGTCCTTAATACCCGTACCGGTCGGATCCTTGCCTGCCGCCATGGCGAGTATCGCCAGGTTGGCGTGGTCATAAGCCTGGCAGATGTAAGTATCGAGCACGTCCTTTTTCACCAGCGTCTTGAGTCGCGCGTAGGCCGAAGACCCGCCGGATGGCACGGGCTCGACCGAATAGATGTTCTCCGCCGCATCCGTGCCGGCGCCATCGATGAATTGCGGCGTAACGCCGTACGCAAAGCCGATGATCTTGCCCTTATAATTGGCGCGGAAGAGATCCTTGGCCATCACAACGTCATCGGGCTGATAGCCGCCCATCATCACCATGTCGGGATTCGCGCGCATCATCTCGTCCACTTCGGAGCGAAAAGAGGTCTTCTTGGCATCGTAGATGACGGTCGAAATCTTGATGCCCTTCGGTTCGCACATCGCGCGAATGCCCTCGAACACGGTCGCGGTGAACGGAGTCTGCGGCATCATGAGATAGAAATGTTTAGCATCGTTCCTAATGGCGAATTTCGCGAACTGCTCACCCTGCAGTGCGGTATGCGGCTGGGTTCGAACGAAGTAGCCCTGATGGGGCAACTCGGCGATGGTGTCGGCGGCGGCGATCGCCAGCATCATCACCTTATTCTCCCAGCACAGAGGTAGAACGGCCGTGCCGACCGCTGAAGCCCAGACACTCATGATGGCGGCAACCTTATCGACGTCGATCAGCTTACGCGCAGCCCGTACGCCCGCCTCCGGGTTGGTCTCGTCGTCTTCGGCGACATATTCGATCTTGCGTCCGAGCAGCCCGCCCGCCGCGTTCACCTCGTCGACCACGGCCTGATGTGCGAGCTTGCTGTTCGGTCCAAACGGCGAGCCGCCGCCTGTGAGCGAGACTAGACCTGAGAGCTTGATTGGCGTGGTCTGCCCGAAGCCCGGCGTGACGGTAACAAACGGCGCGGCGACGGCACCGACGCCGGCAAGGAACGCCGCACGGCGCGTGATCAATGTTTCCGACATGGCTTGCCCTGTTCTAGTGAGACATGATACCAGCGATTATCCTCCGAGGAACGCGTGTCGCACAGCGTCGTCCGCGGCGAGATCGCGGCCGCGGCCTTCGAGTGCGTTACCGCCGTCCACCAGGAGATAGCCGCGGTCGGCAATCTCCAGTGAGTCGATCGTATTCTGCTCTACCATGACGATGGTCATGCCCTCGCCGTGCAGCCCCGCGATAAGGTCGAACAGTTCCAGGGAGGCCGCCGGCGAGAGCCCCGCGGACGGCTCATCCAGCAGCATCAGGCGCGGCCTGCTCATCAAACCCATCGCCATGGCCAAGACCTGCCGCTGCCCGCCGGAAAGGGTACGCGCCTCGTGCTTGCGCCGCTCGGCCAGGACAGGAAAGCGCGAATAAACGGCGTGCATCCTCTCTTTTGTGGCCTTCCGATCGGTATAGCCGCCGACCTCGAGGTTCGCCTCCACCGAGAGCGTCGGGAACACGTTTGCCTCCTGCGGCACGAAGGCGATCCCCTGCCGCGCGATTTCACGCGGCTTGAGGCCACCGATCGACTTTTTCTGGAACAGGATCGAGCCGCGGCGCGGCCTTATGAATCCCGCAATGGACTTGAGCAATGTCGACTTGCCCGCGCCGTTCGGGCCGATGAGCACCACTAGCTCTCCCTGGGCGACGGAGATGCTGACGCCTTTCAGGACCTCATCATGCGCGCCGTAGCCCGCGACCACATTGCTCACCGCGAGCATCGTCACCGGCGATGCCCCATGTAGATATCCTGAACCTGCCGGTTGGCGCGTAGATCCGCGAAGGCACCCTCAGCCAGGCGTTTGCCCTGCGCCAATACGACGACGTGATCGCACAGAGCGGCGACCAAGCTCATGTTGTGCTCGATAATCAGGAACGTGATGCCGCGTTCCTTCAGTGCGAGGATGTGATCACCGAGCTTTTTCGCGAGCGTCGGATTGATGCCGGCAACTGGCTCGTCGAGCATGATCAGTTTCGGCTCGGCCATTAACGCGCGGCCGAGCTCGAGCAGCTTCTTCTGCCCGCCCGAGATATCGACCGCGCGGTTGTTGCCGACGTGGAGAATGTTAAGGTCGCGCGCGACCTGGATTGCACGCGCAAGTAGCTTTTCCTCGCGCATGCGGGCTCGCTTGGTGCGCAGCACCGCCCCGAAGAACGTCTCGCCCGGTTGATGCTTCCCGTAGAGCATCAAGTTCTCAATGACGGTCAACTCTGCCAGCCCGCGCGCAATCTGGAACGTGCGCGAGAGTCCGACGTCGACAAGCTTGTCGGGTCGCCAGCCGGTCACGTTCCGGCCGGCGAAATACACGGAGCCGGCGCTTGGCCGGACGACACCGGTGACAACGTTGAACAGGGTGGTTTTGCCGGCTCCGTTCGGTCCTATCAGGCCTGTGATGCGCCCCTCTTCGACAACGAGGTCTGCGCCATCGAGAGCCATGACACCCCCGAACCGCCGCTGCAGACCTTTCACTTCAAGGAGGGCCATCGCAAGTCCGTTGTCTTCCGCTTACGCTCCAATTGACCGGGCTCGCTTTCGGGCCGCTGAGAGCGCCTCAACCCCTGTTACCGCCGAACGACTGCACAAAGAGAGCGTTCGCCGCGATCCGGTCGTGGCTGAGCTGACGGAAGTCGTCTGCAACCGTGCCTTTCAGCAGCCACTCGGCAAGCTCTCGTCCGATGGCCGGCCCAATTTTGAAGCCATGTCCCGAGCCCCCGGAAAAATCCGCATAGCCTCCGACGCCAGCGCGCAAGCCAACGAACGGATACCAGTCTGGCGTCACGTCATAGAGCGCTGCATAAGCATCGAGCAGCTTCATGCCCGCGAATGTGGGGAATCGTCGCTCGACCCGCGCCTGCACATCGCGGATGAAATCATCATCCGGTGTCGTTTTGTAATTGTAGGGATCGACATCGAAGTATTCCTTCGGGAATCCGCGCCCGATGATGAAGCGGCCCTGGCCGAGAGGTCGATAATAGCAGGCGTCGACGGCCAATGAGATCGACGTCCTCGGCACCACGCGCCCGGCCGGCACCTGCCACACCGTGTCCTGCTCACGCACCGAGCGCAGCGGCAGGTCGAGCCCGGCGCTCGCCGCAAGCGGCTTCGCCCAAGGCCCCGCGGCGTTCACGACGTGCGCGGCGTTCACGTTGCCCGAGTCGAGTTCGACGCCCGTGATGCGGTCACCCTGCCGCAAAAGACGTCGTGCCGGGTTGCGCCCCCGGAATTCGCCGCCGAGCTGCTCGAACGCGCTGACGAAAGCCTCGGTCGCCTGGACGGGGTCGGCATAGCCCCCATGAGGCTCATAGACGATGCCGGCGATCCCGTGCGGGTTGATCTCCGGCAGATGCTGCGGAAAGCCCGGGCCGTCGGACCATTCGTTCGCGATGCCGAGGCTCTTCTGCATCGCGACGTTTTTCTTTGCCCCTTCCAGCATGTCAGCGGAGACGACGAAGCAATAGCCGTCCTGCACAAAGCCTGCATCCTTGCCGAGTTCGGCTCTCGCGTTCTCCAGGATGGTTATGCTGGCGCGCGCAAGCCGGACGAGGAGGGGGGTCGAATAGCTTTGACGGATGATCGCGGCGCTCTTGCCGGTGCCGCCGCTTGCGGGCTCGCCGCGCTCTAGCAGGAGGGTCTTCGCGCCCGCTTTCCTTAGATAATAGGCAGTCGCACCGCCGCTGATGCCGGCGCCGATCACGATCGCATCGTAGCTCATTACTTACCCTTCGGCTCGAACCCGTAATTCTTTCTGATGAAGTCGCGCGAGAACTTGCCGGAGATGAAGTCGCGCTCGACCTGGGCCTTGTCGCGGTCGGCCGGGTTGCCATACCCTCCGGCGCCGGGCGTCTCGACCACGATCACCTCGCTTTCCCTGACCTCCAGGTTCGCAGGCTTTGTCGGCAGCGGGATTTCCTTGCCTTCCGAGAGCTTGACGAACCGGCCCGTGCCGCCGCTGCCGCCGCCGAAGATGCCCCATGGTCTGTTCACGAACCGCTCCCCTTGGCCGGAGAAGGTCATCGTGTGGCCAACCGGACGCACGACGCGGCGCAAGCCGAGCCCGCCGCGATGCTTGCCCGCGCCGCCGGAATCTTTGACGAAGCCATAGCTTTCGACCAGTAGGGGGTACTCCATCTCGATCGACTCGACCGGCAGGTTCGACGTGTTGGTGATGTGCACCTGCACTCCGTCCTTCCCGTCCTTGGAGAAGCGTCCACCAAAGCCGCCGCCAAGCGTTTCGAGATAGACGTAGGGGCGGTCGTGGCGCGGGTCGTAGCCGAAGAAGACAGCCGTGGTGTTCGCGCCATTCGCCGCGCCGACTGCGGCTTCCGGGATCGCGGGCGCGAGAGCGCCGATCACCACATCGACAATACGCTGCGCGGTATTGGCGCGCGCCGCCACCGCCGCCGGGAACCTCGAATTGATCAGTGTGCCAAGGGGCGCATTGATGTCGACGATTTCGATCAAACCCTGGTTGTTGGGCACGTCCGGATCGAGCAGTGCCTTGAGGGAATAGAGGACGCCGGCAAGCGTCACTGTGGCGGTGGAGTTGATGTTGCCCTTCACCTGAGGGCCCGTGCCAGTGAAGTCGAACAGCACCTTCCGGTTCGAACCGTGGGGCGGAACGGTCACCTTCAGTCTGATAGGAATGTTGGTTGTACCGACACCGTCGTCGTCCATGACGTCTTCGAAGCTGTATTCGCCGGGCCTGATACGCGAGAGCGCGTTGAGCAGCCGCTCCCGCGTCCGGCGGATGATCTCGTCGAACGCAGCTTCGAGCAGCGGCACGCCGCGCGCTTCAATCATCTCGTGGATGCGCCTCACACCCAGGCGGCAGGCCGCGACCTGCGCGAAATAATCCCCCCGCCGTTCCTCCGGAACGCGCGCATTGAGCAGCAACAAGTCGAGTATGTCGCCCTGTAGTTCACCTTGACGGAAAAGGCGGATCAGCGGAATGCGGGTCCCCTCTTGGAAGATCTCGGTGCCGCCCGCCATGCTTCCCGGCGTGATGCCGCCGATGTCCGCATGGTGCGCGATATTGCACATGAAGCAGACAAGCTTGCTGTCTGCAAACACCGGCATCGCCAGGTTGACATCGGGTAGGTGAGACCCACCCGCCGCATAGGGATCGTTTGAGATGAAGATGTCGCCCTCGCGCACTTCCGATAGCGGTATTTTCGCGAGCAGCGTATTCATCAGCCCCATCATCGAACCCAGATGAATCGCGAGCGAATTCTCGGCCTGCACGATCAACCGTCCTGCGGGATCGATGATCGCCGTCGAATGGTCATGTCGTTCCTTGATGTTGGTCGAATAGGCGCTCTTCATTAGCGCGATGTAGGTCTCGTCCGCGATGGACTTGAGCCCGTTCGATATGATTTCGACCGTGATCGGATCGATGCTCATGATGCGATTTCCACGACGAGATTGAGATAGGGATCGGCCGTCGCGCGGTCGCCCGGGAAGAGGAGGGTGGTGGAGTCGAACTGCTCGATCACCGCGGGCCCGACGATCGTATCTCCCGGCGCCAGGGTCGCGCGATCGTAGATGGGCGTGTCGTGCGGAGCCACGGCGGAGAACCACACCGGGCGGCGCGATGACTCAGCCGGAGCGCCGCTCGTGCGCCGATCGCCGGGACGGGTTACTGGGTGACGCAGCTTGCCGACAGCGATCAAGCGGAAATTGATAACTTCGATCGGATCGCTCGGATTATGAAAGCCGTAGGCCCGCTCGTGTTCGGCGAAAAAGCGCTCTTTGATGGCGCTTGCATTCGGCCGCGCATCGATGTTGCCAAGGCTGATTGCCAACTCGAAGTTCTGCCCGACATAGCGCGCGTCGAGCACCAATTCGATGCTGCGGCTTTGCGTCCCCACCCCTTCGCGGTCGAACCACGCGGTGGCCTGATCCTTCAGCTCGGCGATCCGGCGGGCCACATCGGCCATGCGCTCCTCCAGCAGCGGTGTCACCGCGGTGCGCACGAAGGTCTCGCGCAGGTCGGACACGATAAGGCCTTGCGCGCACAATATCCCCGGGGCGAATGGGATGAGCAAGCGTTTGATGCCGAGGCTCTTCGCTACGTCTGTCGCGTGCAGCGGCCCGGCGCCGCCGAAAGGCAATAGCGCGAAGGTGCGCGGATCGTACCCCCGCGCGACCGACACGCTGTGGATCGCGCGGACCATATTGGCGACCACGATTCCGAGCATGCCGTGCGCGGTGCGCTCGATCGAGAAGCCAAGCCGCTTTGCGTGCGGCGCGATGGCCTTCCGCGCCAAGTCGACATCGAGCGACATTTCGCCATTGAGGAGCCCGCGTGGAGAGAGGCGCCCCAGCACGAGATTGGCGTCGGTCACGGTCGCTTTGGTGCCGCCCTGGCCATAGCAGGCCGGTCCCGGTTTCGCCGCCGCGCTCTGCGGACCAATTTTCAGGAGGCCGTCGCGGTCGAACCATGCGATCGAGCCGCCGCCCGCGCCGATTGCGTTGATGTCGAGTGAGGCCAGCCGTGCCGGGTAGCCCTCGACCCATTTGCTGAAGGTCGTGCCGGCCATGTAGTTGCGCACCAGCGCGACGTCCGTGCTCGTACCGCCCATGTCGAGCGTAATCACATCCGGCATGCTGGAAAGGCGCGCCATGTGGATCGCGCCGACGGCGCCCGCAGCCGGACCGGACAGCGCGGTCCTGATCGGCACGTGTCGCGCGCGCTCGACCGACATCAAACCGCCTGAGGATTGGTTGATCCCGAGCGTGGCGTTCGGCGCGACTTCGGTAACACTAGTCTCGAAATCGACGAGATAGCGATCAATCACCGGTTGGAGATAGGCGTTGAGCACAGTCGTCGAGAGCCGCTCGTATTCCCGGAATTCCGGCTGCACCTCGCTAGAGATAGAGAGATAGAGGTCCGGGTAGGCAGCGGCGAGCGCATCGCGGATCATCCTTTCGTGAGCCGGGTTGAGAAACGAGAAGAGAAGGCATACCGCGCAGGCTTTCGGCTTCGCGTCGCCGACTTCTTTGACAAGCGCTGGAAGCGTGCCGGGCATCAGCGGCCGAACCGCCCTGCCATCCGCCGTGATTCGCTCTTTCGCCTCGAAGCGCAGTTCGCGCGGCACGAGCGGCGTCGGATAATCCTCCTGTAACGAAAAGACGTGCGGACGGATCTGCCGCCCGATTTCGATCAGGTCGCGAAAACCTTCGGTGACGACGAGCGCAACCTTACCTCCGCGCCGCTGGATCAGCGCGTTGGTTGCAACCGTCGTGCCGTGCGAAAGCCGCGCGATCTCCGCGAGGCCGACATCGTGCCGCGCGTGGAGCTCTCGCAGGCCCGAAGCGATGGCGTCAGCCGGATTGGCTGGCGTAGACGCTACCTTGTGGAGGATAATGCGATCGGTTGCCTCATTGAATGCGAAGAAATCCGTAAACGTACCGCCGACGTCGACACCGATCATCCAAGTCATGAACCCCACCCCCAATGAGAACGGTCAATTGTGATGGGATGCCCAGGCGAAATCAACCGATTGTATCCCGCGACTTCGGGAGACCTCTCCGAACGGTGCCGATCGTTACTGGCGAGGATGGCCAGTTTCTCTGTAACGCAGATGTCGGCTATGGCACATCCCAGAGCTGTTCCGCGGAGGGATTATGCTCGGCGGTGCAGTCTTCGATCTACCGCCAGCAGCAGTGTGCTTGCCGCTACGGCAAAAATCATGATCAGTAAAATCACGGCCATCATAGTCGGTACGTCGTGCATGTTGATGCCGTTGATGATCATGAAGCCGAGGCCGCGCTGGGAGGCGAACATTTCGCCAAT
>Ga0187783_10000859_pt1 | contig 22368 bp, 21 predicted proteins | sample 1015_SJ02_MP02_2_FD_132471 | JGI IMG/M metagenome (GOLD analysis project Ga0187783, IMG submission 132471) | Tropical peat soil microbial communities from peatlands in Department of Meta, Colombia - 1015_SJ02_MP02_20_MG | ecosystem: Environmental > Terrestrial > Soil > Wetlands > Peat | place...
CGCCGCCGTGGCGCTGCCGGCGACCGTCGAGCCAATGGCGGTGCGCCGGTCCGGCTGATCCTCGGCCGAGAGCGTCGCCGAGAAGCCATAGGGCAGCACCGCCGTGTAAGCGACGAGGGCGACGGTGGCGTTGGAGCCGCGCAGAGCATTATAGTTGTAGGCGTCGGCGTAGAAATCGAACATCGATTGCGCCAAGCCGGCGGTGAGGCCGGCGAATTGGATGAACGCCTTGTTGAGAATCGTCGTCTCGCGCTGCGAACTCGACCCCGCCGTCGTGTTGAAGGTGTTGCTGAGCGACGCCAGGCTGCCGGTCGCCGAATTGCCGCCCGAGCCATAATAGGAGTCGACGCGGGCGAAGGCGCGCAGCGTGCCAAACTCCGACGGCCGGCGGGTATCGAGCTCGACCCGGCCGAGCGCGTTGAAACTCGTCGCATCGCGCGAGCGGGAGTTGGTGTACTGGCTGGGGCTTGGCACATAGCCGGCGCCGGCGCCAAGGCCAGCGCTGTTGATGGCGGCGTGAACGGGGGTCACGCCATTGGCGTAAAAGCTCGTGCCGGCAATCGAATAGCTCGGATCAAAGCCGCGCACTTCGCCAAGCACGAGGCCGCCGACGTGCAGGCACGTCTCGGTGCCGGGAATGTAGAAGAAGCCGGCGCCAAAGGCATCGCAGATGCGCACATATTCGATCGGCGCCGATTGCATCTGCGGCAGATCCGCCGCCCGCGCGCCGCCGCCGAGATTGCCAAGGGCAACACTCGTCATAAGAAAAGAGAAAAAAGCACGGTTTTTCATCTTTATGATCCCTTGGCTCTAAGAAAACAGAAGTTCGTCATCAGAGTCTGCGTTATGTATAAACTATACATCAGCTTTGGCTCGAAAACCGTGATATGATTGCAACATTAGGAAACAAACTTGAGACTACTATCGATCAGAGATTTTTGTCCCCTTAAGTTTCCAAGACGCGAGTATCCGAGTTTAAAAAACTTGTGGGGCAAACTGATCCGACGGCAGCGGCAGATCTGCGCCCCCTCCGAAAGTGAAGCTTGCCACGCGGCAAGACGAACACCGCGCACTTTCAGACGCGCCCCTCTCAATCTAAATAGCCGATGTCCCCAAGACCCGATGTCCCAAGAAAGGGTTAGGAACCTTTGCTGTGCGATTAGTCTATAAAAACTATGAAAAATATGGAGTCAACCCCAAGATCGTGTTATCTATGCAACAGTCCGTTTGAAAATCAGGCAACCACACAGACCATGAACGCCGCCCCCTCAATTGATGACATCGACAAGCAAATTCTGAGCCTTCTTCAGCAAGACGCGAGCATTTCGGTTACGAAGCTGGCGAAGCAGGTGGGGCTGTCGCATTCGCCTTGTTGGCTGCGCCTGAAGCGGTTGGCGAGGCTAGGCATCATCAAAAAACGCGTGGCGATTCTTGACCCGCATAAGCTTGGACTTGGAACGACGGTCTTCGTCTCCATTCAAATCGGCAGCCATTCACGCGAAGACCTGGCGCAATTCATCAAGGAAGTCGCTGCCATGGACGAGGTCCTTGAATTCCACCGATTGGCGGGCGAGGTCGACTTCGGCTTGCGGGTTGTTGTCGCCGATACCGCTGCGTTTGATGCGCTTTACAGGCGATTGGTTGGGCTCATTCCGATGAAGGCTGTCACGTCACGCTTTGTTTTGGAAAGTATCAAATCCGAGACGGCCGTTCCGGTCCCTTGTGGCTAAGCGGCCTCGGCTTCACAACTCGATCGCCTCGCCAATGCCCAGAACTGCAACCTTCGTCGGGTGTCCCTTCATGGCGGCGATAAAGCGGCTCGCGTCCTGATCCAAAAGGTCGAACGTCCCATAGTGGCATGGCACCACGGTCTCGAACTGAAAGAAGCGTTTGACGGCGAGCGCCGCCGTGGGGCCACTCATAGTGAAACGGTCGCCTATCGGAACGAGGCCAATCTTCGGCGCATGGATCTCGGCGATGAGCGCCATGTCGGAAAAAATATCGGTATCTCCCATATGGTACAAGCTCGGGCCTCGCTTCGGCTTGACGACGAGGCCATTCGGGCTGCCGAGATAAATCGACTGACCGTTGACGACCGTTCCCGATGAATGTAGGGCCTCGGTGAAACTCACGGTAAAAGCGCCGCAATCAACCGTGCCGCCCGTATTGCCCGGGTTTATTTTTTTGGCGCCCAGGCCTGATAGATACATGCAGACCTCGAAATTCGATACGATCTCGGCGCCCGTCCTCTCCGCGATCTCCACGGCATCCCCGATATGATCCTCATGGCCATGCGTCAAAAGGACGTGACTGGCTCCCGCCGTTGCCTCACTGACGTCTCCTTGAAATTTGGGATTGCCCGAAAGGAAAGGGTCGATCAAGATGACGGCTCCCTCGAGCTCAACGCGGAATGCGGCGTGACCGAGCCAAGTGAGTTCCATGCCAAGCTCCCGATTGCAAAGGGTGGGTTTAGAGCGGCTATATAGGATCTCGCCGCGAATGAGGGGAGAGGTTTTGGATCTCGAAGACTTATCCCTTCGCCTCGGCCCGCGCCAGCGGCTGATGGGAGCCGATCTTGGAACGAAGACGATAGGCCTTGCGCTCTCCGATGTCGAACGACGCATCGCAACGCCGCTCGATACGATCAAGCGCGGTAAATTCTCCAAGGATGCCGAGCTTTTGGTTGCCCTCATGGACAAGTTCGAGGCAGGCGCATTGGTGATCGGCCTGCCTCTCAACATGGATGGTTCGGAGGGGCCTCGCGCGCAGGCGGCTCGTGCCTTTGCCCGCAATTTCGCGCCGCTTAGCGGGCGCCCTTGCATCTTCTGGGACGAACGGCTCTCGACGGCCGCCGTCACCCGCTCGCTGATCGCCCAGGATGTTTCGCGAGGGAAACGCGCGAAGATCATCGATAAGATGGCGGCGGCCTATATTCTTCAGGGCGCGCTCGATCGATTGCGCCCGCTTCAAGCCTCGGCGGAGGCGTGAGGCCAAGCGAGGGGAACTCTGCCATCTGGTCCAGGCGCCTTCGGTGCCCGGGCGTCAATCAGTGCGTTGCGGATTTTGCGCAATTCTTTCCGCACCGCCTTTAAATCCTCCGGCGAGCGTCCGGTCAGCGCCGCTATCTCCCGGGGCAAGGGTTCGGCATCCATACGCAAAGCTCTTCCCTTCTCGCTCAAGGTTAAGCGCACCCGCCGTTCGTCTCTCGCATCACGTGCGCGATGGACAAGGCCCATGCTTTCGAGTCGCTTCAAGAGCGGCGTCAGCGTGCCCGAGTCGAGAAACAAACGCTCGCCGACGTCTTTCACGGTGATATCGCCACCTTCCCAGAGAACCAGCATGGCGAGATATTGCGGATATGTCAGGCCAAGCTTTTCGAGCAGAGGCTGATAGGCCTTGGTCAATACGTGCATGGTCGAATAGATGGCAAAACAAAGCTGTTGTTCGAGCCTTGGCTTTATCGCACCCGCACCCATGCCACACCTTTAGTTGAGTAAGTGCGATTATTTCGCCGCCATTTCACTGGCGCAATCAAAATTTTTTCGCAGCTAAATTTTTAAGTTCATAAATCGCTTCCAAGGCCGCGCGCGGCGACAGGGCATCGGGATCGATCGAATCAACGAAGGCTCGCAAGGGGTCGTTTGGGCAGGCCGGCGGAGCAGGACTTTGGGGAGCAAATAGCGGAAGATCGGCAACCGAGCGCTTGGCATTGGAGATCCGTTCGGCCGCCTCGAATTCGGCGAGGAGCGCGCGCCCCCGATTGAGTACGGGAGCAGGCAAGCCCGCCAGCTTGGCGACCTGGATCCCGTAAGACCGGTCTGCGGCACCTGCCATGATCTCATGTAGGAAAACCACTTCGCCATTCCAATCGCTCACCCGCACGGTGAGATTATCCAGGCGCGGCAGTTTTTCAGCTAGCTGGGTCAGTTCATGAAAATGCGTCGCGAAAAGCGCGCGCGACCTGTTGATATCGTGCAGATGCTCAATCACGGCCCAGGCGATGGAAAGCCCATCGAACGTGGCGGTCCCGCGGCCAATCTCGTCGAGGATGACGAGGGAGTGCTCGCCAGCTTGGTTGAGGATGGCGGCGGTCTCGATCATCTCAACCATGAAAGTCGAGCGCCCGCGGGCAAGATCGTCGGCCGCGCCAACACGCGAATAGAGCTTATCGACGATTCCAATATGCGCGTGCTCGGCGGGCACAAAGGAGCCCATCTGCGCAAGAATGGCGATCAGTGCGTTCTGGCGTAGATACGTCGACTTGCCGGCCATATTGGGGCCGGTGATGATGGCGATCCGGCCCCCCTTGCCTGGCAAACCCGAAAGCTTGCAAGCATTGGGCGCAAAATATTGCCCTTGGCTCCGGAGCGCTGCCTCCACCACGGGATGGCGCCCGCCCTCGATCCCGAAGCAAAGCGAACGGTCAACTTTCGGCCGCGTCCAGTTAAGGCTCTCAGCAAGCTCCGCAAGCGCCGCGGAGACATCAATCACGGCGAGTGCCGCGGCAAGGTTTCTGAGCGCCACCCGGTTGTTCAATAGCAACGTAGCAAGTTCGTCAAAGATCGCCTGCTCGCGGATAAGCGCGTCCCCCGCCGCCGAGGCGATCTTGGCGTCGAGTTCGGCAAGCTCTTTCGTTGAGAACCGCATCGCTCCCGCCATTGTCTGACGGTGAACGAAGGCGGCATCATGCGGTGGCTTCAAAAGCCACTCGCCTTGCGCTTGCGGAACCTCGATGAAATAGCCGAGAAAATGATTATGCTTTAACTTAAGATTTTTGATGCCGGTGAGGCTCCCGTAGCGCGCTTGCAGCGTGGCAACGACGCTGCGACTCTCATCGCGGAGGGCACGTAAGTCATCAAGCGGTCGGTCATAGCCGGCGCGGACAAAGCCGCCATCGCGGCGGCCGAGCGGCAGGTTCTCCGCAAGTGCCTGCCGCAAGCGCGCGGCCAGCGCGGCATCGACCTCGGAGGCGGCTTTTGCGGCTGCCGCCAACTCATCAGGAAGGAACTCTGGCTCGCTCAGCCTTGCCGCGATTGCTTGCGCGGTCTCTAGCCCCTCACGCAAGCACGCAAGGTCGCGGGGACCGCCGCGATCAACGGCAAGCCGCGATAAAGCGCGGCTGATGTCCGGCATCGTCTTGAGGCTCGCCCGGATGTCACGGCGAAGGCGCGGTTCGTTCACAAAGAAAGCGACAGCATCGAGACGGCGCGCGATCTCCTCGGGGGATGCCAGGGGCGTGGCAAGGCGCTCCGCAAGGAGCCGGCTTCCTGGCGACGCCGATGTCCTATCGATGGCGGCGAGCAAGGAGCCAGCCCTCGTGCCCGCTTGCGCTCGCGTAAGCTCGAGATTGGCGCGCGTCGCGGCATCGATTTCCATTCGAGTGCCTCGCGAAAGCCGCGAGGGCAGGCTCAGGGCCGGCTTCGCCGCCATTTGCGTGCGCTCGATGTAACGGATAGCGGCGGCAGCGGCGGAAATTTCGGCTTCCGAAAGCGGGCCTAAACCCGCGAGGGTCGCAAGGCCGAAATACTGCTTGATACTGTGCCGAGCACTTTCGCCCCCCATGGCGCCACCCAACGGCGTGACTGGCCACTTCTTATCATGGGTTAGTCTTGCAACGACGGGATGCGTAAGAAGCGACTCGAGGACGACGATTTCCGCGGGATCTAAGCGGGCAATCTCGGCCTCGATGTCCTCGCCGCCAGTGCCAATAAGTGAAAAAGCTCCCGTTGAAATGTCTACGCAAGCGATTCCAAATCCGGCTGGCGCCAAGGCTTGTTCCGATGCGCCGGCGGCGATTGTGAGAAAACAGTTGGCGCGGCCGGGATCGAGCAGGAGATCCTCGGTGAGGGTTCCAGGGGTGACGAGCCGCACGACTTCTCGGCGAACAACCGACTTTGCGCCTCGCTTGCGTGCCTCGGCGGGATCCTCGACTTGCTCGCAAATGGCGACCCGGTGCCCCTGGCTAATCAGGCGGTGGAGGTAATCATCGGCGCGCTCGACCGGCACCCCGCACATGGGAATATCTTCCCCATCATGCTTGCCGCGTTTTGTTAGAACTATGTTGAGCGCGCGGGCGGCGACCTCGGCGTCGTCAAAAAACAATTCGTAGAAATCGCCCATCCGATAAAAAAGGAGAAATTCCGCATGCTCCGCCTTGATCGCGCCGTATTGTGCCATCATCGGCGAGATCTTGGTGCTTTCTTCTCCGCTCGAAGGCAAGGACTGGGGCGAGGAGGCTGATATCCCGGATGCGGGTCGGCGTTTGAGCATGCCACACCATAGCAAAGCCCTAAGGAGGTAAGCCAGACCAAGGCGGGGAAAAGTGCAGTGAATGTGCCAATTGGCTAAGGCTCGAAAATTTTTTCCCTTACTTGCGGCTAGGCCGAGGGACTCTATCCTCCCTCTTCCCCTAAACGGATCATGGCATCCTACGGCCGAGGAGATCCTGCCCGGTCCAGGCGATAAAAAACCGCCGCGACGGGGATCGTGGCGGCAGTTCACGCCGGTGGGAGGGCTGGCAAGGTCAGCAAAAACTAGCCAACCGGAGCCGGGATCTTAAAGTGATCGTAGGCCTCGACCGCTTTCGCGGCATACATTACCGATGGACCAGCCCCCATATAGATCGCCATCCCCATCGCCTCCATCACTTCATCGCGGCTGGCGCCCTGCCTCACGGCCGACTGCGCGTGAAAGGCAATACAGGGATCACATCGGGTTGCCACGGAAATCGCCAGCGCAATCAGCTCCTTCGTTTTGACATCGAGCGCTTTTGGTTCCAAGGCGGCGCGTGCAATCGCCGAGAACTCCTTCATCACGGCGGGCGCTCCGCCGCGAAGTTCCTTAACCGCCGCCGTCATTTCAGTCGTGATCTCTGCCCAGTTTTCGCTCATTACTCTCACATCTCTTTGGTTGCGGTCGAAGCACCCTTTAGGCGGCGCCGGACGCTGGAGGTGCCGTCGGGCGCAGCCGGTTGACGCCAATGGCCTTCATGATGAGCCTCTCATAGATGGGTTCGGCCGAACCCTTGCGCACCTTGCGCAGGAAATATTTTTCGAAGGCGACCTTCGCCCAATGAACCCAATAGCCCTCGCCCGTCCAATTGATATTGCGCGGCGGTATTTGCGGAACGGCAACGAAAGCAACACCTTTATTGCCGAAATCGGCAAGGCAGACGGCGCTCCACGTTGGCTCGCGGCACGGCTCTTTGTGGGCGATCAAGTCACGAATGTTCTCGGCGACGGCGGCAACCATCGACTCGATCATATAGCCGGTCTTTGGCACGCCGACCGGCACCGGTGTTGGCTCGAAAGGCGGGATGGCAATGCACACGCCCACGGCAAAGATGTTTTTGAACGTTGGATTGCGCTGATGTTTATCAACAAGAACAAAACCGCGTGGATTGGTAAGGCCGGCATATCCCTTGCCATCTTCGCCCATGAGGCATGACACACCGCGGAAGCCAGGGATAAACATCGTCAATTTGGAGGGAAGACTGTGCTGCTTTTTGGGTTGCCCATCTTCACCAACTTCCGTGACGTCAATCGAGTCAGGATTGGCGCGGTCGAGCCTGGCGTTGAGGACCCATTTGATGTCGCGATCGCGAAATGCCGATTCGAGCACGCTCTTAGTATCACCAACGCCACCGAGGCCAAGATGCCCTATATAGGGTTCGGACGTTACGAACGTAATGGGCACCTTGTGCCGGATGCCGCGCCGGCGAAGGTCCGTGTTAGCGATGAGGGCGAATTCGTAAGCAGGTCCAAAGCAGGACGCGCCCTGCACGGCGCCGATTACGATGGGACCGGGATCTTTACAGAACTTCTCCCATTTCTCCGCGGTCTCCTTGGCGTGATCGACGTGACAGATCGAGACGGTATTTTTTGTCGGACCGAGGCCCTCGATTTCATCGAAGGCCAGCGCCGGCCCCGTCGCTACGACGAGATAGTCATAAGAGAGGCGACGGCCGTCATTCAGCTCGATCGCATTCTCATTGGGCCGAACGTGCTTTGCCCCCGTCCCGTCGAAGCCGATTTTCAGCTTCTTGCAAATGCCCGGCAGGTGGACCTTGATATCCTCGGGTTTCCGCCAATTGACGGCAACCCAAGGATTTGAAGGTACGAATTGAAACCAATCCGAGTCGGATAAAAGCGTGATAGCCGCCTTGCGGCCGATTTGAGCGCGAAGCTCATACGCCATAGAAATGCCGCCGATGCCGGCGCCAAGCACGACTATCTCCGTCACTTCTTTCTCCCTGCTGTTTTATTGTTGGTGTCGAGTCTTTGGACGGCACATGTGAAGGCGAATTAGGAAAACGCATTTCCCGGGTGGCACCCTAGCCGTTTGAAAAGCATCGCCGCCGGGCAGAAGCCAGTGAAGGCCGATTGGATGAGCTGAACCCCAACGAACGCGGTGAGTATCAACCAGTAAAGGCTGTGGAGCTGGCTCAAGGCCAAGCTCAAAAGAATCATACCGCCGGCGAACACCATGACGGCGCGATCTATCGTCATTTTAGTCTCCTCCTTATTGCGGTACCGCTTTTCGGGGCGCAGTAGAGATCGTAGAGGACGCCGATGATTTTCTGCACGCCGGGGTCGGCGATACGGTAGAAAATCGTCTGTGACTCCCGCCTCGTCTCCACCAAATCGCGGCTCCGCAACTTCGCAAGATGCTGCGAGAGCGCCGATTGGCTGAGGCCGACAATCTCTTCAAGCTCGCTCACCGACCGCTCGCCCTTCAAAAGCTCGCAGAGGATTAGGAGCCGCCGGTCGTAAGGTCATCGAGGAGCAAGCCTCGCAAGGCGCCGTTCTCGCGCCAGGCAGCGGCCGGGTCCTCAAGAGGCCCGTCTCGGAGGGCAGCGTGGTGATGCCCGGCGAGACAATCACCAGCATCGCCCTCGACAATTACATCCTTCGATTGCAGCTGCCGGAGCGGCATGCGCAATTTATCAAGGCGGGGGATGCCATCCGCATCGGGGCGCGCGGTCTGCGGGTTCAAGAGCAAGAAACTCTGCGCCGCGGCAAGGTCACGCTCGTTTATCCCGAAATCGAGCAAGGCCGGGTCATCGCCAATGTGCAGGTCGATGATCTCGGCGACTATTTTGTTGGTGAGCGTACGCGCGTTTATATCGCGACGAGAAACCGGGAAGCCCTCACTGTCCCGGAAGGAGCCGTCTACCGGCGTTTTGGCGTGAGCTATGTGAGGCTCAAAGACGGCACGGAAGTTGTTGTGCAAGTCGGTTTGCCCGTCGAAGGCGGCATCGAGATCCTCGCCGGCCTCCATGAGGGCGATGTGGTGGTGGCGCCATGAACCTTGGAATTTCCGGGCGCCTCACAAGGGCCTTTATCGATTCACCCTTGACACCGCTGCTCCTTCTCGCCGCGCTCATCGTGGGCGGGCTTGCGCTGTTATCACTGCCGCGTGAAGAAGAGCCACAGATAAGCGTGCCGATGGTTGATATCATGGTGACGGCCAATGGTTACAAAGCCGGCGACGCCGTGGAGCTCATCACCAAGCCGCTCGAAGATATTATCAAGGCGATCAACGGTGTCGAACATGTTTATTCCGTGACCGCCGACGACTCCGTCGTCACGACCGCCCGCTTCTTCGTGGGTACCGACGAGGATACGGCGCTGCTGCGCGTGCACGAAAAAATCCGGGCCAATATCGTCGATTTGCCGAAGGGAATCCCCGAGCCCGTGATTATTGGCCGCGGCATTAATGACGTTGTCGATTTTATCCAGCATAGGCGGGCGGAAGGCTCTGCATTACGGCAAGCACTCCTTGAGGCAGGCTCGATTCGCTTCAAGCCGATTTTTTTGACTGCCACCGCGGCGATGATTGGCGCTGCTTTCATCATGGCCGATCCGATTTTTCAGGGGCTCGCCATCTCACTCGTCTTTGGTCTTGCCTCCTCAACGGCGCTGACTGTGCTGGTTATCCCTTGCGTCTATGTATGGCTCCGCGATGATGAGAAAGAAGTCGTCACAGCATGTCGGGCCAATAACACTTGCCGGCAAAGGTAGCGGCTTCGGATAAATTTTAGGCAGACCCAGACGGAACCTTTACCCGTGGTCGAGCATTACCAAGTGGCGCCGTGCGGGGGGAGCATCCACTACTAGGGGCTTTGCACAATTGCGTTGCGGGGGCGAACCGTGAAAAGGCACCATCAACCGCGGCAATCCTGCGCACGGATCAAGCAGCGTGTTCTAGCCGTGAGGCGGACTTTACCGGGCCTCCTCGCCCTGTCGCTCGTCCTAGCAGGCTGTAGCAAGCCCTCCGTACTCGACCCGGAGGGCGCCGTCGGCCGCGCCGAAAATATGATCATTGTCGATACAACGATCATCATGTTGGCGATCGTCGTCCCGACGATCATAGGACTTCTGGCTTTCGCCTGGTGGTTTCGAGCCTCCAATACACGGGCAACCTACTTGCCGGAGTGGACGTTTTCGGGCCGTGTCGAGGTGCTCGATTGGACCATACCTCTCCTCACAATCATGCTCCTTGGCAGCGTCGCTTGGATCGGTTCGCATGATCTTGATCCTGCCAAGCCGCTGGACTCGCGAACCCCGCCACTTGAAGTGCAGGTCGTCTCGTTGGATTGGAAGTGGCTCTTCATTTACCCGCACCAGGGCATCGCAACCGTCAATCAGCTTTTCATCCCTTCTGCCACGCCCATCCACTTCTCGCTGACCTCCGCGAGCGTACTCAATGCCTTTTTTATTCCGCAGCTTGGCACAATGATTTACACGATGAATGGAATGACGACACAACTCTTTCTTGTGGCCGATAGACCGGGGGTCTTTTATGGCCTGTCGAGCCATTTCAGCGGCGACGGCTTCTCCGACATGCATTTCGAAGTCCATGCTTTAGGCGGGGATCAGTTCGAAAAGTGGGTAAAAGACACAAGAAATGCTGGTTCGACCCTCGATTCCAACGCTTACATTCATCTCTCGAACCAAAGTTCGAATGTTGCCCCTCACAGCTACGGCGGCGTTGCTCCTGGGCTCTTCGAAAAAATTGTTTCGCAGAAATTGCCGCCCGGACCTGGACCGCGTGCCGACCGGGCCGGCGCCAGCGTGTCACCACGGACGGAGAATTGATCGTGCAGATTCTCGGAAAACTCAGCTGGCAAGCTCTTCCGCTCGATCAGCCAATCCCGCTTTTCTCTGGCGTCGCAGTGATCATCATCGTGATCGGCGTCCTCGTCTGGGTGAGTGTGAGAGGATATGTGCCCTATCTTTGGCGCGAGTGGATTACCAGTGTCGACCACAAACGCATCGGCGTCATGTATTTGTTTCTTGGTGGCCTTGTACTTCTGCGTGCATCGATAGATGCGCTTATGATGCGCTCCCAGCAGGCGCTGGCATTTCGCGCCCCCGGCTACCTTCCGCCCGAACATTACGACCAGATTTTCTCGGCCCATGGCATGCAAATGATTTTTTTTATGGCCATGCCCTTCGTAATCGGCTTGATGAATCTGATTGTACCACTGCAGCTTGGAGTGCGCGACGTTGCTTTTCCAACGTTGAACTCTGTCGGCTTTTGGCTCACTGCAGCGGGAGCCTTCCTCGTCCAAATCTCTCTTATCGTCGGTGAGTTTGCCAAAACCGGGTGGCTCCCCTTTCCGCCCTTATCAGAGATTAAATATTCTCCGGGCGTCGGCGTTGATTATTATCTCTGGTCGCTCGAAATTTCTGGCATCGGCACTTTAATCGCCGGGATCAATCTTGTCACAACGGTCTTAAAACTGCACGCGCCTGGCATGACATATATGCGCATGCCGATGTTCTGCTGGGCGACGCTCGCCTCAAACCTTCTAATCGTTGCCGCATTTCCCGTACTTACCGCAACGCTTTCCATGCTGGTCCTTGACCGCTATGCCGGCTTTCATTTTTTTACAGATGACGGAGGCGGCAACGTCATGATGTTCATGAATCTCATCTGGATTTGGGGCCATCCAGAAGTCTACATCGTGATTCTACCCGCCTTTGGCCTCATCTCTGAGATCGTTTCGACCTTTTCCCAGAAGCCATTATTCGGCTATCGATCCATGGTCTTAGCGATGATGGCCATTTGCATTCTGTCATTTATGGTGTGGCTGCATCATTTTTTCACGATGGGACCTGGCGGCGATGTCAATGCTGTTTTTGGAATTTTGTCGATGATCATCGCGGTGCCAACCGGTGTCAAAATCTTTAATTGGGGCTTCACCATGTACGGCGGCCGCATTGTCTATTCAACGGCCATGTTATGGTCTGTTGGTTTTATCATTACATTTGCGATTGGTGGGTTGACAGGCGTTCTGCACGCCGTGCCTCCCGCCGATTTTGTGCTTCATAATAGTATGTTTATCGTCGCTCATTTCCATAATGTGCTTGTCGGAGGTACACTTTTCGCGGCGTTTGCCGGATATACCTTTTGGTTCCCCAAGGCTTTTGGCTTCCGGCTCCACGAGGGGCTCGGCAAGGCCTCTTTCTGGTTTTGGATCGTTGGCTTTTACTTGACCTTCATTCCAATGTATATTCTCGGACTTGAGGGCATGACACGTCGCCTACAGCATTTTGATGTCGCCGCTTGGTATCCATGGGTACTCGTCGCTGGCGGCGGTGGTGTTATTACACTTGTTGGTATAATTTTGCAGATCGTGCAGCTTACCTTGAGTATCCGCGACAGAGAAAAACTCCGTGATTATACCGGCGATCCGTGGAATGGCCGCTCACTCGAGTGGTCAACATCTTCGCCTCCACCTTCATTCAATTTCGCTGTGATCCCACGCATTGAGAGGCCAGACGCCTATTGGTCGATGAAGCAGGATGCGGTGAAGAGAGGTTGTCTTCCCGAAGAGCCGCATTACGAACCGATCGAAATGCCACGCAACAGTCCAACGGGAGTTGTCTGCGCTTTTTTTGCGAGCATCATCGGCTTTGCAATGATCTGGCACATTTGGTGGCTGGTTGGAGTCGGGATTTTCGGCGCATACGCGACGTTCGTCGTCTTCGCCTGGCGCGATGTCGACGAATATAAAATTCCAGCCGAGGAAGTGGCCCGTTTCGATCGGGCTAACCGCAGCGCTCGCAACCTAGCGCTCGCAATACGGTCGGCATCATGACCTCTTTTGAAGCCGCTGCCGATCGTAGCAACCCGAATAGTTTCGGGTTTGCGCCCAACCCTGCCCGTGAGAGTCTCAGCCATGCCGAGCGAGGGGAGGCGTCGAAACGTGTCGTCACGGGCTTCGGTTTTTGGATATTTCTTTTAAGCGACATTGTCATGTTCTCGGCTTTTTTTGCCACTTATGCCGTTCTTTTCAACGAGACGGCTGGGGGGCCGGCCGCCCGGGACATTTTCAAAATTTCTAGCGCAGCGTGGGAGACCGCGTTTCTTCTCGTCTCTAGTTTCTTCTGTGGCGTTGCGAGCATCGGATCCAGAGCGCATCGAGGATCCTTATTTTATGTTGGCATGGCCGCTACCTTTGTCTTCGGAGGCGCCTTCCTCGCCGTCGAAATCACCGAGTTCGCTGATCTCATTAGTAAGGGCTACGGCCCAACGAGGAGCGCTTTCCTTTCGGCTTTTTTTGCCCTTGTCGGTTGCCACGGTCTTCATGTGTCCGTCGGCCTCCTTTGGCTCCTAACCATGGTCGCTCAAGTTTTTGCGAAGGGCTATCGGGCAGATATTCTCCGCCGCTTGCTGTGCTTTAGCCTTTTCTGGCATGCGCTCGACATTATCTGGGTTGGAATATTCACGGTGGTTTACTTGATAAGCACGGGACGATGAGCCAGACCGATTCGACCAATCAACATCATCTTCTTGATTCCGCTCCCGGTGAACCGCGCCCGGCCAGGGAGGAATTGCTGGGAGGCATTTGGAGCTACATCGTTGGCTTGGCCCTCGCGTCAGCGTTGACGGTCGTATCATTCGCAGTTGCCAGCACCACGCTTGTTTGGCAGCCGAGTATTCCAGCCGCCCTTGTCGTTCTCGCCGTCGCGCAAATGGGCGTACACATTGTATTTTTCCTCCACATCACGACTGGCCCTGACCATATCAATAATATCATGGCACTCGCCTATGGCGTGTTGATCGTCTTACTGGTGATCGTTGGTTCGGTATGGATCATGAACAACATGAATCAGAACATGGGGTACGGCCATTTGATGACCCAAATGCCGGAAGGCATGCCCAAGGTCCACATTGTGAGCGCCAAAGCGACGGTGAGCGCTGCTGAGGAGACGCCCTTGAAAGCGCCTATTTCCGGTGTTGTGGAGGCTGTTTCTTGCCAAGTGGGTCTGCCGGTGAAGGCGAGCGAGGTTTGCGCAACAGTCGCTCCGCAGATGAACCAAGAGGCCGCTAATGAAGACCGCGTAAACCTTGAGCGCGCGCAATCCCGGCTAGCTCGGGATAATGCCAGCCTTTCGCAAGCGCAGGCAAATGTTGATCATAGCGAAGCGCTTCGCGCCCGCCGGAAGCTTTCGATGAAAACCCTCACTCGGGCCCGCGCGGAGCTAGACGCCGCACGGGCATCAGTAGATAGAGATGAAGCGGATATTGGTAGGCTTCAAGCAGAGCTCAAGAGCACCGAAGCAAATATCAGGTTGATGAATGTTGTTTCGCCAATCGACGGAATGGTGCTCGCACAGAATGTCGAGGTGGGCCAGACTGTTGCCGCGAACGCGGAGCCACTATTCGTCATCGGGGCCGGGCTCGACCCAATTCAAATTATTGCGACGGTGGGCGGCGGGGAAAGCCGCGACACCAAAGTTGGCGATAGAGTGCTAATCAACGTCAACGCGCTGCCGGAGCAGAAATTTTCCGGCACAGTGGTGGAGATCCGCCCATCGGAGTTGAACAGGCAAGCGGGTGCCACCGATATTATTATCAGCGCCCCTAATCCCAACCTCTTGCTCAAACCCGGCATGACGGCGCAGGTCGAAATCTTTCCAAAAGGTGTCCCGCGCGATTGATTCAGCAGCCGTGGTGAACGGGCGGGTTACCGCAGTGCCACGCGCCGCCATTTCTCTTCGAGGCGCTGAGTAATCAGTCTCACCCGTGCCTCTTCGTCCCTCCAAAAAGCGCGGCTCGTGGTGGCCGTACGAATCCGTGGTCCACGCTTCGGCGCAAGTCTTGACGGGGCCGTGAAGACCAAGGGGATGACAGCGGGGCCCGCGAGGGGCGAACCGGCTGCCGCGAGTTGTGCCCGCGCGCGCTGGCAATAGCTTACTGAAAGCGCCGACATCACCTCCTCTCCATGGCCGGCCCTATACTTCATCAAGGTCCGGCAGAGATCGCCGCCCGCGAGCTGCCATGCCTCCCCAAGGTAAGTCACCCCATAATGAATATTCACCTCCGGCTTGGCGAGCTCGGCGGCATTGCCCGCGAATCCCAGCATTGCCGCCGTGCTGGGGAGGATTTGCATGAGGCCAATCTCCCCGGCGCTGCCCGCGGCAGCGGGATCATAGTCGCTCTCGATGGCGGCGACGGCATCCGCCAGGGCTGGCGGCAAGCCGTATTTTGCCGATTCCCGCGTGAAGAGGTCTTGGTAGGCATGCTTTTGCTTTGCCCCTCCCTTGCCCGGGGCGGGGTTTTCTGCCCCTGTGCCCGCTTGCCCTAGAGCGCCGGCCGCCTCGGGAAGTCTTGCCACCGGCAGCGGCTCTTCGGCGAAAGCGGCGCTGGCGAAGACCAAAAAGGTGACAATCAAAGGGCCAGATTGTGCTTTCAACAATGCCATGCCCCGTCCTCGCCATTAATCACCTCCGCTCCAGATGTTAGCAGAGATCGCGCAAAAATACTCTTTCAAAGGCTTTAGTTTAACACACTTGCTCCTCTCGCGAAAATGCGCTCAATCTCGCTCTTTCATTAAAGCGCGCTTATGCGTAAAAGGCCGACCCTCTCAAAGCCTCCAGTAAAGCAGGAGCTATCATGACCGCCATTATTGACATTGCCGCGCGTGAAATCTTGGATAGCCGCGGTAATCCCACTATCGAGGTTGATGTCACCTTGGAAGATGGGACGAGCGGGCGCGCGGCGGTGCCCTCCGGCGCTTCCACGGGCGCGCATGAGGCCGTCGAATTACGCGACAGCGATAAGGCGCGCTTTTCCGGCAAGGGCGTCCTCAAGGCGGTGGAAAGCGTCAACCGCGATCTCTTCGACGCGCTTAGCGGGTTCGATGCCGAGGATCAAAGCAAGATCGACGAGACCATGATCGCGCTTGACGGCACGCCCAACAAAAAAAGGCTCGGCGCCAATGCCATTCTGGGCGTGTCTCTTGCCGCCGCCAAGGCGGCGGCGGCCGTCTCCGGTCTACCGCTCTATCGTTACATCGGCGGCGTGCAAGCGCGCATCTTGCCGGTCCCCATGATGAATATCATCAACGGCGGTGTGCATGCCGACAACCCCATTGATTTCCAGGAATTCATGATCCTTCCCCTCGGCGCGCCGTCCTTGGCGGAAGCCGTGCGCTGGGGCGCCGAAGTGTTCCAGGTGCTAAAGAGCGCTCTCAAGAAGGCCAGGCATAATACCAATGTCGGCGACGAGGGAGGTTTTGCTCCCAATCTGCCCTCCGCTGAAGCGGCGCTCGATTTTTGCCGCTCGGCCATCGAAGCCGCCGGTTTCAAGCCTGGGCATGACATCGCCCTGGGTCTCGATTGCGCCTCGACCGAATTCTTCCACGATGGCAAATATGTTTATGAAGGCGAGGGAAAGGCCCGCGCGAGGGATGAGCAGGCGCGATATCTCGCCAAACTTGCTTCCGATTATCCGATCGTCACCATCGAAGATGGAATGGCGGAGGACGATTGGGAGGGGTGGAAAATTTTAACCAATCTGCTTGGTAAAAAATGCCAGCTTGTCGGCGATGATCTCTTCGTCACGAATGTCGAGCGTCTTTCGCGCGGCATCGAAAGTGGCGTCGCAAATTCAATTCTCGTCAAAGTCAATCAAATCGGCACGCTGACGGAGACATTGGCCGCCGTCGACATGGCGCAGCGCGCCGGATATACGGCGGTGATGTCGCATCGCTCGGGGGAAACAGAAGATTCGACGATCGCCGATCTAGCCGTCGCGACGAATTGCGGGCAGATCAAGACTGGATCGCTCGCTCGTTCTGATCGTTTGGCTAAATATAATCAGCTCATTCGGATTGAGGAGGAACTTGGCTCGCAGGCGCGCTACGCCGGACGAGGGGCGCTTAAAACAGCCGTGGCTTAAGGACGGGGCTTTAACGGCGCCATGACATGGCTTATAGCAGTCTCGACAATGACTCACGCCGAAGTGTCATTGCGACCACGAGCTAAACGCGAAGCGGGAAGCGATCCAGGAGCCGGGGAGACCGCATCTGGGTTGCGTCGTCGCTTCGCTCCTCGCAATGACGGCCGGGACTTAGGTTCTAGTCAGAGAGAAAGACGCAGAAAAAATCGCGGGTGTAGCTCAATGGTAGAGCAGCAGCCTTCCAAGCTGAATACGAGGGTTCGATTCCCTTCACCCGCTCCAATAGCTATTTCAACAGTTAGGATTTTTCGCCACACGAGATTTCCGCACAGCTCGCCCTTCCGGCGGGTTTTGCATTTCTGGGTTAAGAGTCTTGCGGGAAGGCTAGAGGTTAATATGCCTTCGGTCTTGTTTCACCCGCTTCCAGCGATGGCTTTTACAGAAAGCTTCGGAAATGTCGTTCGACACACATGGATTCCTTTCTCCCAAGTTGGAGAAATACCGCGCCTCGCTTCGCGCAAAACCAACATATGCGGCGTGGTTCCAGTTCGGCGAAGACCTTAATCACCTCGGGATAGAGATGCTCCAAGAGCTGGTTGTGCCACTCTCGGACTATCAGAAAGTGACTCTTTCAGGTCTCTTCGTCCGAGCGCACAAGTCGCTGCAATCTGCTCTCCTGCTCACCGAAATGGGACTGGTGGGCGACGCGCGCGCCGTGCTGCGGAGCGCCGTAGAGGGCGCGATCGCGTTGAATGCTCTCGCGGCGGAACCCAGGTTCCTTGACCAGCTTATCGAGGCGCACCATTTCCAGCAGCGAAAAAAGCACGGTTGGTGTTGGGTAATCCCGATTATCGGGCCGGTTACTCGGCGCAAGAGATTGCCGAGATGGAAGCCACCATCAAAGCCGTGGATACAATGGAAAATGACCCGGGTCGGAACGGGCGGACGCTCGCTGATGTCACATGGGCGGACGTAGCTGTAAAATACTGCAAAGACCTTTATGAGCTGCTCTATAGGCGGCTCTCATCCGACGGAACCCACACGACCCTTGATTCCATCGATCGGGTTTTCGACAACGACCCAGCCACAAAGAACATCACGGGTTTAAAAGTCGGCCCCGACATTCTTGGTTTGGTAGAAACCCTCAAGGCAGCATGTCTGATGTTTATATGGGCGGCAGAACCTTTTGCCCTTGTTTACAACCAGACTGACGCGCAGACTCGTATAGAGAAAATGATGGAGCGTTTCAAAACGCTGCCCCCCGATGAGCCAAGCGTGACCGTGGTTGCAAACTTTCGGTCTTAAGCCGCGAAATCGTCCCGCCGCTCACGTTGTAACTGCGGCCAATCTCCGCAAGCGTCTCGTCGCCGTAATCGCGGCGATGGATCGCCTCGCGCTTCTGGTGCTCGGTGAGCTGCGTCCAAGCTTCACACCGCGCGCCTTGGCGCGCTCGCGGCCTTCGCTCGTGCGGGCGCGGATTAACTCGGGCTCGAATTCCCCCAAGCCGCCTGAGATCGTCAACATCTCCTGAGGTTAAAATCAGAAATGTGAAGCCAGCTTATCGACATACCAGAAGTAGATACTCAAAGTTGAGGCGCGTCTATACTTCAGATAAACTCAATTATTGGCTATTCTCACACACTTATACTGTTATTGTTCTTTATTAAAACCTCAACATTATTTTGGCGCGCTGAGTGCGCGGCGCATCTTTGTAAGAAACGGCGGCATTTTCTTACAAAAAGGTTTCACGTGAAACCATTTTGTAAGCTTTTGGCCTCCGATCTTACAAATCACCGGCTTTTGCGAGCTAGGCCGCGGCTGTAGAAGGTTCGATTCCCTTCACCCGCTCCATTTTTGCATCCGGGAAATAATAGAAAAGCCTGAGGCTGCCGGAGCTCGACGCCAAAGCCCATCTTGATGGGCTCACGCGCCAAAAGATGCTCCGCCCCACACGCCTCCACGCAGGCAAGGCAGGGCTCGGCGTGACTCTGTGGCGACCACTTTTTTGGCGCTCGGACGCGCTTCCGGCGGGGCCAATGCATGGACCCCACCCTTGGCTTGGGCTGGGATGTCGACCTGTCACACGTTGCTTCGTCGGGATGGAAGCCTCCAACGGCGCGCACTAGGGCGAAAACATATATCTGAAGTCCACCTCGCAACAATAGCAATAGGTATTGCTTCCAGGCGGCTCAAAACCATGCCGCCTGTTTCCATGACCTGCGTGAGCAAAATAACCCACTTATAGAGCCGCTACTCTGACATACCGGGATTGTAGCGGAGGGGTCGCGATGGCGGGTTTGAATATGGCAAAAGGATGCTCACTTGCCCCGCTCGAAGCCAGAGGAGCGGCCCACGGCGACGACAATTGCGAAACGAGCTGTATAAAAAATCCTGGATTCAGGCGTGCTTTCAAATCGGATGTAACTAACATGGCTTTGGTCCAATCGCTTGCCCCGTGACCGCCATCATGGCGGCCTAGTCACTCCAAGGAAGCTGACAGGGCTCGATCCACCGAATCATTTCGGCTTCCCCATAGTACGCGCGAGACCCTTACGGGAGGCTGAAGCTCTTGCCTCAAACTTGATCCGATGCAGTGTGCCGGCGAGCAAAAAAGCTCCCGTCATTGCGCCCCCTTTATATGGCAAGCGGCCGGGTACTCGTGTGAGCGATCTATACAACCATTGCCGCCTTGTAGATCCATAAATTTGTCGTCAGCTTTACAGATGAATATTCATCATTTTCAACGAGCCTAAATTTTTTGGGGCTTGAATCACTGCCTCGAGGTTCAAAAAAAATGAAATATAGAGATGGGTCGGAAACACACCTAGGTGACCGGGTAAAAATCAAAGATGGTGACGCGGGCGTCATCATCGTCTCTTTGGATACGGACGAATACAGCGCCGATTGGCCAAAAGAGATTTGGGGAAAATTTAAAAGCGGGGTGATCGTCCGCACGGATAAGGGCGTCCTTGTCCGTTTCGATGATCCCTTGCCGACGGAATTGCTCGATCGCGAGCCCCGTTGACGGCCAGCGGGCCAGCGCTGAGCCACCGCCCGCCGGGGGCTACTTCTGCTTCTGCCGGCTGATGGCCCAGACATAAGCCGCGACGGCGGCGGTTTCCGGCGTGGAAAGCTCGGTGCCGCCCACAGGCGGCATCGCTCCTGGATATTTCTTCGGGTCCGGCACGCCAGCCTTGATGGTCCTCGTGATCGCCGGAAGGCTGCCATCGCCCCATAGCCACTTGCCGCCCTCGAGGCTCGGCCCGACGGGAGTGCCTTCCGCGTTCTCGCCATGGCAAGCGGCGCAGCTCGCTCCGCCAACCTCGCCGTGGAAGATGCGGTCGCCGAGCTTAACCTGGTCGCGCGTTTCGCCGGGCGGCACAGGAAGGGTCTCGAGGCTGGCTTCGGGATGAATGCCTTCCGGCGGCTCCGCGTTGCCAGCCGTTGCTTCACCGCCCGCTGGCGGCGCGGACAGAAGATTCTTGGATTGGGGATTGCCCTGATAAGTGATGCGCCAGACGCGGCCGCGCACGTCTTCCGAGACATAAAGCGATCCATCCGGGCCGACGGCGAGGCCGCTCGGCCGGGCCAGAGCCTCGCCTGGCTCCTTGACCGGTCCCGCAAAGCCATCGGCGAAGATGATGAACGGCCCGTCAGGCTTGCCATTGGCGAGCGGTTGAAACACCACATTGTATCCTCCCTGTGGACCTGGCGCGCGGTTCCACGAACCATGGAAGGCGATGAACGCGCCGCCACGATAGGGAGGGGAGAAGAGCGTACCTTTATAAATGAGCATGTCATTAGGCGCCCAATGGGCAGGAAAGGCGGCGACCGGCGGCGTCTTTTCGGCGCATATGCCGACCGTCTTGCCGCCATCGCCGCCATATTCCGGCGCCAGCACCAGCTTCTTCTGCACATCGTCGTAGTAGCATTCCGGCCAGCCGAAGTCGGCGCCTGCCTTGAGCTCAACGAGCTCCTCGGCTGGTTGATTTTGGCCTTCCTCGGAACTATAGAACCCATGCCAATTCTCGGCTAGCTGATCGCGGCCATGCTGGGTTGCGAAAATCCGCCCGGCCTCGTCAAAAGAAATACCTTCACCATTGCGCAGACCCGTCGAAAAGCGCTCGCGTGGCGAGAAATACTGGTCTCTCGCGTCGGCGTCATAGCGCCAGATGCCGGCGCGCGCCTTAAGTTCGGTACAGGGGCGCTCGCCTAGCGAGTCGGGCATGCGGTTTCTTTCCTGGCAGGAGTTTGTAGCGGACCCCGAGTCGATGTAGAGGTTTCCTCGAGCATCAATGGCGAAGGGGTGCATCGGGTGGTCGCCACCAAGCGGCAGGCCGGTCACGATGATTTCCGGCTTACCCTTTGGCACAATTTCACCGCCGTTCAATTGGTAGCGCACGACGCGGTCATTGGTTTCGGCGTAAAGGCCGCCGTTATAGAGCCCAATGCCGGTGCCGCCATGGTCCCCTTCGGCAAGGGTGCCACCGAAGGGCTCGATGACATCGGCATGTCCATCGCCCTTTGTATCCTTGAGCGCGACGAGGAAGCCGCCAGCGGGCGCCTTTCCTCCTTTGTAGTAAGAGCCGCTCCACGTATTGACATAGACGGTACCGTCTTGGGCGACGGCGAGATGACGGGCGTGGCCGATCCCATCGGCGAACACGGTCGCGCAAAAACCGCTCGGCAGGGTGATGCCGCCCGGGTCACCCGCGCAGGCGTTGTTCTGCTGGCTCGACGCGCTCGCCAGCGGCAGCGTCGAGAACGGGAGAGCGAGTGATAAAATCGCGCGGCGGTGTAGTGAGCGGTTTTTCATGGCGGCTCCATGCGGGAAGGGATGAATAGAAATGTGCGACGCGCGCGGCGAGTTCCCGGCGGGGTTAAGCTTCGCTAGGCCGGGGTGACCATTTAACTATTTGAGCCAGATTTGGATGGCGGCAAGTTTGCCAAAACCCATGAAGTTGGCGAAGAGCTTGTCGTATCTTGTGGCCAGGCGCTGGAACTGTTTGAGTCTGTTGAAAGGCGTTCGATGAGATTGCGCTCTTTATATGTATTAGCTTATACTCGATCTGACAGACGGTGCATGGATGAGCGGTCGGGTTTAGTGTCCGATGTGGTCAGGCTGCGATCATTTTCTCCTTCGCGATCGGCGTTGCGTCAATGAATGTTTGC